>CWGU01000013.1_pt1 | contig 34963 bp, 23 predicted proteins | sample 667921 | NCBI WGS metagenome assembly CWGU01 (sample SAMEA3735815, study PRJEB9488) | human gut metagenome | biome: ENVO:mammalia-associated habitat; material: ENVO:feces | place: Malawi | collected 2009-02-27 | reverse complement strand
GCGACCGCCAACGCGCGACCGCCAACGCGCAAAAGACGTTTCTGAAAAAGGAATCTCGTGAAATTTCTTTTTCAGAAACGTCTTTTGCGGGGCTGGAATGCAGAACCTTTTTCAGAAACGTCTTTTGCGGGGTTGGGACGAGGAACCTTTCGGGTCTGGGGCGCGGAACCTTATTCAGGAACGTCTTTTGTCGGGAGGCGTCTTTCGAGCTGAGGGGAGGCGAGGGCAATCGGGGTGGGGACGAACCTGGTTGCCCGGATCGTCCCCGCCCCGCAAGGTGAATAACGAACACGTCCCCAACTGCACGCCCCAACCGCACTCAGGAGAAAAGCAAACGCGTCCCCGTCTGACACTCATAACGGGACAGCAGAAAAACCGGACGCGTCCCCAACTGACGTTCTACGTGACGGGACGGTAGTAGGTGTCGTCCATGGGAAGCTTGGGGCGCAGCTTGCCGTCGAGGGCGCGATAGGCATTCTGGCAGGCCGGCGCGGTAGGAATCGTGGCGATCTCGCCGATGCCCTTGCCGCCGTAGGCCACGGGCAGCAGGTGCTCCTTCTCCACGTAGATGGCGTGGATGTTGGGAATCTCCGTGGCCCGGAAGAGCCCGAGCGTGCCGTACTTGACCTGGGGCACGCAGTCCTTGAGCGGCCAGTCCTCGCGCAGCGCGTAGCCCATGCCCATGAGCACGCCGCCCTCGATCTGCCCCTGGATGGCGATGGGGTTGACGACCTTGCCCGAGTCGTGCGCGGCGTAGACGTCGGTCACCCGACCGTCGTCGTCGAGTACCACCACGTGCGTGGCAAAGCCGTAGCAGATGTGGCTCTTGGGGTTGGGCTTGTCGGCGCCCAGCTTGTCGGTGGGCTCGAGGTACTCGTAGGAGAACGCGCACCCCTCGAGCACGTCGAGCGCGGCCTCGGGGTCGGCCGGCCACAGGCGGTCGCCCGCCGTGAGGTTGTGCCCCCAGCCCGCGTACGGCCTGCCGTCCGCATAGCGCGAGGTCATGCCGTCGCCATGCGCCGCCACGGGGTCGGCCGGCGCGCCCTCGCCCGCCTCCACGCGAAGCATCGCGTCGCGCAGGAGGAACGCCGCGCCGCGCACCGCCTCGCCCGTGACCACCGTCTGGCGCGAGCCCGACGTGGTGCCCGAGTCCGGAGCGTTCTCGGTGGAGCACTCGCCGTTGGCCACGCGCGACGCGCCCAGGCCCGTCGCCTCGGCCACGTCCTGGAGAAACACGGTGTTGCAGCCCTGGCCGATGTCGGAGGTGGCCGAGTAGACAACGGCGCGCCCGCCCTCGACGCGAATCGTGCAGCGGCCCGCGTCGGGCAGCCCCACGCCCACGCCGGCGTTCTTCATCGAGCAGGCGATGCCAGCATGTCCGGGGTGGTCATAGTAGGCGTCGCGCACGGCCTCGAGCGTCTCCTTGAGGGCCGTGGAGCAGTCGGCAATCTGGCCGTTGGGCAGGGTCTCGCCCGGCCCGATGGCGTTGCGGTAGCGAATCTCCCAGGGGTCCACGCCCACCTTGTCGGCAAGCACGTCAATGAGGCTCTCGAGCGCGAACTGGCTCTGGCACACGCCAAAGCCGCGGAAGGCCCCCGCCGGCGGGTTGTTGGTGTAGTAGCCAAAGCCGCGGATGTCGTGGTTCTGGTACTTGTAGGGCCCAACGGCGTGCGTGCAGGCGCGCTCGAGCACGGGGCCGCACAGGCTCGCGTAGGCGCCCGTGTCGAAGTTGATCTCGCAGTCGAGGCCCGTGAAGATGCCGTTCTCGTCGCAGCCCAGGGTGAAGGTGCCTTGCATGGCGTGGCGCTTGGGATGGAAGCGCAGCGAGTCCTCGCGGCTCATGCGCGCCTTGACCGGACGGCCCAGCTTCCAGGCGGCAAGCGCCGCGAGGTGCTGCACCGAGACGTCCTCCTTGCCGCCGAAGCCGCCGCCCACGAGCATCGTCTCCACCACCACGCGCTCGGGCGTGGCGGACCAGCCGAACATGGAGAGACACTCCTTGCGCGTGTCGTAGGCGCCCTGGTCGGTGGACCAGATCTTGACGCCATCCTTGTAGGGAGCCGCCACGGCGCACTCCGGCTCGAGGAACGCGTGCTCGGTGAAGGGCGTCGAGAAGCTGCCCGTGGCCGTGAAGGCCGAGTGGGCGAGCGCCTCGGCGGCGTTGCCGCGCGTGACGTGCCTGCTCTGGCAGACGTTGTCTGTGAGCTGCACCATATTGCCAAAGAACATGTAGGGCTCGGGGTGCACGAGCGGCGTCCCCTCGGCCCTCGCCTCCTCGATGCCGCGCACCGGCTCGAGCCTCTCGTAGTCAACCTTCACGAGCTTCTTGGCCCTCTCGACCAGCTCGTGCGTCTCGGCCACGACGAGGCAGATGGCGTCGCCCACGCAGCGCGTGACGCCGCCCACGGCGATGAGGACGTCCCAGTCCTGGATGAGGTGACCCACCTTGTTGACGGGCACGTCGTCGGCCGTGAGCACGGCGAGCGCGCCCGGCAGCGCGAGCGCCTTCGTGGCATCGATGGCGCGCACGCGGGCGCGCGGCCAGCGCGAGCGCACCGCGTCGGCGTAGACGAGGCCGGGGAAGTCGCGCTCGTCGAGGTCGTCGGGGTACTTGCCAAAGCCCAGCACCTTGCGGCGCACGTCAACGCGAAAGGCCCGCTTGCCCACGCCGTAGTCGTCGCCGCGCTCGAGGGCGGGGTCGATGGCCTCCTCCCCGCGCAGGATCTTGGCGGCGAGCAGGATGCCCTCGAGGATCTTCTTGTAGCCCGTACAGCGGCACACGTTGCCACGGATGGCACGGCGCACGTCGTCCTCGGAGGGGTCGGGGTTCTTGCGGATGCAGGCCGTCCCACTGATAACCATGCCCGGGATGCAGAAGCCGCACTGCACGGCGCCCACCGCGCCGAAGGCATAGACAAAGGCCTCCTGCTCGTCATGGGTGAGCCCCTCGACGGTGGTGACGTCGCGGCCGTCGGCGAGCTTGGTGGTGAGCACGCAGGCGCGCACGGCCCGCCCGTCGACGATGACCATGCAGGCGCCGCACGCCCCCTCCGAGCAGCCGTCCTTGGCCGAGTGGATGTGGAGGTCGTCGCGCAGGAAGCGCAGCAGCGGCTTGTTCTCGCGCACCACGTGCGAGGTGCCGTTCACGGTGACGAGGTAGCGCTCGCCCTGCTCGGCGCGGCGCGCGCGGCGGATCTCGGCGTGGGCCTCGGCCCTGGCGTCTGCGCGGGCCTTGGCGGAGGTGCGCAGGGTGGAGAGCCGCTCGTCGCGCCTTGGTGGTGTCATGTGTCTCCCCTCCTACTCTGCGGCAAACATGCCGAACGCGTCCGATATGGCCCCGCGCGGGCACTTGGCGGCACACATCCCGCAGACGATGCACAGGTCGTAGTCGACGCGGGCGTGGCGGTTCTCGAGCGAGATGGCGTCGGCCGGGCAGGCGCGCACGCAGATGCCGCAGCTGATGCAGCTCACGGAGCACTTCTCGCGCGAGAGCTTGGGCACCGACGTGGTGGCGCAGCGCACGCGAATGGCGCGGTCGGGGTCGACGAGCTCGATGATTCCCTTGGGGCACTTGCGCGTGCAGACGCTGCAGCCGCGGCACCGCTCGCGGTCGACGAAGGCCACGCCGTGCCCGTTCAGGGAGATGGCGCCGAACTTGCAGGCCTCGACGCAGGCGCCGCAGCCGATGCAGCCCTGCCCGCAGACGGGGCCGCCCTCGCAGGCGGGGCTGCCCCCGCCGCAGCGCACGAAGGCGATGGGGCGGGGCTTGCGCGGCCGCTTGGCGACCGGGCGTCTGGCGGCGGCAACTGCCGGGACCTTGGCGGCGGCGGCCGGGCCCTTGGCGGCGGCAGACGGTCGGGAGGCGACCGCGGGACGCGGGGTCTCGCCGTCGGTGCCGGCCTGGCCGGGCGCCGTTGCGCGGGCTGTCGTGGATGGGCGGGACTCGGGCATGGCTACCTCGCCATCAGGTAGCCGTAGGAGTCGCGCACGGCGCAGATGGTGCGCCGCACCTCGTCGGGCAGGCCGCAGGCCGCGTCGTCCACGTCATAGGCGGCCGTGCCCGTGGCCAGGCGCACCTCGAAGCGGCCGTCGCCAAGCGGCAGGAAGCCGAGGTTCTCGGAGTTGCCCATGTCGGCCTCGCTCCAGAAGAGCGTGAGCTTGTCCTTGTAGGGGCGGCCCTCCCACGGGCAGAACACGGCGCAGTTGCCGCACTCGTTGCACATGCCGTCGACGTGCACGATCTGGTGCTGCGCCAGCCCCGGCACCTCGATGGCCACGTTGGCGCGGTTGGGGCAGACGTCGGCGCAGACCTCGCACACGCGGGCGCAACCAAGGCAGCGGCTGTCACCGCAGGGGTCGGTCGCGCAGGCCAGGGTGCCCTTGCGCGCGTAGCACTGCTCGGTCGTGGCGGCGGCGTTCTCGGCCGAGAAGGCGTTGAAGTCGGCGCCCACCATCTTGCGGGCCACCTCCTGCGCGTCGGCGATGGCCTCCACGAAGGTCGCGGGGCCACGGCGGCAGTCACCGGCGGCCCACACGCCCGCCACGCCCGTGGCGCAGCCCGCGGGACGGCCCCTGCGGTCGAGCCCCACGCCGGCGCTCTCGTACACGCCGTCCTCGATGTGCTCGCCCACGGCGCATATCACCGCAGTTGCGGGCAGCTCCACGAGCTCGCCGGTGCCGCGCGGCGAGCGACGGCCGCTCGCGTCGGGCTCGCCCAGCTCCATGCGCTCGCAGGCGAGCACGCCGCCCTCGACGCCCTTGGGCGCGAGCAGCTCGCAGAGCTCCACGCCGTCGGCGAGCGCCTCGGCCAGCTCCTCCTCGTCGGCGGGCATATAGCGCCTGGTGCGGCGGTAGACGATGCGCACGTTCCTCACGCCCGGCAGGCGCTTGGCCACGCGCGCCGCGTCCATGGCGGTGTTGCCCGCGCCCACGATGGCGATCTCGTCGCCCAGGGCCGTGAGGTCGGCGCCGGCCTTGGCGGCCGCGAGGAACTCGAGCACGTCGTGCTCGGCACCGTACTCGAGGCCCACGTGACCCGGCGCCCAGGCGCCCACGCACACCACCACGTCGGTGTAGCCCTCGGCCTTGAGCTCGGCCACGTCGGTCACCTCGCGGTTGAGCTCGACCTTGGCGCCCAGCGCGAGGCAGAGCGCGACGTCAGCGTCGATGTCGGCCGCCGGGATGCGGAACTCCGGGATGATGTGGCGCGCCACGCCGCCCAGCGCATCCGTGCGCTCGATGATGGTCACGTCGGCGCCGGCGCGCGTGAGGAAGAACGCGCACGCAAGGCCCGCCGGGCCGCCACCCACGACGGCCACGCGACGGCCCCTCGCGCCCGGCAGCGGCACCACGGGCGTGGCCTGAAGCCTCGCGAGCACCTCGGCAAAGCCGCCGTGGGCCGCCACGAGCTTGCTCTCGCGGATCTTGGCGCCCTCGGGCTCGTAGAAGGCGCGCTCGCACTTGGCGCCGCAGGGGTGCGGGCAGAGGCTGCCGGTGATGTGGGGCAGCGCGTTTCTCGACACCACCACGTCGAGGGCGTGCACGAGGTCGCCCTCGTCGACGGCGTGCAGGTAGGCGGGGATGTCCTGTTGGATGGGGCAGCCCGAGCGGCAGGGCGCCGTGAAGCAGCTCGTGAGCGGAAGCGGCGCGGCCATCTTGTGGGGCTTGGCCGGCTTGATGGGCTTTCGGTAGAGTGGGTCGAACTCGACGGCGTCGTCGAGCGCAGCCACGGCCGCGGCGTCCACGTCCGCCTTGCGCGCGGCACCCGCGAGCACGCGCGCGACCTGGCTGAAGCGCTCGTAGCCGCCGGGCTTGAGCACCGTGGTGGCCATGGTGATGGGCCAGATGCCCGCCTCGTAGAGGCCGCGGATGTTACGCGCGTCGGCACCGCCGGAGTAGGAGATGCGGAGCTTGCCCGCGAACTCCTCGGAGATGCGGCGGGCGAGGTGGATGGGGGGCGCAAAGAGCGACCGCCCGCTCATGTACATCTCCTCGCTCGGTAGCTCGCCTGCCGTCACGTCCACCGGGAAGGTGTTCGTGAGCTTCACGCCAAACGAGAGGCCACGCTCGGCCGTGAGGGCCATGAGCCGGCGAAACATCGGCACGGCGTCCTCCCACTGCAGGTCCTCGCGGAAGTGCGTGTCGTCGAAGGCCACGTAGTCAAAGCCGAGCGAGTCGAGGCGCGAGCGCGCGTAGTCGTAGCCCAGAAGCGTCGGGTTGCACTTGATGTAGGTGTTGAGGCCCTTCTCGGTGATGAGGTAGGTGGCGATGCGCTCGATCTCGGCCGGCGGGCAGCCGTGGAGGGTCGACTCGGTCACGCTCGTCGACACGTGCGGCGAGACGGACTCGACGAACGCCTCGTCCACGTGGGAGAAGCGCCCCAGGTTGGCGAGCGCCCAGCCCTTGCACTCGGCCCAGACCTCGGTCTGGCTCGCGTCCTTCATGCCCTCGATGTAGGCGTCGACCTTGGGGCTCTTGATGCCCTCGAGGTCGTAGCCCACGCTCATGTTGAAGACGAAGCCGTCCGGGTCGCCCAGGGCAAGCTCTCGGGCCAGGAGCTTGCACGCCCACCAGGCGCGGATATACTCGCTCATGGCGTCGGGCACGGTGAGTTCGGTTGACCACTCGCAGTTGTAGCACTCGTCGGCCGCCGTGATGCAGGGCTTGGCCACGCACTTGGAGAGCTCCTCGCCATCCATCACCTGCACGGTCTTGAGCTCGAAGAAGCGCGCGCCCGCCACGTAGGAGGCCACGATGTTCTGCGCGAGCTGCGAGTTGGGGCCGGCGGCTGGGCCAAACGGCGTCTCGATGCGCTCCGAGAAGATCGGCTCGGCGCCGCCCTCGTGCGCGACGACCTTGCGGACGCCGAAGATGCTGCCATGCTCCTCGTGCTCGCTCAGGATCCAGTCCATCAGCTGGGCAAACGGAATCGGCCTCATGACGTCGCTCATAGTTGGGCTCCTCTCCCATGCCGCCGAGACCGCGCGACGGCACACGGTTATTCTGGCCCCGCGGAGGCCAAAGGCCCGCCCGAGGTCCCCGCCTCGGAGGGTCGTGCACGTACGGCGGACGCGGGCCCTCGCCCACGCCCAGGCCCGGAGCGGCCTCGCCCCTGTCGAGGGGCCGCCCCGTACGGAGAATCAGTACTCCCGGCCGTTGAGCGTGCCCCAGAGCACCTTGGCCTGCTCGAGCGTCCAGGCGTCAATGCGCTCCTCGTCGACGGTCGTGAACTCGCGGTCGAGGTAGAGCACCTGGCCGTTCACGATGGTGGTGCGGCAGCTCCTGCCCTCCATGCCAAAGAGGATGTGGCCGTCGATGTTGTCGGCCGAGAGCGGCGTGAACGTGGGGTAGTCCATCACCACGACGTCGGCCGCCGCGCCCGGGGCGAGCACGCCCACCTCGCGGCCGAAGTAGCGGCTCGCCATGCGCGCGTTGTCCTGGAACAGCATCTGCATGGCCTCGCCCCAACCCACGTTGGGCATGGCGGCGTTGTGGCGCTGGATGCAGAGGAAGGTCTTGAGGCTCTCGAGCATGTCGTGGGTGTAGGCATCCGTGCCCATGCACACGTCGATGCCGCGGCGGAAGAACTCGAGCACCGGCGCACAGCCCACGGCGTTGCCCATGTTGGACTCGGGGTTGTTGACCACGTGCGTGCCCGTCTCGCTGATGATGTCCATCTCGGCGGGCGTCACGTGGATGCAATGGCCCAGCATCGTGTCCGGGCCGAGGAGCCCGTGCTGGAGCAGGCGCTCGACGGGCGGGATGCCGCCACGGTTCTCGCGGGAGTCCCAGACGTCGTTCATGCCCTCGCACACGTGGATGTGGAAGCCCGTGAGCCCGTCGTTGGCCTCGGCCATGAGGTCCATCGTCTCGTCGGAGAGCGTGAAGGTGGCGTGCCCGCCGAACATGGCCGCGATCATGTGGTCGCCGGACTCGCGCGCGGCGGCCGCCCAGCGGGCGAACTCCGCGTTCTCGGCGATGGCCTGGGCGAGCTTCTCCTCGCCGTCGCGGTCGCTCGTCTCGTAGCAGAGGCACGCGCGGATGCCGCACTCAGCCGCGACATCCCTAATTGCGAAGAGCGAGCCGGGAATCTCGCAGAAGCTCGCGTGGTGGTCGAAGATGGTGGTCACGCCGTTTCGCAGGCTCTCGAGGATGGTGGCATAGGCGCAGGCGCGCGTGCCGTCGAGGGTGAGGTTGCGGTCGATCTTCCACCACTGCTGCTCGAGGTTCTCGAGGAAGTTGTGGGGGTTGCAGCCCTTGATGGCAAGGCCGCGGGCCAGGCCCGAGTAGATGTGCGTGTGGCAGTTCACGAGGCCCGGCATGATGATGCCGCCGTGGGCGTCGACGTACTCGGCACCCGGGTGCGCAGCGGCGAGCTCGGCCTCCTCGCCCACCGACTGGATGGCGTCGCCCTCGATGGCCACCGCCCCGTGCTCCAGGAATGGCATCTGTGCGTCACGCGTGACGACCCGACCGTTGCCGACAATCAGCATGGTGCTCCCTTCTTCGTCCGGGCGGGGTTTAGCACCCGGGCGTGAGCTGGAGCGCGCCGTGCGAGAGGCCATGCGCGCCGAGGCAGGTGGCATGCGTGCCGAGGTTCGGCTTCCTGCCGAATCCCCGTTCGGCGGGCCTGTCACACGAAGCGGGCACCTCCCCCGCATTCGCGCGGTCAAGGAGACGTCCCGTGCGAAGGCCCTGGGACCTTGGCCTTGGGAACCGTCCTCCTGTCGTGATACTAATGATTATTCAGATAACCAGACAAAAAGTTTGCCAATCCGACAAGAGAAAGGCGAACGGTCGAAACTGGTTTGTGAACGGGTGGAAACAAAGCGCCCGAAACGGACAGTACGGCCCCGCGACCTTGAGGTTCGTTATAGCCAACTAACTACTACGCCTTTGTTGTGCGAGGACGAGTCGTGTGGGGAGACGTCGATTGAGGACGCGTCGCGCGAGACCGTGTTTGTACGGGACGCGTTCGTTTTTTCTCGCCACCCCATCCTCGCCGCCCTTCTCGCCGCCTGTCCTTGCGACCCTATCCTCGCCACCCCATCCTCGCCGCTCTTCTCGCCAACCTCTTCTCACCACCCACTAAAGGCGGACACTAGATGGCAGGTGTCCGGGGTTCACGTCATCTGACACTCCGACAGGTATGCGTCGCCTCTCGTCAGCCTCCTCTCGTCATGCAGAACCGGCGCGAAACGCGCGGGTCCCGCATGACCCGGGACGACTAGTTACCCAGGCCCGCGCCACCTCCTGCCGCCTCCGCACGCAAAACCATCGAGTTTGCTGCAGTCGTAGCGCGATGCGCCGAGTAGACGGACGTTTGGTCATCATAAACCTGCAGGTAGAGGAGATGCACATTTAACGTCTACTTTCGGTCTCGCCCATGAACCGCAGCAAACTCGATAGTTTTGTTCGGGGCATCGCCACCATGGCCCACGGGCCCCAATGAGGACGCGATACCCGCCCGCGCGTCCACCTCGACGGCAACCGACCTTCCCGGCGAGCGCGCCCGGCCGGCTACTTCTCGTATCGAGCGGCTCAACCGGCAGCCAACGGCTGCTGGTCACTGACTCTCAGCGAACGTGCGCCCAACCGAGTTTTTAGGCTAGTTGCAGCCCCTTTTTCTCGGTTATGCGCACGTTCGCAGGAAGAGCGGGGCTGCGAGGCATGGGGAGGGCGCAAGGCGGGAGGGGCAAAGCGGGATGCCGGAGGGGAGCGCGAGGTATGGAGAGTGCGCGCAAGAAGGAAGGGGCGGCTCGGGATGCCGGAAGGGAGCGGGGCATGGGAGGCGCGCGGGTCGGGAGGACGACGCCGATGACAGCTACCTGGCGCAGTCGTCATCCCTCCCCCGTCGTCCGCCGAACGGCTATTATTTCAGGCGTGTTAACAAAGATGGCGCCTGCCCTGGGCGCGTGTCATCCGTGGCTGGGAGGAAACGATGATCAGCGCAGAGGAGGCCCGCGAGCTCGCAGAGGCGGCTCGACTGGACCGTGACCAGGCAGAGGCCGACTCGCTGGCGAAGAACGCCCTGGGCTGGGCGCTCAAGAACGCCGAGGGCCGCACCGACACCCGGGTGCGCATGTACGCCCAGCACGGCCACGGGCACCTGGCCGTCAAGTTCGCGCCCGGCAAGGGCGACGGCTACGGCGACGGCAACTCGTTCTACAACGACCTCGTCGGCAACAGCAACGTGGCGGTGGCCGACGCCATCTGCGACATCATCTACGGCCGTGAGCAGGCGCTCATCTCCCCCATCGAGAAGATGCGCATCCTCAACACCTTCAACACGCGTCTCGTGAAGTTCGTGCGCGACCTCAAGCGGCTCGGCTTCACGGTCACGACCGGCCACGAGGACTACGGCAACGCCAACAACGACGACAGCACCATCATCATCAGCTGGCGCTAGCCAAGCCAGGGAGGCATCCCGCGACCCAGGGGGGCATCACGCGACCCAGGGAGGCATCCCGCGACTCCACGTGCAATCTGGTCAGTTGACGGCCCGCCGGGGGCACGGCAACTGACCAAAATGCACGTGGAGCCAAGCACACGGAGCCGGGGCGCCCAAAAACGGAAGCCCGTTCCCACCTACAGCGTGTTGTACACGGCCTCGTACTCGTCGTCGGAGAGGAACGTCCCGGCCTTGACCTGGTCGGCGTACTCGCCGATCTTGGCCTGCACGTCGGCGGGCACCTTGTCGGAGAACTTGCCCAGGTAGACACCACCGTTGTCCATGTTGGCCTCGATGACCTTGCCGCCGCCGTAGGAGCCGCCCTCGATCTCGTCCATGGCCTGGCCGAACATCCAGTCGGTCACGGTCGAGGTGATGACCGTCGGCTCGTCGGAGCCCACGATGTCGATGGGCTGCGCAATGTCGAAGTGCGTTTCGGCCCCGGCGTTCTCGAGCGCCTGCCGCGCGCCGTTGTCGACGGCGCTCGCGTCGCCCCACATCACGTCGACGCCGTTCGTGTTGATCCACTGCTCGGTGATCTTGGTGCCAAACGACGCGTCGGTGAAGCCCGCCTCGAAGTTGTAGTGGCCCTCGCTGCCCGGGCGCACCTTCTGCGCGGCGGCGAGGAAGGCCGCGTACTTGGAGAGCGTCGTGGGCAGGCGCATGCCGCCGATGAATCCGATGTGACCCGTCGCCGTCATGAGCCCGGCCGCAATGCCGGCAAGCGCGCCCGTCTGCCTGAGGTTCACCTGCACGGTCTCCAGGTTGTCGAGGGTCTCGTAGTCGGCCAGGTCGGCCTTGGGGTCGGTGTTGGTCATGAGGAACTTGACGTCGGGGTTGGAGTCGGCAGCCTCGGCCACCACGTCGCCCCACGCCGAGACGAACTCGTTGCCCGTGGCGATGATGAGGTTCACGCCCATGTCCACGTAGGACTGCGCGGCGCTCGCGGCGTCGGCGTCGGCCACGTTCTCCTTGGGCTCGAGCATCTCCCAGTTTGGGTGGCTCTCCACGGCCGACTTGAGCGACTCGAAGTGACCCTGGCCCCAGCCACCGTCGTTCTTGGGCCCGCTGATGACGAGTGCCACCTTGTAGCTGCCCGAGCCCGAACCCGACCCGTCGCTCGTGGCGGCCGAGCCATCGGACGAGCCGCCGCAGCCGGCGAGCGCCATGGCCGCCCCCGCGGCGCCAAGGACTCCCAGCCCCAGGGCCTGCCTGCGCGAGACGAGCCTTCCAAGACGTGCGTTACCACGTGCGTTACCCATGATGTGCCTCCCGTTGGTCAGTTAGTTCCAGTAGCCCTCGTGCACGGCCGCAGCCTCGGCCACGAGCTCGGGGAAGGGCCCCACGACCTCGACGTCCTTCTGGCTCGTGGCAAAGATCTGGCGGCACGGGGTGTCGAGCGTGGGGTTCTGCTCGGAGGCACCCGTCTGCGCCAGGATGTCGCGCTCGGTCATCGCGTAGACCACGCGGCCGATGTTTGCCCAGTAGATGGCGCCCGTGCACATGGCGCAGGGCTCGCCGGTGGTGTAGAGCGAGCACTGCCACAGGTAGTCGTGGTCGAAGCGCTGCGATGCCGCCTCGCAGAGCTGCGTCTCGGCATGGCCCGTGCACTTGTGCGTCTCGGCCTCGACGTTCTCCTGCTCGAGCACGACCTGCTTGTCCTCGTTCACAAGGATGGCCCCGAAGGGCGTGTTGCCATGCTCTCGCGAGCGCCGCGACACCTCGATGGCGCGGCGCAGGAACGCCACGTCCTCCTCGTGCGTGAAGCTCGCGCGACGCGCGGCCGCCCAGCTGGGTTCGTCTGCCATGTGGTCTCCCCTCGTCTCCCCGCGCCCGCCCGCGCGACTGTCGCAAAAAAGCCAAGGCCCACGGACGATGGGGCGGCATCGTCCGTGGGCCTCCGTGCCATGCCCGCGTGGCTACCTCGTGGCGCGCGCGACCGGACTCGCCGGGATGCATGGTGGAAATCGATTGTGGGGCACGTGTGGCCGCCCCGCCGCTCAAAGAGGCGGGCGACACGTCCGCACGCACCCGGGCGCGAGGCGGCTTGCACCACCCCGCGCCGCAGAGACTACAGCGTGCTCTCGATGGCCGAGACCTCGTCGTCGGAGAGGAACGTCCCGGACTTGATCTGGTCGGCGTACTCGGCAATCTTGGACTGGACGTCGGCCGGCACCTTGTCGGAGAACTTGCCGAGCGAGATGCCCTTGTTGTCCATGTTGCCCGTGATGGCCTTGCCGCCGCCGAACGAGCCGCCCTCGATGTCGTCCATGGCCTGGCCGATCATCCAGTCGGTCACGGTCGAGGTGATGACGGTGGGCTGGTCGTCGCCCACGATGTCGATGGGCTGCGCGATGTCGAAGTGCGTGTCGGCACCGGCCGCCTCGAGGGCCTGGCGCGCGCCGTTGTCGACCGCGCTCGCGTCGCCCCACATGACGTCGACGTTGTTGGAGTTGACCCACTGCTCGGTGAGCTTGGTACCGAGCGAGGCGTCGGTGAAGCCGGCCTCGAAGTTGTACTGGCCCGTGACGCCCGGCGTGACCTTCTGGGCCGCGGCCAGGAAGGCGGCGTACTTCTTGGTGGTGGAGGGCAGCTTCATGCCGCCGATGAAGCCGATGGACTTGGTCTTGGTCATGAGGCCGGCCACCACGCCCGCGAGCGCGCCGGTCTGCTTGAAGTCGGGCAGCACCGTCATCACGTGGTCGAGCGAGGTGTAATCGGTGAGCTCCTGCTCGGGATCGGTGTTGGTGATGAGGAAGTTGACGTCGGGGTTGGAGTCGGCGGCGTCGGCCACGACCTCGGCCCATGTGGAGGCGAACTGGTTGCCGTTGCCCACGATGAGGTTCACGCCCATGTCGACGTAGGACTGCGCGGCGCTCGCGGCGTCGGCGTCGGCCGTGTTCTCCTTGGGCTCGAGCATCTCCCAGTTGGGGTGGCTCTCGACCGCGCGCTTGAGCGACTCGTAGTGGCCTTGGTCCCAGCCGCCGTCGGTGACGGTGCCGCTCATGATCATGGCCACCTTGTAGCTGCCGGAGCCGCCGGTCGAGGCCGAGCCGGTGGAGGCGGTGTCGGTGGAGCCGCCGCCACCGCCACAGCCAGCGAGCGCCAGCGTGGCGATGCTGCCGAGGCCCAGGGTGATGGCCCTGCGCCTCGAGACGGGAGTAGTGAGGATGCTCTGCTTCTTGCCCATGATGGATCCTTTCTCGTTAGATCCGGTCCGGAGCGCGCGGGATGCGCTTCCCGGGATGACATAAGGTGCGACCGGCCCGAGGGGTCGAGGGCGGCCATGGCTGCGCGACGCGCGCGGCGGCCCCGGGATGCCCGGCGAGGTAACCGGGACCCGGTCGCGCGGCCTCGGCAAGGTGCCGAGGCCCAGGGTGTCCGGCACGGAGCCGGAGCCCAGCACGCCCTAGCGCTGCTCGCGCAGGTACGGCTTGCCGCTCGCCTTGGGGCCGGCGTTCCTCGACCCGAAGAAGATGAGCGCGACGATGGTGAAGATGTAGGGGATCATCTTGAAGAACATGACGGGAGCGGCCTGGAACTGCGCCTGCAGCGCCACGCTGGTGCCGTCGAAGAAGCCAAAGAGCAGGCTCGCGCCCAGCACGCCAAAGGCGTTCCAGCGCCCGAAGATGAGCGTGGCGAGTGCGATGAAGCCGCGGCCGGCCACGATGCCGTCGGTGTAGATGGGCGTGTAGCAGATGGTGAGGAAGGCGCCGCCGGCCGCCGCGAGCGCGCCGCAGACCACGCAGGCCACGAACTTCACGCGCACGACGTCGATACCGAGGGTCTCGGCCGCGTGCGGGTTCTCGCCCACCGAGCGAAACGAGAGGCCGGCGCGGAAGCTCCGGAAGAACCACCACACGAGCGGCACCAGGATGAACGCGGCGTAGGCCACGGGCGTCTGGTTGAAGAGCGCCCCTCCCACGACGGGGATGTCGGCCAGCCCCGGGATGGCCACGCTCGCCATCTGCGAGCCGGTGGCGTTGGCGGGGTTGTTGCCCACGAACAGGTTGTAGCCAAAGAGCGCGATGGCGGGCGCCAAGATGTTCACGGCCATGCCGGTCACTATCTGGTCGGCCCTGAGCGTCACGGTGCAGACGGCGTAGACCATGTTGACGGCGATGCCGGCCACGATGGCGCCGAGAAGGCCCACCCAGAGGTTGCCACTCATCTTGGCCACGGCGAAGCCCACGAAGGCGCCCACGGCCATGATGCCCTCGAGGCCGATGTTCACGAGGCCGGCGCGCTCGGAGAAGAGCTCGCCGAGCGAGGCGAGCAGGATGGGCACGGCGCCCATCGCCATGGCCTTGAGGATGGTGGGCAGTGCGGTGATGAAGACGTCCATTAGGCGCTCACCTCGGCTTTCTTGCCCTCGCCCTTGCTGCCAAGGGACGCGATGTAGGCCTTGATCTTGGGAAGCTGCGTCCAGGCCATGCCGGCCACGGCGAAGATGATGATCATGCCGCGGATGATGTCGATGATGGCCGTGGGCACGCCGATGACGCTCTGCATCATCGTGCCGCCGGTCGAGAGGATACCGAACAGGATGGCCACCACAATCGAGGCCAGCGGGTTCAGCTGCGCGATGAGCGCGATGGCCACGCCGTCGAAGCCAAAGCCCGAGCCAAAGCCGTCGGCCAAGCGGAAGGGCGCGCGGCCCAGGAGCTCCACCGAGCCGCCGAGGCCCGCCACGGCGCCCGAGATCACGAACGACAGGAGCACGAGGCTGCGCACCGGGAAGCCGTTCACGCGGGCGGCCACCTGGTTCATGCCGGTGGCGCGGATCTTGAAGCCGAACGAGGTGCGGAACAGCACGTACCAGATGGCGACGCCCAGCACGATGGCGATGACGACGCCCAGGTGGATGCCGGCGACGTCGGGCAGGCGCGCGCCCGTGGGGATGGCGATGGTCTTGGGCAGGCCCTTGTCGGAGTAGAGGTTCTTGAACACGAACTCCATGAGGTAGAGGGCCACGTAGTTGAGCATGATCGTGGTGATCATCTCGTTGAGGCCGCGCGTGACCTTCATGATGCCCGGCAGCAGGCCCCACACGCCGCCCACCACGACGCCGGCCACGAGGCCGAGGGCGAGCGCCACGGGGCCGTTGAGCCCGAGGCCGAAGACCACGGTCGCAGTGGCGCAGGCGCCCATGATGAACTGGCCCTCGCCACCGAGGTTGAACACGCCGCACTTGTAGGCGAAGACCGCCGCGAGGCTCGTGAAGATGAGCGGGCAGGCGCGCTCGAGGGTCTTGCCGAGCTTGCCCATGTCGCCGAGCGAGCCCTGGAGCAGCGCCGCATAGCCCTGCAGCGGGTTCTTGCCGAGGCACGCGATGATGATGGCGCCCACCACGAGGGCGAGCAGCACGGACACGATGGGCGTGAGGAACATGAGGGCGCGCTCGCGCCGCTCCTCCGCGCCGAGGGATTGCTTGGTTGCAGCCACGGGTTACCTCCTATTTCCCCGCCATGGCAAGCGAGATCTCCTTGATGGGGGGATTCGCGCCCGGATACGTTCCCATGACCTGGCCCTCGAACAGCACCGCGATGCGGTCGGAGAGCTTGAGCACCTCGTCGAAGTCGGCCGAGATGAGCAGCACCGCGCACCCGGCGTCGCGCTGGGCCACGATCTGGTTGTGGATGAACTCCGTGGCCCCGATGTCGAGGCCGCGCGTGGGGTACACCGCCACGAGCAGGGACGGCTTGCCCTCGAGCTCGCGCGCGAGGATGACCTTCTGCTGGTTGCCGCCCGAGAGCGAGCGCGCCGTCTGGCTCACCGACGTGCAGCGGATGTCGTTCTCCTGGCGCTTGCGCTCGGCGAACTCGGCGATGGCGCCCATCTTGAGCCAGGCGCCGTGACCCGCGGAGAAGCGATCGGAGTCGGTCTGCTTGAGCACGAGGTTCTCGGCCACGGTCATGTCGCCCACGAGGCCCATCTTGTTGCGGTCCTCCGGGATGTTGCCCAGGCCCGAGCGGATGAACGACTCCGGCGAGAAGACGGCGATCTTGGAGCCGTCCGGACCCGAGACCTCGCCCGACTCCGGCGACACGAGGCCGGTCACGAGCGCGGCCAGAGGCGACTGGCCGTTGCCGTCGATGCCCGCCACACCCAGGATCTCGCCGCGGTGGATGGTGAGCGACACATCGTTGAGGCCGCCGTGCTTGACGCCCGGGTGGTAGGACACGTGCGAGAGCGTGAGCTCGGGCGCATTGGCGCCGGAGACCTTCTCGTAGGTGCTCTCGGTGAACTTCTGGCCGATCATGAGGTCGGCGAGCTCCTGCTCGGTGGTGTTGGCCACGTCGACCGTCTCGACGGCCTCGCCGCGGCGCAGCACCGTGACGCGGTCGGAGATTTGCATGACCTCGCGCATCTTGTGAGAGATGAAGATGATCGACTTACCCTCGTCGGTGAGCGAGTGCATGATGTCGAAGAGGCCCTGGACCTCGAGGTCGGTGAGCACGGCGGTGGGCTCGTCGAGGATGAGCAGGTTGGCGCCGCGGAACAGCACCTTCATGATCTCGACGCGCTGCTGCATGCCGATGGACATGTCGGCCACCTTGGCGTCGAGGTCGATCTCGAGGCCGAAGCGGTCCATGAGCTCCTCGATGGCCTTGCGGTCGTCGGCGAGCTGCAGCATGAGCGACTTGTGGCGCTTGTCGCCCAGGACGATGTTCTCGAGGCCGGTCATGTCCTCGATGAGCATGAAGTGCTGGTGCACCATGCCGATGCCCAGGGCCACCGCCTCGGCCGGCGAGGAGATCCTGACCTCCTTGCCATTCATGAAGATCTTGCCCGCGTCTGGCTGGTAGAGGCCCACGAGCACGTTCATGAGGGTCGACTTGCCGGCGCCGTTCTCGCCGAGCAGGGTGTGGACCTCGCCCTCCTCGATGGTCAGCGAGACGTCACGGTTCGCGTAGAACGAGCCGAAGCGCTTGCTGACGCCCTCCATCCTGAGCATCTCGGCCACGTGGGCCTCCTCTCCTCGCGGGCTTGGCCCGCCTCCCCATCGAACCCGGGCTGTCGCGCGTGCCGGCCGTGCGGCCTGGGTGCCCGGGCCTTCCTCCGAGCAGCGACACGCGGGGCAGGAGTATGCACGCCCCCGCGAGTTCCCGCAAAACCGACCCCGTCGAGCTCTCCATAATTGTCACATGACAATTATTTCGATTCCCTTAAACGTTGTTTGCATCTCGGGGGCACCAGCCGGGCCATTGGTTCGTTTTGCATTGCGAGCGGTATGTCGAGAAGGCTATATCATTGTAGTTTTGGGTGTGTATCGCTGCAGGTAGACGGCCTGTTCGGTCATCTGATATCCAAGCGTCTTGATGTGAGTTCGCAGCGCGACCGGCGCGGCGGGGACGCCTGGCGGGAGCACGGTGGGCCGTCGAAGAGTCGCTGCGACGCGCCATTGCCGACCAAGTCGAACACATAAACGCAAGCTCCCGACCGACTCGGACGAAATCAGGGTCAATTTACGTCCGAGTTGGTCGGGAGCTGCAGAGAACGTCTACTGGAGGCGCCAGCGAAGGTCAGCGGATGTCCTCACCGGCCGCGCCTCCGTCGCCCGTAACCTGCGCCTCGACGCTGTCGAGGTCGGCGGCCGCCACCTCAAGCTCGGCGGCGCTCGCCTCGGCGTCCGCCACGAGGGCGCGAGCGTCCCCGGCCTTGGCGTCGAGCTCGCGACGAATCGGCGTGTCGGCCTCCGCCCCCTCCGGCGGGAGCACGTTGTTCAGGATGATAGCCATGATCGCGCACGGCGTGATGGCGCTCGTGCCAAAGATGGTGTTGATCCAGTCGGGCATGCCGGGGCCCGTGAGCGAGCCTGACACCTGCGCGATGCCGAGGCCAAAGGCCACCGACACGCCAAAGACCGTGCAGGCCCGCGGCGTGAGGCCGTCGCGCACGAGGATGCGGATGCCGTTCAGCGTGATGGTGCCAAACACGCTGATGGTGGCCCCTCCGATGACCGGCTGCGGAATCATCGTGAGCACTGCGGAGAGCTTGGGCACGAGGCCCGCGGCCGCAAACACCACGGCGGCCCCGGCGAACACCCAGCGGTTGATGACGCGCGTGGACACGATGATGCCCACGTTCTGGCCAAAGGCCGAGGTGGGAAGCCCGCCCAGCACGGACGACACCATGCTCACGAGGCCCTGCGCCTTGAGCGCGCCTCCGATCTCGCGCTCGGTGGGCATGCGGTCCATGCTGCCCATCGTGGCCGCCGAGAGGTCGCCGATGAGCTGCACGTTCACCATGACGTAGACAACCGCGAGCGTGAGGCACGCCGCCGGGTTGAAGACGACCTGGAACGGGAGCAGCCGCGGCAGGGCGACCCAGCCGGCACCCGCCACGCCGGAGGGGTCGACCATCCCAAACGGGATGGCCGCGAGCACGCCCACGAGCATGCCGAAGAAGATGCCGCCCAGCCTCACGATGCCCTTGCCAAAGTTGGAGAACGCGAACACCACGGCAAACGTGATGAGGCCCACCACCCAGTTGGCCACGCCGCCAAACCCGGGCGTGCCCTGGCCGCCGGCGATGTACTTGATGGCCGTCGGGTAGAGCGAGACGCCGATGGTGAAGATCACCGTGCCCGTGACGAGCGACGGGAAGAGCCACTTGACCTTGGGTTAGAAGGCGCCGAAGAGGATTGCCACCGCACCGCCCACGAGCTCCGCGCCCAGAAGCGTGGGAAAGCCGAACTCGATGCCCACGGCCTGGAACGCCGGGAGGAACGCGAACGAGACGCCCGTGAGGATGGGCAAGCCGCTGCCGATGCGCCCGAACAGCGGAAACTGCTGCAGCAGCGTGTCGATGGCCGACAGGATGAGCGCCACCTGGATGATGGCCGTCTCCTGCTCCTTGGTGAAGTTGCAGAGGCCCGAGATGATGATGGCCGGCGCGATGACGCCCGCGAACGACGACAGCACGTGCTGCAGGGTGACGGGGATGAGGTCGTGAGCAGAGGGCACGCCGTCGCGCCTGAACAGCGCCGGCCTCTCCTCGGCTGCCTCGTTCGTGTCTGACATGGCAAACGCTCCTCTCCCCCGCGCTTCCCCGTGAACGGGTGGTCTCGGACTCACATTCTTGCCCACGTGCGAGAGGCCGAGGGCCACCGTCCGCCGAATGGAAACGGTACAGAAAACTAATCAACGGTACAGAAAACTATTCTTTTGCACTAACAAATTGCTAGAACTGCGGGTTTGGGAGCCTGGGAGCCCTTGAGGAGCGGTCACAGCGAATCGGTGAACGGTCGTGCACCGGCACACTGGGGCGCGCAAAATGACGCGTGACATGAAAAAAGGCAGAGCAACCCGGACTCATACACAGGCACCACGAATCCACGCGTTTGCTTCTCGCAAACACGTAAAACCGTGTTGGCTGCGGGGCCCGTCGCGACAGGCACCACGGATCTACGCGTTTGCTTCCCGCAAACACGTAAAACCGTGGTGCCTGCATGCGCGCGCATAGTTGCTGGACACGCGAGACAAGACGGCGCCCCGGGCAGCCACCTACGACCACCCGGGGCGCCGCGACACCAAGAAAGACGAGCCCACGCCCTACGCCAGGCTCACCTCGTGGCCAGACACGTACTTGCGCGCAAGCCTGCCGCCCTCCTCCGCCAGGTACACGTAGCGCTCCACGCGCTCCCAGACGCCGAGGTCACGCGGGGTGCGGATGCCTAAGTCGTCCAGCACGAGCGCGTCGAACACGTAGCCCTCGGCAAGCGAGCCCACCTTCCCGAAGAACGAGCCGCCGCCCGCGGTTGCGAGCCACAGTGCCTCCTGCGTGGTGAGCGGCGCGAGCCCCTGGTCCACGAGGCGCCAGCGCAGCTTGGAGACGGCCACGGCGTCGGCCATGCAGCGAAACATCGAGAGGTCCGCCCCGCCTGCGACGTCGGTGCCCAGGCCCACGTTCATGCCCAGGTCAAGGTAACGGCGAATCGGTGCGATGCCGCTCGCGAGCTGCGCGTTGCTCTGCGGGCAGTGCGCCACGTAGGTGCCCGTGCGCGCGAGCAGCCCCACCTCCTCCTCGCCCGAGTAGACGCAGTGAGCCATCACGGCCTTGGAGCCGCCCGGCTCGCCCAGAAGGCCAAAGTGGTCGTAGGCGTCGCCGTAGCAGCTGCTCCACGGGCAGAGCCCCGCCACCCAGTCGCACTCGGAGAGGTTCTCGGAGAGGTGACTCTGCACGGGCAGGCCAAACTCCTCGCGGATCTTGCCCAGCTCGGCCATGAGCTCGTCGGTGCAGCTGGGGGTGAAGCGCGGCGTGAGGATGGGCATCGTGCGTTCATAGCGCCCGTCCACACCGGCCAGCCAGCGGCGCGTCGCCTCGGCCGAGCCCACCGTGGTCTCCACGAGCGTGTCGGGGCTGTTGCGGTCCATGTTGACCTTGCCCACGTACGTGACGAGCCCCGTGTCCTCGAGCTTGTCCATGAGCAGCTCGGTGGCGCCGACGTGCAGGGTGCCAAAGACGACGGCGCGCGTCGTGGGGCTCCTACGCAGGTCGTCGGCAAAGATGTCGTAGGCGCGCCCCGCGTAGTCGAGGTCGGCGTAGTGCGACTCCTCCGGGAAGGTGTGCGTGTTCAGCCACTCGAGCAGCTCCAAGTCCATGCCGAGGCCGCGGAAGGCGTACTGCGGCGCGTGCACGTGGATGTCGCTCATGCCGGGGATGACGAGCTGGTCGACGCAGTCGACGACGGGCAGGCCCGAGAAGCGCTCGGGCAGCTCCTCGAACACGCCGGCGCTCGTGCCGTCGACGCAGACCGCGTAGCCGCCCGCGACCGTGCGGACCTCAGTGGGCGAGGTGTTGTAGCAGACGTTTCCCTTGAGGACGAACGAGCTCTTCTCCATGGTCGGACTCCAATCCGAGTGTCGTGAGAGGTGTGGCGTGCCAGGGTCGCACAGCGAGGCGGCGCGGCACCCGCAGGCCGTCGGCGCACACCGCGCCGTGGCCGCTAGATAAGCAGGTACTTGAGCACGAACACGGCCGCCAGCACGTACATCATCGCGCTGATCTTCTTGCGCTTGTCACCGCCGGCCAGCAGGTTAATGCAAACGTAGGAAATGATGCCGAGCGAGATGCCCTCGACGATGCTGTAGCACAACGGCATTCCGATGAAGCACAAAACGCCGGCACGCCCTCGGTGAAGTCGCCGGAGTCGACGTTGAGCACCGAGCTCGCCATGAGGAAGCCCACGATCACGAGGGCCGGCGCCGTCGCGAAAGACGGGATGGCAAGGAAAATCGGCGAGAGGAACATCGACGGCAGGAACAGCACGGCCGTGGTGACGCCCATGAGGCCCGTGTGCCCGCCCTCGGCGATGCCGGCCGCGCACTCCACCGAGCAGCAGGTGGCGGAGTTGCCGAGCACGCCCGCGAGCATCGTGGCGAGCGACTCGCTCATGAGCGCGCCGCGGGCAACACGGCCGGCCCCACCCCGCTACCTCTCGGCCGGGGCCTCCTGGGCCAGGGCCTGCTCGGCCAAGGCCGCGTGCTCGTCGACGGCGCGCTCGACGGCGTCGACGATCTTCTGGTAGCCGGTGCAGCGGCACAGGTGCCCCGAGATGAGCTTGCGGATCTCCTCGCGCGTGTAGCGCTTGCCCGAGCCCACGATCTCGGTGGCACTCATGATGATGCCCGGCGTGCAGAAGCCGCACTGGATTGCCGCCTCGTCAACGAACGCCTGTTGGACGGGGGTAAGCGCACCCGAGGAGGACTGCAGGCCCTCGCACGTCACGATGGTCGCGCCCTCGGCCCAAATGGTGAGGTAGAGGCACGAGTCGATGGCGATGTCGTCGAGCAGCACCGTGCAGGCGCCGCACTCCCCCACCTCGCAGCCGCGCTTGACGCTCGTGAGCCCCAGGCGGTCGCGCAGGGTGTCGAGCAGCATCTCGCGCTCGTCGACGCCCACCTCGGTCTCTCGCCCGTTCACGGTGAACCTCACGAATCGCATCATGCCGACGCGCCCCCCCCTCTCGGACGGGCTGCCCGTGGCGGCAGCCCCGTCGCCCGAGGCGCCACCCACGCCCACGGCCCTCTCCGCCGTCTGCCGCACGAGCCGGCGGCTCAGCTCGGCGATGAGCTGCAGGCGGAACTCCTTGCTCGCGCGCCAGCTCGTGCGCGGGTTCATCTCGGCGCAGGCCAGCTCGCCCACGCGCGCCACGGCCTCGTCGACCGTGAGGCCGCGAAGCGCCGCCTCGGTCTCGAGCGCGCGCTTGGGGTACGGGCCCGCCACGCCAAAGGCCAGCCGCACGTCGTCGATGTGCTCGCCGTCCGGCGCCATCCTGACGAGGCAGCACACGCCCATCGTGGCGATCTCGAGCGCCTCGCGCTTGCCGTACTTGTAGTACGTGCCGGCAAACCCCTCGTAGCCGGCCCTGGGGATGCGGATCCGCACGAGCACCTCGTCGTGCGCGCGGCTCGTGCGCCCCGGTCCCGTGTACCACTCCGAGACGGGGATCTCGCGGTCGCCCTCGGGCCCGCGCACGCACATCACGGCGTCGTAGGCCACGAAGCTCGAGGCGGTGTCGGCACTCGTGATTCCGTTGCAGACGTTGCCGCCCACCGTGCCCACGGCCCTCAGCTGCGGGCCGCCCGGCGTGTCGGCCGCCTGGCAGAGCGCCGGCAGCCAGCGCGCCACGACCTCGCTCTCGTGCACCTCGCGGAAGGTCGAGGCCGCCCCGATGTCGATGGTGCCGCCCTCGTCCATGCGGATGCCCTTGAGCTCGGGCAGCTCGTGCACCGAGACGAGCCGGCACCCGGCGTGATTGCCCTCGCGGATCTGCACGAGCACGTCGGTGCCCGCCGAGATGACGATGGCCCCCGGGTCGGCCGCAAGCGCCGCCACCGCGTCGTCCACCGAGGTGGAGAGGTGGATTGACTCGAAGTCGTACATGCTAGATCAGCCCCTCCCGCGCAAAGCCCTCCACGAGGCGCTGCTGCGTCATCGGAATCTGGTAGAAGGCCACGCCCGTGGCGTCGAGGATGGCGTTGCGGATGGCCGGCGTAGGCGGCATGAGCGGCGGCTCGCCGAGCGCCTTGTTACCGTAGGGGCCGCTCGGGTCGTCGGTCTCCACGAAGATGCAGCGAAGCTCGGGCACGTCCATGGCCGTGGGGATCTTGTAGTCGAGGAGGTTGGCGTTGCGCAGGCGCCCCGTCTTGGGGTCGACGAGCTGCTCCTCGTAGAGTGCGGCACCGATGCCCTGGGCCATGCCGCCCTCCACCTGGCCGGCCGCCGTGGCGGGGTTGAGGATGCGCCCGGAGTCGTGCACGTTCAGGATCTCGGTCACCTTGACCTTGCCGAGCGGCATGTCCACCTCGACCTTCGCATAGCACGCGCCGAAGGCGAAGGTGTTGTCGCGCACCTGGGCCGTCTCCTCGGCGTGGATGTGCACGGAGTGACGGAAGCTGTAGAACGCCTCCTGCGCGAGGTCCCCGAGCTCCAGCACGAGGTTGCCGTCGGCGTCGACCACCTGTCCCTCGCGGATGTCGAGCATGGCGGGGTCGGTGTCGACGGAGCGCGCCTCCACGAGCTCGCGTGCGTAGTCGAGGAGGTTCCTGCGGAAGGTCTCGGCCGTCTTTCTCACGGCATGGCCCGTCACGTAGCTCTGGCGCGAGGCGTAGGCGCCCGTGTCGAAGGGCGTCACGTCGGTGTCCTGCTCGCCCACGATGTGCACCCAGCTCGTGGGCACGCCGATGGTCTCGGCCGCCATCTGCGAGAACACGGTGTCGGCGCCCTGGCCGATCTCGGTGGCGCCCACCTGCAGCTGGCAGGTGCCGTCCTGGTTGAGCACGATGCGCGCCGTGGACGTCTCGAGCGAGATGGGGTAGACGCCCGTCTTGTAGACGAAGCAGCTCATGCCGATGCCGTGGCGGATGGGGCCCGTCTCGTGCGCGTAGCGGGCGCGGTACTCGTCCCAGCCGCTTGCCTCGCGGCCCGCCTTGATGACGTCGGGATAGCCGTCAGCGTGGTTGGTGATGCCGTTGAACGGGTCCGAGTAGCCGGCGGGCATGAGGTTCCTGAGGCGGAAGTCCACCGGGTCCCAGCCCTCGCGCCGAGCGATGTCGTCCATGGCGCACTCGATGGTGAACTGGCCCTGCGGCATGCCGTAGGCGCGCATGGCGCCGGGCGAGGGGATGTTGGTGTAGACCGTGGTGGCCTCGGTGTGGCAGCCCACCTTGTCCTTGTACGCCCAGCGAAACGCGTTGATGGCGTTGGCCGCGAGGGCGTGGCCGTGGCTCGCGTAGCCGCCCTGGTTGGAGATGCAGTCGCAGTGGCGCGCGATGATGCGCATGTCGTCGTCGTAGTCGATCTGGGCCGTGAGGCTCATGGGATGGCGCGAGCGCGTGTTCTGGAAGACCTCCTCGCGCGGCAGCTCTATCTCGACCACACGGCCGCCCAGCCGCGTGGTGAGCCAGGCGCAGAGCGGCTCGTAGAGGACCTCCTGCTTGTTGCCGAAGCCGCCGCCAATGCAGGGCTTGATGACGCGGATGTTGCCCCAGCCGATGCCGAGGGCCTGGCCGCAGACGCGCCGCACGATGTGGGGGATCTGCGTGGACGAGACCACCGTGATGCGCCTGCCCTCCATGTAGGCGAAGCACACGTTGGTCTCGATGTGGCACTGGCTCACCTGCTGCGTCTCGGTGTGGATCTCGTAGCGGTGGTAGCGCGGGTCGTCGATGGCGGCCTCCACCGAGTCGTAGCCCGTACCGTCGAGCGGCGTCACCATGTCGGAGTGCGCGAGCACGTTGGTGGGGCGCACCTCCGGGTGCAGCGGTATGGCGTCGGGCGCCATCGCCTCCTGCACGGTGGTCATGGCCGGCAGCTCCTCGTACTCCACGTGGGCGAGGACGTCGCGCACGGCCCGGTCGGCCGCCACGTTGTCGCGCGCCACCACCACGGCGATGTCGTCGCCGTAGATGCGCACGCGGCCGTCGAGCAGGCGACGGTCGGCGACGTCTTGGTGCGCCGGCTCCACGCTCCAGGGGTGGCCCGGTGTGGGGAAGCGGTGCTCGGGCACGTCCTTGAACGTGAACACGGCCTCGACGCCGGGAATCGCCTCCGCGCTGGTCGTGTCGATGGCGCGCACCCAGCCGTTGGCGATCTGGGCGTGCACGAGCTTTGCGACCAGACACGGCTTGGGGCACAGGTCGTCGGTGTACTTGGCGGTTCCCCGCGCCTTGTCGAGCGCATCGACGCGGACGAGCGGACGGCCCACCTCGCGCATGGGCGCCACCGTCCTCCACATCTCTTCCATAGCGCCGCTCCTCTCCCGCTCCCTTGGAAGCGGTCTCCTCCGCCCCTCGGTGACGCGGACGCGCCGACCCTCGAGGCCCCCTCGCCAGCTGTGACGAGCCCACCCATGAGCATGATGTCGACGTCTCCCCGGACGCCGGGACCCGTTGCGGGGCGCGCGGACGCGCGGCCATCCTCTGCAAGCGACGTACGCGAGCGCCGCCCGTCTGGCGACGGGCCGTGCAGTCACCGCTGACGCAGCGAGCGCGCTAAGGTTGGTTGCGGGCGTGCGGGACCCGGCGGTCTTCTGCCTGGGCGGCGGCGCGGCGATGTGCGGCGCGTTCCGGCAGAGCCTTGAGGGCCCGCGGTCGAGGCGGACGGGACCCGGCGGCCGTACCTTCAGGGTCCCCAAACGGTGACTGACTCTCTGCAGACCAGTATTCCGGCTTGCGATTCCCAGTCTGCTCCGATTGCGGCAAACGGTAGTCACACGCACGTGAACGGACGGCAACGGGCGTGTTTCCGTTATAGTTTACAGACAATATCGCCGCAGCGTAGAGGGCGTGTTTCGTTGTTCCGGGATGATGCGCGCCCCGGGCGCGGGGCGCCCGCCGGCTCCATGTCGCGCCCATTGCCCCCTCCCTCCGGCGAACGTGCGCAAAACCGAGAAAAAAGGGCCGCAACTCGGCAAAAAACTCGGTTATGCGCACGCTCGATTGGACAAGTCGGTTATGCGCACGTTCGGCGGCAGCACGCGCAACCCGCAGCCCGCTCGCCATCCGCCGAGCCGACCAAACCGCCAAAGCCGCCGTTCACCCCGTGTTTTCCATAAGTTCACCCAACAAAGTGTCAGGCTGACTTAAAGTTAGGTGCATCCAAATTGGGCATGAGCGAACGCGCATAGCCACAGGCACGCACGGCGATCCAGTGCATCCGCCCACCAGCGCGCAGGCTCGCGCCCAATCCCCAACGGGAGGCCCCGGCCTCGCGACGGCCCTCGCCCGCAACAGCCCGGCCCCAACCGAAAGACGGTCACTATGGACGCAACCCAGATCGACTTCTACACGCGACTCGCCCATGGCATCGCCACGCAGTTTGGCACCAACTGCGAGACCGTCGTGCATGACCTCGAGAGCAACGACCCCGAGCGCTCCATCGTGGCCATCGAGAACGGACACGTGACCGGACGTTCTGTTGGCGGCGGCCCCAGCCACGTGGTGCTCGAGGCCATCCACGCCGGCCGCCTCCACAAGCTGGCCGACCGCCTCGCCTACCTCACCAAGACGGCCGACGGGCGCATCCTCAAGTCCACGACCATCTTCATCCGCGACGCCTCGAGCAAGTGCGTGGGCATCTTCGGCATCAACTACGACATCACCGTGCTCACGGCCGCCGAGGGGGCGATTGCCGAGCTCACGGGTACCGCCTCGGGCACCCAGCCCGGCGACGTCGCGCCCGAGCCTATCGTGCGCAACGTCGCCGACCTGCTCGACGACCTCATCGAGCAGAGCGTGGCGCTCGTGGGCAAGCCGGCGGCGCTCATGAGCAAGGAGGACCGCGTGCGCGCCATCCGCTACCTGAGCGACACGGGCGCCTTCCTCATCACCAAGAGCGGTCCCAAGGTGTGCAAGTACTTCGGTATCTCCAAGTACACGCTCTACAGCTACCTCGACGAGGCGAAGGGTGCGGAGGAGGAGTAGGCAGCAGAGCAGGGCGAGGCAAAAGGCCCCGGGCGCGTCGTCAAGAATGGCTCCCGCCCCGCAAGTGGCCGGATGAGGCAGCAGCTGGCGGCCAGCAGGCGCAGAACCAGGGAACAGGTGGCCAAACGGGGCCGTAAGCAAGCGCGGCGCCGGGGAACAGACGGTCAAACGGGGCCGAAACCAGCCCCTCACAGAGGGCGCAGAGACGAAACTATCGAGTTTGCTGCAGTTCAACCCGCGCCGCCCGAGTAGCCGAAGAACGGCCAATCGATTTACCTCGGTTTTTCCAAGGGGAGACAGGCCGTCTACTCGGGCGAATCAAATTGAAGTGCAGCAAACTCGATAGTTTTGCTCCCGCGCAACCATAGTTATGCTCCCGCGCAGCCCAAAAGGCGCCCGAACCGAGCAAGCAGGCCCAGGGCAGCCCGTCAACCCCAACAAAATGGCGGTCCCTCCCCGGACCGAAGCAAAGGGTCCGAGACGGGGCCGCCAAGCTCGACTCGGTCTGCCTACGCCGGGTCCTGCGCGGAGAGAATGCGCTCGACGTCGTCGTCGGTGAGCTGATAGTCGAGGTAGGTGGCGTAGAAGTCGCTCACCTTACCCTTGATGTCAAGGTCGCCGAAGAGCTCGGGGTGAAGCGTCGCCGCAGCCCACTGCACCTGCAGCAGCTCCTCAACGCCGTAGCGATCCCAGCCGAAGACGCCCTTCGGGTTCACGTAGACCTTCTGGTTCTTCACGGCGTTGATGTCGGCCCACGCCGGGTCGGCGAGGATCTTCTCGGCCTCGCCGGCCTTACCCGTGATGATGACGTCCGGGTTCCACGAGATGACCTGCTCCATCGAGAACGTGGCCTGCGCGTTGCCCGTCGTGGACTCGGTGTTGGCGTTCTTGCCGCCAGCCACGTCGATCCAGTCGTCGATGATCGTGCCGGCACCGTCAAGGTTGAGCGTGTAGACCGAGTTGCCGTGCAGCACGCTCGGGCGCTGGTCGTCAGAGAGGTTCTCAGTCTGGGCCTTCACGTCCGAGAGGACCTTGTCGAGCTCGTCGTTGTACTTCTTGGCGATGTCGGGCGCGCCGCCGCCAAAGACCTCGGCCGTGAGCTCGACGGACTTCTTCATCTCGTCAAACGTCTTGAACATGCAGTTCACGAGCGGGATGTTGACGCTCGCGAGCTTCTCGCGCAGGCTGTCGGTGGAGTCGAAGACCACCTGGGGTCCCAGCGCCACGAGGTCCTCATAGTTGAAGTCCTTGCCGAACATGGTCTGGGCCTGGTTCATGTTGGGCGCAACCTTGTACATCCAGGCGTAGCTCTTGGGGTCGCAGTGGGTGGCCACCATACCCTGGGCCTTGTTGAACATGATCGAGACCTCGTTGTGCGCGTACCAGCCGTCGGCGTAGGCGGTGATGTCGGTGGGGACCTCGACCTGTGTGCCGCCCATGTCGGTCACCGTGTGCGTGCCGGCCGTGGTCGCCGCGGCCGTGGTGGCGCTGGCCTGGGTGCCCTGCTGGCCGCAGCCGGCAAGGCCCATCGCCGCGAGGCCACCGGCCAGGCCAGCGCCCTTCAGGAAGTCGCGCCTGCTCAGCGTGCTCATCTGCTTGGTCTTCCTCATGAGAAACCCCTTTCCGTGAGGGCGCCCCTCCGGCGCCCGGATTACCGATATGCAAAGCCGCCGCTCGGGCATGGCGAGGGCCGCGAGGCCGTGGACAGGTCTTACGAGACTGCGGGCGAGGGCCGTCGGGCACGGCGCGGGGACTTGTGCCCGGTGCCGCTGCGCGCGAGGCCCGAGAACCGCGGGCTACCCGCTGCCCGAAGGCCGCTCACACCTTGGGCACGCAGGCGCGCACGAAGGTGCCGTCGCCCATGTCCACGCGCCCGATGCGCACGCCCACGCCGTAGGCCTCGGCGAGCGCGTCGGCCCGCACCACCTCGTCGACCGGCCCGTCCTCCAGTCGACCCCCGGGACGCAGCAGCACCGCCCGCAAGCAGCACAGAAACGCGTGGTCGGGGTTGTGCGACGTCATCACGACGCCGCGCCCCTCCGCCACGAGCCTTCGAATGCACGCGAGCACCCGTGCCTGGTTGCCAAAGTCGAGCGAGGCCGTGGGCTCGTCCATGAGCACGAGGCGCGCGTCCTGCACGAGTGCGCGGGCGATGAGGGCCATCTGGCGCTCGCCGCCAGACACCTCCGAGAAGGGCCGCTCGGCCAGCCGCTCGATGCCAAGCTCGGCCAGTGCCGCCTGTGCGCGCTCGTACTCGGCGCGGCCGGGCGCCCCAAGCGCGCCCACGCGCGCGGCCGAGCCCGCAAGCGCCACGTCGAGCACGGTGAGGTCGGTGTCGGCCTCGCTCGCCTGGGGCACGTAGGCCACCTCGCGAGCGAAATCGCGCGCGGACACCGAGCTCGCGGGCCGTCCCGCCACGAGCACCTGGCCCGCAAGCGGGCGCAGCCGGCCGAGCAGCGTACGGAAGAGCGTCGTCTTGCCCACGCCGTTGGGCCCCAGGATGCAGCACGCCTCGCCGGCGGGAAATGCCAGCGTCACGTCCTCGAGCACGCGGCGGCGGCCATAGCCGCAGTCGACGTGGTCGAGTGAGAGGACGGGAACGGGTTGGGAGCCGCTCGGCTCGCCCGCAGGTGCCGGCGCGTGACCCTCCTGCGCCCGCACGGCCTCTGCAGCAACATGCACCACGGCCTCCACAGCGCCCTGCGCCGCGGCCGGCACGACACCCCGCACCTTGGCCTCCGCCGCGCCTTGCGTCACCTCACTCATGCGACTCCCCCCCCCCCGCGTGCGCGCCAGCACGGCCACGAAGAACGGCGCGCCGATGATCGAGGTGAGGATGCCCAGCGGAATCTCGCTTGCCATGAGCGAGCGGCAGGCGGTGTCCACCACCAACAGAAACGCCGCACCCACCACGAGCGACAGCGGCACGGAGACGCGGTTGTCGGCCCCGCCGAGGAAGCGCGCCACGTGCGGTACCACGAGACCCACCCAGCCCACGACGCCCGCCATCGCCACGACGCAGGCCGTGAGCAGCGTCGCGCAGAACACGAGCACGCCGCGAAGGAGCCGCACGTTCACGCCGAGGGAGGCCGCCGCGTCCTCGCCGAACGCCAGCGTGTTGAGCCGCCAGCGCACAAGCAGAATCGGCGCCGCGCCCACCAGCACCGGTACGCTCATGGCCGCAAGGTCGCCCCACGTGACCTTGGCGATGCTGCCCATGAGCCAGTACGTGATCTCGGGCAGCTTGGAGTCGGGGTCGGCCGTGTACTTGACCACTGAGACGAACGACTGGAAGAGCGTCCCCACCACGAGGCCACACAGCACGAGCATGAGCATGGAGGCATGCCCGCGCGAGAGACCGCGGGCAAGCGCCATCGTGACGGCCACGGCCACGAAGCCCATCGCAAAGGCCGAGAGCTGCACGAGCTGCGTGCCAAGGCCCAGAAGCAGCGCGAGCGCCGCCCCAAAGCTGGCGCCGGCGCTGGCGCCCAGGATGTCGGGCGAGACCATCGGGTTCCGAAAGAGCCCCTGGTAGGCGGCACCGGCAACGGAGAGCGCCGCGCCTGCGAGCATCGCGGCCACCACGCGCGGCAGGCGCACGGACATCACGATCGTGTGCTGGGCGTCGGCGAAGGCCGCAGGTGCACCGAAGAGGTCGTGCGCGAGGATGCCGGCCACCACGTCGGGCGAGATGGACGAGCGTCCAAGCCCGAGCGCAAGCACGAACACCACAGCCAGCACGACGAGCGCCACGACGAGGACGAGGGCCCGCGAGCGGGCGCGGGTCTCGTAGGGGCGGCCGGCGGGCGCCGACGGACGGCCAGGCTCAGGCGCCGCCGGACGTCCGGAGCCGGGAGCTGCCTGGCGATCGGACCTGGAGGCAGCCACCCCCCGACCCGTCACGCTTTCAACATCCAACCCCATGAGCCCACGCCTCGCCGTCGTTATATCCATAAATACACAACGCTCGGGACCAAAACGCCCAAGACGGCGCACCCGGCCTACCAAGCCGCACACGTTATAGCAAGTCCGCGCGCCCGTATCAACGCTCCCCCACCCTCCTTCCGGATGATTCGTCACATCGCGCGCAGCCCGTCGAATCATTGTGCGCAATGTGACGAATCATCCGGAAGAAAATGTGACAGTGGCCGCGTTACAGAGCCGTAACACCGCCCGACGCGCACGCGCGGGCTCGGGCAGCTATCCTAGTGACGTCTGCACAACTGCGAAGACACGCCGGCCCCGCCGGCAGCAAGGGAGACGCTCCATGGGTCGTGTGTACAACTTCTCGGCAGGCCCCGCGGCCATGCCGGAGTCCGTTCTCAAGGAGGCCGCGAGCGAGCTGCTCGACTACCACGGCCTTGGCATGAGCGTCCTCGAGATGAGTCACCGCTCCGCCTCCTACCAGCAGATATTTGACGATACCGAGGCAACGCTCAGACGCGTCCTCGGCATCCCGGACGCCTATCGAGTGCTCTTCCTCCAAGGCGGCGCCACGCTCGAGTTCGCCGGCATCCCCATGAACCTCATGCGCACGGGCCACGCTGGCTACCTGGTCACGGGCAACTTCGCGCGCAAGGCCTACAAGGAGGCGCAGAAGTACGGCGAGGCCGAGAAGCTCGCCTCCAGCGAGGACACCGACTTCGACCGTATCCCCGACCTCGCCCCGGTTGCCCGGCGCGTCGCCGCGGGCGACCTCGACTACGTCTACATCTGCCAGAACAACACCATCTTCGGCACGATGTTCCACGAGCTGCCCGAGTGCGGCGACACCCCGCTCGTGGCCGACGTTTCGAGCTGCTTCCTCTCCGAGCCGCTCGACGTCAGCCGCTACGGCCTCATCTACGCGGGCGCCCAGAAGAACGCGGGGCCTGCTGGCGTCACCGTCGTCATCGTGCGCGATGACCTCATCGCCGACGGCCCGGCACTGCCCATCTGCCCCTCCTACCTCGACTATCGTCTCGAGGCCGAGAAGGGCTCGATGCTCAACACGCCCAACACCTTCGGCATCTACCTCTGCGGCAAGGTCTTCCACTGGATCGAGCAGACCGGCGGCCTGGCCGCCATGCGCGAGCACAACCTCGAGAAGTCGGGGCTGCTCTACGACTACCTCGACCAGAGCGAGCTGTTCCACGGGCACGCCCAGCCGGCCAGCCGCTCGATCTCCAACGTCACCTTCCGCACGGGCGACAAGGACCTCGACGCCGAGTTCGTCGCCGGCGCGGCCGAGCGCGGCCTCATGGGCGTCAAGGGCCACCGCCTCGTCGGGGGCATGCGCGCCAGCGTCTACAACGCCGTCCCCCTCGAGGGCGTCAAGGCCCTCCTCCACTACATGGAGAAGTTCGAAGCCGCACACACTGCCAGATAGGAAAGCAGCCAAGCATCTGAATGACATTCGGGGGCCAGTGCTCGGGCTCGCCACGAGCTCCGCAGGCGAGCAAAGCGAGCTGAGGACTGTCCGAGTCCCGAGCGGAGGCCCGGGGCTTCGGCGAGAAAGGACCATCATGCGCCACATCAAGACCATCGATGACATCACCAAGGACGGTAAGGTCGAGTTCGGCGAGGGCTACGACTTCGTCAGCGAGACAGACGGGGCCGATGCCATTCTCATGCGGTCCACCGACCTCCACGGCTACGAGCTGCCCTCCTCCATCCGCGCCATCGCCCGCTGCGGCGCCGGCGTCAACAACATCCCCATCGACGAGTACGCCAAGAAGGGCGTCGTGGTCTTCAACTCCCCCGGCGCCAACGCCAACGCCGTCAAGGAGCTCGTGCTCGCGATGCTCATCCTCTCGAGCCGCGGCGTGGTCCAGTCGATGCAGTGGGTGCGCGCCCACGCTGAGGACCCCAACATCCAGGTCGACGCCGAGAAGGCAAAGAAGGCCTTCGTGGGCCGCGAGCTCAAGGGCAAGCGAATCGGGGTCGTGGGTCTCGGCAACGTGGGCTCCAAGGTGGCCAACGCAGCCGTCGACCTCGGCATGGACGTCTACGGCTACGACCCGTTCATCTCCGTCGAGCACGCCTGGGCGCTCTCGCAGAGCGTGCAGCGCGTGGGCACGCTCGAGGACCTCTGCCGCGGCTGCGACTACCTCACCGTGCACGTGCCCAGCAAGGCCGACACCATCGGCATGATTGACGAGGAGATGCTGGGGCTGCTCAAGCCCGGCGCCGTCCTCGTCAACTACGCGCGCGAGACGATCGTGGACGAGGACGCCGTCGACGCAGCGCTGCGCGGCGGGCGGCTCTCGTGGTTCTCGACCGACTTCGCCACGCCCGGCACGGTCAGGATGCCCAACACGTTCATCACCACGCACTCGGGCGCCGGCACCGGCGAGGCCGAGGCCAACTGCGCCGACATGGCGATCTCCGAGCTCAAGGACTACCTGGAGAACGGCAACATCGCCAACTCGGTGAACTACCCGTCCTGCTCGATGGGCAAGGCGCGCGCCGCGAGCCGCATCGCGTGCCTGCACGCCAACGTGCCCAACATGATCGGCCAGATCACGGCGATCCTCGCCAAGGACAACGCCAACGTGCAGCGCATGGTCAACGAGAGTGCCGGCGAGAACGCCTACACCATGTTCGACACCGACGAGCACCTCGAGCAGGGCACGATCGACGCGCTCAAGCAGATTCCGGCCATCTACCGCGTGAGCGTCATCAAGTAGGCCTGCATGCGCATCGCCCCCATCTCCTGCATACGGCCTCGGCGCGACCATGCCGCCGAGGCCCTGGGCCAGCTGCCCGCCACAGACGGGCAGCTGGACGCGCTCGTCAAGGACGGGCCCTTAGAGCTCGACGTCTCCCGCTCGCTCTACCTCTGCGAGCTTGCGGAGAGTGAGCGCTCGCAGACGATGCTCGTGTGCGGCTGCGAGCTGGCCGGGCTTGGCGGCGCGGCCGCCGACCCCGAGCGAGTTGCCGCCCACGCCGAGCGGCTGTCGGTACTGGGTGCCCAGGACGAACCCGTAGTGGTCTCGTATGCTGGAAACATCGCGCTCGACATCATCCTCGGGGCCGCAAAATCAGCGACGCCGCTCTATGCGCTCGAGAACGGAAGCCGGCGCCTTGTCGTCTGGCGCGTGAGCCGCCCCGAGGCCGTCGAGGCCCTCACTGCCACCTTCGCCACAATGGACGGTATCGTCGTCGCAGGTCAGGAGCTTGCAGGAGCACTTGTGGTGCGTCCGGGCGCAGACGCGCCCCTCGCACTCGCCGCGCTCGTGCCCGCCGATCAGCTGGCAGGCACCCCACTCTCCCTCCCCCGAGGTCTGTTCATTCGCAAGCTTGGGTAATCGCGCGACCTCCGTGCGACGCGTCGAGTAATCGCGCGACCTCCGTGCGACGCGGTCCAAACCAGCGCAAGGCTCCCGACCTGCGCAAGGTCTCGATACGGCTCGTAACCCTGCCCCTCGGCCCACATGGAGTCAAATCTTACGCAGCCTTGGCGGCAGAGTTTTTCTGGCCAGCTCGCCAACCGCCTGCAACCCCTCTGGCTCTCAGGCCGGACGACACGTGCAGTTTCACCGGATTTGAGTGCCCACGTGCTCGTCTCGAGAATGGGCGTGCGGCTTTGACGGATTTGTAT
>CWGU01000011.1_pt1 | contig 34978 bp, 41 predicted proteins | sample 667921 | NCBI WGS metagenome assembly CWGU01 (sample SAMEA3735815, study PRJEB9488) | human gut metagenome | biome: ENVO:mammalia-associated habitat; material: ENVO:feces | place: Malawi | collected 2009-02-27 | reverse complement strand
TGCAGAACGAACACGTCCCCAACTGCACCAATTGCACCAATTGCACCCCGGCTATGCCACGGTGCCGATGGCGAGGGCGAGCTGGGCGGGGTCCACCTGCTGGTAGGTCCCGGCTGCGTCGGAGGCCTCCGCCGTGGGCACCTCCACGACCGAATCGGCCGAGATGCCGGCCGAGGCCGCGCGCCGCCCAATGTCGAGCAGCCCCTGCGCGTCGAGGTCGGACATCACGATGCCGTCGAGCAGCCTGGTGGCGCTGCGCTTGAGCGCAGACGCGCCGCTCTGGGCCGCCTCCATGAACGCGCCCCAGCCCGACTCGGTCATGACCACGATGTGGCTCACCGGCACCACGCCGGCCGCCAGCTGCGAGGTCACGCCCTTGGCGCCGCCCGATGCATAGACCGAGGCCAGCGAGGCCGTGGCCGTTCCCACGCGCGCGTCCACCGGCACGCTTACCAGCGCGGCCTTCTCCTGCGTGTCGTCGATCGCGGCGAGGTTTAGCCCCGTGAGGGTCTTCTCGTCATCGTCGGCCGTGACGAGGAACGCCACGACCTCCACCGTGTCGCCCGTGGGCGTGACGCCGGCAGCCTCGGCCACCTGCGCGATGGCGTCGGGCGAGACGGTCGCCGCCGCGATGGCATCGCTCAGCTTGGAGCTGCCCAGTTTGGAGTGCTCGTTGGCGAGCCGCCAGAGGTGGGTCACGAGCAGGGCCACCGACACGAACACGACCGCAATCACCGCCGCGGCGATGACGTTGCGATTGGCGGAGAGCTTGGGCACGTCCGGTCGCTCGTACATGGTGACCTCCTTGGGCGGTGCGGGGCAGCCGGGACGAGCGCGGACGAGACGGTCATGGCCAGGCTGCGCATTCGCTCCTCGGTCTGCCATCTGGCGCGTCTCCGCCCCCGCCTCGCCGCTCACAGCCAGGGACTCAGCAGGTTTGGGGGATAGTCTACCCCCACGAAGGTGAGGCCCTTGGCAGGGGCGCAGGGACCGGCGGCTTTTCGGTCGTGAGCGGCAAGGACGTCGGCCACCCAGGACGGGTCGCGGTGCCCCCGGCCCACCTCCACGAGCGTGCCGGCGATGGTGCGCACCATCGAGTGGAGAAACGCGTTGCCCGTGACGTCGATACAGGTGACGCTCTCGCCGCACTCGTCCTGCTCGCGCACGTCGAGCGCCATGACGCAGCGGTGCGTGGGCTTGCCCTCGGCCGAGGTGGCCTTGCAGAAGCTCTTGAAGTCGTGCTCGCCGAGGAGGCACGCGGCACCGGCGCGCATGGCGTCCACGTCCAGCTGGCTGCGAAGCCACCAGGCGTGGTCCCACGCCAGCACGGGCCGGGCCTCCCCCGCCACGATTCGGTAGCGGTAGCTGCGGGAGCTTGCGTCGAAGCGCGCGGAGAAGCCCGCGGGTGCGCGGAGGAGCGCGCGGGGCGAGACGTCGTCGGGGGTGAGCGCGGAGAGGCCGCGCAGGAGGCCGCGGCCCGGGCGGGCGAGCTCGGGGGCGGTCGCGGGGACGCTCACGTACTGGGCAAGCGCGTGCACGCCGGCATCGGTACGGCCGGCGCAGGTGAGGTCGATGGGACGGCGCAGGAGCGTCTCGAGCGCGCGGGTCACCTCGCCCGCCACGGTACGCTGGCCCGGCTGAGCGGCAAAGCCCGAGAAGCCCGCGCCGCGGTAGCCCAGCTCGAGGACGAGCGCGCCGTCGAGGGCCGCGGGGTCTGCTGCGCGATCGGCGATGGTGGGGCGGGCGGGGCGGCCGGGGGCGACGGCACCGGCATCTGGCTGGACGGCGGGGCGGTTATCGGATTCACAGGCTGTCATGGGGACTCCTAAAGCAGCGCGCAGACGAGGCAACCGATGGCCACGGCCGCAAGAACCAGCAGGTCAGAGGGGCGCATCGGGCGCGTAAGCCGCGTGCGACCCCTCCCACGATAGCAGCGCTCGGCCATGGCCTGGGCGAGGTCGTCGGCCCGGCGGAAGAGCGCCACCACGAGCGGGGCGAGCACCGAGAGCCAGCGCCGCACACGCGCGGACACCGAGCCCTGGGCAAAGTCGACGCCGCGGGCGCGCTGCGCGTCTCGGATGCGCACGAGCTCCTCGGCCGTGAGCGGGATGAAGCGCAGGGCGATCGACACCGTCATGGCGATGTCGCCCACCGGCACGCCGAGGCGGCTGAGCGGGGCCATGAGGCTCGTGAGGGCGTCGGCCACGGCCGTGGAGCTCGTGGTTGCGCTGAGCACGAGGGCCGCGAACACGAGCACGGCGATACGGCCGACGGCGAGCGCCCCGCGCGCGAGGCCCGGGTAGCTGATGCCGAGCGGGCCCACAAGGGTGAGGCTTGCCGTGCCGTCGGCCACGAACGCATTGGCGAGCAGGGAGAACGCGAGGATGATGGCCGTGGGGCGCAGGCCCTGGGCAAGCTCTCGGGCGGATAGTCCGCCGAGGTGGGCGGCTGCGAGAACGGCCGCGGCCATGGCCGCGAGCGCCACCGGGCTGGAGGCCGCGAACAGCGCCACGGTGACGGCGAGCAGGCAGGCAAGCTTCACGCGGGCGTCGAGGTGGTGGAGGGGCGTATCTTTCGGGCGATAGCTGCCCAACAGCGGCGACCGCTGGACACGGGTAGCAGTGGCAGGGACGGGGGTGGCAGCGGCATTGGAGGCGGCAGGGGTGGCCTCTCCAAGGCCGTCCTCTCTCGCGTTCGTCTCGTTTTTATCAGTTAACTGCCCGTTTTTGGCCAGTTTACTGATAATAACGGGACTAACTTGCGTGGAGGTGGATGGGTGCATGGCGACGTCGGGCGCCTGGCCGGCCGACTGGAACGTGGGGCTCACGGCCGGGGCGGGAGCGCGGTCGGACAGGTGCGCGAGAATGGCCACCTCGAGCGGGGGCTGCATGCCGGCGGCCGCGAAGGGAGCCGTATCGCCGCGCAGCTGGGTCGCCGGGCCATGCCAGGCCACGCAACCGCTCGCGAGCAGCACGACGTCGTCTACCACGCGGAGCCACTCGCCCACGTCATGGCTGATGACGACGGCGGCCGCCCCAGCCGCGGCCAAGCGGCGAACCACGGCGTGCAGCTGGTCGCGACCCTCGGCGTCGAGGCCGTTCGTAGGTTCGTCGAGCACATACGCGCCGGGTCGCATGGCCACGACACCAGCAAGTGCCACGCGTCGCCGCTGTCCGCCCGAAAGGGCAAAGGGCGAGCGTCCCCAAAGCACCTCGTCCACGCCAAGGCTCCGCAGGGCCTCCCGGGCGCGCGCATCCGCCTCGTCCGTGGCGGCACCAAGGTTGCGCGGGCCAAAGGCCACGTCGTCAAGCACGGTGTCGCAGAACAGCTGGTTCTCGGCTCGCTGCTGACAGAGACCCACCATGCCGGGCCGAACGGGCGAGTCGCCCAGCCGTGCCTCGCCGGCGTCGGTTTCCAGCACGCCCGCAAGCACGCCCGCAAGCGTCGACTTGCCCGAGCCGGACCGTCCGGAGACGAGCAGCACGCGGCCGGGCGCGGCGGTCACGGTCGCGCCGTCGAGCGCGGCCGTGCCCTCGAAACGGACGGCCACGTCGCGAGCGACCAGCGAAGAGGTATGGGACGAGATCTCGCGTATCGGCTCAGACGCCTCACCGAGACGCCCGCCACCGAGAGCCTCACGCGCCTCACCAGCGAAGCCATCATCCTCGATAGCGCCAATGAGCCGACTCGCATCCAGCGACGGCCCGAACAGGAATCCGTCTCGCGACAGACGGCATAACAGCTCGCCGAGCGGCACGCGTCCCAGCCCGGCCCGCCGCACGACCTCCGCATCGCCGAAGAACTCACCCGGCGTGCCGGCCCACGAGATGCGTCCATCCGCCATGAGCACAACGCGGTCGGCGGCAGCCATCTCCTCCACGTCATGCGTGACGAGCAGCACGCCGACGCCCCCGGAGACGGCCCGGCGCACGATGGCCCGCACGTCCGTACGAGCGGAGGCGTCGAGCTGCGACGTCACCTCGTCGAGCGCGAGGTAGACGGGTCGCATGGCGAGCACGCCAGCCAGCGCGACGCGCTGCAGCTCCCCGCCGGAGAGCTCTGAGACAGCACGCCCTTCGAAGCCCGCAAGCCCGCAGGCCACAAGCACCTTGGTCACGCGCGAGCGAATCTCCGCCTCGGGAAGGCCGAGGCTGCAGGGGCCAAAGGCTACGTCGTCAAAGACGACAGGCGCCACCAGCTGGCTTTCGGGATCCTGCCGCACGAAGCCGACCGCCCGGTGGAGCTCAGCCGACGTGGCGACCTTGCCGTCGAGCAGCACGGATCCGAAATCGAGCCGCACCGTGCCACAGAGCGCCCGCGCAAGCGTCGACTTACCCGCGCCGTTGGGACCCACAAGGCAGACAAGCTCGCCAGGGGCCACGTCAAGGGAGGCACCGTCAAGCACCGGCTGCCGTTCGCCGGCAGGCGCGCCACCGTCCGCCTGGGGAGACACCATATACGCATAGCGGGCATCGGAAAGCTGCAGCAAGGGCCCTCCCCCTCTTCTCGAGCTCATGCACGGGCGCGCCATCGGTCACGCATGCAAGCATGACAGAAGAGACCGAGCACGGTCGCCGGCAGCCAAGTCGCCAGGCATCGCGTCGGACAGGCCTCCCACACAAGAAAGGGGCCCGGCCAAAGCCGAGCCCCTTGCGACATTACGCGTTGTTCCAAGCAGTCGGCGCGAGTTACTCGGCCTTCTCCTCGGTGGTCTCCTCGGCCTTGGGGGCCTCCTCAGCGGGAGCCTCCTCGGCGGGGGCAGCCTCGACCTTCTTGACCTCGGTCTTGGCGGCCTTGGCCTTGGGCTGGACCGGCTCGGTAACGACCTCGATGATCGCGATCTCGGCGTTGTCGCCCTTGCGGGGACCGAGCTTCATGATGCGGGTGTAACCGCCGTTGCGGTCGGCCCACATGCCCTGGGAAGCCTTCTCGAAGACCTCGCGGACGAGCTCCTTGTCGCCAAGCTTGGCGATGGCGAGGCGACGGGAGTGCAAGTCGCCCTTCTTGGCCCAGGTGATGATGCGGTCGACGTCGCCACGGATGGCCTTGGCGCGCGGCAGCGTCGTCTTGATGCGGTCGTTGGCAAGCAGCGCCTGGACAAGGCTCTTCTTCATAGCCTTGGTGTGGCTGGCGTCCGTGCCAAGCTTCATCCCGCTCTTCTTGTAGTGCCTCATAGTCTCTTACTCCTATGCGAATCTGCGTCGGCGGCTAGGCCTTAAAGCTCAGACCCATCGACTCGAGCTTGTCCTTGACTTCCTCGATCGACTTGACGCCGAAGTTGCGAATGTTGAGCAGGTCGTTCTCGGAGAACTCCACCAGCTGGCGAACGGAGTGGATGCCGGCGCGCTTCAGGCAGTTGTAGGAGCGCACGGACAGGTCCAGGTCCTCGATCTGCTTGTCGAGCTCGGAGTTGTCGTCGGTCTGGCCGGCGGCAAAGATGGACGGCTCCTCGGTCTGCTCGTTCTCGTCGGCCAGGGCCATGAAGGCACCCATGTGCTGGTCGATGATGTTGGCAGCCTCGACGACGGCCTCGCGCGGCGTGACACCGCCGTTGGTCTCGACCTCGAGGACGAGACGGTCGTAGTCGGTGTGCTGGCCGACGCGGCAGGGCTCGACGGCCTTGGCGCAGCGGCGCACGGGCGAAAAGAGCGAGTCCACGTGGATGAGCCCGATGGGATCGTCCTCGCGCTCGTTGTCCTCGCCGGAGACGTAGCCGCGGCCGGTGCCGATACGCATCGACATCGTGAGGTGCGCGCTCTCGCCGAGGGTGCAAATCACGTGGTCGGTGTTCACGAGCTGGAACTCGGCGGGAATGTCGAAGTCGCCGCCCGTAACCGTGGCCGGACCGTCGATGGAAATCGAGGCCGAAGCCTCCGAACCGGTGCCCATGTTCCTGAACGCAAGACCCTTGACGTTGAGCACGATGTCGGTGACGTCCTCGTAGACGCCCTCGACCGTGGTGAACTCGTGCTGCACGCCGTCGATCTGGATGGCCTCCACAGCGGCGCCCTCGAGCGAGGAGAGCAGCACGCGACGGAGGGAGTTGCCCAGGGTGTCGCCATAGCCGTGCTCAAGCGGCTCGACAATCACGCGGGCAACGTTTTCGCTGACCTCATCTACCGACACGTTGGGTCGGATGAAATCGGACATACAAACCTCCAACCGAGTCGACTACTTGGAGTAGAGCTCGACGATGAGCTGGGCATCGATGTCGAGGTCGATCTGGTCGCGCGAGGGGAGCTGAAGGACGGTGCCCTGGAGCTTCTCGATGTCGACCTCAAGCCAGGCCGGAACGGCCATGTGCTCGGAGGAGATGAGGGCCTCCTTGATGGGAAGCAGGTCCTTGTACTTGGCGCCCACGGCCACGACGTCGCCACTCTTGACACGGTAGGAGGGGATGTCGACGCGCCTGCCGTTCACGGTGATGTGGCCATGACGGACGGTCTGGCGGGCCTCCTTGCGGGTGCGGGCAAAGCCGAGACGGAAGACCACGTTGTCAAGGCGGGTCTCGAGGATGGTCATCAGGTTGTCACCGGTGATGCCCTCGAGCTTAAGAGCCTTGTTATAGTAGCTGCGAAACTGCTTCTCGAGCACGCCGTAGATGAACTTGGCCTTCTGCTTCTCGCGGAGCTGACGGCCGTACTCGCTCTCCTGGCGGCGCTGACGCTTGGGCTGGCGGTTCGACTTCTTGTTGATGCCCATCACGATCGGGTCGATGTCGAGCGCGCGGCACCTCTTAAGGACAGGAGTCCTATCCACTGCCATAGTTAGATTCCTTCCTTACCTACACGCGGCGACGCTTGCACGGACGGCAACCGTTGTGCGCGATGGGGGTCTTGTCCTGGATGCTCGCGACCTCGAGGCCAGCGGCCTGCAGCGAGCGGATAGCCGTCTCGCGACCCGAGCCCGGGCCCTTCACGAAGACGGACACCTTGTGGACGCCGTGCTCCATGGCCTCCTTGGCGCACGCCTCGGCAGCCATCTGGGCGGCGAACGGCGTGGACTTGCGGGAGCCCTTGAAGCCGACCATACCGGCGGAGCGCCAGGAGATCACGTTGCCCTGGGGGTCGGTGATCGAGATGATCGTGTTGTTGAACGTGCTCTTGATGTGAGCCTGACCGACGGAGATGTTCTTGCGGTCGGCGCGCTTGATGCGTCCGCGGGTCTGGACGCCCTTCTTGGCAGTAGCCATGTGTCAGTCTCCCCTACTTCTTCTTCTTGCCGCCGACCTGACGCTTCTTGCCCTTGCGGGTGCGAGCGTTGGTGTGCGTGCGCTGACCGCGAACGGGGAGGCCCTTGCGGTGACGGAGGCCACGGTAGCAGCCAATCTCCATCAGGCGGGCGATGTTCTGGCGGGTCTCGCGGCGGAGGTCGCCCTCGACCGTGTAGTTGGCATCGATGTAGTCACGGATCTTGGTGACCTCGTCCTCAGTGAGGTCGCGGACACGCGTGCTGGGGTCAATGCCGGTCTCGGCGCAGATCTTGGAGGCTGCGGTGCGGCCGATGCCGAAGATATAGGTAAGTCCGATCTCGACGCGCTTCTCGCGCGGGAGGTCGACGCCATTGATACGGGCCAACTTGGTGCTCCTCTCCTAGCCCTGACGCTGCTTGTGGCGCGGGTTCTCGCAAATCACGTACACCGTGCCATGGCGACGGATGATCTTGCACTTGTCGCACATCTTCTTGACCGAAGGACGTACTTTCATCGTTCTTCCTCTCGGTGTTGCTTTACGAACCTATATGAACGCCCAGCCGCTGGCGTGAATATCCCAGGCTGAGTCCGCATGCCTCCCGCAGCACGCGGCGTTTTGGACAGAGCAGACAAGACGCCCGGATGTAGGAGCCGTCCGGGTGCCCTGCGAGCCATGCCCGCGTGCGGGTCGCGCCTACTTGTAGCGGTAGGTGATGCGGCCGCGCTGGAGGTCGTACGGGGAAATCTCGACGACGACCTTGTCGCCGGGGAGGATGCGGATGTAGTTCATCCGGATCTTCCCGGAGATGGTGCAGAGAATGGTGTGGCCATTCTCGAGCTCGACGTTGAACATCGCGTTAGGCAGCGGCTCGATGACGTTGCCCTCGAGCTCGATTGCGTCCTGTTTACTCAATGCTGCTACCTTCTCCTCAGACCCCAACACAGCAGCTAGACATCATACCGAAAAACCCGTGCACCGTCTAGGTGACGCGGGTTCTACACATTTTGTTGGCTGGGGAGGGCAGCATAGGACTGCGTTCGGGGTCACTTTCGCTTCGCGAAAATCGCTTAGCCCCTCACTTCGTCCTATGCCGCCCTCCCCTGCGGAGTCGGTGCTGAGAACCCGCGTGGCCGGCGCGCGGGTTGGGCTTCTGACCTTCTTTATGCCTCTTGGGAGGGGGTTGGGGCCGGGGTTAGGGCTTCGCCGCCTTGCATGGGGCACCAGGGGCCTTCCTCGTCGGCGGTGAGGATCACGGGCCCGTCGTTGGTGATGGCGAGGGTGTTCTCGTAGTGGGCGGCGGTGCCTCCGTCTTTGGTCACGACGGTCCAGCGGTTGGGAAGGACGCGGCTCTCGTAGCCCTTGAGGCAGATCATAGGCTCAATCGCGATGACCATGCCAGCCTGGAGCCTGACGCCGCGGCCGGGCTTGCCGTAGTTGGGGACGTTGGGCTCCTCGTGCATCTCGTGGCCCACGCCGTGGCCCACGTAGTCGCGGACCACCGAATAGCCATTGGCCTCGGCAAGTGTCTGCACGGCGTGGCCGATGTCACCCACGCGGTTGCCAGGGACGGCCTGCTCGATGCCGGCCTTGAGGCAATCGCGCGTGATCTCGCAGAGGCCCTTGTCGGCCGTGCTGGGCGTGCCGCAGAAGAAGGTCCAGGCGTTGTCGCCCACCCAGCCGTTCACGACGACACCCGTGTCGATGGACACGATGTCGCCGTCCTGCAGGACGCGCGCGGCGGTGGGGATGCCGTGGACGACCTCGTCATTGATGGAGCAGCAGATGGAGGCGGGAAATCCGCCGTAGCCCTTGAAGGCCGGCTTGCCGCCGTGCATGCGGATGATGCTCTCGGCGACGCGGTCGAGCTCGAGGGTCTCGACGCCCGGGCGAATCATGGTGCCCACATGGCGAAGCACGAGCTTGGAGAGGGCGCCCGCCGGCTTCATGCCCTCGATCTCGGCTGCCGTCTTGATCTTGATCATAGTGCCAGGAGCTCCTTGACGTCATTGTAGACGTCGTCGACCGGACGGTCGCCGTCAACGACCTTGAGCAGGCCCTTGCCGCGGTAGTACTCAACAAGCGGCGAGGTCTGGGTCTCGTACACGTCGAGGCGCTTCTGGATCGTCTCGGGCTTGTCGTCGTCGCGCTGGTACATCTCGCCACCGCAGGCGGGGCACTTGTCCACGCCAGCTGGGGCGGTGTAGCCGCAGTCGCGGCAGGTGCGGCGCGAGGAGAGGCGCTTCACGATGACCCCGGCCTTGACGTCGACGAGCAGCGCCGCGTCGAGGTTGCGGCCCATCTCGGAGAGGGCAGAGTCGAGCGTGACGGCCTGGGCGGTGTTGCGCGGGAAGCCGTCGAGGATGAAGCCCTTCTGGGTGTCGTCGTCAGCGAGGCGCTCGGTCACGAGATCGACGACGAGCTTGTCGGGGACGAGCTTGCCCTCGTCCATATAGGACTTGGCCTTGACGCCGAGCTTGGTGCCGGCCTTTACCGCGGCGCGGAGCAGGTCGCCCGTGGAGATGTGGGCGAAGCCGTAGTCCTCGACGAGCTTCTGCGCCTGCGTGCCCTTGCCGGCACCGGGCGCTCCGAGCAGCACGATGTTCATGTTGGGTCCCCTCTCGGTATGCATTGCTTGCTATGGCCGCCAGGCGGCCACTCTTCACTAGGTAGAGCCTACCGCACACGCGTGACGTCCGCACGGAGGAAATCGCTCAGCTAGCTTTGGCCGGAGTTGGCAGGAGGATGCGGACAAAAACTTGGACCGGCACCACCGCCATCCAACACAAAAGGGGCCGAGACCCGAAGGTCCCGGCCCCTTGATGGCTCAGGTAAGCGAGAGCGCCGCTACTTGATGAAGAGGCTCTCGTAGTTGGTGGTCTTGAGCTGGCTCTCGAGCTGAGAGATCGTGTCGAGAGCCACACCGACCATGATGAGGATCGACGTGCCGCCAAATGCCTGGATGAGCGAGTTGCTCGTGAACGTGAACAGGATCGACGGAACCACGGCGATGATGGCCAAGAACAGCGAACCGGGCAGCGTGATGTGGTTGAGCACGTTCTTGATGTAGGCCGCAGTGGCCGCCCCCGGGCGAACGCCGGGAATGAACCCGCCCTGCTTGCGAAGCGTATCGGCCGTCTCGTCGGGGTTGAACACCATCGACGTGTAAAAGTACGCAAACGCGACGATGAGGCCGACCGAGAGGACCCAGTTCAGCCAGCCGGTGCTCACCGCGTTGGCGAAGGCGGTCATCCAACCCACCGTGGGGAAGAACACCGCGAGCTGCGCGGGGAAGTACAGGATGGCACTCGCGAAGATGATGGGGATGACGCCGGCCGTGTTGACCTTGATGGGCAGGTACGTGGCCTGACCACCCATGATGCGACGACCCACCACGCGCTTGGCGTACTGCACCGGGATGCGGCGCTGGCCACGCTCGATGTAGACGATGAACGGCACGACCGCGAGGATGACCACGACCACCAGCACCGTGAGGATGATGCCGTTGGAGGAGGTCTGTAGCGACTGGATGATCGACGTGGGCAGGCCCGCCATGATGTTGGCAAAGATGATGAGGCTCATGCCGTTTCCGATGCCGCGCTGGGTAATGACCTCGCCCATCCACATGATGAGGATGGCGCCCGCAAGCATGGACACCACGACGACGATGTCCATGAGGACCTCGGGGAAGCCCGCCTGCGAGAAGTCGATACCGAAACTCTTGCTCTTGAACAGGAAGAGGTAGCCCACGGAGTTCAGCAGGGCCAGGCCAACGGTGAGGTAGCGCGTGTACTGCGTCACCTTGCGCTGGCCCGCCTCGCCCTCGCGCGCAAGCGTTCCGAGGCTCGGCACAACGGCCTGGAGCATCTGCATGATGATCTGGGCCGTGATGTAGGGCATGATGCCGAGGCAGAACACCGACACGCGAGACAGGGCGCCACCGCTGAACAGGTTGAGGACGGCAATGGCGCTGTTTGCGCTGGAGCTCGACTGATATGCCGAGAGCATCCCCTGGAAGGGGATGCCCGGCACGGGGACATATGCCCCGATCCTGTACAGCACGAGGATGCCCACCGTGAGCAGGATCTTATCCCGAAGCTCCTTCACGCGAAACGCGTTGAGGATGCCTTTTAGCACGGGAGCTCGACCTTTCCACCGGCGGCCTCAATCTTGGCCTTGGCAGACGCAGAGACCTTGTCGACCTTGACGGTGAGCTTCTTGGTGATCTCGCCGTCACCAAGAACCTTGATGGGCTCGTAGGCGTACTTCACGATGCCCTTGGCGAGCAGACTCGGGCAGTCGACGACGTCACCGTCGGCGAAGTAGGCGTCGAGGCGAGCGACGTTCACGGGCACGTACTCGACGCGGTTGCGGTTGTTGAAGCCGGGGAGCTTCGGGAGACGCATCGCGAGCGGCGTCTGGCCGCCCTCGAAGCCGGCGCCCTTCTGCTTGCCGGCACGGGAGCCAGCGCCCTTGGTGCCGCGGCCGGCCGTGGTGCCGTAGCCGGAGGAGTTGCCGCGCCCGATGCGCTTGCGGGCCTTCTTGGCGCCCTCAGCAGGACGCAGATCGTTGAGCTGCATTGGTGTGACTCCTAGTTCTCTTCCACGGTGACGAGGTGCTTGACCTTGAAGATCATCCCGCGGATGCTCTCGTTGTCAGGCTGCTCGACGACGCTGTTGACCTTGTGGAGTCCCAGGGCGCGGACGGTGGCCGTCTGGTCCTTCTTGACGCCACAAATCGGGCTCTTCACGAGCTTGATCGTGAGGGTCTTCGCCATGGCTAGTTCTCCTTCCCGACGAACATCTCAGCGACGGTGAGGCCGCGACGCTCGGCGGTCTCCTCGGGGCTGGAGAGCTGCTTCAGGGCCTCGGCAGCGGCCTTGATGATGTTGAGGCCGTTGCTGCTGCCCATGGACTTGGACAGGACGTTCTTGATGCCAGCGAGCTCGAAGAGCGGGCGAATGGGGCCGCCGGCGATGACGCCGGTACCCTCAATGGCCGGCTTGATGAGCACTCGACCGGCACCAAACTCGCCGAGGACGTCGTGGGGCACAGAGCCGGTCTCGGTGACGGGCACCTTGAACATGTTCTTTTTGGCGTTGTCCGAGGCCTTCTGGATGGCCAGGGGCACCTCGGCGGACTTGCCCATGCCAAGGCCCACGTTGCCCTTGCCGTCGCCCACGACCACGAGGGCCACGAGAGACATGCGGCGGCCGCCCTTGACGGTCTTGGAGACGCGGTGAATGTAGACAACGCGCTCCTGGAGCTCGGAGGCGTCGCGCTGCTGCTTTTGGTTACGAGCCATTACAGATACCTCCTAGAACTTCAGGCCCGCGGAGCGGGCACCGTCAGCGAGAGCCTTCACGCGGCCGTGGTAGATGCGACCACCGCGGTCGAACGTGACCTCGGTGATGCCCTTCTCGAGAGCACGCTTGCCCACGAGCTCGCCCACGATCTCGGCGGCCTCCTTGTTGGAACCCAGCTTGCCGGTGGCGCGGAACTCAGGGTCGAGGGTCGACGCAGTGCAAATCGTCTTAGCGTCGACGTCGTCGATGACCTGGGCATAGATGTTGGCGTTGGTACGGTGCACGGAGAGGCGCGGACGCTTGGCAGTGCCGCAGATCTTCGAGCGGACGCGGCGCTCGCGGCGCTTGAGGCCCGCGCGCTTTGCCTGATGCTTGTCCATAAGAATTCTCCTTGGTCACGCCGCCACCTGACAGGGTGACGGACTTCGTATGACGTGGACGTTTGGCGCTACTTGGCGGCCTTGCCGAGCTTCCTGCGGATGTGCTCGCCCATGTAGTGGATGCCCTTGCCCTTGTACGGCTCGGGCGGACGCTTCATGCGGATCTCGGCGGCAACCTGGCCAACCTGCTCCTTGGAGATGCCCTTCACAATGATGTGCGTGTTGTCGGGGCACTCGAAGGAGATGTCGTCCGGCGCCTCGAAGATGACGGGGTGCGAGTAACCAAGGGAGAGGTCGAGGTTCTTGCCCTTGAGCGCGACACGGTAGCCGACGCCGGTGAGCTCGAGCTGCTTGCTGAAGCCCTCGGAGACGCCGACGACCATGTTGTGGAGCAGCGTGCGGGTAAGGCCGTGCTGGGCGTTGGCCTCGCGTGACTCGTCGTTGACGGTGACGAGGAGTTCCTCGCCCTCCTCAGCGATGGTCACGAGGTCGGAGAACGAGCGGTCAAGCTCGCCCTTGGGGCCCTTGACGTGCACGTGGTTGCCATTGACTGTCACAGTGACTCCGGCGGGAATCTGGACAGGCTTCTTGCCGATGCGGGACATGGTGTCTCCTTTCCTATCCTGCCGTGAGTTACCAGATGTAGGCGATGACCTCGCCGCCGACGCCGAGCTTGCGGGCGTCGCGGTCGCACATCATGCCCTTGGAGGTGGAGATGACGGCAGTGCCCAGGCCACCGAGGACGCGCGGAAGGTCCTCGGCCTTGGAGTAGATGCGCAGGCCGGGCTTGGAGATGCGCTTGATGCCGCGGATGACGCGGGCGTGGCGCATGCCGTACTTGAGGCTGACGGTCAGGGTCTTCTGGGGCTTGGTGTCCTCGACGGCATAGCCCTCGATGTAGCCCTCCTCCGAGATGACTCGGGCGACCTCGACCAGCACCTTGCTGGACGGCATGGTGACGGTATCCTTGCCGGCGGTATTGCCGTTGCGGATGCGCGTCAGCATGTCTGCAATGGGATCGGTAACGTTCATTGGGATTCTCCTTCGTTAGGGATGAACCTCTGCGTCCGGTTCACCTGGACCCATGGCCGAGGCGCCTGGACGGGAGTCTTCCTTTTGTCCTGGAGTGGAGGGTTGCCCCTACCAGCTCGCCTTGCGGACGCCGGGAAGCTCGCCTTTGCTCGCGAGCTCGCGGAAGCACACACGGCACAGGCCGAACTTGCGATAGACGCTGTGCGGACGGCCGCAGCGCTGGCAGCGGTTCTGGGTGCGCGTCGAGTACTTCGGCTCACGCTGAGCCTTGACGATCATCGATGTCTTAGCCACAAATCCTCCTTCAGGGAGACGGCCACGCCCTGTGCGTGGCTTTGCCTATACCGCGCAAGCGCGGCACGCCGCCGAGGGGTCCCGGCGGCGGTGGTACCAACTACTTCTTGAACGGGAAGTTGAAGGCGTCGAGCAGGGCCTTGCCCTCCTCATTGGTCTTCGCGGTGGTGACGATGGTGATGTCCATGCCGCGGGTGCGATCGATCTTGTCGAACTCAATCTCCGGGAAGATGAGCTGCTCGGTGACGCCCATGGAGAAGTTGCCACGGCCGTCGAAGCTCTTGGCGGAGATACCGCGGAAGTCGCGGATGCGCGGGATGGCGATGGAGATGAGGCGGTCGAGGAAGTCCCACATGCGGTCGCCGCGCAGCGTCACCTTGGCGCCGATGGGCTGGCCCTCGCGCAGGTGGAAGGTGGCGATGGACTTGCGGGCGCGACGGATGGTGGGCTGCTGGCCGGTGATGGCGCGCAGGTCGGCGACGGCACCGTCGATGGCCTTGGAATCGGTGGCGGCCTCGCCGACGCCCATGTTCACGACGATCTTCTCGATCTGGGGAACGGTCATCGGGTTGGTGTAGCCAAACTGCTTGACAAGCTCGGCGCGGACCTCGTCCTTGTACTTGGTCTTGAGGCGGGGAACGTACTTCTCTTCAGCCATGTTCACTCCTTCTGGGGTTTTAAGCGCGGGGTTGGCGCAGGTCGTGACGCCCACGCATGGGTTCTGCGCGTTGCGTTGGCCGCGGCGTGCGGCCGATGCCCCGTTACTCTCGCGCCTCCTGTGCGGCGGCTAACCGCCAGGAGCCTTCACAGTGCAGCTCACTAGGATATGACAATGACGGCTTGGTTTCCACAACAAGCTAGAGTTTTGCCGTCTGTGGGCAGCTGAGTTCACACAGCATCCACACAGCTCGCCCGCTGTCACATTTCCTTCCGGATGATATGTCACATTCCCGGTTCAAACGCGCCCACATCAAGAGAAGCGGGGCCCGAGGCGCCTGCCCCGAGCCCCGCTTCTCTCGCCTTGTCGCGGCACGATGTGAGCCGCCGGAATCTAGATGCTGTCGAAGAACTCCGCAATGGGTGCCACGTCGTAGAGCGACTTGCCGTCGATGCAGGGCAGGTGGAGCACCTCGTTCACCGTGGGGACAAGCTCCGAGCAGTCGGTGAAGTGGCCCTTGTCGTTGAGCTTGCCGCAATCCTGCACGCGCCAGTAGCCGTCGGTGTGGGTCACGTAGTACGTCTCCTCCCCCACCTTGGCGAACAGCCTTGTCTTGGCGCGGAGATAGCCGTCAAGCTCGTCGGGCGAAATCTCGATCGAATCCTCTGCCATCACTCCCATGGTGACCCCTTTCGTCCTGCCGGACGCACGCGCGCCGACGGATGAGTCGACCACCGGGCGGCGGCCGACAGCGGAAAAGCCCGTTATCTCAGAGTCTCCCAGGCGGCAGGGAAAACGCGCGGCGCACCCGCGAGCGGTCTGATTATTCGCGGAACGGTAGGCGGAGGGCGCGGTGGTCGGCGTTTGTCGTGCTTGCATGACGTCTTTGCGCTCCCGATGCCTCAGTAGCTTGGGTTTGATGTTGGCGAGGGACATACGAGCTGGCTCGGGCGGAAGTGAAGTGAACGCATCGGCTGATGTTGGGAGTGATGACAGTGATGGAAAACGTCGGAGGTTATGGGCTTGAAGTACGCCGCGTCGTTTGCGGGGCGCATCGGGGAGAGCCGCTTCGCACACAAAAAGCCCCGTCTGCCGGTGGGCAGACGGGGCTTGCTTGGCAACGCGAGCAGGTCGGAGCCGAGAGCCTAGCGCTCGGGCTCGGGGATGACCTCGCCGCTCTTCTTGGCGACGCGCACCTTGGTGCCGTCAGCCTCGATGCGGATGCCGACGCGCGTGGGCTTGTCGGTCTTGGGGTCGATGAGGGCAACGTTGGAGACGTCGATCGGCATCTCCTTGTTGACGAAGCCGCCCTGCTGGTTCTCTTGCGTCGGGCGCTGGGCCTTCTTGGCAACAGCGACGCCCTCGACGACGACCTTGCCCTCACGCGGAAGAGCACGCACGACCAGGCCGCGCTTGCCCTTGTCCTTGCCGGAGATCACCTGAACGGTGTCGCCCTTCTTGATCTTCATCTTAGCCATGGTGGCAACTCCTTACAGCGTCTCGGGCGCGAGCGAGACGATCTTCATGTACTTGTGATCGCGCAGCTCACGGGCGACGGGCCCAAAGATACGGGTGCCCTTGGGGTTACCGTCCTTGTCGATCAGGACGCAGGCGTTCTGATCGAACTTGATGTAGCTGCCGTCCTTGCGACGGTTCTCCTTGACGGTGCGCACGACGACGCAACGCACGACGTCGCCCTTCTTGACGGCAGCACCCGGGGTGGCCTCCTGCACGGCACCGATGATGACGTCGGCAAGGCCGGCGTAGCGGCGCTTGGAGCCGCCGATGACCTTAATGCACCTCACGCGCTTGGCACCGGAGTTGTCGGCCACGGTGAGCATGGTCTGCATCTGAATCATTGCGAAATCCCTTTCGGAACTGCCGGCTCAGAGGTGCGCCCACTCGAGCGGCGCACGTGGCCGGAATGGCCCTGACGGGCACCGCCAAAAGACGGTGCCGCCAGATGAGGCCTCGGATGTTACTTCGCGGCCTCGACGACCTCGACGACGCGCCAGCGCTTCGTCTTGGACAGGGGACGCGTCTCCATGACCTTGACAGTGTCGCCGAGGTTGCAGACCTCGTTCTCGTCGTGGCAGTGGAGCTTCTTGGTGATGGTGATCATCTTGCCGTACTTGGGGTGACGCTTGCGGTTGTCGATCTTCACCGTGACGGTCTTGGCACCGGAGATGGAGGTGACGACGCCCACGCGCACCTTGCGCTGATTGCGAGCCTCGGTATCGCTCATGTTCTACTCCCTCGACTCTTCTACTTCGCAGACTCGGCTGCGATCTGACGGGCGCGCATCTCGGTCTGGACGCGGGCAATGTCACGCTTGACGGTCTTGACGCGAGCCGTGTTGTCCAGCTGGCTCGTGGCCATCTGGAAACGCAGGTTGAAGAGCTCGGCACGGCCGTCCTCAAGCTTCTTGGTGAGCTCCTCGTCCGAGAGCTCGCGGATGTCGGTCATCTTCATTACTTATCCTCCCCAGCCTGATCGGCGCGGGTGATGATCTTGGTCTTGATGGGCAGCTTGTGCTGGGCGAGACGCAGGGCCTCCTTGGCGGTAGCCTCGTCGACGCCGCCAACCTCGAACATGACGCGGCCGGGCTTGACGACGGCCACCCACTCCTCGGGGTTACCCTTACCCTTGCCCATGCGGGTCTCGGCGGGCTTCTTGGAGACGGGCTTGTCCGGGAAGATCGTGATCCAGACCTTGCCGCCACGCTTCATGTAACGCGTGATGGCGACACGGGCGGCCTCGATCTGGCGGTTGGTGATCCAGTGGGCCTCGAGGGCCTGGATGCCGTACTCGCCAAAGTAGAGCTGGGTATTGCCCTTGGCGTGACCCTTCATGGAGCCACGCTGCACCTTGCGGTGGAGAATTCGCTTAGGAGCCAGCATTAGTTGCCCCTCCTCTCATTGCGGCGACGGGGACGCGAGGAGCCCTCGAGCGACGGCTGCGGCTTAGGCTGGCCGGGGAGCTTCTCGCCGACGTAGATCCAGACCTTCACGCCGCAGGCACCCATCGTGGTGCGAGCGGTGGCCTCGCCGAAGTCGATGCAGGCACGCAGGGTGTGCAGGGGCACGCGACCCTCGCGGTACCACTCGCGGCGACCCATCTCGGCGCCGCCGAGACGACCGGAGCACTGGATGCGGATGCCCTTGGCGCCGGCCTTGCGGGCGGACTGCACGGCCTTGCGCATGGCGCGACGGAAGGCGATGCGCTGCTCGAGCTGCTCGGCGATGGACTGGGCGACGAGGGAGGCGTCGAGCTCGGGGCGCTTGACCTCGATGACGTCGACGTTGATCTGACCCTTGCCGACCTTGGCGATCTTCTCGAGCTCGCCGCGCAGGGCGTCGATCTCGGCGCCCTTCTTGCCGATGACGATGCCCGGGCGAGCGGTGTAGATGGTGACCTTCACCTTGTCGCCGGCACGCTCGATTTCCACGCGGGAGAGGGCGGCGCGCTCGAGGCGCTTGGTCAGGAACTTGCGGATCTCAAGGTCATTGCCGAGCGTGGTGGCGTAGTCCTTGTCGGCGTACCAACGGGAGCGCCAGTTCTCGGTGACACCGAGGCGGAAACCAGTGGGGGAAACCTTCTGACCCATGTGGCTTTACGCCTCCTTTCGGGGAGCGACGGTGACGGTGATGTGGCTCGTGCGCTTGTTGATGCGGCTCGCGGAGCCCTTGGCGCGCGGACGGATGCGCTTGAGCGTGGGGCCCTCGTCCACATAGGCGGCGGCGATGACCAGGTCGTCCGGGCGGATGCCCTTGTTCTGGTACGCGTTGGCCATGGCGGAGCGGAGAACCTTCTCGACGTCGACGGCCACGGCGCGCTCGCAGAACTGAAGCAGCTCGAGGGCGCGGTCAACCGGCTTGTTGCGGATCATGTCGACAACGAGGCGAGCCTTGCGCGGGGCCACGTGCACGTAGCGCGCGGTCGCGGAGACCCAGTTGGGATTGGTGTTCTTCTGTGCCATCTGTTGCTAAACCCCCTAGTTGGCCTTGTGACCGCGGAAGGTGCGGGTGGGGGCGAACTCGCCCAGCTTGTGCCCGACCATGGACTCGGTGATGTACACGGGCACGTGCTTGCGGCCATCGTGGACGGCGATCGTGTGGCCCACCATCTCCGGGAAGATGGTCGAGGAACGCGACCAGGTCTTGATGACCTCCTTCGTACCAGCCTCGTTCTGCGCGGCAACACGCGAAAGGAGGCGAGTCTCCACGAACGGGCCCTTCTTGAGACTTCTGCTCATAGGTGCTTTCTCCTACTTCTCGTGTTACTTCGTCTTGCGACGACGGATGATCAGGCGGTTCGTGGACTTCTTCGGGTCACGCGTCTTCTTGCCCTTGGCCGGCTTGCCCCACGGGGAGACGGACGGACGACCGGAGGTGTGGTTCTTGCCCTCGCCGCCGCCGTGCGGGTGGTCGACCGGGTTCATGACCGTACCGCGGACCGTCGGGCGGATGCCCTTCCAGCGGCTACGGCCGGCCTTGCCGCCCTTGATGTTGGCGTGCTCGGCGTTGCCGACCTCACCGATGGTGGCGCGGCAGGTGATGAGCACGCGGCGCATCTCGGAGGAGGGCATGCGCAGGATGGCGTAGCCACCCTCCTTGCCCATGAGCTGGCAGGAGTTGCCGGCGGAACGGGCGATGGCAGCGCCCTTGCCCGGCTGGAACTCGACGGCGTGCACGAGCGTACCGACGGGAATCTCGGACAGCGGCAGGGTGTTGCCGGGCTTGATGTCGGCGTCGACGCCGGAGACGACGGTGTCGCCCACGGAGAGGCCCTTCGGGCAGAGGATGTAGGCCTTGGCGCCGTCGACGTAGTGCAGGAGCGCGATGCGGGCGGAGCGGTTGGGGTCGTACTCGATGGTAGCGACCTTGGCCGGCACACCGTCCTTGTTGCGCTTGAAGTCGATGATGCGGTACTGACGCTTGTGGCCGCCGCCCTGGTGACGGGTGGTGATGCGGCCGAAGTTGTTGCGGCCGGCCTTCTTGGGCAGCGGCTCGAGCAGCGACTTCTCAGGCTTGTCAGTGGTGATCTCGGCGAAGTCCGAGACCGTCTGCCAACGCCTGCCGGCGCTGGTGGGCTTGAGGTGCTTGACTCCCATGTTGCATTCCCTTTCTTGTTTCCGTTGGCCATCCCGCTCAAGGGATGAGGCCAGCTTCCTGCGGTGACGGCGCCGTGAGCGCGGCCCCTGTCCGCAGCCTGGCCTCGGCGAGATGACGCCGGATTACCACGGTGCCGCGCGTATCCTTAGGCGCGGCGCGGACACGCCCCCGCACGGATGCGGAGGCGATGGTGCCTTAGTCCTCGGCGGACTGCTTGCCGAAGACCTCGATCGTGTCGCCGGGGGCGAGGGTCACGACGGCCTTCTTCCAGGAGCGGGTCATGCCGACCTGGTAGCGGACGCGCTTCCGCTTGGGCTTCACGTTGATGGTGTTGACCTTGAGGACACGGACGCCGAAGAGCTTCTGGATAGCAGCCCTGATCTCCTCCTTGGGCGCGTTCTTGGCGACCTCGAAGGTGTACTTGTTCTCGTTCATGAGGTCGAACGAGCGCTCGGAGACGATCGGGCGGATGATGACTTCGTAAGCGGAGTTCATTTAAGCGAGCACCTCCTCGAGCTTCTTGGCGACCTCGGCGGACAGCAGGAGCGCGGCGTTGTCGATGAGGGCATGCGTGGTGACCTCGCCGACGCCGAGGATGCGGACCGTCTCGACGTTGCGGAAGGACAGGTAGGTGAAGATGTCATCGTCGGGCACGACGACGGTGACGCGCTTGCCCTCGATGCCGAGAGCCTTGAGCAGCGCCACGGCCTGCTTGGTGGAGGGCTTGTCGAAGCCGTAGTTGTCGACGACGACGAGCTCGGAGTCGCGAAGCTTGCCGGAGAGCACGCCACGCATCGCGAGCTTGACCTCCTTGTTGTTCAGGCGACGGTTGTGGGTGCGGGGGGTGGGGCCGAAGGGCACGCCGCCGCCGACCCACTGGGTGGCGCGGATGGAACCCTGGCGGGCACGGCCGGTGCCCTTCTGGCGCCACGGCTTGCGACCGCCGCCGGAGACCTCGGAGCGACCCTTGGTGTCGTGGGTGCCCTGACGGAGGTTGCCGAGCTGAACGGTCACGACCTGGTGGATGACGGGGATGTTCGGCTCAATGCCGAAGACGCTCGAGGACAGCTCGACGGTGCCCGCCGCCTGGCCCTCCGCGTTCTTGATTTCGATCTGGGACATCATGTTCTCCTTGGTAGCCTAAAGGTTTGGGTTGCGTGGGGCCCTTAGGCCATGCGGATCGAGACGAGGCCGTTCTTGCCGCCGGGGACGGCACCCTTGACGAGCATGAGGTTCTGCTCGGCGTCGACACGGACGAGCTTGAGGTTCTTGACCGTCACGCGCTCGGCACCCATGTGGCCGGGCATGTGCAGGCCCTTGCGCACGCGGGAGGGATAGGCGCACTGGCCGATGGAACCGGGCTTGCGCTGGTTGCGGGAGCCGTGCGTGATGGGGCCGCAGGCGAAGTTCCAGCGCTTGATGGTGCCCTGGAAGCCCTTGCCCTTGGAGGTACCGGTGACGTCGACGTTGGAGACCTCGGAGAAGTCGGCCACGGAGACGACGTCGCCCACCTTGTGCTCCTCGCCAGAGGCAACGCGGACCTCGCGGAGGTAGCGCATGGGCTCGACGCCCGCCTTGGCGAAGTGACCCGCCATGGGCTTGTTGAGGCGGGACTTCTTGATGTCGCCGAAGCCGATCTGGACGGCATCGTAGCCGTCAGTGGCCGCGGTCTTGACCTGCGACACGACGCAGGGGCCGGCCTGGATGACCGTGACGGGCACGACGTTGTCGTCCTCGTCAAACACCTGGGTCATCCCGATCTTGCGGCCGAGGATGGTGCTGACCATACACGTTCCTTACCTTCGGTGGTCTTGGGATATGCGGACGTCTTCTGCGCCCGGCCCAGAGGACCACAACCTACCGTGACGCCATGCGGGTGAGGACGTTGGCTGTGAGCTGCGAAACCCTCGCGTTGCCGGCGGACGGCGAGCGTGCTGGCCGCGCCGTCTCGAGCCCGTTCGAGGGATACGCCCGACACCGTGGGTACGGAGTCGACACAGCATGTCCCTAAAAGCACAGCCTTTGAAGTATACGACTTGGTTCGGCGCTCCACAGAGTCTTCAGAGTTGGGATATGGGCACCTTACACAAACGGAACACGGCTCTTGGGCAAGACAAAGAGAAGGCCCCACCTTAATGGAACCTTCTCGGCTGTGTGCGAATTATCTGCGTGCCCTGCTGACGAGTCGCGAAATACCTCTCGAGGCCACGAAGAACGCCAGGAAGGCGACGGCGGCCACCACATGAGCGGTCGGACGCGCGAGAGCTTGCCCGCCGGATTCCCGTCGAATCCGATTGGAAACGATGCGCTCGCAGAGCGCCTATGCGGAGGACGTCATCTAGGATGCCGAGCTCGCCTCATGCGGAACAAAAAAGCGGGGCCCACCTGTTGGTGGGTCCCGCTTCAACGATCGCGAGAGCTGGTGAGTCGACGCTCGCTTAGAGCTTGATCTCGATGTCGACGCCGGCCGGAAGGTCGAGGCGCATGAGGGAGTCGACCGTGGAGCTCGTCGGCTCGAGGATGTCGATGAGGCGCTTGTGCGTGCGCATCTCGAACTGCTCGCGGGAGTCCTTGTCCTTGTGCGGCGAGCGGATGACCGTGTAGAGGTTGCGCTCGGTGGGCAGGGGGATGGGGCCAGACACCTTGGCGCCCGTCTTCTGGGCGGTGTCGACGATGAGCTTCGAGGACTGGTCGACGACCTCGTGATCAAAGCCCTTGAGGCGAATGCGAATCTTCTGGTTAGACACTTGGAACCTCCATCGGCGGGCGTACGCACTGCACGGCGTGCGCCCGGTCGTTACTGTTGGGCTTCGAACCTAGGCGTTTCCGCCAGCCTTGCTGACGATCTCGTCGGCCACGGACTTGGGCACCGGCTCGTAGTCGCTGAACTGCATGGTGTAGCTCGCGCGACCCTGCGTCTGGGAGCGAAGGTCTGTGGCGTAGCCGAACATCTCGCCCAGGGGCACCTTGGCCTTGATGGACGTGGTGCCGTTGCGCTCCTCCATGCCCTGGATCTGGCCACGGCGGGAGTTGAGGTTGCCCATGACGTCGCCGAGGTACTGCTGCGGCGTCTCGACCTCGACGTCCTCGATCGGCTCGAGCAGGACCGGGTCGGACTTCTTGAGGGCGTCCTTGATCGCCATGGAGCCGGCGATCTTGAAGGCGGCCTCGGAGGAGTCGACCTCGTGGTAGGAACCGTCGACCAAGGTCACCTTGATGTCGACGACCGGGAAGCCGGCGACGACACCGCTCTCGAGCGCCTCCTGGATGCCCTTGTCGATCGAGGGGATGTACTCCTTGGGCACGACGCCGCCGACGATGGCGTTGACGAACTCGTAGCCCTTGCCGGACTCCTGCGGCTCCATGTCGATGATGGCGTGACCGTACTGGCCGCGACCACCGGACTGGCGCACGAACTTGCCCTCGGCGTGCTTGACGGCATGACCGGCGGTCTCGCGGTAGGCGACCTGCGGCTTACCCACGTTGCAGTCGACGTTGAACTCGCGCTTGAGGCGGTCGACGATGATCTCGAGGTGCAGCTCGCCCATGCCGGCGATAATCGTCTGGCCGGTCTCCTGGTCGGTGTGCACCTGGAAGGTCGGGTCCTCCTCGGCGAGCTTGGCCAGGCCCACGCTCATCTTGTCCTGCTCGGCCTTGGTCTTGGGCTCGACGGCGACGTCGATGACCGGGTCGGCGAACTCGATGGACTCGAGGATAATCTGGTGGTTCTCGTCGCAGAGGGTGTCGCCCGTGGTGGCCTTCTTGAGGCCCACGGCGGCGACGATGTCGCCCGTGGAGCAGGAGTCACGGTCGGTGCGGTCGTGCGCGTTCATCTCGAGGATGCGGCCGAGACGCTCGCGGTCCTGCTTGGTGGCGTTGTAGACGTAGCTACCGGCATCGGCGGTACCGGAGTACACGCGGAAGTAGGTGAGCTTGCCGACGAACGGGTCGGTCTGGATCTTGAACGCCAGCGCGGAGAACGGGTCCTTGTTGTCCGACTTACGGGTAATCGTCTCCTTGGTCTTGGGGTCGGTGCCCTCGATGTCGGGGACGTCAAGCGGGCTGGGCAGGTAGTCGCAGACCGCGTCGAGGAGCTCCTGGATGCCCTTGTTCTTGTAGGCGGAGCCCACGAAGACGAGGTTGAGCTCGTTGGCGATGACGCCCTTGCGCAGGGCGGCCTTGAGCTTGTCGACGGGGATCTCCTGCTCGTCCAGGATCATCTCCATGAGCTCGTCGTCGAAGTTGGAGGCAGCGTCGAGCAGCTCCTCGCGCTTCTCGTTGGCGAGGTCGGTGAACTCGTCGGGGATGGCGTCCATGGGCTGCGGGTAGATCATGCCCTTGTCGTCCTCCTGGAAGTCCCAGGCGGTCATGGTCACCAGGTCGACGAGGCCCCAGAACTGGTCCTCGGCGCCCATCGGGATCTGAGCGGCGACGGCGTTGGCGTGCAGGCGCTCCTTCATCGTGTCGATGGCGTGCTGGAAGTCGGAACCGACGCGGTCGTACTTGTTGATGAAGGCGATGCGCGGGACGTTGTAGTTGTGGGCCTGACGCCACACGGTCTCGGACTGCGGCTGGACGCCGGCCACGGCGTCGAACACCGCGACGGCACCATCGAGGACGCGCAGGGAGCGCTCGACCTCGGCCGTGAAGTCCACGTGACCCGGGGTGTCGATGATCTGGATGACGTGGTCCTTCCAGAAGCAGGTGGTGGCCGCGGACTGAATCGTCACGCCGCGCTCCTGCTCCTGAACCATCCAGTCCATCGTGGCGGCGCCATCGTGGACCTCGCCGATCTTGTGGGTCTTGCCCGTGTAGTACAGGATTCGCTCGGTGGTAGTGGTCTTACCGGCATCGATGTGGGCCATGATGCCGATGTTGCGCATCTGGCTTAGGGTGTACTTGCTCTTTGCCATGTGTGTTTACTCCCCCTCCGTATCTCTGTGGTTACCAGCGATAGTGCGAGAAGGCGCGGTTGGCCTCAGCCATCTTGTACATGTCCTCGCGCTTCTTCACGGAAGCACCCACGCCGTTGGAGGCGTCGATGATCTCGTTGGCGAGACGCTCGGCCATAGTCTTCTCCTTGCGGGCACGGGAGAAGGTGACGATCCAGCGGATGGCAAGCGTGGTGGCACGACGGGAGTTGACCTCCATCGGCACCTGGTAGGTGGCGCCACCGACGCGCTTGGGCTTGCACTCGAGCGTGGGGCGCACGTTGTCCATGGCCTTCTTGAAGACGGCCAGGGGATCCTGCTCGGTCTTCTCCTTGACCATGTCAAAGGCACCGTAGACGATGCGCTCGGCAATGGACTTCTTGCCGTCAAGGAGGACCTTGTTGATGAGCTGGGTCACGAGACGGTTGTTGTAGACGGCGTCAGGCGTGATCTCACGACGGACGGCTGCTGCACGACGCGGCATAGTGGAACTCCTTCAGAACTGTTCCGACGGGCGGAAAGAATGCGAATAGGAACGAGGCTGCTTAGCCGCGCTTGGCGCCGTAGCGCGAGCGGGCCTGCTTGCGGTCCTGGACGGCCGCGCAGTCGTAGGCGCCGCGGATGATCTTGTAGCGCACGCCAGGGAGGTCACGGACACGGCCGCCGCGGACGAGCACGATGGAGTGCTCCTGCAGGTTGTGACCCTCGCCCGGGATGTAAGCGGTGACCTCGATACCGTTCACGAGACGCACACGAGCGACCTTGCGCAGGGCGGAGTTCGGCTTCTTGGGCGTGGTGGTGAAGACACGGGTGCACACACCGCGCTTCTGCGGGTTGTGCTTGAGCGCCGCGTTCTTGGACTTGCTCTGAATCTGAGTGCGGCCCTGACGGACAAGCTGGTTGATGGTAGGCAAAGCTCTCTCCTTCGTACCTATCTATCCTGTGCTTACTGCCGAATGAAGGCGGCGCAGCACGTCGTCGCCCTGAATTGGCGCAAGGAGACACAATACGCTTGGTCAAAGTGGGTGTCAAAACGCCACGGTGCCGGGCGTATCCATCTCCACAATTGGCATCTTTAGCGCATTGATTTTGGGCCACGGGGCGGTTCGTTCCGTGGCCCAAGACGTGTTCGTATTCGGGACGAGGCACATGCTCGCGCAATATTGGTTAGCGCGACTTGGGCGGACGGCCACGCTTCTGGGGCTTGAGGGCGTCCTCGCCACTCTCGCGATATGCAGCACACCAACGGAAGAATGCGCTCTTGCTCTTGACACCGTGCTTGGCCATGGCATCCGACGAGGTCATGCCTCCGTCGATGTGAGCGAGCACTGCGGCGAGCTTCACCTCGTAGGGATATGAGATTCTGGTGTCACCTGCCATGGTTCAGCCCCCTTCCAGGCCGCGCCGTGGTCCGACGACTGCAACTCTCTTTAGTTCAATAATATATGAAATAAAGTGAGTGGCACGCTTCATTCAGGTTCGATGTGCAGTTCTGCCGTCTATGCGTGCCTTGCTGACGGGCTTGGCTGACGTAGGTGCGCTTTCGACGGATTTGAATATACAAATCCGTCGAAAGCGCACCGTTCATTTGTGGCTCGTTGGGTGGACGTTCAAATCCGCCCAAAGTGCACACTCCCGCCTGCTCGCTTTCTAATTCATGGGTTTGTGGGAGGCCTCGCATGTCGCTGTCTGGACTGCGTTGACAGGAATGAGCGCAGGCAAATGGAATGAGGCGTAGGCGGCGGGGATTGTTATCTGCAAGTTCATCCGAATTGAAACCAGGGTGGGTGCCTGGACCTCTTATTAGGCCTAATCATGCATGGCGGCGGCGTGAACAGGGCATTTAGACCAAAAAAGGGCGGGCACCCCAGAGGGTGTCCGCCCTTTGGCGAACGCATGGTACGGTGACGAGGCTAGGACTTAGTCCTCCTCGTCGAAGCCGTCGTGCTTGGAGACCTGGGAAAGCAGGTCATCCAGAGAGTCGAGCCCCTCGTTGATGACGCCGGACTTCTTCTCGTCGCCGTCCTTGGGCGAGCCGCCGATGAGCTCGTCGTCAAAGTGGTGCGAAGACGGGGCAGCGGAGCCCAGCATGACGTCGGAGTCGGCATCGGGCGAGAAGACCATGTTGAGGAGCTGCGAGAGGTCCTCGTCATCGGCCTTGTCGTCGTCGGGCTCGAGGATGTAGAGCAGGCCACGGGCCTCAAGACCCTCGCGGAGCTCCTCGATGGCCTTGGCACCGATACCGTCGATGTGAAGCAGGTCGTCCTCGGTCTTGCCGATGAGGTCGCCCACCGTCTCGATGCCCACCTCGCCGAACTTGTTGGTCCAGCGCTGCGACACGCCAAGGTCGTCGAACAGGTAGAGCTTGGCGTCCTCACTCGACAGCGTGCGGCCGTTCTTGGAGTACACGCCGGGGTAGCCGAAGTCGTCGCCCACCCAGTCGAGCTGCTGCGGAAGCTGCTCCTCGACCTCCTTGAGCTCGTCGGGCGCCCACTCAGGGAGCTGCTTGGCCATCGGGCTCGTGGGCCCGTCGATCTTCTGACCATGGTACGTGAGCTCCACGTCGTTGTAGGCGGCAAGGCCGGTGCCGGCCGGGATCTTCTTGCCCACGATGACGTTGGACTTGAGGTCCATGAGATGGTCCACCTCGCCGGAGATGGCGGCCTCGGTGAGGACGCCAGCGGTGCGGATGAACGACGCGCTCGACAGCCACGAGTCGATGGAGCTCGCGACCTTGAGCGTACCGAGGATGGCGGGCTCGGCCTCGGGCGGGGTGCCGCCGGCGAGGTTGATGTCGTTCACCGTGCCGGCGAACTCGTAGCGGTCGACGTACTGGCCCATGAGGTACTTGGAGTCGCCGGGGTTGGTGACCTGGACGCGGCGCAGCATCTGGCGCGCGATGACCTCGATGTGCTTGTCGTTGAGCTCGACGCCCTGGGAGGTGTAGACGTCCTTCACGCTCTCGACGAACGTGTGCATCGTGGACTCGATGTCCGTGAGGCGGCGCAGGTTGCGGAAGTTCACGAAGCCCTTCGTGATCTGGTCGCCGGCTCGGACCTCGCAGCCGTCCTCGATACCCGGCATGAAGCGGGCGCTGGCGGGGATGCGCTTCTCGTCGAGCACACGGGTCGGGTCGTCGGCGTCGAGGATGCGGACGAGGTACTCGGTCTGCTCGGGCGTGATGGAGAGACGACCGGAAAGCGGGGCCAGGTCGGCCTCGCGACCGAGAATCTTCTCGTTCACGTTGCCCACGACGTCGAACATGCGGCCGACGGTCGGCAGGCCCTGCGTGATGTCGTCGGCGCCGGCGACGCCGCCGGAGTGAATCGTGCGCATCGTGAGCTGCGTGCCCGGCTCGCCGATGGACTGCGCGGCGATGATGCCCACCGCGGTGCCCACGTTGACCGGACGACGGGTCGAGAGGTCCCAGCCGTAGCACTTCTGGCACACGCCGTTCTTTGAGCGGCAGGTCAGCAGCGCGCGGAGCTCGACCTTCTTGAGGCCGGCGTCGACGAGGCGCTGGATGTCAGCGGCGCTCTCGATGTAGCCGTCCTTGGGGATGAGCACCTCGCCAGTCTCGGGCGCCACGACGTCGTTGAGCGCGCAGCGGCCGACGAGATCGACGTTGAGGTCCCCGGTGCCCGGCTTGATGAGGTTGTAGGACACACCCTCGGTGGTGCCGCAGTCCTCCTCGCGCACGATGACGTCCTGCGCCACGTCGACGAGACGACGGGTGAGGTAACCGGAGTCGGACGTGTGCGACGCGGTGTCGACGAGGCCCTTGCGGGCGCCGTACGTGGAGATGAAGTACTCGAGCGGCAGCAGGCCCTCACGGAAGTTGGCCTTGATGGGCAGGTCGATAGTGTCGCCGGACATGTCGGCCATGAGGCCTCGCATACCGGCGAGCTGACGCAGCTGCGTCTTGGACCCTCGGGCACCGGAGTCGGCCATCATGTAGATGGGGTTGTCGTCGGAGAAGCCCTCGAGCATGGCCTTGCCGAGCTTCTCGGTGCAGTCGGTCCAGGCGTTGACGACCTCGATGTGGCGCTCCGTCTCGGACAGGAAGCCGTCCTCGTAGTACTCGTTGATCTCGTTGACGTTGGCCTGGGCCTCGGCGAGCATCTTGGGCTTGCAGTCGGGGATGACGGCGTCCCACACTGACACGGTCAGGCCGGCGCGCGTGGCGAAGTGGAAACCGGCGTACTTGATGGCGTCCAGAATCGGCTCGACCTTGGCCAGCGGGTAGCGGTCGGTGCACTCGTTGACGAGCTTGCCCATGTCCTTCTTCACCATCTTGTAGTTGATGAAGGGGAAGTCGGCAGGCAGGCACTGGCGGTTGAAGATGATGCGACCCGTGGTGGTCTCGAAGCGCGCAGGCTTGTCCGTGACGTCGTAGTCGACGGTCTTGCCGCTCTCCTCGAAGACGCGGAAGATCTTGCGGCCGTCCTCCTCGGCGTTGGCGTCGGCGGCGCTCACGCGCACGAGCACCTTGGCCTGGATGTCGACCACGCCGCGGGCGTCATAGGCGGCCATGGCGTCCTCGAAGCTCGAGAACACGTGGCCCTCGCCCTTGAGGCCCCCCTTGGCGGTGGTCAGGAAGTACACGCCGAAGACCATGTCCTGAGACGGCACGGTGAGCACCTTGCCGGAGGCCGGCGAGCGCAGGTTGTTGCTCGAGAGCATGAGCACGCGGGCCTCGGTCTGGGCCTTCGTGGACAGTGGCACGTGGACCGACATCTGGTCGCCGTCGAAGTCGGCGTTGAAGGGGGCGCACACGAGCGGGTGCAGGTGGATGGCCTTGCCCTCGACAAGGACCGGCTCGAAGGCCTGGATCGACAGACGGTGCAGCGTAGGTGCGCGGTTGAGCAGCACGAGACGGTCGTCGATGACCTCCTCGAGCACGTCCCACACGGCCGGCAGGCTGCGGTCGATGGCGCGCTTGGCGCCCTTGATGTTCTCGACCTTGCCGAGCTCGACGAGGCGGCGCATCACGAACGGCTTGAAGAGCTCGAGCGCCATCGTCTTGGGCAGGCCGCACTGGTGGAGCTTGAGCTGCGGGTCCGTGACGATGACCGAGCGGCCGGAATAGTCGACGCGCTTGCCGAGCAGGTTCTGGCGGAAGCGGCCCTGCTTGCCCTTGAGGGCCTCGGCGAGCGACTTGAGCGGGCGTCCGCCACGGCCCGTGACGGGACGGCCGCGACGGCCGTTGTCGAACAGGGCGTCCACGGACTCCTGCAGCATGCGCTTCTCGTTGTTGACGATGATCGCCGGGGCGTCAAGGTCGAGCAGGCGCTTGAGTCGATTGTTGCGGTTGACCACGCGACGGTAGAGGTCGTTGAGGTCGGACGCGGCGAAGCGGCCACCGTCGAGCTGCACCATCGGGCGCAGGTCGGGCGGAATCACGGGGATCACGTCGAGGATCATGTTGGCCGGGTCGTTGTGGCCCTCGAGGAAGGCGTCCACGACCTCCAGTCGCTTGACGGCCTTCTCGCGGCGCTGCTTCTGACCCTTGTCGTCGGCGATGATCGCGCGGAGCTCCGTGGCGGTCTTCTCCAGGTCGATGGCGCGCAGCAGGTCGCGGACGGCCTCGGCGCCCATGCCACCCTTGAAGTAGATGGAGTAGTACTTCTTCATCTCGCGGAAGAGGCTCTCGTCGGAGATGAGCTCGCGAGCCTCGAGCTGCATGAACTTCTCGTAGGCCTCAGAGCGGAGCTGCTTCTCCTCCTCGTACTCCTCGCGCAGGTCGACGATGGCGGCGGCCAGCTCGTCGTCGGAGAGGACCTCGGTGCCGTCGAACTCGTCGACGACGCCCTCGGCCTGGTCGGCGCGCATGCGCTCGATCTGCTCGTCGCGCTCGGCGTCGAGCTGCTCGAGGTCGGCGGCCAGCTCCTCCTTGAGGTCGGCGGCGTCGGCCTCGCGGGCCTCGGTGTCGACGCTCGTGATGACGTAGCTCGCGAAGTAGAGGACCTTCTCGAGGTCCTTGGACTTCATGTCGAGCAGGCGCGAGAGCGGGAAGCTCGTAGGGGACTTGAAGTACCAGATGTGGCTCACGGGCGCGGCCAGCTCGATGTGGCCCATGCGCTCGCGACGCACCTTGGCGCTCGTGACCTCCACGCCGCAGCGCTCGCAGACGATGCCCTTGAAGCGGATGCCCTTGTACTTGCCGCAGGAGCACTCCCAGTCCTTGACCGGACCGAAGATCTTCTCGCAGAACAGGCCGTCCTTCTCCGGCTTGAGCGTGCGGTAGTTAATCGTCTCGGGCTTCTTCACCTCACCGTGCGACCAGCTGCGGATATCGTCGGCGGAGGCGAGGGAGATCTTGATCGCGTCGAAGTCTGTGGTGTCGAAATCTGCCACGGTTCGCTACTCCTTATCGTTCGTGGTGTCGGCGGCGGCGACGGGCTGCTCGGCCGGGGCGTCCTCGGAGGACGCGGCGAAGCCGTCCTTCTCGGCGTCGTCGATGGGGGCGCCGATGAGGTCCTCGGCGGAGTCGGCACCGGCGAACAGGTCGACGGCGCTCTCCGGAGCCTGCTCGGCGTGCTCCTCGGCCTTGGCGGCGCGCTTCTTGTAGGAGATCGGCTCGATGTCGAGCGCGAGCGAGCGAATCTCCTTGACCAGCACCTTGAAGGACTCGGGGATGCCGGCGTCGGGCACGTTCTCGCCCTTGACAATCGACTCGTAGGTCTTGACGCGGCCGTTGGTGTCGTCGGACTTGACCGTGAGGATCTCCTGCAGCACGTTGGAGGCGCCGTAGGCGTAGAGCGCCCACACCTCCATCTCGCCGAAGCGCTGGCCGCCGAACTGGGCCTTGCCGCCGAGGGGCTGCTGCGTGACGAGGCTGTAGGGGCCCGTCGAGCGCGCGTGGATCTTGTCGTCGACCATGTGGCCGAGCTTCAGGATGTAGCTCACGCCCACGGTGATCTTGTCGCGGAAGGGCTCGCCGGTGCGGCCGTCGTAGAGCGTGGTCTTACCGAAGCTGTTGAGCTGCGGCACGAACTGCTCGTCCATGTCGTCGCCAAAGCGCTCGCGGGCGCGGTTGACGAGGTTGACGTTGGTGCGACGGATGGCCTCGGCGACCTCGTCGGCGGTGGCGCCGTCGAAGACCGGCGTGGCGACCGGCATGGGGCCGGGCACGTAGGTCTTGGAGTCGGCGTCATTGCGGTCCCAGCCGTTGGCGGCAGCCCAGCCGAGGTGGCACTCGAGCAGCTGGCCCACGTTCATACGGCTCGGGACGCCCAGCGGGTCGAGCAGGACGTCGACGGGCGTGCCGTCGGCCATGTAGGGCATGTCCTCGATCGGCAGGACGCGGCAGACCACGCCCTTGTTGCCGTGACGGCCCGAGATCTTGTCGCCCTGCTGGATCTTGCGGCGCTGGGCCACGAAGACGCGGACGAGCTCGTTGACTCCGGGCGCGAGGTCATCGCCGGCCTCGCGGCTGAAGCGCACCACGTCGACGACGCGGCCGTAGGCGCCGTGCGGCATCTTGAGGGAGGTGTCGCGCACGTCGTGGGCTTTGGCACCGAAGATGGCGCGGAGCAGGCGCTCCTCGGAGGTGAGCGCCGTCTCGCCCTTGGGCGTGACCTTGCCGACCAGGATGTCGCCCGGGCCCACCTCGGCACCGATGCGGATGATGCCGTCATCGTCGAGGTTGGCGAGCATGTCCTCGCCCAGGTTCGGGATCTCGCGGGTGATCTCCTCGGGGCCGAGCTTGGTGTCGCGGGCGTCGATCTCATGACGGGAGATGTTCACCGAGGTGAGCAGGTCGTCGCGCACGACGCGCTCGGACACGATGATGCCGTCCTCGTAGTTGTAGCCCTCCCACGGCATGTAGGCCACGGTGAGGTTGGTGCCGAGGGCGAGCTCGGAGTGGTCGACCGAGGGGCCGTCGGCGAGCGGCTGGCCGGCCACCACGTGGTCGCCGCAGTGGACGATCGGGCGGTGGTTGATGCACGTGGACTGGTTGGAGCGCTCGTACTTGGGCAGCTCGTAGCGCTCAGGGCCCTTGGCGGTGTCGACCACGACGTGCGCGGCGTCGACCTCGGCAACGGTGCCCTCGTGCTGGGCGCTGATGATGTCGCCGGAGTCGAGCGCGGCGCGGGCCTCCATGCCGGTGCCCACGAGCGGGGCGTGGGCGTGGATCAGGGGCACGGCCTGGCGCTGCATGTTGGCGCCCATGAGCGTACGCTTGGCGTCGTCATGCTCGAGGAACGGAATGAGCGTGGCGGCCACTGAGAGCAGCTGGCGCGGCGACACGTCCATGTAGTCGACCTGCGAGACGGGGCACTCGGCCGGCGCGCCGAAGGAGCCGTCGAAGTCGCGGGTGCGGGCGACGACGCGCTTGGGGTGCGTGATCTCGCCGTTCTCGTCGACGGAGATGAACGAGCCGTCCTTGGGGTCGATCGGCGTGTTGGCCGGCGCGATGACGTGGTTCTCCTCCTCGTCGGCGGTCATCCAGTCGATTTGGTCGGTGGCCTTGCCGTCGACGACCCTGCGGTACGGGGCCTCGATGAAGCCGTAACTGTTCACGTGCGCGTAGAGCGCGAGCGAGCCGATGAGGCCGATGTTGGGACCCTCGGGCGTCTCGATCGGGCACATGCGGCTGTAGTGCGAGTTGTGGACGTCGCGGACGGCCGTCGGCACGTTGGTGCGGCGGCTCGAGCCCGACTTGTGGCCGGCAAGGCCGCCCGGGCCGAGGGCCGAGAGGCGACGCTTGTGCGTGAGGCCGGCAAGCGGGTTGGACTGGTCCATGAACTGCGAGAGCTGCGAGGAGCCGAAGAACTCCTTGATGGCCGCCACGATCGGACGGATGTTGATGAGGCTCTGCGGCGTGATGTCGTCGACGTCCTGGGCGGCCATGCGCTCACGCACGACGCGCTCCATGCGGCTCATGCCGATGCGGAACTGGTTGGCAACGAGCTCGCCCACCGTGCGGACGCGACGGTTGCCGAAGTGGTCGATGTCGTCGGTCTTCTTGGTGGGGTCGCCGGCGTGGAGGGCCAGCAGGTAGCGCAGCGCCGTGACGATGTCCTCGGCCGTGAGCACGGACTCGGAGTCTTCGACGTCGAGGCCAAGCTTCTTGTTGATCTTGTAGCGACCCACCTTGGCGAGGTCGTAGCGCTGGGCGTTGAAGTACAGGCCGTCGAGGAGGCTGCGGGCGGAGTCGACCGTGGGCGGCTCGCCGGGGCGCTGACGCTTGTAGATCTCGATGAGGGCGTCCTCGCGCGTCTGGGCGACGTCACGCTCGAGCGTGGAGCGCACGATGTCGGAGTCACCGAGCAGGGAGACGATCTCGTCGTCGCTCTCGGCGATGCCGAGGGCGCGGAGCAGCAGCGTGGCGCTCTGGCGACGCTTGCGGTCGATGGAGACGACGAGCTGGCCACGCTTGTCGACCTCGAACTCGAGCCAGGCACCGCGGGCGGGGATGAACTGCACGCGGTGAATCTGCACGCCGTTGTCCATCTCGGCGGCGAAGTACACGCCAGGCGAGCGGACGAGCTGCGAGACCACGACGCGCTCGGTGCCGTTGATGATGAATGTGCCGCGTTCGGTCATGAGCGGGAAGTCGCCCATGAAGACGAGCTGCTCCTTGATCTCGCCCGTCTCCTTGTTGACGAAGCGAACGTCGACCAGAAGCGGGGCCTGATAGGAGATGTCCTTGGCACGGCACTCGGCCATGGAGTGGGCAGGGTCACCAAACTGGTGCTCGCCGAAGGTGATCTCCATGGTGCCGGCGTTGTTCTCGATGGGCGAGGCCTCGGCAAACGCCTCGGCAAGGCCCTCGGTCATGAAACGCTCGAACGATTCCTTCTGGATGGTGATGAGGTTGGGGAGCTCCATCGCGGGCGGGATCTTGGAGAAGCTAACGCGATTGGGCTTTTGTGCGGAGGTGGTAGTAGACTTAGCGGTACGCACCAGGCAATTCCTCCTTCAACATGGCATAGGGCGGCAGTTGTCGCAATCTAGTAGAGTATCGAAGGTATGCTTGTGCGTCAATGAACAGTCTTGACTTTCTCAATTTGTTCAATTATGCAGCGCCAACGGATTTGTGCGATTGGGGACGGGTTCGTTTTGCAC
>CWGU01000066.1_pt1 | contig 35702 bp, 31 predicted proteins | sample 667921 | NCBI WGS metagenome assembly CWGU01 (sample SAMEA3735815, study PRJEB9488) | human gut metagenome | biome: ENVO:mammalia-associated habitat; material: ENVO:feces | place: Malawi | collected 2009-02-27 | reverse complement strand
AATCCACGCGCCCACGAGGGGCGCGACTACGTTAAGACCGACCTCATCGACATGGCTGACGAGTTTCAATCCACGCGCCCACGAGGGGCGCGACGGCCAAAGTATACAGCGATATGCATGATACGTCCGCATTGATTCGATTCTCAAGAACCGATGAGCCAATGATCAGAGAGTTTTGCAATCAGGACAAGTGGCAACAAGAAAAGCTGCGCGAACCTCCTACCCTATCGCCATCGCTTGGGGTTCGCGCAGCCACGGCTTACCTCAAATGCATAAAAAGCCCTCTGGGTCATAGGCATCATTAACCCCAAGGTGCTCGACCTTGCTCTGCCATCGTTTCCCCAGATTATAAAAGCGCAGACTATCGTGCCGCCCATCAATTACATTCTCAAGCTCGTGCTTGAGCAACTCGTATTGGCCCGGATCTAGCAGGCACTCGAACACCGAGCGCTGCACTCTCTGGCCATGTTGACAACAGAGCTTTGCCACGCGCCTCAAACGACGGGGTCCTCCCTCGTCACTTGTCGCCACATCGTACGTAACGAGCACATACATGGTCTCGCCCTCACCTCCAGAGAAATGCCGGATAATCGTCCAGGTCGCCACGCAGAAATCGCGCAAACAGCTGGGCTTGGACAAAGGGGATAAGACCAAATGGCATCTTTTCCCCAAGAAACGGGTGAGTCACCTGCTCGCGCTTGCGCTCTTGCCACAAACCGAGCACCTTCTTGAGGGCGGCTTCCGAGAAAAGGCAAGCCTCTCCCTCCTTGCGAAAGTCATTCAGGCCCAATTGGCCTCGGTTGAAAAGCGAGAATACAAACCTGTCAACGAGAGGAGCGCGAAGCTCTTCGATGAGATCAAGCGCGAGACTCGCCCTCCCGGGGCGACAAGCATGGAGATACCCCATCTGCGGATCGAGCCCAACCGCCTCGCAGCCAGTCGCGAGCTCACGTCCAAGCATCGTATAAAGAAACGAGAGCGCCGCGTTAATAGGATCTGTCGGCGGTCTTTTCACCCTTCCGGGAAAGATAGGCTCCTCTGACCTGAGCACGATTGGAACGCAGGAAAAATACAGATGGGCCAGCTCCCCTTCAACACCACGCAACTCGTCGAGAGACCGGCAAGACAGGGCACGCCCCCTACCTTCGGCGAGGGCGTCAATCAAAGCGTTTAGATGCTCTCTGGCATCAGGGTAATCGCGGGAATACCTCTGCATAACGGCGCGGGCATTGTGAAACTTGGCGATGACAAATCTCTTCGCCGCCATGAGACACAGCCCTGCGTCGGAGGAACGCCGGTATTGCTCCTTTCTGAGTAGGACATTGCCCGATATGGGTCCTTCCACCCTCGCGGCAAACCTGCCACGCTCATCGAGCAGCACAACGCCGACGCCTCTCTCGGCACAGGAGGAAAGCACGGACATGCTGCAACCCACGTGTCCAAAGAGCACGACGGCTTCGATGAGATGGAAGGGTACGTTCATCACCTCGCGGCCATCCAAGACAACCGACAGGGCATCGTTCTTCTTCCGAAGCCGCGCTTCTGGATTAGTGAGGTAGAGCGTGTTGAGCAGCTTTTTCATGCCATGTCCCCCAACGCTTCTCCATGCTCGGCCCAATAGCCCGCAACATCTCCTCGAGCCGCTCCCGGCAAGCACGAGTCGAGAAGGGAGCAGCGTCGACAGTGCGGCCGCAGCACGGGCGTAGGCGTATGCCCAGATGCAAAAAGCGAGTGCATGCGCCATGTCAGATTGCTGACGCGAGACCTCAGATTGACATCAATCCCAACACGCTCCCGCCTTCTCGTCTCGCCGTAGAACAAATAGCCCTGGGGAACCTCGACTCCATACATTTCCTCAAGACATATTGCCTGAGCGGCAAGCTGAACCCGATCCCAGTCATCAACCTTGGGTCTGCCCACCTTGTACTCAACGGGAGCAACGGGCGCTTCGTCCGTATCAGCGCCAAACTCGACAAGATCCGCAACCCCATAGAGGCCGAGCTCCCTGCTTACCAAGTGCACCCGACGCTCCGCGCGCTTGCCCTTCGCACACGAATAGCCCCTCAGGTCGACCCGCTCGTGGAAGAAGTCGCCCCGAAGCGTGTCGGCACTGTCGTCCCACACCTGCTCGACATGAATGAGGGCCCACTGACGCTCACAGAACGCAAGGTGCTGCAGTCCCGAGAGCGCCAGCAGGTCTTCGTCGTCATACACGGCTATACGGAGGGCCTGATGTAGTCGTAAGACTCGACCTGCACCCCCTCGGGAACGGCCGAACCGTCGACGTTAATCTCGTAGTCGGAATACTCCCGCGCGAACGCATCCGGCGCAATGAGCCTCTTTACCTGTACGGCATCGAAGAGCTGATGAGCGGGGGCGCAGCCAAGCTCGCTGTCGTGCTTGAAGACGATGAGCTTTCGGGAGGTCATGAGACCCCTCGAAGCACTTCGGTCGTTCTCGAACATGTTCATAAACGCCTCAAAGAGGAGATCGAGATCTTCCTGGCAGAAGCCGGAGCGCTGGGCCAGCGCAGCGGAGACAAAGCCCTCGATGCGATAGAGCCCGTAGGGGATATATTGCTTGCGCCCCATGGTCTTGTTGTCCTTGTCCTCTTTCGCATCCGCGGACGCCATGCGCGTAATGCTCATCTCCAGGGGGGCGACGGGGTCGACCGACTCGCCAAAGCACAGCTGTACCGGGCCACGGACCTGGCCGCAGTTGCGCCCCGTCGTCATAACGGCGCCAAACGTACGGATATCGTAGAAGTTGTCGCACATGAACTTCGTGACCTTGCGCTGGTCCTCGACCTTCTTGGGCAGCTTCTTGTCGACGGGCTTAAGCCCATAGTGCACATACGCCATGTTGTTGCGGTCGTTGAGCGCCACGCCCTCCTGGACGTAGATCTTGTATCCAAGCCGCCCCTCCTCAACGTCCGGGGCGTCAATGGGCTGGTCTTTGACGAGGTCAACGTAGTTACGGATCTTGCGCTTGATGCACACGTCGGAGATGATGCCGCGACTGGTCTCGGGATCGATGCGAGGGAGGTTCCCGGCATCCGGATCACCATTGGGATTGCCGTTCTTCACGTCGCAGAAGAACACGAAGTCATAGCGATTCTTGATGGGCTCGGTCATGGTTACTCCTCCTCGGCCAGATTGCTAGAACCGTCATTGCTCGTCGAGTCGATGGCCCCGGCGGAATTCTCTTTTTCGCTCTTCTCCCATAGAGCGCAGCGCTCCTGGTAGTAGCCAATGAAAAACAATCCCTGGTCATCCGAGTCCAGCGTCTTGGGAAAGCCCTCGTTACCCGGCATAAGCCGGCCCACGATCTCGTCCAGTTCGCGCTCGAGCCTCGTGGAGAGCCAAGCCTTGCCCCCATCCTTCCTAATCGCGGCAAGGTGTGCCTGGCAATTGCGGAGGAGTGGCTGAATCACGCGAGCCGGCGTTGTGGACGCAGCACCGATATAACGGTCGCGAATCGTTGCGTTCGCGCCCTTGACCGCCTCCTGCTGGGCACGCTCGAGCACCGCAAACAGCCTGCCCGTCAGATAGCCAAGATTCGAGTTCTCCTTGTTGAGAGACACGTCAATACTCTCCTTCTCGTCAGGATGCACACCCCTGAGCCTCAGCCTTCGATTTCTACATGCTTTTAGAATGGCCGCACGCTGGCCCAAGTCCCACTTGTTTCTCCCGGCATGGTCAGCCCTCATGCGAGCGAGCACCAGGGTCTCGAGAGACCGGGGGAACTCCGCCCCTCTGAGCATCGCCCGCATGGTCTCCGCCACCAGGGTCTGGGGCAGCCCGTCGGCCTTTCCAAGGGAAGCCGTCTGCATGAGCGCCTGCCATGGAGCGACAGCCCTTGAGACCCCCACGATCTCCATGTCCCGCAGGTATTGGCCAAAGCGCTTTGCCAGCTCTCCCAGCGTCCCTCTCTCGAAATAGCGCACTGAGAGGCGGGCGGCATTGGGAGAGACTCCCAGGATGCAGTACCCGACCTCTGGATTGAACGAAGAAGGCACCCTTCCCCTCCTCATCTCCTCCAATGCTGTGGACACCGCGTCGAGCGTTGGCTTGTCCTCGGCCCGGCTTCCAAGGCTCTTGCCAAACAGCCAGCCCATGACCTCATCTGCAGCCCGGGAGGGCGCGTCAGTCCAATACGTCATGATTGTGCCGCCCAACGACACCCTACGGGAGCTGTTCCCCAAGAGATACTTGAGTGCAGTACCGGCCCGAAAGGCCGCATCCTCCGATATGGAGGCGTTGTATGCCTGGTCCTTGCCATAAGACTTGGATGCCTCGAAGTTAAAGGACACCAGCGAAGCACCCGAGGACTGCGCACCGGGAACACCCGTAACCTGTGGGAATAGCCTTGCCAGAGGGGCTTTCTGCCCGGTCACCGAGCAATAGCCGACCTCATCGACCCCAGCTTTGCCGACAATATCGAGGTGATGGTGCCATGCGCTACGCACGGCTGGTCGGTCAAAGATGGGATCTGAGGAGCGCCGGAGACAGAGCACGATCATCTTGCCGTCTCCCAAACGCTCGCAGTCCTCAGCGCTCAGGCATGCAGCTGGATTCTCGGCAGAGAAGAATGCGAGTGCCGCGCGCGCCCCTTCGTCACTGCAGCCGGACAGCACGTCCTCGTGGAAGTCGCGCGAGCGCACCCGGTTGCCCGGGCCATTCTTCTCGTCCAGCCCAAGCAGATACGAGGCCTTGTCGCAGAGTAGGTACGGAGTTGGGAACTTGCCCGACCTGCCAGCGTGCTCGGGCACGAGCATCTCCTTATTCCTTTGCTTGTCGCCACCCAGCGGCTGCAGCCCGAGCACGTGACCGTCTTCGCCGATAACAAGAGCCCAGGCAACCTTCTCCAGGCTCCAGCCTCGCTCGGGGATCTTGTCATGTAGCTCGGGATCCTGCACCAGCCGTTCGTAAAGTCCGCAAAGCTCTTGCAGAATCACGAGACCACCCCGCCCTCGGCACCTGCCACGTCAATCACGCCATGGCGCATGACCGCACGAAAGAAGTGGGGCTCTGGGGATTCAGGATTCGTGAAGTCCATGTCGTAGAGCATAAAGCCTAGGTCGCGCTCCGGAACCTCGGCATAAAAGCCGCCCGCCACCTCTTGGCCGTCCTCCAGCAACGACACACGCGCCGGAAACTCCCTGCAGCCAAGAACGGGCTGCATGAAGTGCTGCCCCTTGCGCAGGCGTCGAAGCACGATGTTATAGTGCTTTTCGGGCGTATCTCCCTCTCCCGCGCAATCGGTGAGCTCAAAGTGGGCATCGATTACATAGCACACATCTCGCAGATAGAGGGTCGCACGCTGCTGGCGATTTGCGCAGGAGTTGATCGCCAGGGGCTTGCCCTTCTCACAGGCTGCTTTGGCATTGAGGTAGCTCATCTTGCTCTCGAGCTCGTTTCTCCGGAAGGTGTCGAAACGAATCTCGTTGAGCACTTCGATGTAATCGATGCGCCACCTGATGGCAGGCTTCCAATAAATCGCCTCGATGATTCCGCGTGCGGCCGAAGGGGTTATGACGTCATAGCTCACGCGCTCTGCCTTCATCTCCGGACGAGTGAAGCAGGCCCTCGGCCCCTCGACCAGCACCCGTATGCCATATCCCATACCTACCTCCCCCCGTGTCAATCCAACTGTCCAAGTCTTAAAGAACCAGCGTGTGGGCCTCCTCCTCTCCCGGCCACAGAATCCCGACCTCATCGCTATAGTAGCTCTCACAATTCTGCTCGAGATTCAGGACGGCAATCGGCTCGAAGCTCGTCGCGTCAACGAACCCTGCTCGCCTGAGCTCCTCAAGACGCCAGCGCGGTATCCCAATGCTGCTTCGCTGCAGCCTCGAAGCCATGGCGGCGGCCGGTAAGCCCCTTTTGCGCAGCGCGCGAAGGTCAGCCATGAGCCCGGATCCCTCAGGACCCCATGGGACAAAGACGGGAGCGTCATCGTTATCGATGATTCGGTAATCATGTGCGCAGTCATCAAAGTCGATGGCACTAAAGCTGGATCCAGGCAGGTCCATGCTCGATAGCCTCTCAAACACGCCGCCCCTATCGAGGCCCTCACGACCCGCCGTGTCGTAGCGCTCCTCAAAGAAGTCTATGATTGTCGCCGCATCTATCACACCGCCATGGCGCTCTATGACCCGCTCCGCCATGGCCTTCATCGCGTCCAGCCAGGTGGCACCGAGAGCGGGCTTCGCATCGCTTGCGGACGAGGAGCCAGAGCTCAGGCCCAGGGGAGACTGCCGAAAACAGTCTTCGTCTCCGAACTTGAACACGTGAACAGTGCCTATCTCCGAGTGGCCATTGCGATTGCATCGCCCGGCGGCCTGGACCAGAGAGTCGACTCCCGCGATCTCACGATATACCACGGGAAAGTCCACGTCGACACCCGCCTCGATAAGCTGGGTCGATATGACGATGCAGTCCTTTCCCCTATCCAGAAGGACACGAATCCTTGCAATCCAAGCGGCTCGGTGCAGGGGCGCCATGTTGGTGCTGAGGTGGAACACGCCAAGTTCCGTTGGTTCGTCCATGCCGCCCGATGATGTATGAGTCGCACGGACTCGGGCGGCTACCTCCTCGTACAGCACGCGTGCCTTCCGCTTCGTTCCCACGATGCAAAGTGCCTGCCGACTCCCAGCCAACGTGTCGGCAAGCTCCTCCAGCCCGACTCGTCCATCAAACTCAAAGCTCGTCCTATTCCCAAGCGCCCGCACAAGGTCTTCCTGGAACGGTACGATCTCGCGGGGCTCCGAGCCAAATGGCCACCAGCTGTCGAGGGCAGGCTGGGTTGCCGTGCAGAGGACAACGCTCGAATGAAAGTCAAGCGCCAGGTCCTCGAGTGCCGCAAGGGACGGACGCAGAAGGCCGTCGGGCAGGGTCTGTGCCTCGTCGAGGACAACCACGCTGTTTGCTATGTTGTGGAGCTTCCGGCATCTGGCAGGCCGGTTCGCGTAAAGCGACTCGAGGAGTTGGACGTTCGTCGTAACGATCACGGGGGCATCCCAGTTCTGCGTCGCGAGGCGCTCGCGGATATGACGCTCGTCGCCAACGCCATCGAAGTCGTAGTTCGAATGGTGCTCGAGAACGTTCTCCTCGCCAAGGACGTCACGGAAGACCTCCGCCGTCTGCTCGATGATTGACGTGAACGGTATGGCGTAGATGATGCGGCCCATGTCGTTTGCCAGAGCGTGCCGCAAGGCAAAGGCAAGCGAGGACAGGGTCTTGCCGCCACCCGTCGGAACCGTAAGCGTGAAGAGACCCGGCTTGCTTTGCGAAGCCTCCTCGCAAGCATGGAGAACCCGCGCACGCGCCTCGTTAACGGTCGAGTGAACCGTCTCCACACTGAGCTTCGCCATGTGGCTGTTCAGCCTGTCAAGAAGCTCTGACATCGAAGACCTCGCAGAAGCGGCCACTCGCCTCTCGATCGCGATCTCCGGCGTCATGAAACTCTCCGTATCAAGATAGTCCGCATCGACAAGGCACGAATAGAGCATTCGCGTCGCAAGCACCGTCGAGTAGACCATCCGCTCCGCATGAGGGTTGGGGTTCCGGCGAATCCTGACGAGAGGGAGCTCCTCGAAGCTCTCATCAGGAGGAAGCGATAGATCGGCCTGTTCAAGAAGGTCAAGATAGGTTGCGAGGTCATCGGGGCCAATAGGATTCTCGAGCCGTCTGGCAAGAGAGGACCTTCCATCCTCCCCATCCCTCTTTCCATTGGGCATGCCCCCGTGATGGCCCACGACCGCGTACGCCATCAACCAACCACCAGCTTGCCCAAGCACGTGAAATGACTCGCTCGCGACGTGTCCTCCAAGTGCCGCATGGTCAAACGGTGCCTTGGTCCTTCCAAAGAGACGATCCTGAAAAGACTGGCTTACCTTTCCAGCATCATGCAGGAGGCCGAGGGCCCTTCCCCAGTTTGCATAGCCAAGTTCGCCGGCAAACGCCGAGGCAAGTGTCGAGACGTTTCGCAGATGGTCGGACAGCAGCTGCCAGCTCTCCGGACCCTTGTCCCCAAAGGTGTGCGCGTAAAGCGTGCGACCGAACCCCTCGCCTTCCTCCATGCATCCTCCCGTTCTGTCATTGAGCCCTCGTGAGTCAAGTGTGGGCTAATCGCCAGCGTTGCCTTTTCCGTAAGATATGAATGGTACAAATAGGACGGTAGACGAGCTTTAGCTCTCAGCTATTCCAACTCAGATAATAGTTTTTCGAGTTATTTTCGCAGTCCCTTACTTTCCGCAGCGCGGGAGAGGGGCTTTCTCTGAAGCCGAGTGAATATGCGCACGTGGTTCGATTGCGCGGGCTCGCCAGGTATGCTTCCCCATCGAGAGTTAAGCCGTGCGCCGGCCGATGCTGAGCACCTTCGCTCGCCAGATGCTCCCCACGCGACAGTTAACCGCTCAAAATAGGAGAGGTAACTGCCATACGGGGAGCATCTTTGGTTCGGGGCCGGATGCGCAACAAGCAAGAGCACCGACGTCGCACACCGATCGCATATGTCAAGATGGCGACAAAACAGAGGGACAAAATAGGAGCGCCCCGCACGTTTGCGGGGCGCGCCGGCAGGTCGATGGCGACCAAGAGGCAAAGGCCGCAAGGCTCAGACCAGCGGCCTCGGGAGCCAAGCCCAGGTCAGCGCCCTACATCGCCTCGAGCTTGCTCGTGAGCAGCTGGTTGAACAGCTTGGGATTACCCTTGCCCCGGCTCTCCTTCATGCACTGACCCACGAGGAAGCCCACGACCTTCCTGTTGCCGCCGCGGAACTGCTCGACCTGGTCGGTGCAGCGAGCCAGCACGGCGTCGACGATGGGCTCGAGCGCACCAGTATCGCTCACCTGGCGCATGCCACGCGCGTCCACGATCTTCTCGGGGTCGTCGCCCGTCTCGGCCATGGCGTCGAACACCTCGTGCGCCTGGTTGGAGCTGATGGCGTCGGCGGCGAGCAGCTTGGCGAGCGAGGCCAGCTGCGCCGGGGCAAGGCCGGAATCCGCAAGCGACGTGCCCGCAGCCTTGAGGTAGGCAACGAGCTCGTTCACCACGAGGTTCGCGACCGTCTGCGTGGCCTTGGCGTCAAGCCCCTCGGTGGCGATCTCGAAGAACGCCGCCGTCTCGGGATCGCCCGCGATCTGCTCGGCGTCGGCGCACTTCACGCCAGCCGCCACATAGCGGTCGCGCTTGGCGTCCGGCAGCTCGGGAATCTCGGCGCGGCAGCCGTCGATGAACTCGTCCGTAAGGTCGAAGGGCGCAAGGTCCGGGTCCGGGAACAGGCGATAGTCGTCGGCCGTCTCCTTCACGCGCATCACCACGGTGCGCTTGCGGCTCGGCTCCCAGTGGCGCGTCTCCTGGTAGATGACGCCGCCCTCCTCGAGCACCTCCGCCTGGCGGCAGATCTCGTACTCCAGGCCGTCATGCAGGCTCTTGAAGCTGTTGAGGTTCTTGAGCTCGGTCTTCGTGCCCAGGCGCGTCTCCCCGCGCCGACGCAGGCTCACGTTGCCGTCGCAGCGCATGGAGCCCTTCTCCATCGAGCAGTCCGAGATGCCGAGCGTCAGGAACACGCGGCGGAGCTTCTCCATGAACAGGCGCGCCTCCTCGGGCGTGCGCAGGTCGGGCTCGGTCACGAGCTCGATGAGGGGCGTGCCGCAGCGGTTGTAGTCGATGAGCGACTCGGTGGCCGCGGTGATGCGGCCCTCCTCGCCGCCCACGTGCACCATCTTGGCCGCGTCCTCCTCCATGTGGATGCGCAGGATGCGGATGGGCACCGTGTAGGAGCCGTCCTCGGCGCGCACCGGCGCGGCGAGGTTCGCGGTGTCGTAGGTTCCCTGGCTCGAGGCCTTGGGACGCGCCACGGCATCGCCGCCCTCGGGCATGTGCTCGCTCATGGACGTGGAGAGGCCCACGGCGTTGGCACTCGCGCTGGCAAGGCTCTGGGCCTCCGCCTCGCCAAAGGCGCAGTCCGGGCGCTCGGCGGCACCGCGGCCGGAGACCTCGAGGTCGAGGTGGCCGTGCATGCAGAAGGCCACTGGGCCCTGCGTGGTCTGGAAGTTCTTGGCCATGTCCGGATAGAAGTAGTGCTTGCGGTAGAACATGCTGTGCCGCATGATCTGGCAGTTCGTGGCCAGGCCCGCCTTCACGATCGACTGGATGGCGCGGCGGTTGGGCGCCGGCAGCGCGCCCGGAAGCCCCAGGCAGACGGGGCACACGTTGGCGTTGGGCTCGTCGTCGTGGGACAGGCGGCAGTTGCAGAACATCTTGGTGTCGAGCGCAGTGAGCTCGGTGTGGATCTCGAGGCCGATCACGGCCTCCCAGTCCTGGAGAACGTCGGCGAGCTTCTTCATGCGAGCTCACCCCCCTTCCCTGCGAAGTCGGGAGCGACGGCGAGCGCGGGCGAGCCATCCGTGTGGCCCGCGGCGGCGGCAGCGCCCTTCTCCACCGCACGCGCGAACGTGAGCAGGCGGCGATCCTGAAACGCCGGGCCCACGAGCTGGGCAGACGTGGGCAGGCCGGAGTCCGCGCCCAGGCCCAGCGGCACCGAGACGCCACCGTTGCCGGCGATGTTGATGCTGATGGTGTAGAGGTCCGAGAGGTACATCTGCGTGGGGTCAGAGATCTCACCGAACTTGAACGCCGTGCGCGGGCTGGCCGGCATCAGGATGACGTCGACCTTCTCGTAGGCGGCGGCGTAGTCGCGCGTGATGAGGGTGCGCGCCTTCTGGGCGGCGAGGTAGTACTTCTCGTACACGCCGCTCGAGAGAAGCCAGGCGCCAAGCATCTGGCGACGTTTGGCCTCCGCGCCAAAGCCGTGCGCGCGAGAGAGCGAGCTCTGCTCGGCCAGGGTGGCGCAGTCGGGCTCCTGGTAGCCGTAGCGCACGCCGTCGAAGCGGGCGAGGTTGGAGAAGGCCTCGCAGGGGCCCAGCACGTAGTAGGCGGCGATGGCGGCGTCGAGGTTGGGAAGCTCCACCTCGACGAGCTCCGCGCCCTGCTCGCGCAGGGACTCAGCGGCGGCGGTGACGGCTGCCTTGACCTCGGCGGTTAGGCCGTCTGCCTCCATCAGGGCGGGGATGATGCCGACGCGCTTGCCGGCGACGCCGTCCTCGAGGTGCTCCGTGAAGTCGACCGGGCAGTCTTGGGTCGTTGAGTCCTTGGGGTCGCGGCCGGGGCCGACGAGCGCGCTCATGGCGAGGGCCACGTCCGCGACGCTGCGGCCGAAGGGGCCCACCTGGTCGAGCGAGGAGCCAAACGCCACGACGCCATAGCGACTCACGGCGCCGTACGTGGGCTTCATGCCCACGACGCCGCACAGGCTCGCCGGCTGGCGGATGGACCCGCCGGTGTCAGAACCCAGCGCGAGCGTGACCTCGCCGGCAGCGACGGCCGCAGTCGAGCCGCCCGAGGAGCCGCCCGGCACGCGCTCGAGGTCCCACGGGTTGTTGGTGCGGTGGAATGCCGAGGACTCCGTGGAGGAGCCGAAGGCGAACTCGTCCATGTTTGCCTTGCCGATGGGCAGGCAGCCCGCATCGAGCATGCGCTGGACGCAGGTGGCGGTGTAGACGCTCTCGTAGTTCTCCAGCATGCGGGAGGCGCAGGTGGTGCGCGTGCCCACGAGCATCATGTTGTCCTTGATGGCGAGCGGCACGCCGGCGAGCGGCGGCAGGGGCTTGCCGGCCGCGCGGTCCGCGTCGATGCGGGCGGCGGCGTCGAGGGCGAGCTCGGGCGAGACCTGGAGGAACGCCTGGACGGCTCCGTCGCGGGCCTCGACGGCGTCAAGCGCGGCGCGGGCGACCTCGGTCGCGGTGAAATCACCGGCAGAGACGCCCGCGGCAATCTGGGCTGCGGAGAGGGTGTCGAGGGTAGCCATTACTGATCACCTCCGAGGATGGACGGCACGCGGAAGTAGCGGTCGCGCGCGCTGGGGGCGTCGAGCAGGGCGTCCTCGATCGAGAGGCCCGGCGCCACAACGTCCGCACCCATGACGTTGGAGAGGTCTCCGATGGGGTGGAACGTGGGCGGGACGTCAGCCTCGCCATACTGAAGGACGGGTTCGAGCACGCCCGTGATGGCGCCGTTCATGTACGCCGTCATCTCGGTGAGCTCTTCGTCCGTGAGGGCGATGCGGGCGTAATCCGCGATGCCGCGCACGTCGCGTTCGCTTAGTGCCATGTGGCCTCCCATACAAAGTGGTTAACCCTGTCATTCTATGGCAGGTTGCGGACGTCAAGCACGAGCGGGTGCGATTGTGTCAGTACGGTAACAGTGCGGCGGAGGGCGGGACGTCCTAGCTCGCGCGCACGCGCCTGGCCACAGCCACCAGCGCAGCGCCCGTAAGCGCGACGAGGGCGGCAGCCACCGGGAAGCCCTAGCCCTCGCGCACGCGCCTGGCCACAGCCACCAGCGCAGCGCCCGTAAGCGCGACGAGAGCTGCCGCCGAGACGAGCACCGCCTGCACGCCAAACGCATCCGCAAGCAACGGCGCCACGAGCAGCGGCAGCGTGCCCGACACACTGATGCCCACGCGCATGAGCGCGCTCACGCTGCCGAGGTGGCCCAGCTCGCAGTTGCGCTGCGTGAGCGTCACACGCAGGGGCATGATCAGGCCGTTCGCTGCCCCGAGGACGAGCTGGCCGGCGGCAGCGCACCACACGAACGGCGTCGCCGTGTAGAGCACCGCTCCCAAGCCCTCCACCACAAGCAGGCCGCACAGCGCCGGCAGCGTCACGCGGCGCGTGGGCACACGGCCGGCAAGGAGAGACCCAACCGTGGCACCCACGCCCACGATCGCCGTGAGCCAGCCCATCCACTCGGCACCAACGCGAAGCACGTCTCGGTAGAAGAGGCTCTCGAGCGAGTCGAACGCGCCAAAGCCGAGGTTCCCCAGGAAGCACACGGCAAACAGCACGATGAGCGCCGGGCTCGCCACCGTGGCGCGCACGCCATTCGCCACGCGCGCAAGCAGGGAGGGCGCGGCCTGTCCGCTGTCCTGTGGGTGCTCGGGACGAACGCACTCGCGAAGGCGCAGCGCAACGAGCACGCCAAGGACGGATGTCACGGGCAGCACGGCGAACACGAGGCGGTTGTCGCCCGCGCCGGCGATGGCGCCGGCAAGCAGCGGTCCTGCGATGACGGCAACGAACGTCACCACGCTGTTGAGCGAGTTCACGCGCGCGAGCAGGACCTCGTCGTTCGTGAGATAGCGAGGAAATGTCTCGACGGCTGTCGATGCCGCGGCACCGGCAAGTCCCATCACGATTGCCACAACCAGCAGCGACGCCATGCAGACGGGCATGGCGAACACGACGGCGGCCGCGGCGAGCGGCAGTGCCAAAGACGCCACGAGCACGATCCTCGGCCCCGCAGCGTCAATGAGGGCACCGGCAGCCGAGTAGCCCACAAGCATCACGGCATTCATCACGAACACGAGCGCCGAGACCTCTGCCGCGCCCGCATCCAGCACGTAGGTGGCGCAGCCGATGATGCCCACAAAGTAGGCCGCCTGGAACCCCAGCTGGTTGAGAAAACACACTGCGACAAGCCGCCTGAACGTCGCGTCCACGAGCAGCCCCCCCACTTGAGCGTTCATTTCTCGAGGCATTGTAGCGCGAGGCCGTTGCCGATCATGCCGCAGCGACGCCGCCATTCGAAACGACGCCGCCATTCGTAACGACGCCGCCATTGCTGTAGCGTTTATGCATGCTCAGTGGTTCTCCAGCGTGCAAAAACGCCACAGCGCCCGCGCCGGCGTGCAAAAACGCCGCAGCGTCCGGGCCGGCGTGCATAATCGCCACACCATCCGCGCCGGCGTGCCGAAACGCCACACCAACCGCGCCGTTCACCTCGGCAAATCACATAACCGACAATCGCTCTAACTTTTTCTCAATTCTAGAGTAAATACCGGCTAACTAGTGGTATATATGTTGCCAGCAAACGCGGGCGATGGTCGTCCGGGGAAAGGCGCCGCGCCCGCAGCGAAGCCCCACGGGGCAGCAAGGAGAAAGCATGAGCGAGATCATCGACGTGTACGGCCGCCAGGTGCTCGATTCGCGCGGCAACCCCACCGTTGAGGTCGAGGTCACCCTCGACGACGGCTCCTTCGGTCGAGCCATCGTCCCTTCCGGCGCTTCCACCGGCGAGTTCGAGGCTGTCGAGCTGCGCGACGGCGACAAGTCCGTCTACGGCGGCAAGGGCGTCCTCAAGGCCGTCGACCACGTGAACAACGAGTGCGCCGACGCCGTCCTCGGCATGGACGCCACCGACCAGCGCGACCTCGACGCCGCCCTCATCGCCGCCGACGGCACGCCCAACAAGGGCAAGCTCGGCGCCAACGCCATCCTCGGCGTCTCCCTCGCCGCCGCCCGTGCCGCGGCCGAGTCCGTGAGCCTGCCGCTCTACAAGTACCTCGGTGGCCCCAACGCCCACGTGCTGCCCACCCCGATGATGAACATCCTCAACGGCGGCGTGCACGCCACCAACAACGTGGACTTCCAGGAGTTCATGATCATGCCGGTCGGCGCCCCCACCTTCTCCGAGGCGCTGCGCTGGTGCACCGAGGTCTACCACACGCTCAAGTCCGTCCTGGCTGACTCCGGCCACACCACGGGCGTCGGTGACGAGGGCGGCTTCGCTCCCGACCTCAAGACCAACGCCGAGCCGTTCGAGTGGATCGAACGCGCCGTCGAGAAGGCCGGCTTCAAGCCGGGCGAGGATTTCATGTACGCCATGGACCCCGCCACCTCCGAGTGCTTCAACAAGGAGACCGGCCTCTACGAGCTCAAGGGCGAGGGCCGCACGCTCTCCTCTGACGACATGATCGAGTACTGGGAGGAGCTCATCGCCAAGTTCCCGATCATCTCCATCGAGGACGGCCTGGCCGAGGAGGACTGGGATGGCTGGGTGAACCTCACCAAGGCCATCGGCAACAAGGTCCAGCTCGTCGGCGACGACCTGTTCGTCACCAACAAGACCCGCCTCGAGAAGGGCATCAAGCTCGGCGCCGCCAACGCGCTGCTCATGAAGGTCAACCAGATCGGCTCCCTCACCGAGTCCTTCGAGGCCATGGCCACGGCCGAGCGCTACGGCTACGCCCAGGTCGTCTCCCACCGCTCGGGCGAGACCGAGGACACCACCATCGCCGACATCGTGGTTGCCACCAACGCCGGCCAAATCAAGACCGGCGCACCCTGCCGTACCGACCGCGTCGCCAAGTACAACCAGCTCCTCCGCATCGAGGACGAGCTCGGCGACTCCGCCGTCTACGCCGGCATGAGCCCCTTCCGCTTCCTGAAGTAGGACTTTTTCGGAACGTTCGGCCGCCGCGGGTTCGCCTCGCCCCGCGGCGGCCCTACGGAAGCTGGCTCTCACGTCGCTCGACGCGTCGCGCGAGCCGCCTTCCGTAGGGCCAAACACCCCGAGCCCAACTACTGCATGCTCGTGACTGGCATCTGAGTCGCTTTACCCGATGTTCGCGGGCCCTCTCCCCCGCGAACTAAAACTTCAGGGCGCACGTGTCCCCGCACGCTGCGTCCCAAGAGCGCGCATTCGTGTCCCCGCACGACGCGCTCTCTCTTCCCAAGGCGCCCGCGTGTCCCCGCACGCGGGCGCCGCCTTGTCTCGAGAGGCTGCCGAGGTTGGGTCCTATCGCGACGCGTCGTCGTCTGGGAGTGCCTTGCCCTAGGCGCCTACAGCGCGCGCTTCCTTTCCTCGTCTTGCTCGCCCCGCGCGAGCGCGCGTGCGAGCGCGGCAACGACGACAAGGCTCGCCACCGTTGCCGGCAGTGACGAGAGGGAAAGCATCGGCATTCCCATGAGCAGGCCGATGAGGTATGGGACGAGCCAGGCGAGCCACACCACGGTGCTGAGCCTGTGGAAGGCCTCGAGCGCGCGGCCGTCTCGACGAAGCAGCGTCACGAGCGCCCAGACAGCATGGAACAGCATGAGCGCGATGGCGGCGGCGCCCGTGACGGCGTGGACGAGCGGCATGGCCGCGCCGGAATCCGCGCGCGCCATCGCCGTCATGATGGCCGTGCCCGTCGAGTCGCACGCGAGGCCGAACCAAAACAGGACGACGTGGCGCACACGCAGGCTGCCAACCCGCCGTTCCCCAAAGACACCGACCGTATAAAAGACAAGTGCAAGCGTAATGGCCGTGCTTGCAAGCATAAGCTGCACGGACACTCGTATCCCCCACCTTTCCTTGTGAAGTTTCTGAGCGTTGTTCATTTTAGACAGGCCGTATGTCAAGGCTTACCTTTGAAGCCAATAATGATCATCGTTCACGTTCTCGCCACACGGTTCCATGGCGCATTAGAATTAGCTGCGAACCGGACGCTCCGCCTAACAATGCGGAACCGCACCATTTTCCAGCCAGTTGGAGCGACTATGCCAAGAAGGCCTGAGACGAGCAGAGAGAACATCCTTGCGGCCGCAACGGAGCTGGCCCGCAAGGACGGGCTTGCCAAGCTGGGCATTCGCTCGGTCGCAGCCTCGTGCGGTGTGTCCGTTGGGACCATCTACAACTACTTCCCGGATAAGGATGCGCTGGTAACCGGCGTGGTGGGAAGCTTCTGGCACGATGCCCTCGACCCATGGCTCTCTCGGGCGGGCTCCCTCGGGCTCGTCGAGGCTTGCGAGGAACTTGCTGCCTGCCTCGTGGGCCCGCTCTCGGAGTTTCGAGGCAGCTGGATTGCCGAGTCGGAGCTGCGACAACCGCGCAGGGAAGGCGAGGCGAAGCAGGGAGAGAGTGACCTCATTGTCCAAGTCGTCGAGGCGCTCGCTGCATCCGCCCGAGACGATGCCCGCATCGACCAGAAGAAGATGGCCGACGTCGGCGCCCGCGAGCTCGCCAAGCTTTGCTGGCATGAGGCCCGGGATGACGCACGGGAAGGCTCTGCCTCATGCCTGGCGCTTGCCAAGACGATCGAGCTTGCCTTCTACAAGTAAGATATCGGCAGCCAGACCCCACAAGCCGACGACCATCACGGAGTGATGGGCTGGGCCCGGCCAAGCCGGGCCCAGCCCATCTGCGCCACCCGCACGGTACGAATTAGTCACGCCCACTCGGAAACCCACGATGCTGCATCTGGCTGGCATTCGAACGCCCCGGCAAGTCCCCAAGGTTACGAGCGAACGCCTCCAAGTGCGCCTTGCGATGAGATTTCGAGTTTGCTGCCACGAAAACGAAGTTTGTGGGAAACATACGGCACCACCTGACCCTCGCACGGGACAGTCGATGGGCCAACGGGATGCATCGATGGGCATGACAGGCACGCAGAACGGCACTTTCCCGTACTCCTTCAGGGTTGCAAGCCCTTTGCCCGCCCCCTTCAGCGAAAGCGGTACTGCATGGGAGCTATGGCGTTTCCCACAAACTGCGTTTTCGTGGCAGATTTGGGAAAAAACCATCGCAGGGGTCACCAGGCGGCCTCGCGACCACGAGCGTCCAACCAACCAACGAGGATGGCCCGGCCCAAACCCGAGCCTAAGGCGCGCCAACCAACCCGAAAGAACGGCCCGACGCTACGCGCCCTCACTCGAGCCCGAACGGATCCCATGCCGCATCACGGCCCCAAAGACGCCGGCGAGCATCTGCTGGAACAGCGTCCCCATCATGACCGGGAACACGACCTCGCCCGGGAAGAACTGCGCCGCGATTACCGCGCCGGCAGAGATGTTGCGCATGCCCACGCCGAAGCACATCGTCACGTAGGTGGCGTCGTCGGTGCGCAGCAGCCGCGAGAGCCCCATGCCCAACAAAAAGCCGCAGGTGGCAAACGCAAAGATGTAACCCATCATGCCAAACAGCTCGGGCGTGATGTGGCGCATGTAGTCGGCCATCTGCGTGGAGTTGGACGTCATGATGAGCACGAGCAGCACACGCACCGCCGGCGAGATCGTGGGCGAGAGCACCGTGTGGCCCCAGCCGTGCGAAAGCTCGTTCACGAACACACCGGCAATCGCGGGCAGCGCGATCATGAAGACCATCTGCGTCATCATGCTCACCACGTCGAGCTGGACCGTCTCTCCCAGGAGCACCTTGAGCGACAGCGGGATGGTGAAGGGCGCCAGCACCGTGGACACGAGGATGGTGGCCAGGGCCAGCGACAGGTCGCCGCCGTACATGCCGCACCACAGGAAGCACACCACGGCGACCGGCACACAGTACTCCAGCGTGGCGCCGATGACGAGGTTAGGGTTGGCCGCGAACAGGATGCCCGAGAGAGCGCGCGAGGCGGCCGGCATCACCACGAGCGTCACCGCGAGGATGGCGAGCATGTTGCGCGGGTGGCGAAAGACGTCGAGCACGTCGTGCACGTTGTTGTTAAGCGAGCCCTGGAACGTCATGATGGCGAACATCACCGGAACGGCGCGCTCGGTCACGCCGAAGACATCCGGAAACAGGACGCCCGTTACCACGCACAGCGGCGCGATGAACATCATGTGAGACCCGATGGCGTCCCCGAACCTCTTCCAAGCCTCCATGCCCCGGTGCTCTCCCCTCTCGGTCCCTCTTCGAACCGGCCGGCAACCCGCCAGCCGACAGCATACGCGCACGAGATGCGCAGGCGGCCCTCCAACCCCAATTGGCGGCCAGCACGGACGCGGCGACGCACCCCGCCGGGCCCGCGCACGGCCCAAGACACCCGCCCGAATGCCCCAAGACGCCCGCCAAACCCATAATGCCGCGTCCTTTTGGGTATTATGCCGACAAGGCGAAAATCCCACTTCCAGTGGGGTATTATTCCGAAGGCACTTCCGACAGGCAAGGTAAGGACACACGATGGAACACCTTCTTAACATCGACGGCGTCTCGGCTGGCGTCGACGAAAAGCCCATCCTCCACGACATCTCGCTCACCCTCGAGAGCGGCGAGTGCAACGTGCTCATGGGGCCCAACGGTGCCGGCAAGTCGACGCTCGGCCATGTCATCATGGGCGACCCAACCTACCGCACCACCTCCGGCACCATCACCTTCGACGGCGCCGACATCACCGACGACTCGCCCGACAAGCGCTCGCTCGCCGGCATCTTCCTCTCCTACCAGGCCCCCGTCGAGATTCCGGGCGTGCCCCTCTACAGCTTCCTGCGCACCATCTGCCAGAAGCGTCCCGAGCTCAAGATGACCGCCCGCCAGTTCCGCAAGCGCGTGGGCGAGCTCTGCGACGAGCTCGACATGGACTCGTCCTACCTCACCCGCGAGCTCAACGTGGGCTTCTCCGGCGGCGAGAAGAAGAAGGTCGAGATGCTGCAGCTCCTGCTGCTCAAGCCCAAGCTGGCCATCCTCGACGAGACCGACTCGGGCCTCGACGTCGACGCGCTCTCCGTGGTCTCGCGCGGCATCACGGCCTACCGCGAGCAGTGCGACGGCGCCCTGCTCATCATCACGCACAACACGCGCATCCTCGAGCGCGTCGAGGTCGACCGCACCCACGTCATGGTGAAGGGCCACCTCGTGGCCGACGGCGGCCCCGAGCTCATCCCCGAGATCGACCGCGAGGGCTTCGAGCGCTTCGAGGCCACCGAGACCAAGGTCGAGGCGAGCGAGAAGGCGGGCGCGTAGTCATGGCAGACCAGATTCAGGAGGTCGACGTGGACCAGGGCGTCGACGTGCCCGGGGACTCCCCCGAGCGCAAGCGCGCCGAGGTCGCCGACGTCGACCGCAGCATGTACGACTTCGTGAAGCCCGAGCAGGGCTACGAGCGCTTCGCCGACGGCCTCTCCGGCGACATCGTCGAGGAGATCAGCCACAAGAAGGACGAGCCCAAGTGGATGCTCGAGATGCGCCTCAAGGCCCTCGACCTCTACGAGCGCATGAAGATGCCGGCCAACTGGGGCCCGGCCATCGGCGGGCTCGACATGAGCACCATCTCCACCTACGTGGCCTCCGGCTCCAAGCAGGTCAAGGACTGGAATGAGGTGCCCGACGACATCAAAGACACCTTCGAGCGCCTTGGCATCCCCGAGGCGGAGCGTGCGAGCCTGGCCGGCGTGGGCGCCCAGTACGACTCCGAGATCGTCTACCACAACATGAGGGATGAGGTGGCCAAGCAGGGCGTGGTCTACACCACCGTTGAGGACGCCCTGCACTCCGGCTACGAGGACATGGTGCACGAGTACTTCGGCACGCTCATCCCCATGACCGACCACAAGTTCGCAGCGCTGCACTACGCGGTCTGGAGCGGCGGCTCGTTCGTCTACGTGCCGGCCGGCGTGCACCTGGACTTCCCGCTGCAGAGCTACTTCCGCCTGAACGCCGCCGGCGCTGGACAGTTCGAGCACACGCTCATCATCGTAGAGCCCGGCGCCGACCTGCACTTCATCGAGGGCTGCTCGGCGCCCAAGTACAACGTGGCCAACCTCCACGCCGGCGCCGTCGAGCTCTTCGTGAAGAAGGGCGCGCGCCTGCGCTACTCGACCATCGAGAACTGGTCGAAGAACATGTACAACCTCAACACCAAGCGCGCCAAGGTGGAGGAGGACGGCAAGATCGAATGGGTCTCCGGCTCGTTCGGCAGCCACATCTCCTACCTCTACCCCAGCTCCTTCCTCGTGGGCAAGCGAGCGAGCTGCGAGTTCACCGGCATCACCTTCGCCGGTGCCACGCAGAACCTCGACACGGGCTGCAAGGTGACCTTGGCCGCGCCCGACACCAAGTGCTCGGTCGACACCAAGTCGCTCTCCAAGGGAGGCGGCATCTCCACGTTCAGGAGCTCGGTCGTGGTCACCAAGGCCGCCGACAACGCCAAGGCGTCGGTCTCCTGCTCGTCGCTCATGCTCGACGACATCAGCCGATCGGACACCATCCCGGCGATGGACGTTCGCAACGCCACCGCGAGCGTGGGCCACGAGGCCACCATCGGCCGCATCTCGGACGACACCGTGCTCTATCTCATGAGCCGCGGCTGCTCCGAGCAGGAGGCCAAGACCATGGTGGTCAACGGCTTTGCCGACCCGGTCTCGAAGGAGCTGCCGCTCGAGTACGCCGTCGAGATGAACAACCTCATCAAGCTCGAGATGGAAGGAGCGATTGGCTAGATGGCCATCACGCTTGCGGGCGTCGACCAGGCGCCCTCCCAGACTTGGAACTGGCTCAAGATCAACGACTGCGCGATCGAGGTTCCCACGCCTCCCGCCGCAGACCCCGCCACCGAGGTGCCCTCCGCCGCCCGCCGCATCGCGTGCGGTGCCGGCGCCGACGCCACCCAGTGGCTCGACGCCGCGGCCACCCAGCGCCGCTGCGTCATCGTGCCCGCCAACACCGCGGGCGACCACGTGAGCGTCCAGATCGACGCGGCCCTGGGCTCGGTAGCCCAGACCTGCGTCTTCGCGCGCCCCGGTTCGGAGGCCTTCGTCGACGTCGTGGTGGCCGAGGGCCTGGGCGCCGCGGCCGAGAAGTGCGACGTGCGCGCCCACGCCGAGGACAACGAGGCCGCGGCCAAGGCGTCCGACCTGCCTCGCGCCACCGACAGCGCGCCCACCACGAGCGGGCACGCCCTGCGCATCTACGCCGAGGCCGGGAGCCGCGTCCACGTGACGCTGCTCGTAGCGGCCGGCGTGCACGAGCAGTACCTCGACAGCCTCGGCATCACGGCCGACGACCACGCCGAGGTCACGGTGCGCCAGTACGTCATCGGCGCGGGCACCACGGCGCTCGGCACCAACGTGGACCTCGCCGGCGACCGCAGCCGCCTCGACCTCACGCTTCGCTATCTGGCGGGCGCGGGCGGGCAGCTTGACCTCGGCTACTCCGTGACCATGCGGGGCAAGAAGGGCCGCGCCAACCTCGACATGACCGGCGTGCTCACGGACGACGCCCACAAGAGCCTGCGTGCCACGATCGACCTCGTGCACGGCTGCAAGGGCGCCAAGGGCTCCGAGCAGGAGACCGTACTCGTGGCCGGCGACGACGTGGTTAACAAGACGCTGCCCGTCATCCTCTGCGACGAGGACGACGTCGAGGGCGCCCACGGTGCCGCCATCGGCTCGGTGAGCCCCGAGCAGCTCGTCTACCTGCAGGACCGCGGCCTCTCCGAGGACGAGGCGCTCGAGCTCTTCAGCCGCGCCATCGTCGACGACGCCGCCAACACCCTGCCGGGTTCGGCGCCCGCGGCCGTGGTCTCCTGGGCCCGCACGGCCCTGGGCGTCGCGGCCGCCGACGAGATCGCCGACGCCCTCGAGCTCAGCGACCACCCACTCCGGACCACCTCCGACGAAGCCGGCTCCACCAGCCAGACCGAAAGCGAGGCGTGACCTATGGCAGACGCCACCGACATCACGACCAATCCGTATAAGGCCGACTTCCCGCTGCTCGCGGCGCATCCCGAGCTGTCCTTCCTCGACAGCGCGGCCACCGCGCAGCGCCCCGCCACCGTCCTCGACGCCGAGCGCCGCTTCTACGAGACCATGAACGCCAACCCGCTCCGCGGCCTCTACAAGCTTTCCGTCGACGCCACGGCCGCCATTGAGGAGGCGCGCGGCAAGCTCGCCGCCTTCCTCGGCGCCAAGGATAAGGACGAGGTCATCTTCACGAGGAACGCCTCCGAGGCGCTGAACCTCCTCGCGAAGACCCTCGGCCCCACCGTGCTCGAGCCCGGTGACGAGGTTGTCATCACCATCATGGAGCACCATTCCAACCTCATCCCCTGGCAGCAGGTCTGCCGCGCCACGAGCGCCAAGCTCGTCTACCTGCGCCCGGACAAGGGCTCCAAGGGCGACTTCGAGATCTCGCCCGAGGAGGTCGCGGCCAAGATCGGCCCGCGCACCAAGATTGTCTCCGTCACGCACGTCTCCAACGTGCTCGGCGTCGAGAACGACGTGCGCGCCATCGCCGACGCGGCGCACGCCGTGGGCGCCACCGTCATCGCCGACGGCGCGCAGTCGCTGCCCCACGTGCACGTGGACGTCGAGAGGCTTGGCGTGGACGCCTTCGCCTTCTCCGCCCACAAGCTGGGTGGCCCCATGGGCATCGGCGGCCTCTGGGCGCACCGCGCGCTCCTCGAGAGCCTGCCGCCCTTCCTCACCGGCGGCGAGATGATCGACTCCGTGACCGAGACGGAGGCCGTCTGGGCGCCCATCCCCGAGAAGTTCGAGGCCGGCACGCAGGACGCCGCGGGCATCTACGCCACGGGAGTCGCCATCGACTACATCGAGGCGCACGACCGCGACCAGCTCGAGGAGCGCGAGCGCAACCTCGCCGCCTACCTCGCCGGGCAGCTCGAGGCCCTCGACTTCGTGGACCTCGTGGGCCCGGCCGACCCGCGCCACCACGTGGGGGCCGTCTCGTTCAACGTGCGCGGCATCCACCCGCACGACGTCTCGAGCCTGCTCGACACCAAGGACGTGGACATCCGCGCCGGCCACCACTGCGCGCAGCCGCTGCTCACCTGGCTTGGCATCGAGAGCTGCTGCCGCGCCAGCGTGGCGTTCTACAACGACAAGGCCGACATCGACCAGCTCGTCGACGGCCTCAGGTTCGTCTGGGGGGTCTTCCATGGCTAACGCAGGTGGCGGCGTCTACAGCCGCGCGCTCATGGACCACGTGAGCAACCCCGACTACAAGTACAAGATGGACGACCCCACGCTCACGCACGAGGGCATCAACCCCAGCTGCGGCGACGACCTCGTGCTTGACGTGCGCCTGGGCGACGACGGCAAGATCGCCGAAGTCTCCTGGACGGGCCACGGCTGCGCGGTCTCTCAGGGCTCGGCCGACATGATGAGCGACCTCATGGTGGGCGAGACCCCCGAGGACGCCCGCAAGCTCTGCCATCTCTTCGGCCAGATGATCCGCGGCGAGCAGAAGGACCCCGACACGCTCGACGAGCTCGACGAGGCCAGCTGCCTCGAGTCCATCTCGCACATGCCGGCGCGCGTGAAGTGCGCCGAGCTGGCCTGGCGCACGCTCGACGAGATGCTCGCCCACCCCGAGGCCTCGGAGCGTACCTCCCCCACCTCGACGGAGGACGGCACGGACGAGAACGGCAACCCCGTGGCGGGCGCCGGTGCCGCGCCCAAGGCCCCCACGGTCCTCGACTGCGCGCTCGACGGCCACCTGCCCGCCCGTGCGCCCGAGGACAAGGCCTAGCCATGGCCTCCGGTATCTCGACCAAGGGTCGCTACGCGCTGCGCGTCATGGCCGACCTCGCCGTCTCCCAGGAGCGTGGCGAGTGGGTGTCGCTCGGCGACATCTCCAAGCGCCAGGGCATCTCGCGCAAGTACCTCGAGCAGGTCATGGCGTCGCTGCACAAGGCCGGCTTCGTGACGAGCCAGCGCGGCAAGGGCGGCGGCTACCGGCTTGCCAAGGACGCGTCCGACTACACCCTGGGTCAGATCATCCGCGTTGCCGAGGGCAGCTCGTTGGCGCCCGTGTCGTGCCTCGACTGCGCCAGCGGCACCCTCTGCCCACGCTCGGAGCTCTGCCCCACCCTGCCCGTCTGGCGCGAGCTGGGACACATCATCAGCACCTACCTCGACAGCAAGCGGCTCTCGGACATCACCGTGGGCATGCGCGCCGCCGAGGAGGCCGAGGGTGCGCTCGCCGGCATCGAGGGCCTCTGCAAGTAGGCGTGGGGTAAGGCGAAGAACGTCAACGAGGTCATCAGGCGCTGGCCCATGCTGGGCTACCTGCACTTCTCCGTGGCAACGTTCGAGCGGTGGGTACCTCGCGACGTTCCCGAGGGCACCCGGTTCGAGGTACGGGCGAAGGAGGGCGCGAGAGGGCGCAGGCTCAAGAGCGCTCGGCGCGAATGAGGGCTCGGCACAAGAGGGGCCTCAATTCAGACATGAAGGGCAGAGAGGAGCCGCGCAAGCCCCTCTCGACCCTTTCTTTTTGGCAGTTGCCTGGAGGATGGATGACCGCTTCACGCTTGATGCGGCCCCGCTGGCCTCGGCATGGCCCCGCCGGGCCTCGACGCGGCTCCGCTGGGTCTCGGCGCGACTCCGCTAGCCCCTTGCCGCCGCGCGCACGGCCTCGGCCTCCGGATGGGCGCCCTCGGTGGCCACCACCATGGCGCACACGCGATTAGCGCAGGCGATGGCGTCCTCGATGCCGTCGCCACGGTGCAGGCAGGCCATGACGGCGCCGATGTGGGCGTCGCCGGCCCCAATCGTGTCAACGATGCGCTTCTCGGGCGCCTTGGGCACGGTGCCGCACGCGTCGCCCGCCTCGTAGGAGCAGCCCTTATTGCCGAGCGTCACGAAGACCGTGTTGCCCGTGCGGTCGGCCAGAATCGACGACGCGCCACGCGAGACGGTCATCTCCTCGCCCGCGATGCGATCGGCGCACAGCTGCGCCTCGGAGCTGTTGAGGTGCAGGATGGGGTGTAGGTCGTAGATGCGGTCGAGCAGGTCGGCCGGCACCTTGGCCGGACGCGGGCCCGGCGTGAAGAAGATGGTCTTGCCCGCGCAGCGCCGCTCGAGGAAGTCGACGATGTAGGGGCCCGAGGGCTCCTCGATCTCGAGGCCGCAGACGTAGACGTAGTCTATTTCGTCTATGTCGATGCGGTCGAACCACTCCCGGCGATAGCGGTAGTCGGCCCCATGATGGGCAATGAAGGTGCGTTCGCCGCCAGGCTCCACAAAGCAGAAGCAGCAGCCGTTCTCGCCCTCGGCGTCGGCGATGGGCGAGGTGATGCCCTCCTTGGCCAGGCTCGTGCGAACGAAGTGGCCGTACGGACCCGTGCCGATGGGGCTGAACAGGACGGCCGGCTCGCCCAGCGCGTGCATCACCCAGAAGGCGTTGAATGCGCATCCGCCCAGCGTCATGCGCTGCTCGTGCGCGATGACGTCCTCGGCGGTGTGCGGCAGGTGGTCGATCCTCAGGACCACGTCCGCGCAGGCGACGCCGATGACCAAGATCTTTCCCACAGCCCGCTCCTTCCGGCAGCCTCGCGAGGAATCGCGCTCGCTCGTGAAGCACTCCTTGCCCAGCCCTCGCATGGTACCACCTTGGTCGGCGAATCCTTACTCTGCGCTTACAGAAAGGCTCAGAGCGATTGCGGGCCGATCCCATGCGACCTGCCTCTAAGACGTTTGCAAGCTATCCCCACGTAGGCAAGGGCCAGAGCCGCGCGCGAGTTGGCCCCATGCTGACGAGCGGCAAAGCCGCGCGCAGGACGCACCAAGCAGATAGGCGTCATAGCCGCGCGCGGGACGTTTCCAGGCAGACGGGCGCCAGAGCCGCGCGCGGGACGTTTCCAGTCAGACGGGCGTTGTGAATATCTGACCTTGTGGTCACACTGGCCGGTTTACCATGCATGGGCGACGTTGGCTTGCGCTCGTATTGGCCATCAAGGGCCTCATTGGCCCCGCAAAGAACCGTCAAATCCTATGGATGGCCCTCTTTATTTCGATTAATAGATGACTCGCCCTCGATATGCGTCACCAAGACAACGCCAAGGCGCAGCCAAATGGGAGGCTGGAGAGCCACAAGGCAAGGTAAGTTGGCCTTCGTGACCATCAAACGAGTAATAGACGGCTAGAGAGGTCTGCAGGCCTGCTACAAAGGCCTCAGGCGAGCAAACCCGAGACGAAGAGCAGATAAGCGGAGGGGCGGCACGCCGAACAACACAGATACTGTGAGCTGGCCGGATGAGGGGGAGCCGGAAACCCACGCAATGGGCCAACGCGGCAGCAGTGAAAAGGCACACAGGAAAGACCAGGTAAGCAGGAACAAAAAGGCCGGAGCCTTTAGGCTCCGGCCTTTGATATCACTAAGACAGCCAAGGAGGCAGGCGCTTGAATGCGAGAGACAAGCGCCAGAGTCTCAGGGGCAGACTACTTGGTGCGGTACCAGCCGCCGCCCCAGATGCTGCGGTACGAGACACCCACCCTGGGGTTGCCGGCGTCAATCATATTGCCACCGCCCATGTAGATGCCCACGTGGCCGCCCCAGCAGACGATGTCGCCCGCCTGCGGGTTGGAGGTCGAGCGACCCCAGCCGCCCTGCGACTCGGATGTGCGCGGCAGCGAGATGCCCGCCTGCGCGTAGCACCACTGCACGAAACCAGAGCAGTCGAACGAGCTCGGACCAGTGGCGCCGTAGACGTACTTGGAGCCGACCTTGCTCCACGCGGCAGAGACGATGGCGTTGCGCTGCGAACTCGTGAGACCGCTGCCGGAGTTGGAGCTGCTGGAGCTCGGCTTGGAGGTAGTGGTGTTGCTCGCATGGCTGCCGCCGCCGTTACTCTGGGCAGGGGCATCGTCGTTGCTGGAGGAGTCGCCACCACCGTTGTTGGTGGTCGTCTCAGTCTGCTGGGTCTCCGAGCCGCCGTTGTCGGCGCCAACCGTGTCCGTGGCGGCCACGTAGTTTCCGCCGTCGGCCGTGGCCTGCTGCTGGGCGGCCTGCTGCGCCGCCTGCTGAGCGGCCTCGTAGGCGGCCTGCTCCTCGGCGATCTTGTCCTGGACCTGCTGGTCAAGCGAGCTCACGTACGACTGGGTCTCGGAGACCTTGGCGTTGAGCTCGTCTTGCTGGGTCTGCTGGTCGGAGAGGAGCTTCTGCTGCTCGGCCTTCTTGGAGTTGAGGTCGTCCTCGATGGACTTGACCTGCTGGATGGCCTGGGCGTCAGACTCGCTCACCTTGGAGGCGTAGTACATGCGGCTCACGAGGTCGTCGAAGCTGTTGGAGTCGAAGATGATCGACGCCAGCGACACGCCGCCGGTCTTGTAGTTGGTCGCCACGCGGCTGGAGAGCACCGCCTGCGCCTGTTCGAGCTCGCCCTGCTTCTGCTCGATCTCGGCGTTAGTGGCATCGAGGTCGGACTGGGTCTGGTTGACCTGCTCGCTCATGGCGGAGGCCTGGTCGTAGAGGTCGTTCAGGTGCGCGTTCGCATCGTCGAGCTGGGCCTGGAGCTCGGCAGAGGTGTCGGCCAGAGCCAGCGTGGGCAGGCTGGTGAACGCGGTCGCGCCAATCATGGCCGCAACGCTGAAACGCGCGATGGAGGTTCGTATCGTCACGGTACTTCCCTTTCGCTTGCCTACAGAGAAAGGCAGCTCAGGACCCTGAGGCCCGCTGCCGAAGTGTGCGAGGACAGTGGCTGCGTTTGGCCCGCGCAAGGCGCCAGACCGGGTTCGATTGGTCTCTCTCACCGAAATTGCCGTCTTAATGGTAGCTTTTACGCGAGGGTCGACCAACTCGATGTGGAAGCCCCGTGAACCCCCCTGCTCACACGGTCGTTACTTGAGGGTTTGACAAGGTTCATGGTGCGCAACAGGACAGGGCGAGGATGCATCGCGCGACAGGACAGGGCGAGACGGGCGAAACGCTTAAGGAGACACACCTCATGGCCACGTCGACCGGGCAAGGCAGGCCGGGCGAGATGCGTCCGCACCGTCAGCTGCCCAACTGCCCCAGCCAACGCAAAAAGGCGGGGCCGGCACGCAGCCAGCCCCGCCCTCATGAACGCGTGTCGAACGCCTGTCGCCCCGGCGAGCGAGACGCTAGTTCCGCCTGTCGCCTCGGCGAGCGAGGTGCTAGTTCCGCCTGTCGCCTCGGCGAGCGAGGTGCTAGTTCCAGCCCTTGCCCTCGGAGCCGAAGTCGTGGATGAGCTTCTTGGTGTGCTCGACGATGGCCTGCTTGCCCGGGAGGAGGAGCTTGCGGGGGTCAAAGCCCTTGCCCTGCTGGTCCTTGCCCTCCTCGATGTACTTGCGCGTGGCCTCGGCAAAGACGACCTGAAGGTCGGTGTTGACGTTGATCTTGGAGACGCCGAGCTTGATGGCCTTCTGGACCTGGTCCAGGGGGATGCCGGAGCCACCGTGCAGGACGAGCGGCAGGTCGCCCGTGAGGGCCTTGATCTCGCCGAGGCGCTCGAAGGAGAGACCCTGCCAGTCGGCCGGGTAGATGCCGTGGATGTTGCCGATGCCGCAGGCGAGGAAGTCAACGCCGAGGTCGGCGATGGCCTTGCACTGCTCGGGGTCGGCCAGCTCGCCGGCGGAGGTCACGCCGTCCTCGGTGCCGCCGATGCCGCCAACCTCGGCCTCGACGGAGATGCCCTTGGAGTGGGCGAGCTTGACGATCTCGGCCGTGCGGTCGATGTTGGTCTGGAAGTCGGCCTCGTGGGAGCCGTCATACATGACAGAGGTGAAGCCGGCCTCGATGCACTGGAAGCAGGCCTCGTAGGAGCCGTGGTCCAGGTGCAGGGCAACCGGCACGGTAATGTTCTTGTCCTCGACGAGCTGACGCACCATGTCAGCGACGACCTTGAAGCTGGTCTGCCACTTGGCGGCACCAGAGGTGCACTGGATGATGACCGGGCTCTGCGTCTCCTCGGCGGCGTCGAGGATGGCGGTGGCCCACTCGAGGTTGTTGGTGTTGAAGGCACCAATGCCGTAGTGACCCTTCTCGGCGTGCTGAAGCATAGTGGCTGCATTGACGAGCATGTCATTACCTCCGTTGTTGAAGACCGACACTCGAACCATCTGGAAGTATACCCACGCCCACGACTCCGTGGGTTGACTATTTGACGAATTCTGCAGGTAGATTGGGTGGTTGTCCCGATAACATGGTCATTTGGGGGCCACGGTTCAGTGGTCATCTTGATTTGGTGGCGCACGCGTAAGCGCCGCCGGGGCGTCTTCGGACGCCCGGCACCAGAAAGCGCGCGTCACAGCAAAGGGGCGACCCGGCACACGTCGGACCGCCCCTCCTCACACGCTATATGCAGGCCGCACGACCCTACTCGGCCGCGCAAAAACCCTCGGCCAGCACCGCTACTTTGTGGCGTCCGCGACCTCGCGCTCCTCCACGGGCGCGGCCTTGGGAGCGGGGGCGTCCGCATGGAAGCCGCAGTGGCACGCGGCGGCAGCGGCGGCCTTCTCGGCCTTCTCCCTCTCGATGGCCTCCCTGGTCTCCTCGCGCATGAACTCCTCGGTGGGAGAGCCCTCGAAGCCCCTGTGGCCCTCGCGCCTGAACTTCTCCATGTCCGACTTGGCCATGCCCTGGGACTCGTCGGTGTGGCGCTTCTCGTAGAGGTTGTCGCTCTTGTCGTTCCAGATGCGCTCGGCCACGGGTGCCCAGGCGACGGCGGCGGGCACCGTCTTCTCGGCGAGCTCCTCCGGCGTCTCCTCGGCCACGAGGTCGGTGTTGTGGGCGTGGGCCTCCTTGACCATGGCGCCCAGGATCTTGGGGTTCTCGAGCATGGGGCACGGACGCAGGTGGTTGCCGTTGAACGGCTGGTTCTCGTAGTACTTCATGAAGATGGGCGAGCGCAGCGCGTCGAGCAGGCTCATGTCGTGGATGTTGGCGTTGGAGTAGTGGATGAACACGCACGGCTCCACGTCACCCGCGGCGTTGATGTGCAGGTAGCGACGGCCGCCGGCGATGCAGCCGCCCACGTACTCGCCGTCGTTCTGGAAGTCGAGCGTGAAGAGCGGCTTCTTCTCGCGCATCTCGCGAATGAAGTGATACATGTGCTCGCGCTGCTCGGGCGTGGGGATGAGGTCGGCCGTGGCGGCCTTGCCCACCGGCATGAAGTGGAAGTACCAGCAGAACAGGGCGCCCTCGTGAATCATCCAGTCCATGTTCTCCTCGGTGGCCACCGTATCTGCGTTGGCCTTGGTCCAGCAGCAGGAGATGCCGAACGGGAGCTCGTGCTCGCGCAGGAGGCCCATGGCCTTCTCGATGGCCTTGTACACGCCGTTGCCGCGACGGGCGTCGGTGGTGTGCTCGTTGCCCTCGGCGGAGATGGCAGGCACGAAGTTGCCCACGCGGATCATGTCCTGGCAGAACTTCTCGTCGATGAGCGTGGAGTTGGTGAAGCACAGGAAGATGCAGTCGGGGTGCTTCTCGCAGATCTTGATGAGGTCCTTCTTGCGGGTGAGCGGCTCGCCGCCGGTGTAGATGTAGACATGCGTGCCGAGGGCCTTGCCCTGCGTCACGATCGAGTCGATGTCGTCGAACGAGAGGTTCTGCTGGTGGCCGTACTCGGCAGCCCAGCAGCCGATGCAGTGCAGGTTGCAGGCGCTCGTCGGGTCAAGCAGGATGGCCCAGGGGATGTTGCACTTGTACTTCTCGCGGCTCTTCTCCTGGACGGGCCACGCCATGAGGTTGCCGTCGACGAGCAGCGCCTTGAGCAGCTTGGTGCGCATATCGGGGTTGAGCTGGAACACCTTCATGATGAGCTGGTACCAGTTGCCGCGGCTCTTGATGACGTCGGTGAACGCCTTGCGCTGCGCGGGAAACACGCTGTCCGGCACGAGCTTGTTCACGAGGTCCATGATCTTGTCGACATGGCCCGCCGGGTCGTCATTCAGGTAGTCGATGAGCTTGTCAAGTGCGGCACGCTCAGCAGCCTGCGTAAGTCCCATAGTTTCGCTCCCTCTTCCCAAACGCGTCACACGTCTCTTCCGGCGCCGATCGCAGCCGGGACCCAGCGTCCCTCGCGCCAGGTACATTATGTAAACCTGCGTGCATAGTACCCCTGATTTGGGCGAGTAAACCGTGTTCGGAAACTCTATTGAAGGTTATTTTCAACACCTGGAAACATATGTCCATGCCAGTGGGGACAACTTTGCCGGTTGCTTCGCATGAGCTTACGTTTGCGTGACGCGCGGAGGGGTGGGGCAAAGCCGGCGATGCGGGGCCGGGAGAGCGCCGCGGCAGGTCGGTCCGAGGCCTTGCCGGCCGGGGCGCCGCGACGACAAGGTCCCCGACCCCCTAGCGCCAGCTCCTCTCGAGAATCGCCGTGACGTCGTCCTGCGTGAGCGGCACGGGGTCGTGCGAGAACAGCACGCCGTTGGTCTCGAGCGCCTTGGCCGCGATGGCCGGCAGCTCCTCGTGCGTGATGCCCCAGTCGCTCATGGCAAGCCCGTCCACGCCGCACGCGCGCTCGAGGCGCTCGTACTGGTCGATGAAGGCAAGCGGGCCGCGCGCGGCAACGTCGGCGTCGGTGGCGCCCATGAGCCGGGCCATGTCCTCATAGCGCTCGTCGCAGGCATGGGCGTCGATCATGTGGCGGTGGTAGGCACCCGCGATCATGATGAGGCCCGCGCCGTGGGGCAGGCGGTGGTGATGCGCGCTCATGCCGTGCTCGGTGCCGTGGCAGCCCGTCGTGCCCGACGCGTCCATCGCGTAGCCGCCCAGCGTGTTGGCAAACGCCAGCTGGGTGCGAGCCTCGAGGTCGGCACCGTCGTTCACGCAGGCGGGAAGCGCCGCGGCGGCGTTTCTGATGCCCTCGCGGCAGATCATGTCGCCCATGGGGTTGCGAAGGTTGGAGATGTAGCACTCGATGCTGTGGAACATCGCGTCGAAGCCCTGGTAGGCCGTGAGGCGCGGCGGTACCGTGAGCATGAGCTCGGGGTCGACCACCGACAGGCGCGGGAACAGGCGCGGCTCGCCCAGGCGAAGCTTCTCCTCGGTCTCCTCCTGCGAGATGATGCCGCCGGCGTCCACCTCCGAGCCGGTGCCGGCCGTGGTGGTCACGCACACGAGCGGCAGCGGGTCGTTGGGCATGGGCAGGCCCTTGGCCGTGCCACCGTTGACGAAGTCCCAGATGTCGCCCGGCTGCTCGGTGCCGTCCGCGGCGCGGTGCGGGTTGGCGGCCGCGGCGCAGATGCCCTTGGAGCCGTCCATGACCGAGCCGCCACCCAGTGCCAGCACGAAGTCGCAGCCGCGCTCGCGGGCCAGCCGGGCGCCGGCGTTCACCGTCTTGCGCAGCGGGTTCGGCTCAATGTGGTCGAAGAGCTCGTGGGCGACGCCCGCCCGGTCGAGCTCGGCCTCCACGCGGGCCAGGTAGCCGTTGGCCTTCACTGACTTTCCGGCCGTGGTCACGACGAGTGCCTTGGTTCCCGGCAGCCGCTGGTCTCCCAGCTCGCCCAACTTGCCCGGGCCAAAGAGCACGTGCGTGGGCGCAAAGAAGTTGTATGGGTTCATGGCCATCCCGCCTTCACTCGAGTCTCCCGGTCGCCTCCATTCTAGGATTCTCGCGGGGCCCGGCCCCCGCCTTGTGCACAGGGCACGCGATTCGCCGGAACGCCGCCGACTCCGTTGACGCCCTCGGCGTCAACCCTCAGGTTCTGCCTTATGCACGCCGTGCGTGCCCCGCCAGACGCTTTGCCCCACCCCGCCGGATACCGTGCGTGCCCCGCCGGCCGGCCACCATAGTCGCCCGCCGCCCCCAGCCCGAGTGAGCCACACGCAATCTAGCGGGCGCTCGCAAATTCGAGTCTTCGCACTTTGGAGTTGTGAACGACTTTGCGGGCCGTTTTCGCGATACCCTGAGTACAAACGCCAGATAACCTACTTGGACAGGTCGCGAAAGGCTCCAAAAAACCGTTCACAACTCGAAAGTGCGAAGACGGCATTCCGCGATTCCCACGTAGATCGCGTGTCGCCCCCGCCAACCGCTCGAAAGGACCCCCATGACCCTCACGCAGCTGCGCTACATCGCCAAGGTCGCCGAGTGCGGCTCGATCACCGAGGCGGCCCGGCAGCTCTACATCTCGCAGCCGTCCCTCTCGGCTGCCATCCGCGAGCTCGAGGGCGAGCTGGGCATCCAGATCTTCAACCGCAGCGCGCGCGGCATCTCGCTCACCACCGACGGCTCGGAGTTCCTCTCCTTCGCGCGCCAGATCCTCGAGCAGACCGAGCTCGTCGAGCAGCGCTACGCGCACGCCAAGCCGTCCAAGCGCCTGTGCGCCATCTCGGCCCAGCACTACGCCTTCGCCGTGAACGCGTTCGTGCGCCTGCTCGAGAGCATCGACGCACCCGAGTACGAGCTCACCCTGCGCGAGAGCCGCACTTACGAGGTGTTCGAGGACGTGGCGGGCTACCGAAGCGAGCTTGGCATCATCTACCTCAGCTCGTTCAACGAGAAGGTGCTGCGCAAGCTCATGCGCGAGAGCCACCTCAGCTACACGCCGCTGTTCGACGCGCCGCCGCACGTGTTTCTGAGCGAGCGCCACCCGCTGGCGCACGCCGAGCGCGTGACGCTTGCCGAGCTCGACGACTACCCCTACCTCTGCTACGACCAGGGCACGCACAACTCGCTCTACTTCTCCGAGGAGCTCCTGCCCTTCGAGAGCCACCGCAAGACCATCGTGGTGACCGACCGCGCCACGCTCTTCAACCTGCTGCGCGGGGTGGACGGCTACACCATCTGCTCGGGCGTGCTCAACAGCAACCTCAACGGCAGCGACATCGTGTCGGTGCCGCTCGAGACCGACGAGACCATGCAGCTGGGCTACCTCACCAACGACCGAGCGAGCCTCTCGCCCATGGCCAGGCGCTACCTCGCCGAGCTGCGCAAGCTCATCGCCGCCGACGGCTTCGAGGTGCTGAGCTAGGGGCGATGGGCCAGGCCGGGCCGGGCAGGCCCGGTTGGCATGCGGGTCCCCGCCACGGAAAAACCGAAAGCCAGCCCTGCGAAAGGCCTTGTTTCCTCGGCCAGCGGGGTTCTACGCGGCGACGCGTTCGGGAATATGTGTGCGAGAAGACGCGTTGCGTCACAATCGGTGCGGCCCAACCCCGCCACGACCCAACCACGCCAAGCCCGCGCAGGCGCCGCGCCTGGCGCACCCGACGACCCCTGCCCCGCACAAAGCCAAGGAGACCAACATGAGCAATGACACCACCGGCGCCCCCGACGCCTCGCTCCCCATCGTCATCCCGCCCACCGGGCCCAAGGCGCCCGTACCGGCGGCCGACGGCCCCTCCCCCATCGAGGGACGTCTGCGCAAGGCACCGCTTCGCGTGCCCGACACCTACGACGAGTGCAGCGGCTTCACGCTCTTTGGCCGCAAAATCCGGTCGCTGCTCTACTCCACCGACGTCGCCGTGATCCGCAACTCCAACGCCGACGCGATCTTTGCCGTCTACCCGTTCACCGCGCAGCCCGCCATCACCCAGGCGCTGCTCACGGTGGCCGAGGCGCCGCTGTTCGTGGGCGTGGGCGGCGGCACCACCACGGGCCGGCGCGCGGCCGAGCTCGCGGCCGTGTCCGAGATGCAGGGCGCGGCGGGCGTGGTGCTCAACTCGCCCGCGACCACCGAGATGGTCTCGCACATCGCCACGACGGTGGACATCCCCGTGGTGGCCACCATCACCAAGTTCGACGACGAGGCCGCCGAGAAGGTCTACGCAGGCGCGCGCATCGTCAACGTGGCGGCAGGGCGAAACACCGCCGCCGTCATCGCCGAGCTGCGCGCAGCCTTCCCCAACCTGCCGATCATCGCCACCGGCGGGCACGACGCGGGAACGGCACAGGCCACGGTTGCCGCCGGCGCCAACGCGCTCATCTGGGCACCGCCCAGCGTGGTGCAGCTGCAGAAGGACATGATGGTTCGCTACCGCGCGGGCAAGGGCGCCCACGACGATGACGAGCCGACCGCCGAGGCCACCGTGCCGCCGGTGGCCGACATCACCGACATGCCGGTGGCCGACGTCCCCGCGGGCGTGGTCACCACGGTGCCGCCCGAGGCCGAGGCGGCCCCGGTGGTCACGAAGGGCTTTGTGAGTCCCTTCCACGGCAGGCTCCCCCGCCTCAGGCGCAAGGGCTAGCATCGTCCGCACGGCCGGGGCGCGGCGCGCTCTAACCCGCGCGCCGCGGTCGCACACGCCGGACACGAGTCCTGCCCCACACAGGCTCCGATAAACGCAGAAGACGTTTCTGAAAAAGGTATCTAAGCAGATTCCTTTTTCAGAAACGTCTTCTGCGGAGAGTCTCCCGTGTTGAAGGCAGATTCCTTTTTCAGAAACGTCTTCTGC
>CWGU01000054.1_pt3 | contig 38038 bp, 27 predicted proteins | sample 667921 | NCBI WGS metagenome assembly CWGU01 (sample SAMEA3735815, study PRJEB9488) | human gut metagenome | biome: ENVO:mammalia-associated habitat; material: ENVO:feces | place: Malawi | collected 2009-02-27 | reverse complement strand
CGGCCAGCGCCAGCGCATCGGCATCGCGCGCGCGTTCGCGCTCAAGCCCAAGCTCATCATCTGCGACGAGCCGGTGTCGGCGCTCGACGTGTCGATCCAGGCGCAGGTGCTCAACCTCCTCAAGGAGCTCCAGCAGGAGTACGGCACGGCCTACCTGTTCATCGCGCACGACCTGTCGGTGGTGCAGCACATCTCCGACCGCGTGGCCGTGATGTACCTCGGCAACCTCATGGAGGTCTCCGACTGGAAGACCCTCTACGCCGAGCCGCACCACCCCTACACGCAGTCGCTGCTCTCGGCCGTGCCCGTGCCCGACCCGGACGTCCAGCGCTCGCGCAAGCGCATCATCTTGAAGGGTGATCCGCCCTCGCCGATCGACCCGCCGAGTGGCTGCCGCTTCCACACGCGCTGCCCGATTGCCAAGGAGTGCTGCGCCAAGGAGCGTCCGGAGCTGCGCGAGGTTGCGCCGGGCCACTTCTGCGCGTGCCACTTCGCGGAGGACCACCCCATAAAGGAATCCTCCATCGAGCTGTAGGCGAACCCCGCACTCCTTGAACTACCGGCTCGCCTAACGTTGCTGTCCGGGAGGCCCCGCCTCGTCCCCACCCTCAGGTCACTTGCTTCGCAAGTCCCTTAGCCCTCGGGTGTGGAACGAGACGGGGCCTCCCTGCGTTGTTGGGCATTCCTGCGTTAACCGGGCTGCGCGCGTCTTCGGCACGTGCGAGCGGGATCCTGGCTTCTGTGCGGGTTGGGGCGCTGTGGTGCTTGGGGGTGCCGGAAGATTGAGCGTGCAAAATGGGATGTTCCGGCCTCTTGAAACGCCGTGGAACTGTCCATTTTGCGCGCTCAGTCGGCGGGGGTTGTGGGCGGCTCGGGGTGGGTGACGAGGGCCACGCGGTGGGCGAAGGAGCGGTAGAGGCTGCCGTGGCTGCAGCCCGCCTCGCGGATCACGTCGCTTGCCCGGATGTCGGCGAGTGGGCGCGCCGCCATGACCTCCTCGGGCGACATCAAGAACCTGCTTGACGACACGCTCAAGGCGTACGGCAAGGTGGACATCCTCGTCAACAACGCGGGCGTCATGCACCAGGTCTTGACGATGAGCCTCGACATGGCCAAGGACTACGACGCCATCATGAACGTGAGCCTGCGCGCCTACTTCGAGACCATCGCGGTCATCGGCGGCCACATCGGCAAGGGCGGCTCCATCATCAACATCGCGGTCATCGGTGGCTTGGGCGGGGCGTATCCCGTGGCCACGCATGTTGCGTCCAAGGCGGCCGTCATCCCGCTCACCAAGAGCTGCGCCAAGGAGGCTGGCTTGAGAAGTCGGCTGCGTCTTCAGGACATCGGCATCATTATCCGCGTCCCAAAACGGCCGCGCCAGCAAACCATCCCAAACCGCAGCTTGGCCGCAAAAGGCGTTCCTGAAGAAGGTCCTCGTCGGCGAGATCCACAAACTACGTTTCTGAAATTGTTTCTCGTGACGAGGACCACAAACTACGTTTCTGAAAATGTTTCTCGTGACGAGGACTACAAACTACGTTTCTGAATAAGGATTATGCGGCATAACCTTTTTCAGAAACGTCTTCTGTCTCGACCAGACCAGCGCGGCGCAGTGTTGCGGAGGGGGCCAGGGCCATGGCGCCTTGTTGGGCGGCGCAGTGTTGCGGAGGGGCTAGGGCCGCGGTGCCTTGTTGGGCGGTGTGGGGTGACGCTGCTTTGCAGTGTGGCTTTGGCCGTGCCGTTTTGGCGGGCGCTGGCGGGTGGCGGGGAGGCGCGGCGCAGTTTTGCGGGTCGGGACAACGACGCCTAGTTGGGACGGTTTGGGGAGACGCGGCCGAGCGGCTCCGAAAATCATCGAAAAAAGTTGTTGCGTTGCCTGGCGAGGTGTCGTATATTCTTTCTCGCGCAAAACGAGCGGCACTTCAGCTCGTTGGGCATTGAAAAGTCGGAGTGGCGGAATTGGCAGACGCGCTAGCTTGAGGTGCTAGTGACTGACTAAAAGGTCGTGCGGGTTCAAGTCCCGCCTCCGACACCAGCAAAGACACGGGCCTCCGGGCCCGTTTTTGCTATCTAGGGGCCGTGTGCCGCCTGCCCGCGTCCGCCCGCGCCGGCACCCGCCACAGCCAGTCCGTCCGCGAACACGTCTGGGGGAGACCATGCCATCCCAACACGCGCTTGCCAAGGTCGGGAATCTGGGGCGCGCGGCGGCCCCCGGCATGCTGGCGGCGCTCATGTCGCTCACCACCGATGCCGTCCTCGCCTTTGACGGCGCCTATCGCATCCTGGCCGCAAACCCCCAGGCAGAGGCCCTCACGGGCTTTGCCGCCGACGAGCTCGTGGGCTCGGACGTCTACGACTTCCTCTTCGACGGCCGCCTCGCCCACACGGCCGGCCCCGCCGAGGAGCACCCCAATCAGCTGCCCCTCTCGCTGGACGGCTCGCTCACCCAGCTGTCGCTTCGCCTCGCCCAGGGAGGCTCCGTGCTCGTCGCCGCCCGCTGCGACCGCGTCGTGGCCCCCGGCGAGACCTACCTCGCGGTGATGCGCCCGGCGGACGCGAGTCTCTCGGCCGAGCGCGAGCACGACCGCCTCCTCGAGGAGCTCTCGCTTGCCAACCGCAGGCTCTCTGGGACCCTGCGCATCGTGCTCGAGACCATCGATGTCCAGGACGTCGACGTGCTGTTCAGCGAAGTGCTCGAGCAGATTGCCGACACGATGGAGGCGCTGGGCACCCTGCTCTACCTCGCCGAGGCCGACGGCTTCAGGCTGAGGGGCGTCACACGCTCGCTCGAGGGCGCCCGCGTGCCGCAGTTCATGGCCTATGGCGAGGGGCTCGAGACCATCGCCACGCGAGCCGGCAGCGCGCTGCGCCTGCGCCTCGTGCCGCCCAGCGAGCGCAGCCTGCGCTCGGGCTCGCTCTCATACCGCGAGCTCATCGACGACGACACCGGGGTCACGCGCCGCATCCCGGCCCGCCAGGCGCCGCCCTTCGCGAGCCTCGTGTGCGTGCCCGTCTGGTTTGGCGGCCACGTCATCGCCATCATGGAGGTGGGTTGGGCCGAGGCGCGCCCCACGAGGCGCGACGACGCCCGCCTGCTCGACTCGGTGGCCCAGTACCTCTCGATCGAGCTCGCGGCGGCCCTCACAGCCATGCGCACCGAGCGCACGCAGCGCCTGGACGCCGCCGCGGCCAAGCTGCACGCGGCGCTCGAGGACGCTCCGGAGCTTTCCGAGGGCGACCTCTCCGTTGCGGCCAAGTCCGTCTCGGAGGCCCTCGCCGCCGACATCGTCACGATCAGGTGCGCGCCGCACCAGAGCGGCTGCATCGTGGCCCTGCCTGACGCGGGCGACACCGACATGCCCCTCTCGCTCGACGACCTCGTCTCCGGGCATGTGGAGATGGGCGTGGCCGTGGTGGCCTTCGGCGCCACCTCGCCGGTTGGCCGGTGGCTGGCCGGGCAGGGCCAGCACCTCCAGGGCGCCATCGTCGACGTGGGCGAGCTGGGCGGACGCCGGCACGCCTGCCTCGTCGTGCGACCGGTGGAGGCTGAGCCGCTCGATGACGTCGACCTCAACTTCCTCCGTCGCGCCTGCATCGACATCCGCGAGACGGTGGCCGCGGGCGAGCGCCGCTCCAAGGACACCCGCATCGCGCAGGCGCTCCAGAGCGGCATGCGCAACTCGCTGCAGCACGTGGAGGGCATCACGGGACACGGGCTCTACTCGTCGGCCACGGCGAGCGCGATGGTGGGCGGCGACTTCTACGACCTCATCCGCCTGCCCAACCGCAAGGCGTGCGTGATCTTGGGCGACGTCTCGGGCAAGGGCGTGGAGGCCGCAAGCGTCTCGGCGGCGGTCAAGACGGCCATCGGCGCCTACGCGTGGGAGGGCCTCCCGCCCTCGCGCATGGTGCGGCTGCTCAACGACTTCCTGCTGGGGTTCTCGCGCCTCGAGACCTTCGCGACGATGTTCGCGGGCATGGTCGACCTGCGCCGCGGCACGCTCGCGTACTGCTCGGCGGGCCACCCGCCGGCGCTGCTGCTGCGCGCCGGGACCAACGAGATGGAGACGCTCGACGAGCAGTCGGGCGTGGTGGGGGCCTTTCGCGGCATGCCCTACCACGACGGGCACGTGAGCGTGGGGGAGGGCGACAGGCTCTTCCTCTACACCGATGGCGTCACCGAGGCACGCGACCCCTCGGGCGCCTTCTTTGGCGAGCAGGGCCTGCACGACGCCGTGATGGAGGAGGCCACGGGCGACTTCGACGGCCTGCTCGACCGCATGCTCTCGCGCCTGGACGCGTTCACGGACCGGCACCTCGACGACGACGTTGCCATGGTGGCGCTGCGCTTCGACCGGGTGGGGGCGTCGCGGCGGCGCTCCCGGCAGGGGTAGGCGGCGGGCCAGGGCCTCGGGGCCTGTCGCCATGCCCGCGCGTCGGCTGCCCCGCTCAAGGCGGGCGCGACACGCAGAATGGCGGGAGCCCCGCGTTAGGCCCCGGGGCGCCTGGGCAGAATGCCGGTATGGATAAGAGCGGAAGCATACTGGTGATTCCCATCGAGGGCGACCTCGACGTGATGTCCGTCCCGCGGGTGCGTGCCTGCATCCTGGACGGCATACAGTCGGGCGTGCGTCGCGTCATCCTGAGCCTGGGTGACGTCTCCTACGTCGACAGCGCGGGGATGGGGCTCATTATGGGCGCCGCGTCCAAGCTGCGCGAGGCGGGCGGGCTGCTCTCGCTCGTGAACGTGAGCGCCTCGATCTACCGCATGCTCGTCATCAACCGGCTCGTCGACTTCATCCCCGTCTCGGGCCATGGCCCCAAGCCGTCCATCCCGGCGCTCGACCCCACGGTGCGGCCCCTCTGGCATAGCACCATGCGCGTCGACCCCAACCGGCTCCAGGACGCGCGCCAGCGGGTCGAGCAGCTCTTCTCGCGCACCGAGCTCACGCCCGACGAGGTGTTCGACCTCACGCTCGCATCGGGCGAGGCGCTGGGAAATGCCGTGGACCACACCTGCGCCGAGGGCGTCCTCCTGAGCGTGTGGGTCTACCCCGACCGCGTGGTGGTGGAGGTCACCGACTGCGGCTGCGGCTTCGAGTCCGGCGCGGAGGGGGAAGACGGTGCAGCCAAGGGGAGCCACGAGTGCGAGCGGGGCAGGGGCATCAAGCTCATGCGGATGCTCGCCGACTCGGTGGAGATTCGCCGCAAGCCTACCGGCACGGGCACGGTGGTGAGGCTCGTGAAGCTCTTCACGCCGATGGCGGCCGTGCGGGGGTGAGGGAGCCGGGCGCTGGCCGGGGGAGTTCTCCGGCGTGTGCCTTCGGGGGTGACGCCGAGTGCCTGGGTGCCGGGCAAACGGGTCCCAGATGAGCGCCGTCCAAATCTCCCAAAATATCTTCTTGCGCGGCGAGGGGCGTTTGTGTAAAGTATATACCCGCACGCGGACATGGCTCAGTTGGTAGAGCACCACCTTGCCAAGGTGGGGGTCGCGGGTTCGAACCCCGTTGTCCGCTCCATGCATTCTTCGGGCCGGTTCTCACCGGCCCTTCTCATATGGCGACGTGGCCAAGTGGTAAGGCATGGGCCTGCAAAGCCCCCACCCCCAGTTCGAATCTGGGCGTCGCCTCCAGCAAACGCAAGCGGCCCCGGGAATCTCTCCCGGGGCCGCTCCTTTGTCCCGCTCCGTGGCGTCCTGGTGCATGGGGACGCATGCCCGCTACTCCGTGGCGCCCGACGGCCGGCACGTCTACATGCGCGCGCCCGAGGTGCATGGGGACGCCTTTCCGCTACTCCATGGCACCGCCCAGAAGCGACGTCACGATCGAGATGACGAGCGCCCCGAGGAACGCCGCGCCAAAGCTATCAATGAGCACGCCGGCGTGCGTGATGTTGCGGGAGAGGTAGCTTGCCAGCTCGAGCATGAACGCGTTGATGACGAGCGAGAACAGGCCAAGCGAGACGATCGTGAGCGGCAGGCTCAGGACCTTGAGGACGGGCTTCACCGCCGCGTTGACGAACGAGAGGAACAGGGCCGTGAAGATGGGACCCGCGTAAGCCCCGCCTACGACCTCGATGCCGGGGACGAGCCAGATGGCCGCTCCCACCGCGATGGCCCCGACGAGCCACCTTCCAAGAAATCCCATGCGTCTCCCTTCGATGTGCTGGTGGGAGTATACCCACGGGCCGCGGGCGGGGCGCGTGGAACCCTTGCCACTGGCTCCCGTGGGGCCTCCGCACGGCTCCTGCGGGATCCCGCGTGGCTCCCGCGGGACCCTCGTTGTGCGGCTTTCGCGCAAACCCCGCCGTTCGGCTTCCGTGGGTCCCGTCGCGCGGCTCCCGTGCAAGCCCTGCCGCGCGACTTCCGCGCAATCCACTTTAATGCGCTAAAGTATCTCGAGGAAACGAGCGCCCGGCGCGACGTCGGAGGGGGAGCGGCATGGATGCACACGAGGTCATGGCAAGCGAGTCTGCCCAGACCCTGGCGCGGGCCCTGGCGAGCCTGGTGTCGAGCGAGGAGGCCTCGGCGCTGCTGCTCGACCTGTGCACCCCGCGTGAGATCGAGGACCTCTCCCAGCGCCTCGAGGTGGCGCGCCTGCTCGACGCCGGCGAGCCCTACCTCTCCGTGCAGCAGAAGACGGGTGCCTCGTCCACGACGGTAAGCCGCGTCTCCAAGTGCCTGAACGGGTCGGTGGGCGGCTATAGGAGCGTGCTGGACCACCTGCGCCCGTAGGGACGCGGCCTGGGTCGGCAGGGCTGGCCAGGTGTCGCTGTGGGTCGGCCGTATGGCAAGAGGCGCGCCTGGCCTGGGCGACCTGTGCCACCGGGAAGAAGCGGGCTGCAAAATCAAGCTGTTTACCTCGTGCTTTCTCGACGGGCGATTTTTTGTCCGCTCGTGGCGGTAGGATGCTTGTGTCGATAGGGGCCGGCGCCGCCGCGCCGCGAGCGGGGAGGGGACATGACGCTGCAACTCATACACACGCACGACGAACGCCTCGTGGCGCCCGAGGTCGTGGCCCTGCTGCGGCGCTCGCTGGCCGCTCGTGGCTCGGCCGTGCTGCTCGCGCCAAGCCTGGCCGTGGCGCTTCGGGCCCAGCGCGAGCTGGCCGCGCAGCCGGGGCTGGCCCTGGGCGTGACCTGCACCACGGCGGATGCCTGGGCCAGTCTGCGCTGGGGCCTCTATGGTGACGGCCGCGCGATGGTCACGCCGCCGGTCCGCGCCGTGCTCATGTCGCGTCTGCTCGAGCGAGGCGACGTGTCCCCGCTCGATGCGGGCGATGGCACGGTCGAGGTACTCTGCCAGCTTGCGGCCAGGGGCCTGCCCTGGCTGCCCGCAGACGAGGCGGTGGACGGGCTCTCCGCCGGCGAGCGGCGGGCCCTCGAGCTTGCCCGCGACTATGGCGAGCTGCTTCGCGAGCGCGGCCTCGTGGAGCCGTGCGAGGCGCTCGCGAGCCTGCCCGGCCTCATGCGGGGGCAGGGAGCCGAGCCTGCTGCCTTCGTGATGGTCGGGTTTGGCCAGATGCCGCGGGCCACAAGGGAGTTTGCCCTTGCGGTTGCCGAGGGGTCCGACCTCGCGCTCTTCGTGGCCGACGGTGCGGGTCCGGCGGGCGAGCTGGCGGCGCGTGCCCAGGCGGAGCTTGCGGCCGCGGCCCATGCGCGGGGGATTGCCGTCGAGGACGTTCCTGCCGAGGCGCCGGACGCGGCTGTCGTTGCCGACGGCGTGAGTGCGGCGGCCGGGCGAGCCCCTGAGCTCCAGTATCTCGTGGATACGCTGTTCCGTCCGGACGAGGCGATGCCGCTCGAGCCGGGCGGGGCCGTGCGGCTGCTCGAGCCGGCGGGTCCGCTCGCCGTGGACGAGCTGGTCTGCCGGCACGTACTGGGGCTTGCCGGCAAGGGGGCCTTGCGCGTGGTGGTGGTCGCGCCCGACGTCGCGGCTGCCTGGCGCACGCTTGCGCCCAAGCTGCAGGCCTGGGGCCTGGCGGTACGCGCGCAGCTCTCGATGCCGGCCGCCAGGACGCGCGTGGCCGCCGGCCTCATGCGGTTTGCGGGAGCGGTCGCCCACCTCGTCGAGCTCGAGCAGGCCTGGCCCGACGCCGCGAGCGACGAGCTTCCCGACATGGGCTGGTGGCCGCCGCGCGAGGTCTCGGACTTCCTGCTTTCGCGCGTGGGCGCCGCGCCCCATGCGGTCGCCTGGCGCCGCGACGCCGCCTGGCGCGGCAACCGCATCCTCACCCCCGCGGGCGTCCTGGCCACGCTCTCCAACCCGCAGGCCACCTCGCCGGCCATTGCCTCGGCCGTGCGTGCGCTGCTCAAGGGCCACGTTGCCGCCGCCGCGGGCAGGCTGGTCGCGGTCCGGGAGTGCGCGGGGCGGGGGAATGCCGATCGGGCCTCTGCCCAGGACGGCGCCTCGCCGGCTGGGGCGGCTCCCGTCGCGTCCGCGTCGGCGTCCGCCGGGGGCGACGCCCAGCCGTCTTCCGATCCCTCCGCCGAGGCCGCGCTTGCCGCCGCCGAGGACGAGGGGGCGCTCGTGGCCGTGGCCGAGGCCGGCCGGGCCCTGCGTGATGCCGGCGTGGCCCTGGGGGAGGACGGCGTGACCCTCGCCAGGCTCGTCGAGCTCGCGCAGGCGGCGCTCGGCAGGCTGCGCGTCACCCTGCGCCCGGAGCTTGTTGGGGCGCAGTCGGCGGGCGCGGAGCCAGCGGGCACCTGCACGGTCGAGCTCATGAGCCCGGCTACGGCGGCCTCGCTCGCGCCCTGCTCGGCAGACGCCCTGGTCTACCTGGGGCTCGATGCCGCATCCTCGCCCATTCCCGCATCGGACGGGGCCCTGGACGAGCTGCTCGACCACCTTGGCATCGACCGTCCCACGCCCGGCCTCGCCCGCGTGCGTGCGGGCTTCTCGGCGGCGCTCAGGGCAGCGACGGGCCAGGTGGCGCTCGTGCGGCCCGCCCGCGACGCGTCCGCGGCCGAGACCTTCCCGGCCGTGATGCTCTCCGAGGTGGTGGCCTGCTATGGCACCGAGCCGGACGGCAAGGGCGGCGAGCGTCCGCGGCTTCGCCCAGACGCGTCCTCCGCACGCGACGAGGGCCTCATAGAGGAGAACCTCTCCGCGACGGGCCAGGCGCCCGCCGGTCGCCTGGCGTCAGGTCCGGCTCCTGCGGGCGGGCTCGACTCTGCCCTGAGACGCCTCGTAGTGGTGCCGCGCGACGGCCAGGCCGAGCTGCCGGAGGGGCGTCCGTCGCTCTCCGCCTCGCAGATCGAGTCCTACCTCGAGTGTCCGTACAAGTGGTTCACGCTGCGCCGCCTTGGCCTGGACGACTGCGACGCCGGCTTCACCAACATGGAGATGGGCACCTTTGCCCACCGCGTGCTGGAGGTCACGCATCGCCAGCTCTTCCTCGAGGCCTCCCGCCGCGCCGACCTTGTGGGCGAGGACGCGGAGGGGGAGCCCGAGGGCTCGCTCTTCTGGTTTGACCCGGCCACGCGCGTCGAGGGGTCCAGGGTCGACGCGCAGACGCTCGCCCATGCCACGGAGCTTTTGCGAGAAGAGTTCACCCTCCACCTCGCGCACCAGCGCGCGGACGGCACCACCCGCTCCAAGCAGGCGCTCGTCCCGCACGGCCGTACCGAGCAGCGCCGGCTCGCCGAGCTCGAGCGCGACCTCGAGACCACGCTCGCGTACGAGTCGAACCTGTTCCGCGGCTTCGAGCCGCGTCTGTTCGAGGGACGCTTCGGCGGCTCGTCCGGGCTCGCGGCCACCTACGCCGGGGCGGACCTCGTGGGCACCATCGACCGCATCGACGTCGATGGCGAGGGCAGGGCGCTCGTGATCGACTACAAGCACAAGAGCGCCCTGTTCGACGAGTACGCGCTCTCGCCCCGCGGCGACTCGGAGGAGCGGACCGAATTCCTGCTGCCCCGACGCGTGCAGACGCTCGTCTACGCGAGCGTGGCGCGGCGTCTTCTCAAGGGCACGGGCGTCACGCTGGTGGGAGCGGTCTACCTGGGCACGAAGGGCCGGCACGAGGTCGCGGGTGCCGTCAGCGTCCGCGACGTCGAGAGCGTGTGGGGTGCGGGCGGCCTCTCCGAGCGCCGTGCCGCCCGCGTCACCGTGCCGGTTCCCGGCGCCCGCAGCTTCGATGACCTGCTCGACAGGACGGAGGAGCGCATCGCCGAGGCCATCGGGCGCATGCGCGCCGGAGAGATCGACGCAAGGCCCATCGCCCCGGACGCGTGCGCGTGGTGCCCGGTGCTCGACTGCGAAAGGAGGCTGTCATGAGCGAGGAGACGGCTGCAAGGTCCACGGCTGCCCCCGAGGGGGCTGCCGCCGCGGGGGCCGCGCCCGAGGCCGTGGCGCGGCTGTTCAGGGGGCTTCTCCCCGAGCAGCGCCAGATCGTGACCACGCTCGACCGCCCCGTCTTCGTGGCGGCGGGCGCGGGCTCGGGCAAGACGTTCACCCTCACGCGCCGCATCGTCTGGGCGCTCTGTCCGGGGTCGGGCGAGGGCGGCAGGCCCTATCTCGACAGCCTTGACCAGGCCCTTGTCATTACCTTCACCGAGAAGGCGGCCGGCGAGATCAAGGAGCGCGTGCGCTCGGCGCTTCGCGAGGCGGGGCTTGCCGAGGAGGCGCTCGGGGTCGACGCGGCGTGGGTGAGCACCATCCACCACATGTGCGCGCGCATCCTGCGCACGCACGCGCTCGACCTGGGCCTCGACCCGCAGTTTGCCATGGTGGGCGAGCAGGAGGCGCGTGTGCTGCGCCGCCAGGCCACCGAGGACGCCCTAGCCGAGCTCGACGGGGATCCGGGCCTGGACGCCCTCTTCGCCGAGTACTCGGCGAGCTCGGGCGCCTTTGGGCGGGGCGAGGGCGTGCTGGGCCTCGTGGCGGCGGTGCGCGACAAGGCGGCCTCGGCCGTGAGTGGGCTCGACTCGCTTGCGTTTGCGGACGCGAGCGTCAGCGTGGCCAACGTCATGGCGTCGCTCGCCGAGTCCTACGAGGCCCTGTGTGGCTGCGACTCCAAGTATCCCGACGAGCTCGAGCGCTGCCGCGAGGCGCTCGGACGCCTGCGCGCGTACTGCGAGCTCGCGCCGGGACGGCGCACGGCCGAGGCGGCAGCCGAGGTGCTCGAGGGGCTCTACCGGCCCAACGGCAACAAGTGGCGCGCCAAGGCCGTGAAGCAGTTCTGCACCGAGGCCCAACAGGCCCTTGGCATCGCCGCGGGCGAGGTGGCGCTCGCGCGGGCCCAGGCGCTGGAGGAGCCGCTCATGCGCCTCGCGAGGAGGATCGACGCCCTCTACGCCGAGGAGAAGCGCGCCCGGCGCGTGCTCGACAACGACGATTTGCTCCAGCTGCTCGCCCGGGCCTTCCGCGAGCACCCTGAGATCGCCGACGCGTACTCGTCGAAGTTTCGCCTCGTCATGGTCGACGAGTTCCAGGACACCAACGGGCAGCAGGTCAGCATGGTCAAGGGGCTCTCCGGCCCCGGGGCCTGCCACCTCACCACGGTGGGCGACGCCCAGCAGGCCATCTATGGCTTCCGCGGTGCCGACGTGGGCGTGTTCGAGGACCGCGGCGCCGAGGTGGGCGAGGCCGGCGCGGTGCGGCTCGACTACAACTTCAGGAGCGACGACGCCATCCTGCGCTTCGTGGCGCGCGTCTGCGGCACCACCGGCATCGTCCCGGCGTTCATGGACCTCAGGGCCAAGCCGAACCGCGAGAGCGACTTTCCCGAGGACCGCGCCCCGCGCGTGGTGGTGGAGCTCACGCGCGCCCACAAGCTGGGGGCCCGTGCGGTCCCCAAGGCCGAGCGTGGCCGCATCGCCGCACGCCAGCTGGCCGATCGCCTGGCGCGCATCCGCGAGGCTGGGGTGGAGCCCAGGCGCATGGCCGTGCTCATGCGCAGCCTGAACGACGCGGACACCTACATCGCCGCGCTTCGTGCCCGCGGCCTCGAGAGCGTCGTGGTGGGCGGCTCCACCTTCGCGCGGGCGCCCGAGGTGCGCACCGTGCTGGCCCTGCTGCGCACGCTCGCCAACCCGCAGGACACCAAGTCCGGCGTGTTCCCGCTGCTCTCGAGCGGCATGTTTGCCCTCGACGCGGACGACATGCTGCTTCTGGCCACCAAGCCCCAGGAGGTGCTCGACGCCCCGGCCAAGCGCCGCATCAACGTGGGTGCGCGCGAGGGCGAGCCCTTCTTTGGGGACGTGGGCCCCTCCGAGCGCCTCGTGGCCGCCCGTCGCGTGCTGGGCCGTGCCTGGGCGCGCGTGGGCGCGCTGCCCGTGGCCGACGTCTGCCTCATGGCCGTGCGCGAGTCGGGCTGGCTCGCACGCCTGGAGGGACGGGGCGTCTCCGGCCGCGCCGTCGCGGCCAACGTGCTTGCCGCAATCCGCCACGTCCGAGAGCTCGCCGAGCCTGCGGCACTCGATGCCATTCGGGCGGCGGACGAGTTCGGCCGCTGGCTCGACGCGGCCAAGGAGGGGCCGGCGTCGCTCTCGGGCGAGGGCCTCGACGCGGTGAGCCTCATGACCGCGCACGCCTCCAAGGGCCTCGAGTTCGACGTGGTGGCCGTGGTGGGCTGCTGCGGCTCCGAGCGCCCGCGCCCGGCTCCGCGCCTGCTCTCGCGCAGGGACGGCGAGCGCGTGGTCCTGTCGCTGGCGCCGTCCGGCTTTACCCTGCCCGACCTGGGCGAGGACGCGCCGGCGGGCCCCGAGGACTGCGCCTCCCCGCTCGAGTGGCGCTCCCTCATGGAGGCCGAGCGTGCCGAGTCCGAGACGCGCGAGGACGGCCGGCTGCTCTACGTGGCGCTTACGCGCGCCAAGGAGTGCGTGGTCCTTGCCATGGACGTCACGGAGAAGAAGGACGAGTCGCTCTCTCCCGCGATGGCCAACGACATCTGCCACGCCCTCTTTGCCGAGCGCCCGCGCTCGGGCGAGGAGGGGTTCGACTACGGCGGCGCGGCGTCGGGTTTGGCTCGAACGGTCGACGTGTCGCTTGCGGCCGACGGGTCGGTCGAGGTGGACGGCGGTGGCGCCGGGATCGAGGACGCTGCCGCGGGCGGTATCGATGGCGGGGCGGGCGTTGGTGCGGCTGCTGTCACGGGCCTCGCGGTCGAGAAGGATCCCTCCGCCGAGGCCACCGATGGCCGCCGAGCGTTCGAGCTCCTCGACATCGACGCCGAGACCCACGCGCGCCTCGGCTCCTGGCGTCCGCGCGAGGGCGTGTTCAGCTACTCGTCCGCCCACCGCGTGTTTGCCACTGGCCTGGCGGAGCCCGACGCCCACGACGCGGGACATGCCCCGGCCAAGGGTGTGTCTCTCACGCTCGATGACATGCTCGACCTGCCGCTTCCCGAGCCCGTCGACGCCGCGGAGGCGGCCCGTGCGGCCCAGGTGCCCCGGGGCGAGGCTCCCGTTGAGGGTCGCTGTCGCGGGGCTGCCGACGTGCCCGCTGCCCCGCCTTGGGAGGATGACTCGGCAGACCCCGCCGAGACGGACGACGCCGACCGCGCCACGAGCCTCGGCTCGGCCTTCCACGAGCTTGCCCGCTATATGGTCGAGACGGGCCACGCGCCCGCCGACGGGCGCGTGGACGTGGTGGCGCGCGCCTACGGCGTCGGCCGCAGGGACCTTGGCCGGCTGCGCGAGGTCCTTGTGCGCTGGGAGGGGAGCGACCTGCGCCGTGAGGTGCTCGCGCACGGCCTCGTCCGCGCGGAGGTGCCGTTCTTCTGCAAGGTCGCGTCCCCGCTCGGGAGCGACCTCGAGGGGGCCATCGACCTCCTGGCGACCGACGTGGCGCCGACCGCGGGTCTCGCAGCTACCCCGGCCGGCTCCGTCTCCCGCGCCGGGCGGCCCCAGGCCCTGCTCGTGGACTACAAGACCGGCGACCACGGGCTCACCTACGCCCAGATTCGCTCTCGGCACGAGATGCAGGCACGCTTCTACGCCTCCGTGCTCAGGCGGCAGGGCTTTGGCGACGTCGACTGCGCCTTCGTCTGCGTCGAGCTCGAGGACGGGACGGGCCAGCCCGTCGTCACGCGCTACCGGTTCAGGTAGGGCGGGCGGCGGGTGCGGGGGAGAGCCGCACCCGCCCCATGTCCCCTCGTTTCCTACCGCACGCCGAGCCGCCGCGCCCCGAAGGCTTGGCTGCACCTAGACTTGTGACGAGTTATGTAAACAAGCGAATGACAGCGCGTGGGGACGCGCCGCCATCGTGGGGAGGAACCATGGGAGACAACGAAGCGGCCGCCCCCGGGCGCGCCGAGGGCCGGCATGTCGCGGCGTCGCCTGCGACGGAGCGCCCGGCAGGCGCCGCGCGCGAGCGTGCGGTGCGCGTCATCAAGGTCAGGCAGAGCGTGTTCGCGAGCAACGACCGCGCCGCCGACGAGCTGCGCGCCCGCCTGCGCGCCCGCGGCACCTACCTGCTCAACCTCATGAGCAGTCCGGGGTCGGGCAAGACCACCACGCTCGCGCGCACGGTCGAGCTCCTCGCCCCGCGCCTGTCGATGGGCGTCATGGAGGCCGATATCGACTCCGACGTGGACGCCCGCACGATGGCGGCCACTGGCGTGCCCGCCGTGCAGCTGCACACGGGCGGCATGTGCCACCTCGACGCCGCCATGTGCGAGCAGGGCCTGGCCGAGCTCGACCGCGTCGCGGCCGACGCCGGCGCAGCCCCGCTCGACCTCGCCATCCTCGAGAACGTGGGCAACCTCGTGTGCCCGGCCGAGTTCGACACGGGGGCCAGTGCTAACGTGGCCATCCTCTCCGTGCCGGAGGGCGACGACAAGCCGCTCAAGTACCCGCTCATGTTCCAGGTCTGCGACCTGGTGCTCGTCAACAAGATGGACGTGGCGCCCTACTTCGACTTCGACTACGACAGGCTGCGCGAGAACGTGCGGATGCGCAACCCCCACGCCCGCGTGATTCCCATCTCGGCCAAGACGGGCGAGGGCGTGGACGCCTGGACCAGCTGGCTCTACGCCAAGGTCATGGACTGGAAGGAGGCCTAGGATGGCCGGCACGAGAGGCTCCGCCGTGCAGGCCCCCGAGGCCGCCGCGCCAGAGGGGCGCACCGGTGCCGCCGGGCCCCGCCCCAACTCCGCTGGACTCCCCGCCCAGACCGTCGAGGCCCCCGAGGGCACGCGCACGGTCAACGGCCTCGGCGTCTCCTTCACCGAGCCCGACATCGGCGCCCAGTTCGTGAGGCCCCTGCCGGACAGCCCGCGCCCGGCCATCGTGGCGCTTGCCAGGCACTGCACCAACCGGCTCCTGGGCAAGGACCAGCTTCTGCCCTACGAGTACTGGTCCTTTGCCGAGGCGGCTACCGACGACGAGGCCGAGATGCTCTGCCACCTCAAGATGCGCCGGCCCTACACCCTGGACGCGGCGGTCAAGGCCACGCACATCCCGGCGGTCACGCTCGAGCCGATGCTCGACAGGCTCTCCTACACGGGTCTGCTCGAGTACGACTGGGAGAATCCCACCCGCACCAAGCAGTGGGTGCTGCCCATGCTCGTGCCTGGCTCGGCCGAGTTCCTCAACATGCGCATGGGGCAGCTCACGGAGCACCCCGTCTTCGCCAAGTTCTTCGAGCAGGCCAGCAAGGGCCCGCTCAGCCGCGCCACGCCGATGGTGCCGCCGGGAGGTGCGGGCATCGGCATGCACGTCATCCCGGTCGAGCGCGCCATCGAGCACGAGAACCACTCCGTCTCGATCGAGCACATCAAGCACTGGCTCGACAAGTACGACGGCAAGTACGCCGCGAGCGCCTGCAGCTGCCGCATGAGCCGCCAGGTGATGGGCGAGGGTTGCGGCGACGACTATAACGACTTGTGCATCGCCGTGGGCGACATGGCCGACTTCGTGGTCGAGACCGATCGCGGTCGCTACGTCGACCGCGACGAGGTCTACGAGATCCTCCAGCGCGCCGAGGACAACGGCTTCGTGCACCAGATCACCAACATCGACGGCGAGAACAAGATCTTCGCCATCTGCAACTGCAACGTGAACGTGTGCTACGCGCTGCGCACGAGCCAGCTGTTCAACACGCCCAACCTGTCGCGCTCGGCCTACGTGGCGCACACCGACGCCAAGACCTGCGTGGCCTGCGGCCGCTGCGTGGAGGTGTGCCCGGCCGGTGCGGTGAAGCTCGGCCAGAAGCTCTGCGACAGGCGCACGCACGCCGTGCCCAGCTATCCCAGGCAGGAGCTTCCCGACGAGGTGAAGTGGGGTCCCGAGAAGTGGAGCCCGCGCTACCGTGACACCAACCGCATCGAGACCTACGACACGGGTACGGCGCCCTGCAAGACGGCCTGCCCGGCGCACGTGGCGGTGCAGGGCTACCTCAAGCTTGCCGCCCAGGGTCGCTACGCCGACGCGCTCGCGCTCATACGGCGCGAAAACCCGTTGCCTGCGGTGTGCGGGCGCATTTGCAACCGCCGCTGCGAGGACGCCTGCACGCGTGGCGCCGTTGACCGCGCGGTGGCCATCGACGAGGTCAAGAAGTTCGTGGCCCAGACCGAGCTCGACCCGCGACCCGCCACGTGCCGCCCCAGGTGCGCCCCAAGGTGGAGGGCGACTTCACCGAGCGCGTGGCCATCGTAGGCGCGGGCCCGGCGGGCCTCTCGTGCGCCTACTACCTGGCCGAGAAGGGCTACCACCCCGTGGTGTTCGAGAGGAGCGCCCGTCCGGGCGGCATGCTCACCTACGGAATCCCCAGCTACAAGCTGGAGAAGGACGTCGTTGCGGCCGAGGTCGCCGTCATCGAGGCGATGGGCGCGGAGTTCCGCTATGACGTGGAGGTTGGGCGCGATGTGACCCTCGACGAGCTGCGCGCGCAGGGCTTTAAGGCGTTCTACCTGGCGATTGGCTGTCAGGGAGGCAGGCTTGCGGGCGTGGCCGGCGAGGAGGGACCCGGCGTGTCGGCGGCCGTGGACTTCCTGCGGGCGGTCTCCATGGCGCAGGCGGGCGAGCGGGGCTTCGAGGAGGCCGCGCGCCGGGTTGGCCTGACGGCGGCCGGCGACGGGAGGCTCTCGCTCGACGGGCCCACGGTGGTCGTGGGTGGCGGCAACGTGGCCATCGACGTGGCCCGCACGGCCGCGCGCCTGGGCTCCGAGCCCGTCTCGATGTGGTGCCTCGAGAGTCCGGCCGAGATGCCGGCGAGCGAGCAGGAGTGCGCCGAGGCCGCCGAGGACGGCGTGACCATCCACAACGGCTGGGGTCCGGCCGAGGTCGTGCGCGGCGAGGACGGCAGCGTCCGGGGCGTCACGCTCAAGCGCTGCGCGCGCGTGTTCGACGAGGACGGTCGGTTCTCGCCCACCTTCGACGAGAGCGACACCACCTTCGTGCCGGCGGCGCGCGTGGTACTCTCCATCGGGCAGAGCATCGAGTGGGGAGGCCTGCTCGATGGGTCTGCCGTGGAGCTCGGGCGTGGGCGCGGTGCCGTGGCCGACCCCGTGACCTACCAGACCGCCGAGCCCGACGTCTTTGCGGGCGGCGACGCCTACACCGGCCCCAAGTTCGCCATCGACGCCATCGCCGCAGGTCACGAGGCTGCGGTCTCCATCCATCGCTTCGTGCAGGGCGGCACGCTCACCATCGGGCGCAACCAGCGCCGCTACCGCAAGATCGACCGCGAGGAGGTCGAGCCCGGCAGCTACGACGAGGCAGGCAGGAACGAGCCGCGCGTCGACCACGGGCTCGAGCGCAAGCTGCCGTTCAGCGAGTACGTGGCCGCCTTCACCGAGCAGCAGGTGCGCGCCGAGACGGCGCGCTGCCTGGGCTGCGGCGCGAGCGTGGTGGACGAGAACAAGTGCATCGGCTGCGGCCTCTGCACCACCAAGTGCGAGTTCGACGCCATCCACCTGTTCCGTGAGCGGCCCGAGTGCTCGCGGACGGTGAAGTCCGAGAGTAAGCTGTCGGCAATCGCGCCCTACGCCCTCAAGCGCGAGCTCAAGATCCGGTTCAAGAAGAAGTAGGGGCTCGCCGCGGGGCGGGGGAGTGCTGCCCGCCTCGCGGCGGCGATTGTCCTCGCGGCGGCGATTGTCCTCGCCCCGCGGTGGTGGGCGCCCCGCTTTGCAGCGGTTGATTTCCTCGCGCCAACGTCGAGCCGCTGCTCGCGGTGTCGAGTTCTTGGTTAGTGGTCACGGATGGCGACTTACCGTGCCTGTCCCGGCCGCGAGTGCCCTGCTGGGCTCGATTGGGTCATGCCTTGACGGCCTTCCTTGGACCGCGACCGTTCGAGAGGGCATGGTTTGGGCCTCAGAAGGCGCCACGATGCGTGCGCGGGGTGTTCGGGCGAGAGTGCGAGGCACAGTAAATCGCCCCTCGTGACCAGCCTCGCGAGATTCGGTGTCGCGTCGGGGCGATGAGAGGGGCAGGGAAGGTGCATTCATGCACGAGCTGGGCATCGTGTTCTACATCATCGACGACGTGAAAGGCGTGGCGGAGGAGAACGGTGTCTCCCGCGTCACGCGCGTGATCCTTGAGCTGGGCGAGGTCTCGGGCGTGGTGCCGGCGTACCTGCAGGACGCGTGGAAGTGGGCCTGCGCGCGCGAGGCGCTCCTGGACGGCTGCGAGCTTGCGGTGGAGGCCATTCCCGCGGTGACGCTCTGTGACGACTGCGGGGCCGAGTACGCCACCGTGGAGTATGGCCGCACCTGTCCGGTGTGCGGCAGCGGCAACACACATCTGCTGCGAGGGACCGAGGTCATGATCAAGGAGATCGAGGTGGAGTGGGGACGCCGATGGCGGAGGGTCTTCCGGCAATTTCCAAAAGATTCTTCTTGCGGCAGATTGGGCCGTTGGTTATAGTAATAACCCGCTGCTGGGAGCGGAGCCGCACCAGTGGTCATATGGAGTCGCCAGCTTAGCTCAGTTGGTAGAGCACCGCTCTCGTAAAGCGGGGGTCACCAGTTCAAGTCTGGTAGCTGGCTCCATCGAAAAGCGCAGGCCAGAGGCTATGGTGTCTCTGGCCTGTTTTGTATTCAGCCTTTGCCATTGGCTATCGTCCTTTGTGACTGCCTATCCTTGGTCCCAAGCGCAGCCTCTAGGGTTGTCACGTAACCTGGCAGTGCACTGTTCCACATGTTAGGGCATCACTCCGTACCTCTGCCCCGCAGAACGCGTGGACCATGCGAGGGTTCGGCCCCGCGGTCCCCATCCGCGCATCTGCTACACTCAACCAGAAAAACCGTGATAGATGGCCGGTCTGCGCTTGCTGGGGCCGGCCATGTCTATGTCGCGGGAGCCTCGGTGGCCGCCATCGCGCGCCGCCCGGGCGGTCCTCGCGACCCACAGGGGAGGAGACGCCGATGGCGCGCCCGGAGAAGATTGACTGCGTCCTGTTCGACTGCGATGGGGTCATCGTCGACTCCGAGCCCATCGCCGCCGAGCGCAACGTCAAGGTCTACCACATGCTCGGCGTGCCGGTGACCTACGAGGACGCGCTCACGCTCTGCGGCAAGTCGGCCGACAGCATCCCGCCGCTCGCCGCCAAGTACGGCAAGGCCATCACCCTCGGGCAGTTCACCTCCGCGATGGACGCCGCCCGCGACCGCGGCGAGCTCAGCCGGACCATCTACCTCGAGCCGGACATGCGCGTCATGCCGGGCGTCCGCGAGCTCATCGCCCGCCTGCGCGCCGCCGGTCTGCGCACGGGCCTCGTTTCCTCCACGGTGTCCCCGCACGTCCTGTGCATGCTCGACCGCTTTGGCCTGGCCTCGTCCTTCGACGTGATTATCACCGGCGACGTGGTCGACCACCACAAGCCCGACCCCGAGCCCTACCTCACGGCCATGCGCTGCCTCGACACCACGCCCGAGCGCTGCGTCGTCGTGGAGGACTCGCCCACCGGCATCGCCGCGGGCGCGGCGTCCGGCGCCTACGTGCTGGGCTTTCGCGGATCCATCGTCAAGCAGGACGTGAGCGCGGCGAACGAGTCGCTCGAGTCCTACGCCGACTTCGACCTCGCGTAGGCGGTGGGCGTGACTGTGGCCCAGGACGAGGAGGGCGGCCCCGCACGCCGTTGCGGGGAGGGCGGCCCCGCACGCCGCCGCGGGGACGGCGCCCCCTCGCGCCGCCTGCTCGACGCCGACTGGTTCAACAAGCTGCTTATCGTCTCGTGCGCGCTCGCGTGGGGCTTCTCGTTCTTCCTCATGAAGGACGTCACGGCGGAGTTCCCCGTCTTCTGGTTGCTCTTCGTGCGCTTTGGCATCGCGAGCCTGCTCATGCTTGCGGTGTTCTGGCACCGCATCCGGGCGCACGTGACGGGACCCGTCATTCGCACGGGCATCGTGCTGGGTGTCTTCTACGGGCTCGGCTACGTGTTCCAGACGTTTGGCATCGTGTTCACTACGCCGGGCAAGAACGCGTTTCTTACCGGCATCTACTGCGTGCTGGTGCCGTTCTGCGCTTGGGCGATGGGCAAGGGGACGCCGCGCCGTACGAGCGTGATCGCGGCGCTCGCGAGCCTCGCGGGCATGGGGCTCGTGGTGCTCGACAACGGCCTGCCGCTCAACGCGGGCGACCTGCTCACGCTCGTGGGTGCCGTCTTCTTTGCGCTGGAGATGGTGGTTGTGGCCTCCGAGGGGCGCGACAAGGACGTCTGGGCGCTCACGTTCTGGCAGTTCGTGACCATCACGGCGATCGTGGGCGCGGGGACGCTTGCCCTGGAGCGCCCGCCCGAGGCCGAGCTGTTCACGCCCGGCAACGTGGGCTCGCTCGTGTTCTTGGCCGTGATCTGCTCGTTTGCGGCGCTGGCCGTGCTCAACTACGCGTTCACGAAGGTGGACCCGTCGGCCGGCGCGCTGCTCTCGTCGCTCGAGAGCCCGTCGGGCGTGGCCTTCTCCGTGGCGTTTGGCTACGAGGGCCTCACGCCGCGCCTCCTGTTCGGGTTTGCCCTCATCTTCTGTGGCATCGTGTTCTCCGAGGCGGGCGACAAGATCGTGGCCGCCCTGCCGGTACGCCGCCGGAGGTAGGGCGAGGCGTCGTTGGCGACCGGCCCCGCCCTGCCGTTGCCGGCCCGCCGCCGTCAAGCCTTCATCGCTGATTCGCGAGTGTAGCGTTTTCGGACAGCACCGGTCACAAAACCCCAGGTCAGTGGAAGGTGTCATGTCCGAAAACGCTACAGTTGTGGATGAGAGCTGCGCGAACGTAGCACTTTCGGACAAGGGGCCCTGCAAAACCGCAGGTGGCAGAGACGGCCTTGTCCGAAAACGCTACAGTCGCGGTGGGTAGGGGCAGTCCGGCCCCCACTTTCCGCGAACGTAGCACTTTCGGACAAGGGGCCCTGCAAAACCGCAGGTGGCTGAGTCGGCCTTGTCCGAAAACGCTACAGTCGCGGAAGAATGGGGGGAGTCCCGTACCGCGTCGCGGAGTGTGGCCGTTGCGAGGCGTGTGGCGCAGCGGGTTGCGTGGTGCGCCGGTCGTGCGGCGCACGAGGCGGCCCGCGCATGACGCGCGCGCGTGCGCGTGCGTGCCGTGCGCGTTCGTGCCGCGCATGACGCGCGTGTGCGTGCCGGGCGCGGGTTTGGGACACCTGTCCCCTCTGGTCTCCGAGTCGTATGCACATAGGGTACCATTCGATGCGTCATGCCGTGCCCTAACTCGGAGGACTTATGCGCTTCTACGCATTTCTCGCCGTCAACGACACGCCTCGCCCCGGCGAACTCGAACGCCGCATCGACGAGTACGCGCGCCTGGGGCTGGACGGCGTGGTATGGCATCCGCGCGACTATCCGGCCGCCTACCTGGGCGACGAGTACCTGCGCATCCTCTCCGGGGCCATCCTGCACGCGCGCGAGCGTGGCCTCGCCTTCTGGATCCACGACGAGAACCTCTGGCCGGTGGGGCCCCTCGACGGGCCCGTCGAGCAGGCGGTGCCGGACTCGGTCGTGCGTTGGCTCGAGTGCTCGCCCGCCACGGCGCCCGTCTTCCAGCGCCAGGTGGCCGTGCGCGAGCGGCGCGGGCCCAGCACCTTCTCGCGGGCTTGCACGGAGGCCTTCGTCGGTCTCGCACACGAGCGCTACCGCGCGGGCCTCGGCCCCGAGGCCTTCGCCCACGTGGAGGCCTTCTTCTCAGACGAGGTGCGCTTCACCTGCCCCGCCGCGCCCGCGGGTGCGGACGTCCTGCCGTGGCCTCCCGAGGTGGAGCGGAAGCTGCGAGCCCAGGGCATCGACGTCTCGCCGGAGCGGCTCCTCGGGCTCTTCGGCGGCGACTCCGACCAGATTCGCGAGCTTCGCCGCGCCTACTGGGAGACGCTCACCGACTGCCTCGTCGAGGGCTTCTACCAGCCCATTCGCGAGTGGTGCGACGCGCACGGCAAGCGGCTGGCGGCGCACCTCAAGGGCGAGGAGACCCCGTTTCTGCAGGTGGGCTACGCGGGCAGCGCCCTCGAGGTCCTGGCCGCCACCACGCTTCCGGGCGTCGACGCCCTGGAGCGCGAACCGCACAACCGCTACTACCCGCGCCTTGCCTCGAGCGTGGCGGCCCAGGTGGGCGACGGCCGCTCGATGTGCGAGGCGTTCGGCGGGGCGGGCAACGGCTCCACGGCGGCCGACCTCGTGCGCTACGTGCGCTGGATCGGCGGCTGCGGCATCACCGACGTGCTGCTCCACCTCGACCACCTGCGTCTCGACGCCACGGCCATGCGCGATTGGCCGGCGGCGATGCCCACCTACATGACGTGGAAGCCCGTGTTTCGCTCCGTGCTTGAGAGCCTGGCCGACGCCGACGCCTGCGAGACGGCGCGCGACGGGGCGGGCACGGTGGTCGTGGTGCCCATGCGCGTCGTGCAGGAGTGCTTCACGCCCGGCGAGCTTGCGGGCGTGGACGAGCGCGACGGCTCGGGCGAACCCGACACGGCCTCGGCGCGCATATCGGACGAGGTGGTGGCCCTCATGGACGCCGCCAGCGCGCTGGGCGTCTCGCCGCACCTCGTGGAGGAGCGCGCCCTCGAGCGCAGGGGACGCACGGCGGGCGCCGAGCTCGTGGTGGGCAAGGCCCGCTACCAGCGCGTCATTGCCTTCGCGGAGGCCTATGCGTCGCCCGTGGTGTCCAAGATGCTCGCGGGCCTCGGGGCGGCCGGCGGCGAGGTGCTCACGCCCGAGGGGTGGCTCGCCAAGCTGGGCCAGGTGACGACGTCGTTCACGGGCATGCCCGAGACGCTTGCCGTGGGTGAGCTGGCCCGGGCGCCCAAGCCCGAGGAACGGCTCGAGTCCGTGGTGCCCGAGCAGTCCCCCTGGCGCGTCACCCCTCCCGAGCGGAACCTCCTCAAGATTGGCTACGGGCCCGTCGAGCCGGACGAGGATGATGGGGACATGGTCGGGCGCGGGGATGGCACGGCGGGCGAGCCTGCCGGTGCCGCAGACGGGCCTGCCGAAGCGCTCAATCCCGCCGACGAGTCCCTCCGCGTGGCCTCCCTCGACTTCGTCGAGGACCTCTCGGATGCGGGCTGCACCCTCATGGCAAGCGACGCGGTCGCGGGGCTTTCCTGGGATGGCGAGGCGCTCGACCTCGAGCTGGACGAGCGGGGCCGCTACGTGGCCACGCCGCCGGCTGGTCTCTGCACGGCAGGCGTGCACCGCCTCGCCTTCTCCGTGGTGGACGAGCCGCGCCCGGTTCTCTACCTCGAGGGACGCTTTGGCGTGTGGTCGCGCCTCTGGCCCTTCGACGGCCGTCAGATGACGAGCCGCGGCACCTTCGAGCTCTACCGCGAGGGCAGCCTCTCCGAGCTCTCGGCCGACCTGCTCGAGAGCGGCTATCCCTTCGCCTTCCGTCCCGTGACGCTCGAGAAGACGGTGCACGTGGCCGAGGCAGGACGCTTCTGCGTGGAGCTTCGCGACGTGGAGGCGAGCGCGGCGCGCGTGCGCGTGGACGCGGGAGGGCCGCTCGACGTGTGGGGGCCGGACTTCAGGACCGCGTCGCTCGAGCTTGGGGTCGGCGACCATGCGCTCTCGGTGGAGGTCTTCAACAGCACCTACAACGTGCTGGGGCCGCACCACTACTATCGTGGTGACGTGGGACTCGTGACGCCCGCGCAGTTCGAGGGCACGCGCAACTTCGCCGACCCCGACCACGCGCCGGCGCACACGAGCGTCGATGCCTGGCACTTCGTGCGCTGGGGCGTGGGCAACGACGTGGCGCTTGTGGTCGCGGACGCGTAGGCGGCTGCGGGAAGGGGAGGGACCGAGATGGCAGGCGCGATGCCCGGGCTCGAGATGCCCTCTGGGCGGTCCATCCGCGTCTACCACGACCTCGACGTCCGCCTCGTGCTCGAGGACATGTTCTGCTGGCTAGAAAGGCGGTCCATTGGCAGGCAATCAGTGTGAAACAGCGGGGGAGGGCAGCCCCGCGAACCAGGAGGGCGGCTCTGCGCGGAGCATCCCCGAGAATGTGAAGAACGTCCTCGTCATCATGACCGACCAGCATCGCGTGGACTCGATCGGATGCCTGGGCAACCCGTACGCCAAGACGCCCAGCCTCGACCGCATCGGCGAGGAGGGCTTTGCCTTCACCAACGCCTGGACGCCCACGGCCATCTGCACGCCGGCGCGCTCGGACTGGGACGAGGTCAAGAGTAGCTAGCGGGTTGGTGGGCCGACCGCTCGCCTGCCGGGTTAGCCGGGCGGCGGGTTTTCTGTGCGCGCCCGCCAGCGATTTGCACACACACGGAGGAGGCAGCCATGCACTACATCGGAGTTGACAGCGGCGGGACCAAGACGGCGTTTACGCTGTTCGACGACGACCTGGCCCGCGTCGACACCCTGCGGCTGGGAACCACGCACTTCCAGCAGGTTGGCTACGACGGCATGGAGCGCCTCCTCGCGGAGGGCATCGACGAGCTGGTCCGGCGCAACGACGTGGGCGAGTTCGGCGTGGGCTTCGGTATCGCCGGGTTTGGCGAGGAGGCCAGCGTCGCCGACCGCATTCGGGAGAGCGTCGCGCGCGTGGCAGGCGAGCGGCCCTACACGCTCATGAACGACGGCGAGGCGGCGCTCTCGGCGTCGCTGGCGCTGGGCGACGGTATCGTGCTCGAGTCCGGGACGGGCTCGATCGCGTTTGGCATCTGCGACGGACGGGTCGAGCGCTGCGGCGGCTGGGGCCATCAGATTGGTGACGAGGGGAGCGGGTGGTGGATCGGCAAGCAGCTGCTCGCCGCCTTCTCGCGCGAGAGCGACGGGCGCGCGCCGCGCGGGGCGCTGCACGACGTGGTGATGGAGGGGCTGGGCCTCGCCGAGGAGTTCGACATCATCGGCTACGTGCGCGACGACCTGGCCGACGACCGCACCAAGACCGCCGCGCTGAGCCGCCTTGCCGCAAGGGCCGCCGAGTCGGGCGACCCCGAGGCCGTGGCCATCTTCGAGGCCGCCGCGGGCGAGCTGGCCGAGCTTGCCGTCGTGCTCTCGCGCGAGCTGTTTGGGCGTGGCGAGGCGGGCGGTCTGGAGGGCGGCGCCGGCGAGGAACCCGTGGCGGTGACGTACGCCGGTGGCACCTACAAGGTGGGCGAGCTCATCCTGGGCCCGCTTCGCGCGATGCTGCCCGCGTGGTGCAAGCTCGTCGACCCCGCCTACGACCCCGACATGGGCGCCGTGCTGCTGCTGAGGGACCGGCTTGGGTAGGGTTCGCGCGCACGTGCGCAGCCGGCGTGTGCCGGTGGCCGCGTCGGCCACGGGGTCCTCTCGTGCAGCTTGCACGCACATGCGCATTTGCGGCCCGCGGATGCGCGCAAACGCTCCTGTGCGTGCAACCTGTTCTGCCGGCGAAACAGCTGACACGAATATACGCATTTGCGGCTTAAAAACATGCCCAAATGCTCCGTTTCGTGCAGCCGGGCACGTGCCCATCTGGGGGGCGAGTGCCCGGCTGTTGGTTCTTGCCTTGTTGGCGGGAATTACTTCGGGCCGTCTACCGCCGCCCTTGGTCGGCGGTAGATGAGCACGCCGACACGAAGCAACTGATAGGTGACGAGCATCGCGCTGATTACCCTCAGGGCCGCGGCCAGATTCTCAATGAGTGCAACGCCGGGGATTCCGCCAAAGACCAGGAAAATGTCATTGCTCTGGCCAAGGAGTCCGAGCCTGGAGAGCATGCCCCCGACTTCCAGCAGCGCCTGCCCAATGACACCGACATGCACGAACAGGTACACGGCGCTCCAAAAGCCCAGCCTTATGACTCTCGTGGTAAGGGTCCTGCACATATTGCCCACCTCCCGGACTACTTGACAGCTCAAGTGCCAGCTCTATTTAGCGGAGACTGATTGAGACCGTACTTGAATAGTACTTGCGTGCGTACCAGGTGCTGCTCGAAGACCCTGACATCCCGAATCCGGCAGAGAGAAGGCCGCTATAGCTGAACCCGGCGGTGTTTCCCTTCGCGACCGTTACGGTCCCTTGATACCCAATTACAATCGTATTGGTAGGAAACCTTGTGGTGCTCGAGTAGGTGTGTGGGCTTTCGAGATAGTAGGAGCCACTTGCGGCATATTGTCCAGCGCTGTTAACCCGTTCGATTTGACCCCACGAAGTGGAGGCGGTAACGTTTACTTCTGCCCATACAATTGTCTGTACGCTCATGCCATCTGCCGTAGCGATAGTACGGGTCCTGCTCAAGGTAGTGTTGTAGTTGTCATAGTATGGGGCAATCTCTGAGTTAGCGCGTACGTCGGTAGCACGATTCTCGATGACAGAAATGGGATTTCGGGCCGTTCGCTATATTCGTCGAGAACTTCCCCGCTGATCTTATCCAACACTTTTGCGGTGACCTTGTTGGCGGGGGCATCGTAGGTCCTAATTACGTCGACTTTATCGGGATCAAACGGCGCGGTGATCTCGAGTGCCGCCAGTTGGATTGTGGTTTCAGGCTCAATTGCAAATCCTGGCGTGGCATAACCACAGAGACAAACGGCTGCAGTAAGGATAAAGGCTAGTAGTCTTTTCATGTCCGTGTCCCTTATCAATGAGGGTGGGCTGAAGGTATATCACCTGAAGCAGTCCAACGGATTCACCTCCTCAAGGATTTGAGCGTCTATCTGCAGAATCAATCTGATTACATATTCTTATGGTTATTTCAAAAGGCTATTAGAATTCTGTTAAAGGTATCTATTAGCCCGCGTGTGGCTGTGGGCTGATGATTGCTCGGATTACGCTGATCGATCAGTTCCTCAAAGGGGGTCTGATTAAGCTAGAAGCAGATCGTAAAGACGGGGCCGTCCACATCGTCATCTTGGGCTCCCCATGCCTGGCCGCGTCGGCCACGGGGTCCTCTTGTGCAGCTTGCACGCACATGCGCATTTGCGGCCCGCGGGCGCGTGCAAACGCTCCTGTCCGTGCAACCTGCTCTGCCGGCGAAACAGCTGACACGTATATACGCATGTGCGGTCCTTGAGCGCGCCCAGGTGGCGTTCTTCTCGGGCCTTGCCGCGTTTGGGGTGGGGGAGGACGAGGGGTGCACGGGAGGCGCCGGCGCGTTCGCGGGCGGCTCCGACCATGCGCCCGACGACCTCGCGGCGGCCGCGCAGGGCTGCCGCGTGCGTGCCACCGGTGCCACCCCGGGCGAGCCCGCGCTCGTCAAGGCCGAGGCGAACACCAACATAAGCTGTGGCAAGACGGTCATCCCGGCCGTGCGCTACGAGATTCCGGCAGGCACGGTGGAGCTCGTCACGGAGGTGCTCGTCCGGGAGTGGGAGTCCCTCGGCCCATCCCGTGGCCCGCTCGCCCCTCAGCCCGCGCCGGCCCGCCCGGCCCCCGGTCCCGTTCGCCCGACTCGACTGCGTACGCCCCCTCGGCCAGCGCCAGCCCTGCCCCACGTCTCCCCAAAGCGGTAGGATTGCGCCACAGCCAACGGAAAGGGGCGCGCATGAAGTATGCGGTCATCGGCGCGGGGGCCATGGGCCTGCGCTACGGCATCCACCTCAAGAAGTACGCGGGCAAGGAGGTCGACTTCATCGACACCTGGGAGCCCAACGTCGAGAAGATTCGCGAGCAGGGCGGCGTCTACGTGGCGCGTGACCACGAGAACTGTCACCTCGAGCCCATCGATGTCTACTACCCCGAGGAGTACACGGGCGACCCCGACTGCTGGGTGGTCTTCGTCAAGCAGATGCAGCTCGACGGCTTCCTCGAGCGCTGCGCACCGCTGTTCAAGGATCACCAGATCTGCTTCACGGCCATGAACGGCATGGGCCACTACGAGAAGCTCCTCAAGCACTTCTCGCCGGAGCGCCTCTTTGGCGGCACCGCCGTCATCGCTACCGTGCTGCCCGGCCCCGGCGATGTTGACTTCATGGGCGCGCTCGGCAAGGAGTACATGCACGTCTGCGAGTACGACAACAAGCGCACCCCGGTCGGCGAGCAGCTCTTCGCCGACCTCACGGCCGCCAAGCTCGGCCCCGAGTGGAGTCCCGACATCATGAGCATGTCGATGGCCAAGGTCATGCTCAACTCGGTGTGCAACACGCTCTGCACCATGTTCAAGATCCAGATGGGCCCCATCGGCGCCGACCCACACATGCGCCACGTGTGCGAGCAGCTCGTGGGCGAGGGCTTTGACGTGTGCGAGCTCGCCGGCATCGACCTGGGCATCACGCGCGAGCAGGAGGTCGACGCCATCATGCAGAGCTTTATCGACCTCAAGTACCACTATCCCAGCATGTGCCAGGACATGTTCAAGGGCCGTCCCACCGAGGTGGACTACATCAATGGCTACATCGTGAAGCTGGGCCGTCAGCATGGCTATGAGGCCGTGCGCCACGAGCTGCTCTGCAGCGAGGTGCACTTTGCCGAGACGGCGCACCGCGTGCACGAGGAGATGGCCGCGGCGGAGAAGTAGCGGCTCCCTTGGCGGCGTGCGGGCTTGGGAGACGCGCGCGCCCGGGTGGCACGCGCGCCCGGGTGACGCGCGCGCCCGGGTGACGCGCGCGCTAACGAGGGTGGGTGCGGAGTGGAATCGAGGCCACTCCGCACCCGCCCGTCTTCGCCCCTCTCGGAAGCTCTCCCTCAATATGTCGCAGCTACATCGTGGTGGCGCCCCACCGCACGTGGCAGTCGAGGACCTGGTGCGGGTCCACGTCGCCCTTGTTCTGGATGAGGTCGAGCAGGATGCGGCACGCCTCGGCGCCCTCCTCGAAGGCGGGCTGCGTCACCACCGAGACGCTGGGGCTGGCCACGCCCGCCCACTCGGTGTTGTCAAAGCCGAGCAGCCCCACGTGCGTGGGCATGAGCGGGTAGAACTCGCGCATGGCCACGTAGACGTCGGGCAGGGCCCAGCAGTTGGGGGCAAACACGAGCGTGGGCGTGGTGCCGTCGATGTTGGCGCGCAGGAATTCGCGGAGCTTCTCGACGTCCACCTCGTCGTTCTCGATCTCGAACTGCGTGAAGCCCATCTCGGCCGCCTCGAGCGCGTCGACAAAGCCACTCGTTCGCTCGATGCGCGAGCTCAGCAGCTGCGGCGGGGCGGCCACGAGCAGGAAGCGCCGATAGCCCTTGCGCACGCACTCGCCTACGGCGCGGGAGGTGGCCTCGTAGTTGTCGGTCTTCACCCAGTTGGAGGCAAAGTCGTAGAACTTGCTGTCGAAGAAGACGAGCTGCTTGCCTGCGTCCTCGATGACCTTGGAGATCTCCTTGAACTGCGCGGTGGGCTGGACGATGAAGCCGTCGACGCCCACGGCGAGCAGGCGGTCGATGTAGGCGCGCTCGTCGGTGCGGCTGTGGTTGGAGCTGCTCACGAGCACGCGGTAGCCGGCCTTGGCGGCCACGCCCTCGATGCCCTTCACGATCTGGTTGGAGAACGTGTTGGTGATGTCGCCGATGATGACGCCCAGCAGCTGCGTGCGCTTGGCGTTCATGCCGCGGGCGATGGGGCTGGGCTCGTAGCCGGTCTTGGCGATGGCAGCCTTGATGCGCTCCTGTGTGGCCTCGCTCATGCGCTCGGTCTTGCCGTTGAGGTAGAAGGAGACCGTGGTCTTGGACGTGCCCGCCATGGTCGCGATGTCGTTGATGGTGATGCGCTTTTTGGTTGCGGTGGGCATGGGGGCTCCTCGGTTGCAGGTGACGCAGTAGGTAAACTGCATCGCCACGCTCGCGGGCGTTTGCGACTATATCGTATGCTGCGTACGGTTTATCTATAGTTTACCTACTTGCCGGGCCCACATTTCCTTCCGGATGATTTGTCACGTTTTCTTCCGTATGATTTGTCACATTTTGGGCGAGGCGAGGCAGGGCGGGCCGGCTGCTCGTCACATTTCCTTCCGGATGATTTGTCACGTTTCGCACCATGGCGCCGTTGCGTTCAAGCATTGCGGCAAGGTGCTGCTCGACGTCTTCAGGTACCTGGGCGTGGGCGACGTCTCGTACAACAAGCCGGCGAGCCTGCCGTATCTCACGGAGAGCCCGTTTGCGAAGTTGCCTGCCCACTTGCCCATCAAGCGGTGTACAACTCGCCATCTACGTGCGAAAACGTTACATATTGCATGCACGAGAGGCCCCAATGGGCCCAAGGTTTGCGCTACAGTAAAGACGTCTGTGGAGGTTCGGCCGCCGGGGAAAGCGTCCGGACCTCTTCGGTGCCGCCGTGCTGGGGAGCCGGCGGCTCGTAGGCAGGTCGCGTCGCCGGGGAACTGCGTCGCGGCCCGTTGGAGCAGGTCACGCTTGCGTGGCCCGTCCAAAAGAAAGGAGAGGCATGCAGTATTCCAAGGAAGTGGAGAACATGTGCCCCGTCGCCAAGGGCGCATACCACGGCCCCGCGCCCATCCCCGAGGAGGGCAAGTGGGTCCAGGCCAAGGAGATCTCTGACATCTCCGGCCTCACGCACGGTGTGGGTTGGTGCGCCCCGCAGCAGGGTGCCTGCAAGCTGACGCTCAACATCAAGCAAGGCGTCATCGAGGAGTGCCTCATCGAGACCATCGGCTGCTCGGGCATGACCCAGTCCGCCGCCATGGCCGCCGAGATCCTCCCGGGCAAGACCATCCTCGAGGCCCTCAACACCGACCTCGTCTGCGACGCCATCAACGTCGCCATGCGCGAGCTGTTCCTCCAGATCGTCTACGGCCGCAGCCAGACCGCGTTCTCCGAGGGCGGTCTGCCCGTGGGCGCCTCGCTCGACGACCTGGGCAAGGGCCTGCGCTCGCAGGTCGGCACCATGTTCGGCACCAAGGCCAAGGGCGCCCGCTACCTCGAGCTTGCCCAGGGCTACGTCACCCGCATGGCGCTCAACGACAAGGACGAGATCATCGCCTTCGAGTACCTCAACCTCGGCAAGTTCACCGACGCCATCAAGGACGGCAAGACGCCCGAGGAGGCCATCGCCGGTGCCATGGGCCACTACGGCCAGTGGGACGCCGCGGTCAAGTACATCGACCCGCGCACCGACAAGGAGACCCACTCCGTCGCCAGCACGTTCCCGGTGTCCGAGTAGAGAAGGGGAGGGGATACACGCATGACTGTTTCGTTTGAGGGCTACGAGCGCCGTATCGACAAGATCAACGGCGTCCTCGCCGAGAAGGGCATCGCCTCCCTGGAGGATGCCGAGAAGATCTGCCTGGACAAGGGCGTGAACCCGCGCGAGATCGTGCACGGCGTCCAGTCCATCGCCTTCGAGAACGCCGGCTGGGCCTACACGCTCGGCTGCGCCATCGCCATCAAGAAGGGCGTGAAGACCGCCGCCGATGCCGCCTCCGCCATCGGCGAGGGCCTGCAGGCCTTCTGCGTCCCTGGCTCCGTCGCCGAGGAGCGCAAGGTGGGCCTGGGCCACGGCAACCTGGGCGCCATGCTGCTGGGCGATGACACCCAGTGCTTCTGCTTCCTCGCCGGCCACGAGTCCTTCGCCGCCGCTGAGGGCGCCATCGGCATCGCACTCAACGCCAACAAGGCCCGCAAGGAGCCCCTGCGCGTCGTGCTGAACGGCCTGGGCAAGGACGCCGCCCAGATCATCAGCCGCATCAACGGCTTCACCTACGTGAAGACGCAGTTCGACTACTACACGAGCGAGCTCAAGGTCGTCGAGACCATCCCGTACTCCACGGGCGAGCGCTCCAAGATCAAGTGCTACGGCGCCGACGACGTCCGCGAGGGCGTTGCCATCATGTGGCACGAGGACGTGGACATCTCGATCACGGGCAACTCCACGAACCCCACGCGCTTCCAGCACCCGGTCGCGGGCACCTACAAGAAGGAGCGCCTGGCCGCCGGCAAGAAGTACTTCTCCGTGGCTTCCGGCGGCGGCACCGGCCGTACGCTGCACCCGGACAACATGGCTGCCGGCCCCGCCTCCTACGGCATGACCGACACCATGGGCCGCATGCACTCCGACGCCCAGTTCGCCGGCTCCAGCTCGGTGCCTGCGCACGTGGACATGATGGGTCTCATCGGCATGGGCAACAACCCCATGGTCGGTGCCACTGTGGCCTGCGCCGTCGCCGTGGACGCCGCGCTCAACAAGTAGGCGCCTCGGCCATTGTGCTTCGCTTTCGGCCATAGGGCTTCGCCCTACGAGCCGCCACCCCTCGGGGTGGCGGCTTTCTTTGTGCCGCGGCGGAGCCGCGGGCCTGTGCCGGGATTCTGCGGGCGCGCCGCCGATCTTTTCCTGGTGGCGACACGGCCCGGACGCTGCCGTGCATGGCTCGAACGCTGCTGGACACGGCCCGGACGTTGCCGCGAAACCTCCCGGGGCACTCCCGAGGCCACATCGCGCCGATCGCGGCCAATCTACCGGAAGATCAGGATTTATCGTCTTCGCACTTTTGAGTTGTGAACGAATTATAGCCCGCGAGAAGCGGGTCCGCCTTGCAAACGCCAGGATACGTACTTGAGGAGCCTTGAATCTAGGCGGAAAAACCGTTCACAACTCAAAAGTGCGAAGACGTCATCTTGCGATTCTCACGTAGATCGCGTGCGCGGTACCATCCCGCGCGGTCGCTTTTTTCGTTGACGGGACATATGGGCCCACGCCCACGCGTCCGCGTCGCGGTATCCTCGATTTCAATAGACGAGAGGGGAGACGCGTGGCCTTCGCACACCTGCACAACCACACGGACTACTCCATGCTCGACGGCGCCACCCGCGTCGCCGACATGGTGAAGCGCGCCGTGGACCAGAAGATGCCCGCCGTGGCCATCACCGACCACGGCTACATGTACGGCGTGCCCGACCTTGACCTTGCCGCGGCCAAGTACAACCACGCCCAGGCAGACTGGCAGCAGTGGTTCCACGACAAGGACAACTATGCCAAGGGCCGCGAGATCCACGAGCCCGACGCCGACTCCGAGCCCGAGGCCCACGCCCAGTGGGAGCGAGACGTCGCCTGCCACGACGCCGGCGGCGACATCGACACGGTGAAGCCCGCCCCGCTCATCAAGCCCATCTTTGGCTGCGAGGCCTACTTCACGCCGGACAACACGCTCGCGCGCGACAAGAAGCCCGAGCTCTACCACATGATCCTGCTCGCCAAGAACCAGACTGGCTACGTCAACCTCATGCAGATGATGAGCGACGCAGCGGTGCGCGGCTTCTACTACAAGCCCCGCACCACGCTCGACATGCTCCGCGAGCACTCGGAGGGCGTCATCTGCACCTCGGCGTGCGTGTCGGGCATCATCCCGCGCCACATCCTGAACGGCCAGCCCGACGAGGCGCTCAAGTGGGCCCGCACGTTCAAGGAGCTCTTTGCCCCCGGTGACTTCTACATCGAGATCCAGGACCACGGCCTCACCTTCGAGAACGGCATGACCGACCGCCAGCTCGACGAGCAGCTGGTGGACCTCGCCCACTCGCTCGACCTCAAGGTGGTCGCCACCAATGACTTCCACTACCTCACGCGAGACGACGCCCCCACGCAGGACCTGCTCATGTGCATCGGCATGAACGCCAAGGTCGACGACGACAACCGCATGCGCATGGAGGGCTCGGAGTTCTACATGAAGACCGAGGAGGAGATGCGCGAGCTCTTCTCCTGGTGCCCCGAGGCCTGCGACACCACGCTCGAAATCGCCGAGAAGTGCAACGTGGAGCTCGACTGGGACTCGATGATCCTGCCCAAGTTCCCGCTGCTCGACCCGGGCGAGACGCACGAGAGCCAGTTCCGTCGCGAGTGCGAGGAGGGCCTGGCCAAGCGCTACGGCGACGACTGGGCCACCCAGACCATCGCCGGCGTGAGCATCAAGGAGCGCTTCGAGTACGAGTACAAGATCATCTGCGACAAGGGCTTCGCGGCCTACTTCCTGATCGTGCAGGAGTACGTGCGCTGGGCCAAGCAGAATGGCATCGGCGTGGGCCCGGGCCGTGGCAGCGCCGCGGGCGCCCTCGTGGCCTACGCCATGGACATCACCACCTTCGACCCGCTCTCCAACGGCCTCATGTTCGAGAGGTTCCTCTCGCCGCAGCGCACCGAGATGCCCGATATCGACATGGACTTCGACGACGAGCGCCGCCTCGAGGTCGTGGAGCACGTGCGCCAGCTCTACGGCCCCGAGAAGGTCACGCACGTCATCACCTACTCCACCATCAAGGCCAAGCAGGCCATCAACGATGCCGCGCGCGTGCTGGACTACCCGGTCTACATGGGCCAGCGCCTCTCCAAGATGATTAGCGCCGCGCCCAACGCCACGCTCAAGTCCACCATGGAGAAGGTTCCCGGCAAGGAGGACCAGTTCTCGCAGGACTTCGTGGACGCCTACCACAACGACCCGGACGCCCGCCGCATCATTGACAGCGCCCTGGCGCTCGAGGGCCTCATCCGCGGCGAGGGCGTGCACGCCTGCGCCGTGCTCATCTGCCGCGACCCCGTGAACGAGCACGTGCCCACCAAGCTCGACACCAAGGGCGGCGTCGAGATCACCCAGTACGAGGGCCACACCGTGGCCGACATGGGCCTGCTCAAGATGGACTTCCTGGGACTGCGCACCCTCACGGTGCTCTCCCGCGCCAAGGCCAACATCAAGGCCAACTACGGCATCGACGTCGACCTCGACAAGATCCCCTTCGACGACCCGGCCATCTACAAGCTCCTGGGCTCGGGCAACACGGCGGGCGTCTTCCAGGTCGAGTCCGGCGGCATGACGGCCACGATCAAGGGCATGCAGCCCACCGAGTACAAGCACATCGTCGCTCTCATCGCCCTCTACCGCCCGGGTCCGCTCGGCGCCGGCATGGTGGACTCCTACATCAAGCGCATGAACGGCAAGGAGCCGGCCGTCTCGTATGACCCGCGCCTCGACGACATCCTGGGCGAGACCTACGGCACCATGGTCTACCAGGAGCAGGTTATGCTCATCTCGGTCGAGATGTGCGGCTTCTCCAAGGGCGAGTCCGACTCGCGCATCCGAAAGCCCGTGGCCAAGAAGAAGATCAAGCTGCTCACGTCCACGGTCTTCCACTGGGAGGACGGCTCGGACGAGACCACCTACGACCACTGGATGAACGGCGCGGTCAAGAACGGCTACAAGCGCGAGGTCGCCCAGAAGATCTGGGACGACGTGCTCGAGTTCGCGTCCTACGCGTTCAACAAGTCGCACTCTGCCGGCTATGCCATCCTGGTCATGCAGACGGCCTGGCTCAAGGCCCACTACCCCAACGAGTTCATGGCGGCCGTGCTCACGAGCTACACGGGCAAGACCGACAAGATCGTGCACTACGTCTCGGCCTGCCGCCACGAGGGCATCGACATCCTACCGCCAGACATCAACGAGTCGGGCACCATGTTCACGGCCGTCAAGGAGGGCGTGCGCTTTGGCCTGGCCGGCATCCGCGGCGTGGGCGAGGGCGTGGCCGAGGAGATCATCAAGGAGCGCGAGCGCGGCGGCGCCTTCAAGAACCTGCACGACATGGTCGACCGCGTCGACCCCGGATCCTGCAACCGCCGCGTGGTGGAGGCGCTCATCAAGGCAGGCGCCTTTGACTCCACGGGCTACACGCGCATGCAGCTCATGGGCTTCGTCGACAAGAACAACCCGGCCAACATCATGGACGCCGCGGCCAAGCGCCAGAAGGACCGCGCGGCCGGCCAGGTCTCGATGTTCGACATGTTTGGCGATGTCAAGGACTCCGGCTTCGAGAACGAGGTGCCCGCGCCCGACGGCGTGGAGTGGGATCGCTCGCTCAAGCTGGCGCAGGAGCGCGAGGTGCTGGGCATCTACGTCTCGGACCACCCGCTGCGCCCCTACGAGTACGCCCTCTCCAAGGCGCGCGACTACACCATCACGCAGGTGCTCTCGGGCTACGAGAAGACCAGCGTGACGGGCGAGGTGCGCCACGTGGACGTGAGCAGCGACAAGCCCATCTGGCTTGCGGGCATGGTGAGCGGCGTGCAGAAGCGCACCACCAAGAACGGCGACCCCATGGCCATCGTGTCGCTCGAGGACATGGAGAACGAGATTGATGTCATCGTGTTCCCCAAGACGTACAAGAAGTGCGCGGCGGTGCTGGCCGGCCAGGTGGACGAGTCGGGCGAGCAGGTGGGTGACATCTTCGTGCGCGTGATGGGCCGCGTGGACCGAAGCGACCGCGGCGACCAGTTCCTCGCGAGCGCGGTGGAGCCGCTCGAGCTCTCCGAGAAGAGCAACAAGCCCAAGACGCTCGAGGTCATGCTGCAGCCAAGCGCCCTGTCGCGCACGCTGCTGGAGCGGCTGCAGGGTGCCTTCGAGCTGCACCCGGGCATGGACCGTGTGGAGCTCTACGTGGTGAGCAACGCCGGCGAGCGTCTGCGCATGGAGGTGCCCACGCGCGTGGACGCCAAGAACGTGATGCTCATGGCGCGCCTCCAGGACGTGATGGGCAAGCGCGGCACGGCCATTGTGGCGTAGGCGGGCCGGCCGGCCCCGGTGGCGCGTGGCTGCCGGGGCCGGGCGGGCCGCATGTGGTGGGGGCGTCTGTCCTCGTTTTGGCTGCGACTCTTGGTTGACGTGTCGTTTTCGCTGCGTCCGCTGGCCGTTTTCTTCGAGTGCGGCGGCATCGTGCCTCCCCTTTTGCTCCTCGTAAGGTCGCCCGGCGACTACCTCGCCTACGGAGCGGTGCTGACCCTCGTCGCGCGCGGAAACAACGTCCTCAACATCCTGAGGCTTCGCCGCGAGGTCGATTTCCGCCTCGCGGGCAGGCCCGACCTGAGGCGCCACCTGTCCTCGGTCGTCTCCTTTGGTTCGCTTTCGATCGCTTCGGCCGTCTACCTGTCGCATAGGAGGCACCATGGCCTCGGTGGAGGCTGGGGCTAGGTCTTGCGCCCCATCCGCGAGTCCGAGGCCCTGCTCGCCTCGCTCGTCGCCGGCGACGCCGGCGCCGTGGCCGCGGGCGTGGAGCGCGCCCACGAGGACGCGTCTTCCGTCATCGCCTACAACGACGAGAACGCCCTCGCGGCGACGCTGCGCCTCGCGTTCTTCTCCGCCATACGCCGCTGGAGGCTCGTGCGGGAGGCCCCCGCGGGCAGGGGCTTTGCGGACCTCACGCTCGTGCACCTCGTGAGCCCTTAGCACGACGATTGTCTCGTCGTGCGCATATTGCTGGTCTTTTACTACTTGCTGGAACGTGCGTCTGAGCGAGTGCCGGCCGTCTATCTCTTAGTCATTCTTGTTGCTGCGCGGTGCCTGGGTTTCCGGGCGCCGCTCTGCATGCCGGTGCCCGATCTGGTGGGTGCCGGCCTTTGCGTGTGGAAAAATAGACCCAAGTGAAAGGGGACAGACTTGAGCGAGGAGTTCGAGCCCCACAACATCATCGTCACGGGCGGCTGCGGCTTCATCGGCAGCAACTTCGTGCACTACGTGGTGCGGGAGCACCCCGACGTGCACGTGACCGTGCTGGACAAGCTGACCTACGCCGGTAACAGGGAGAACATCGCGGGGCTGCCCTCCGACCGCGTGGAGCTCGTGGTGGGCGACATCTGCGACGCTGAGCTGCTCGAGAGTGTCGTCCCCGGCCACGACGCCATCGTCCACTACGCCGCCGAGTCCCACAACGACAACTCCATCGCGGACCCCGAGCCGTTCCTGCGCACCAACGTCGAGGGCACCTTCCGCCTGCTGGAGGCCGTGAGGAGGTACGGCGTCCGCTACCACCACGTCTCC
>CWGU01000050.1_pt1 | contig 38541 bp, 35 predicted proteins | sample 667921 | NCBI WGS metagenome assembly CWGU01 (sample SAMEA3735815, study PRJEB9488) | human gut metagenome | biome: ENVO:mammalia-associated habitat; material: ENVO:feces | place: Malawi | collected 2009-02-27 | reverse complement strand
AGTCCCGAGTCCCGAGTCCCGAGTCCCGAGAAAAGGATAATCCGCTTCACATGAAAGGTAGATATTAGAAATGAAGCCACAGTCAGATTGCACAGCCAAGACGAGGCGGCTGTTGGGAGACAGATGAACGCGACGGGATTCAAGAGTAGAACGGAAGAAGGAGAGTTCCTAACTCATCTGGCTCTGGCTACCTAGACTCCATCATACATACCATTTGCCAATAATTCCCTAATCGGGATTTTTTGTCATACGACAGATCTATAAAGAAAGGGGAGCCGAAGCTCCCCTCACCAGATAACTCATGTACAACCAACCGGCAGGGACCTCTCACCGGCCTCCAGCCTACTCGACCTTCAACGGCGTCACGACCACGCAACGCTCGGGATCTACACCCTCAGAATGTGTGGCGACCGTATCATCCCCGCGGAGCGCGAGATGCACCAAACGACGCTCGTACGCGTTCATCGGAGAGAGCTTCACAGCCCTCCCGTTCTTGTGAGAACGCTGAGCGGCATTACGCGCAAGAGACTGCACCTTCTCACGGCGGCGGCTCTTATAACCTTCCACGTCCACCACGATGGGGTAGTGAAAGCCAATCTTCTTGGAGAGCAGCGACGCGAACACAACCTGCAGGGCATCCAGTGTCACACCGTGGCGACCAATGAGAATAGCAAGGTCCCCACCATTGACGTCGAGGATCAGCTCACCCTCGTCCCCATCGTACTCATCAATCGAACAGTTGTTCTCACCGAAGCAACCCAGCAGGGACTGCAGAATGGAAACGGCCTCGTCGGCGATGGCGTCCACCTGCTCGTCGACAAGTTCCCCAGACTCCTCGTAGGCGGCTCGGATGGCCTCGAAGGGGTCAGAGGTCTGCTCCAGGGTCTCGTCGCTCATGTCTACCTCCAGATAAACCATGTCGCGCACCCCCAGAGGGAATGCGCGACAGCACAGCATCTCATATGCGGACTGCTAGTCCTTCTTGCGTGGACGCGCCTTGCGCTCCTTGCGAACCACGTCTACCTTCACGGGCTCGTTCTTCATGCGCTCAGCCTCGTCGGCCTTGGCCTTCTCCAGCACCTTGCGCGTGATGAAGACCTGCTGCACGACGCCCCACGCGGAGGACGTCACGTAGTAGAGCACCACGCCGATAGGCACGCTCCAGCCAAACCAGACCATCATGACAGCCATGACGGCGCCCATGACTTTCATCTGGCTGGCCTGCGCACCCTCGCTCGTGGTCTGGTTGAGCAACATCGGCACGAGCGTCAGCACGCCAAAGGCAAGGTCAAACAGGATGAACGCCCAGGCACCAAGCCAACCAAGCTCAGCGACGGCACCGGAAGGCGACATGGCCAGCGAGGTGAAGATGCCATAGAAGTGGGCGGCCTCGGGGATGCGGTCGCGAAGGACCGTGAACAGCGCGAAGAAGACAGGCATCTGAATGAAGACGGGGAGGCAGCCGCCCAGTGGGTTGAACTTGTTCTCGCTGTAGAACTTCTGCATCTCCTCGTTCATGCGCTGGGGATCGTCAGCGTAGCGCTCCTGGATCTCCATCATCTTGGGCTGCAGAACCTGCATGCGCGCCGTGGAGCGTGTGGAGCTCACCGTGAGAGGCGTCAGGGCGAGACGGATGATGGCCGTCAGCAGGATGATCGCGAGGCCCCAGTCACCCACCAAATCGGCAAGGACTTGCAGAACCTGGGCGAGAAACCCGATAAACCATTCCCACATGTGAGGTACCTCCGAATGTCCCGCCCTATGGGACGGGGTCATAGCCACCCTTATGGCAGGGGTTGCACCTGATGAGCCTCATCAGGGTAAGCCAACCTCCTCTGAACGCTCCGTAGCGACCAAGCGCCTCTATGGCGTACTCAGAGCAGGTTGGGGTGTAGATGCACGACGGGGGCAGGAGGGGCGAGACATGCCGCTGGTACCACCTCACCATTGCGATGAGCGGACGCGCGAGCATACCGGCCCGGCCTTCCCCCGTCATGCGTGAATTCTCCTCGCGAGTTTGCCCAGCGCGGCCGCGACCTCCACGGATGAGGCCGTGCGGGTCGCGTTGGTCGCGAAGAGAATCACCTCGTACCCCTTTGGCGGGAAGCCAGCCTCCCTGGCCGCAGCCCTCAGCACGCGCTTGCACCTGTTGCGGCACACCGCGTTGCCAAGTCTCTTTGCCGCGACGAAGGCAACCCTCTCGCCAGCATCTCCCTCGACGGGGCTCACGGAGAGCCTCACGAGGGGATGGTTGTTGCGTCTGCCGCCCCTGAAGACCCTCTCGAAATCCCTCTTGGACTTGATGGTCTTCACGGGATGCCTAGACAGTGAGCCTCTTGCGACCCTTGGCACGACGGCGGGCGAGAACGTCACGGCCGCCCTTGGTGGCCATGCGGGCACGGAAGCCGTGGCACTTGGCGCGCTTCCGCTTGTTGGGCTGATACGTACGCTTCATGGTGAAATCCTCCTGAGTGGAACCGAACCACTGCTAAAGCAGTCAAGCTCTCAGATTGTAGGGGCGCGTACCTAGCGGTGTCAATTTCAACATGGGGTTTTCATGACGAATCTTGCACGCGCGCGCAGCACCCTTCCGTATGATTTGTCACATTTCCCCACTCGCCCGAGGTGCCGTACGCGGACATGACAACAGTCGCAAGCGGAATGTGACAAATCATACGGAAGAAAATGTGACAAATCATCCGGAAGGAAAGGTTGTGCAAGGCGCGGCAAATCGTGAAAGATTGGCCAGCTTGCAGTGAAAGATACCTTGATTCTCTTGTATTGTCTCTAGATGCTTTCACCGATGCAGACGCAGGTTATCGACAACTTCTCGTCAGGTGTTGAAAACTTTTCACCGCACGGAAGAAATCTTCCGCAAGTTTTCATCGCGTGATGGAAAGATGTCGAAAGTCGGTGGCAGGGAAGGGCACGAGAGAGTGGGGCGGCAGATGGCAGACGCGTTCTATCCCTTCGTCGGGGAGGGGCCGGCGGACATACCCGGGCTGGCCACGCCAGCTGCCGGGCAGCAGGGCAACGTAGCAGGCACGCAGCCGACGCCAGCGCAAGACGCCGCAGCCACGCAGGCTACCACGCAGGAGAACAGCCAGGCAGACGACCCAATGGCCACACCACAGCCACCTGCCAGCCCCGCGCATGCCAACGCGCGGCCCGAAGAAACGACCCCCGACCCCAAGGCCCACGTCCTCGGCACCGTCGTGAGCAACCCGGCCCGCATCGCCGTCTTCGACGACCCGGCGGCCGCACCCCGCGTCGTGGTGGTGCAGCCCAAGGACATCCGCACCTACCTCGAGGAAGTCACCGCGACGGTCACCCGTCTCGCCAAGGAGCAGGGCGGGCGCATCTCGTTCACCGTCATCCGCGAGGTTGTCGAGAACCTCGTGCACGCCTACTTCATCGAGCCCACCATCTCCATCCTCGACGGCGGCAACACCATCCGCTTCTCCGACCAGGGGCCGGGCATCAGCGAGAAGTCGCGCGCGCTCGAGTACGGCACCACCTCGGCCACTGAGGAGATGAAGCGCTACATCAGGGGCGTGGGGTCTGGCCTGCCCTACGCCCAGCAGTACATGGAGGACCATGGCGGCTCGCTCACGATCGAGGACAACATCCACTCGGGCACCATCGTGACCATCTCGCTGCCCACTGAGAGCTCGACCATGTTGAAAAGGGGAGCCGCGAGAACCGAGGGCATGGCCGTGCAGATGGCAAACGCCCAGCCCTCGGGAATGCCATACGCCGCCGGCCCAATGCCAGGCGCGCAGGCGCCCGACGCTTCCCAGATGATGGCACCGCAGCGGGGCATGGCCCAGCCCGCCAACAACCAGCTCATGGACTACCCGCAGCAGGGTGCCCCCATGCCGGGCTACCCGCAGCAGGTTGGCTATCCAACCCAGCAGGTGCCGGGCTATCAACAGCAGCCCGCCTACGCCCAACAGGGCTACGCCCCCTACGGCTACCCGCAACCCTATCCCTACGGCACCTATCAGCCGGCATACCAGCAGGTAGCTGGCCCACAGCAACCCGCGCCCGAGCAGCCGGCCACCGCCCCGCAGCCCGCCGCAGGCAATATCCTCGACCTGAGCGACCGCGCCCAGCAGGCGCTCGAGTGGCTCGCCGAGCACGAGTCGGTGGGCCCGACCGACCTCACCAAAGCCTATGGCGGCTCGCTCTCGACCTGGACGCGCCAGCTCCAGGAGCTCGAGGACCAGGGAATCCTTCGTAAGCGCGGCCAGAAGCGCTACCTCACGAGCGCCGGGCGCACCCTCATCTAGGGGCGCCGCGCGAGAAGCCAGAGCCGCGTGAGGAACCGGTGGCCGCGCGAGGGGAACCCACGCGAGGAGGCCGCCCCGCACAAGCACGACCCCAGAGTTTTCAACATCGCGCGCCCACGCGGCAGACCTTCGGATATACTGAGTTTTCAACATTGCCGATAGGTTATCGACAGGGTACGAGAAAGCTCACACATGGCCGAGAACAACACCACGAACCAAGCCGAGTCCGACGCCCAGGTCCTCTGGGACGACGTCGTCGAGCTCCTCGGCGAGGAGGGCACCGCGCCCGCGCTCCTCGCGATGCTCAAGAGCTGCCAGGCAACCACGCTCACCGACGACTCCCTCACCATCGCGGCCGGTACGGGCTTCGTGCGCCGCAACGTCGAGAAGAACGCCACCGCCATCGAGGCCTGCCTCGAGCGTGCCGCCTTCCAGCCCCTCGGCCTCACCGTCGAGCTCTCCCGCGAGCGCGAGGCGGCACCGGCGGCCGCGCCCCAGGTGACGCCCACCCAGACGACCATCTCGCCCGCCGAGCTCGAGCGTCTGCGTGCCGAGGAGGCCCAGGACCGCCAGGCCGCAAGCCCGGCTCCCGCCCCCGCGGCCCCGCACGCGCAGGCCACACCGGCCACGGCCCCGCAGGCCCCGCGCAAGAACCCCCTCGTCGAGGGCATCACCGCGGCCGACTCGCGCCTCACCTTCGACACCTACGTCGAAGGTGAGGAGAACCAGCTGGCCCTCCAGGCGGCCAAGGCCGTCGCCAACGGCAGCCACGGCTACAATCCCCTCTTCATCTACGGCAAGAGCGGCCTCGGCAAGACGCATCTGCTCAAGGCCATCCAGAACTACCTCGCCGTGAACGTCCCCGACCGCATCTGCGTCTACCGCCAGGCCCGCGACTTCGTGGGCGACTACACGAGCGCCATGCTCGACACCTCGCGCGGGGTCAAGGAGGCGCTCGAGCAGAACTACCACGACATCGACGTCCTCATCATCGACGACATCCAGGGCTTCCGCGGCGCGGCCAAGTCCGTCGACTTCTTCTTCGACACCTTCAACTACCTCACGAGCCACGGCAAGCAGATCGTGCTCGCCGCCGACGAGAGCCCGGCCGAGCTGGGCCTCGCCGAGCGCGTCTCGAGCCGTCTCGACTCGGGCGTGACCCTCTCGATCCAGGTGCCCAACTACGAGCTCAAGTACGGCCTCATCCGCGCCTTCTACCAGCGCATGAAGGCCGACGCCGCGGAGGACGGCCTGGCCGGCTTCGACGGCGAGATCGACGAGGAGAGCCTCGAGTTCATGGCCTCGCGCGCGGGCACCAACATCCGCACCATCAAGGCCTTCTGCCAGTCGTGCCTGCTCTCGGCAACCACCAAGCAGCATAGGGGCGAGCAGTTCACCCGCGAGGACATCGCCCAGATCGCCGTGGCCAAGTGGGGCCTCGAGCAGCGCACCTTCACCATCGAGCAGATCCAGAAGTTCGTGGAGCAGCGCTACGACATCTCCCACGCCGACCTCGTGAGCAACAAGCGCAACAAGGGCCTCATGGAGCCGCGCCACGTGGCCGTGTGGCTCGCCCGCGAGCTCACCGACTCCACCCTCGCCCAGATAGGCGAGCGCTTCGGCGGACGCACGCACGCCACGGTCAAGCACAGCATCAAGTGGGTGGAGGACCGCCGCCACGACGACCGCCTCATCCACGACAAGACCTCGCGCATGAAGGAGGACCTCATGTCGAGCTCCTAGACGGGGCCCGAGGCTTTCGACGCGCGAATGTCGAAAACCGGAAGACGGGCGTGGAAAAGTGGCCCCCGCATGTCGAAGAAGTATTCGACAGCCTTTGAACGTTCACGGCCACGGGTGGTTCTCCACACCAAAATCGGTCATCGACAGAGCGTCTACCAGCATCTATCCAAGCTTTTCAACGTTTCGACAGTGCTTACTACATCCACTACCTTTTATATCTATATATAAGAGATATAAGTAAGGAGACCGCATGCGCTTCACCGTCAGCCAGTCCTCGCTCGCCAAGGCTCTCTCCGTGGTCTCGAAGGGCATCGCCACCCACTCGACCATTCCCGTCCTCGGCGGCATCCTCATGCACGCCTCCAACGGCACGCTCGAGATGCAGGCGAGCGACCTCGACACCTCCATCCGCCACAAGATCGCGGCCAACGTCGAGGAGGAGGGCGAGACGGTCATCTCCGGGCGCATGCTCAACAACATCGTCAAGAACCTCGCCGACGCAGCCGTCACCTTCGACGGGGGCGAGGGCACCATCCACCTCACGTGCGAGAAGAGCTCGTTTCACCTGAACACCCTGAACGCCTCCGAGTTCCCAAGCTTCCCCGAGGTGGCCATGGAGCGCTCGGTGGAGCTGCCCTGCGACGCGCTCTCCGAGATGGTCGACAAGGTCTACAAGGTGACCTCGCGCGACACGAGCCGCCCCATCCTCGCGGGCGTGCTGCTCAACGTCGAGGAGAACCTCGTGCGCCTCGTGGCCACCGACTCCTACCGTCTCGTGGTGTGCGACACCAACGTCGAGACCTCCAAGCTCGACGGCATGTTCGAGATGATCATTCCCGGCACGGCCTTCCATGACGTGCTGTCGCTGCCGAGCGATGCCGAGAGCATCATCATCGGCGCCACGTCCAACCAGGTGGTCTTCGTCTTCGGCAACACCACCTACGTGTCGCGCCGCATCGAGGGCACCTTCCCCAACTACAAGCAGCTTCTGCCCTCCACCTGCCTCACCTCGGTCAAGACCAAGGTCTCGGCGCTGGCCGGCGCCCTCAGGCGCGTGAGCTCCATCGCCACGTCCAACTCGTCGGTGCGCTTCGACGTGGACGTGGACGGCGGCGCCATCACGCTCTCGTCCACCTCGCCCGACCAGGGCGATGCCCGCGAGGTGGTCCCGGTCGACGTCGAGGGCCAGCCCAACTCCATCTGCATGAACTACCGCTACGTGGGCGACTGCGTGGGCGCCCTCTCGCCCGAGAGCGAGGTCACGCTGGAGCTCCAGGAGAGCATGCGCCCGGGCGTGTTCAAGTCCTACGGCAAGATCAACTACCTCTACCTGCTCATGCCCGTCCGGATGTAGGCCCGTGTCACTCGTCGTCACGCACGTCTCGTTCAGGGACTACCGAAACCTCGGCATCCGCGAGCTTGACCCGGCGCCCGGTGTCACGGTGCTCGTGGGGCCCAACGCTGCGGGCAAGACCAACACCGTGGAGGCCCTCCAGTACCTCACGACGGGTTCCTCGTTTCGCCGTCCCTCGCCGGCCGAGCTCGTGGGGCCCGGTGCGGCCGAGGCCCACGTGCGGGGGCGCCTCGAGGGTGACGGGCGCGTCGTGGACGTGGAGCTCGCGGCCACGCCCGAGAAGCGCCGCTTCCAGAAAAACGGCAAGCCCTGCCGCGCCGCCGACCTCGCGGGGACGCTGCTGTCGGTGCTCTTCTGCCCCGACGACCTCTCGCTCGTGAAGGGGTCGGCGTCGCGCCGCCGCGGCGAGCTCGACGCCTTCGGCGCGCAGGCCAACGCGGGCTACCGCAAGGTGCTCGCCACCTACACGCGCTCGGTGGAGCAGCGAAACCGCCTTTTGCGCGACGGCTGCGACCCGGTGCTGCTCGACGCGTGGGACGAGAGCGTGGCCGTGGGCGGGGCGACGCTGCTGCGGCACCGCCTCTCGCTCTTCGAGCGGCTCTCAGTGCTCGTGGGCGAGGTCTACGGCGAGGTGGTGGCCACGGAGCGCCTGGGTTGCCGCTACGTCTCGAGCGTGGCGGGCGCAGAGCCGGGCATGGGCCGAGACGAGCTCGCCCGCCTCATGCTCGAGCAGATGCGCACCGGCCGTGCCGACGACCTGCGGCGCGGCCAGACGCTTGTGGGGCCGCACCGAGACGACGTGGCCTTCACCATCGACGGGCGCGACGCTCGGGCCTTCGGCAGCCAAGGCCAGCAGCGCACGGTGGCGCTCGCCTGGAAGATGGCCGAGGTGCGCCTCTGCGAGGGGCTGCTCGGCGAGCGGCCGCTGCTTCTGCTCGACGACGTGATGAGCGAGCTCGACGAGAGCCGCCGCGCCACCGTGACGCGCTTCGTGGAGGGCGGAATCCAGACCATCATCACCACCACCAACCTGGGCTACTTCACGCCCGGGCAGCTCGACGACATGTTGGTCGTGGACTATGGCTAGGGGATACGGGCGCGTGCCGCGCGGACGCGCCCTCGAGCGCGCCGAGTACGACCCGCTCGACCCGGCCAAGCAGCACGCCCCCGCGCAGGCGGGCTCGCTCGTCTCGTCCTACATCGACGGGCGAGTGCTCAAGGGTGCCTCTGACGCGAGCCGTGCGCTCGTGACGTGGCGCCGCATCGCGGGCAAGCGGGCTGCCAAGCACACCGTGGCCGTGTGGCTCAACCGCCCCAAGAGGGGCGACGGCCTGCCCGAGCTCGTGGTCTACCTCGACGGCAACGCCCTCATGCAGGACCTCACCACCAACGCCGAGCTCTTCGTCGAGCGCCTCGCCTACGCGGGCCTTGAGGTGGCGCGCGTGCGCTTTCGCCTCTCTCGGAAGGCGGGGCAGCAGGCACAGGCCCAGCCGGAGTCACCAGCCGACGGCACCGCGCCTGCGGCCGACCACGCCGGCTGCGAGCTGCCACCCCTCACCGCCCTCGAGCGCGCGCGGGTGTCCGCCGCGGCCGCCAACCTCCCCGACGGGCTTCGCCCGAGCGCCTCTAAGGCCATGGAGCTCTCGCTCAGACGGCAGAAGTTGCAAACCACGCAAAAGGGCACAATGCCCCCTGAGACGGGCCACAGGCCCCTGTGATGGGGAATCAGTTTCCTTTCTCCCCGTCTCCTGGGTTCGGTCCCTGCGCAATCCGGCGTTTGTCGTAGAATAGGAAGGATTGCGATTCGACCGAGGGAAAGGACACGGGTGGCATCCAATTCCAAAGAGCATGCCTATGACGGCAGCGAGATCAAGGTCCTCGAGGGCCTCGACCCGGTGCGCAAGCGCCCGGGCATGTACATCGGCTCCACGAGTGCCGCGGGCCTCCACCACCTCGTCTACGAGATCGTCGACAACTCCGTCGACGAGGCGCTTGCCGGCTTCTGCACCAAGATTGCCGTGACCATCCACGCCGACAACTCCATCACCGTCGCCGACAACGGCCGCGGCATTCCCGTGGACAAGCATCCCACCAAGAAAATTCCCACGCTCGAGGTGGTCCTCACCGTCCTGCACGCGGGCGGCAAGTTCGACAACGCCGCCTACAAGGTCTCCGGCGGCCTGCACGGCGTGGGCAGCTCCGTCGTGAACGCCCTCTCCAAGAAGCTTGTGGTGCAGGTCAAGCGTGACGGCAACATCTACGAGATGGCCTTCGCCCGCGGCAAGACCACCGAGAAGATGAAGGTCGTGGGCAAGTCCAAGGCCACGGGCACCACCATCACCTTCTGGCCCGACGACGAGATCTTCGAGACCACGGTCTTCGACTACGACACCCTCCACGACCGCTTCCAGGAGATGGCCTTCCTGAACCGCGGCCTCAAGATCGTCCTCACCGACGAGCGCGAGCTCACGCCTCGCGTGGAGGAGTTCTGCTACACCGGCGGCATCATCGACTTCGTGAAGTTCCTGAACGAGGGCAAGGAGGTTGCCGACGGCCTCAAGAAGCCCATCTACCTCGAGGGCGAGAACGACGCCTCCGACGCCGCGAAGATGGGCGAGGTCGAGGTGGCCATCCAGTGGAACACCGGCTACTCCGAGAACGTCATGAGCTTCGCCAACAACATCTTCACGCCCGAGGGCGGCACCCACCTCGAGGGCTTCCGCACGGCGCTCACCCGCGTGGTGAACGACTATGCGCGCAAACAGAACATCCTCAAGGAGAAGGACGCCAACCTCACCGGCGACGACATCCGCGAGGGCCTCACGGCGGTCATCTCGGTCAAGCTCGGCGACCCGCAGTTCGAGGGCCAGACCAAGGCCAAGCTCGGCAGCTCCTTCATGCGCCCACTCGTGATGAAGGTGGTCGCCGATGGCCTCTCCGAGTACCTCGAGGAGCACCCCAAGCAGGGTCGCACCATTGTGAGCAAGGCCATCCAGGCCAGCAAGGCCAGAACGGCCGCCCGCAAGGCCCGCGAGGCCACGCGCCGCAAGAGCCTGCTCGAGAGCGCGAGCCTGCCCGGCAAGCTCGCCGACTGCTCCGTGCGCGACGCCGAGCTCACCGAGCTCTTCATCGTCGAGGGCGACTCCGCAGGCGGCTCGGCCAAGGACGGACGCAGGCGCGACATCCAGGCCATTCTGCCCCTGCGCGGCAAGATCCTGAACGTGGAGCGCGTGGGCGACCACCGCGCCTTCTCGTCCGACACCATCCAGTCGCTCATCACGGCCATCGGCACGGGTGTCACCACGAGCGCCGGCGATGGCGGGGACTTCGACATCTCCAAGGCCCGCTACCACAAGATCATCATCATGACCGATGCCGACGTGGACGGCGCCCACATCCGCATCCTGCTCATGACGTTCTTCTACAAGTATATGCGCCCGCTCATCGACGCCGGCTACATCTATGTGGCTTGTCCGCCGATCTTTGGCGTCAAGGTGGGCAAGAAGATTCACTACGTCTACCCCAACGGCCGCCAGGCCGAGGAGGACATCCTGCGCGACACCGTCCGCAGCCTCGGGTTCGTCTACGAGGAGGGCGAGGACGACGACAAGGACGCCTCCGGCAAGCTCAAGAAGAAGAAGCGCGGCTACACCGTGCAGCGCTACAAGGGCCTGGGCGAGATGGACCCCAAGCAGCTGGCGTCCACCACGATGGACCCCAAGACCCGCATCCTGCAGCGCGTAACCATCGAGGACGCTGCCCTGGCCGACAAGGCCGTGCGCGAGCTCATGGGCTCGCAGGTGGAGTACCGCCGAGAGTACATCGAGCGCCACGCGCATGACGCCCGCTTCCTGGACGCTTAGTACCTCGTCGACCTGGGGGTGTCACATTTTCATCCGTATGATTCGTCACATTCCCGGTTGGGTCGGCGGGGGGGGGGCTCGGTGGTACGGAGTGCGACGGGGGTGCCAAGAGTTCCCGGTGGGAATTGACAGCTTCGACGTTTCACGTGAGACACTGCCGCCTTGGGCGGCATAGCGAGAAAGGCCATCTGTGGCAGACGACAACAACACGCACGACGACGAGCAGCGGCCCGGCACCCAGGGTGCCGACGACGCGGCCGACCTGCCGGAGGACCTCCGGCGCCTCCTCGACCGAGCCCAGGCCGACGACGAGGGCGCCGACGTCTACGTCGAGTCCGACGACGACGCCGATGACGACGAGGACGACGGCGAGCTCGAGGAGGAGTTTGGCCAGGCCGGCCGCGGCACCGACGCCGGCATGACCGACGAGCACGGCGGCGCCCTCCAGATGAGCGAGTTCGGCCACGAGATGCGCCAGTCCTTCATCGAGTACTCGATGTCGGTCATCACGGCTCGCGCCCTCCCGGACGTCCGAGACGGCCTGAAGCCGGTTCATCGCCGCATTCTCTACGCGATGAACGAGTCCGGCATCTTCCCCAACCGCCCGCACAAGAAGTCTGCGTGGACGGTCGGCGAAGTTATCGGTAAGTACCACCCGCACGGCGACTCCGCGGTGTACGAGACGATGGTCCGTCTCGCCCAGTGGTTCAGCCTGCGCACGCCACTGATCGACGGCCACGGCAACTTCGGCAACATCGACGGCGACTCCGCGGCAGCCATGCGTTACACCGAGTCCCGCCTCGCCAAGCCCGCCATGGAGCTTCTGCGCGACCTGCAGAAGGACACGGTAGACTGGCAGCCCAACTACGACGAGTCGCTCTCCGAGCCGAGCGTCCTGCCGGCGCGCTTCCCCAACCTGCTCGTCAACGGCTGCAACGGCATCGCCGTGGGCATGGCCACCAACATCCCGCCGCACAACCTCGGCGAGGCCATCGACGCCACCTGCATGCTCATTGACAATCCCGACGCCACCACCGACGAGCTCATGAGCGTCATGCCCGGCCCCGACTTCCCCACGGGCGCCATCATCATGGGCGCCGATGGCATCCGCGAGGCTTACGACACCGGCCGCGGCTCCATCACGGTGCGCGCCAAGGCCCACGTCGAGACCACCAAGACCGGCCGCAGCCGCCTCGTCTTCACCGAGGTGCCCTACCAGGTCAACAAGGGCACCCTGCAGGAGAAGATAGCCCAGCTCGTGAACGAGAAGCGTATCGAGGGCATCTCCGACATGCGCGACGAGTCCAACCAGAAGGGTATCCGACTCGTCATCGAGCTCAAGAAGGACGTCATACCGCAGGTCGTCCTCAACAACCTCTACAAGTTCACGCAGCTCCAGACCACGTTCGGCGTCATCAACCTCGCCCTCGTGAATGGCGTGCCCAGGCTGCTGACCCTGCGCGAGATGTTGCAGCACTACATCGACCACCAGGTAGACGTGGTGACTCGCCGCACGCGCTTTGACCTCAAGAAGGCCCAGGCCCGCGCCCACATCCTCGAGGGCTATCTCATGGCCCTCGACCACATCGACGAGGTCATCAGCATCATCCGCTCGAGCCGCACGGACTCCGAGGCCAGCGCCCGCCTCATCGAGCGCTTTGGCTTCTCGCCCGAGCAGACCCAGGCCATCCTCGAGATGCGTCTGCGCCGCCTGACCGGCCTCTCCCGTGACCAGATCGAGGAGGAGCTGGCGGGGCTGCGCAAGGCCATCGCCTACTACGAGGACCTGCTGGCCAACCCGGTCAAGATCCTTGGCGTCATCAAGGAAGAGATGCAGGAGATCTCGCGCAAGTTCTCCGACAAGCGCCGCACCGAGATCTCGGTCGAGGGCACCAAGGAGCTCAACGTCGAGGACCTCATCGCCGACGAGGACATGGTCGTGACCGTGACGCACGCCGGCTACGTGAAGCGCACCCCGGTGGCCACGTACCGTTCGCAGAAGCGCGGCGGCAAGGGCGTCCAGGGCGTGAACCTCAAGGACGAGGACTTCGTCGAGGAGCTGTTCGTGGCGAGTACGCACGACTACGTGCTGTTCTTCTCGAACAAGGGCAAGGTGTACCGTCTCAAGGTGCACGAGCTGCCGATTGGCCAGCGCACGGCGCGCGGCTCGGCGATTGTGAACCTCGTGCCCTTCACCGAGGGCGAGCGCATCGCGGCCGTCATCACGTGCCGCTCGTTCCCCGAGGACGACTTCCTCATGTTCGCCACCAAGAACGGCACCGTGAAGAAGACGGCCATGAGCGCCTACGACCGCACCCGCAGGGACGGTATTATCGCCATCAACCTGCGCGACCACGACGAGCTCGTGAACGTGCGCCGTGTGCGCCCGGGCGAGAAGGTCATCCTCGTCTCCACGGACGGCAAGGCGATCATGTTCCCCGAGAGCGACGTGCGCCCGATGGGTCGCGACACGAGCGGTGTGCGCGGCATCACCCTCAAGGGCGACGCCAATATGCTGGGCATGGAGATCACGAACGGCAAGGGCGACCTCTTCGTCATCACGGAGAAGGGTTACGGCAAGCGCACGCCGGTTGCCGAGTACCCCGAGCACAAACGTGGCGGCCAGGGCGTCTACACCATCACGATGACGGCCAAGAAGGGCCAGCTCGCGGCCTGCCGCGTCGTGGGTCCGCAGCACGAGCTCATGATCGTCTCCGGGGACGGCGTCGTGATCCGCGTGAAGGTGAACGACATCTCGAGGCTTGGCCGCTCCACGCAGGGTGTCAAGATCATGAACGTGGCCGACAAGGACAGCGTCTGCGCCCTTGCGAGGATGGTCGTTGCCAGGAACACGGCCAAGGTCGACCCCAACCAGGCAACGCTTGACCTGGCGGCCGCCGGCGCCTCGAGCGAGGAGGACCCGGTGGACATTGGCGGCGACGAGGAGCTCGACGAGTCGATGCTCGACGAGTAGCGGCCGATATGGCTGACGTTGGCTGACGGGCCGGCCGGCAGAAACCTCCGTGCGAGGTCACTTCGATTCGCGAAGTCCCTTAGCCTCGCACATCCGGTTTCTGCCGGCCGGCCCTGTTGGCGACGGAGGTGGGTATCGGCCGACTCGATTGCGGGCTGGCTTCTTTTTGGTGTTGGGATGCGATTATGGATAGCGGGCGTTCCGGTCCCGCCCTGGAGGCAAAACGTATGTCACGCAGGCGAATCCCACTGCGCGCCAGGCCCTCAACTTCTATCGCTTCAGGGGAGGCTGATAGTTAAGCTATTTATTAGTTTTGAAGTCGTCGGGGGTGAGGTCTTCGACGAAGGTGTGGAAGGCCTTGGCCTCCTTAGCTCGCTCGTCGGCGGCGATGGCCTCGAGGTTGGGTGAGCCGGCCTGCTCGAGGAGCTGCTCGTTGGCGAGGATGGGCGCCTTGGCGCGCACCGCGAGCGCGATGGCATCGCTCGGGCGGGCGTCGACGTGGTGGGTCTCGCCCGAGGCGAGGCGGATGTCGAGCGTGGCGAAGAACGTGGCGCCCTTGACGCGCGTGAGGCTCACCGACTCGAGTGTGCCGCCCAGCACGTCGATGACGTTGGCAAGCAGGTCGTGCGTCATGGGACGGCGCGGCCGGCAACGCCCGAGGCCGGCGCCGATACAGGACGCCTCGACGGGGCCCACGTTGATGGGCAGCGCGTTGGCCGTCTGCCTGTCCTCCGGAAGCAGCACAACCGCCGACGGCGTGGAGCCCTTTCCCACGACGATGTCCTTTACCCGCATGCGAATCATGTCAGCCTCCTCTCGAGCTCTGCTCGGCCTTGGGTCGCGGCGTGGCCGCTTGGCCCGCACCGCGGCGCACCTCGTGGGCCGCTCGGCCTGCCAGTGTGACCGTTTGCAGTGTTGTATGCTACCCAAAGCCGCCGGACGGGAACACTCCAAATTAATTTTGAAAAAGGTGTTGACCGTTCGAAACGCATTGGCTTATTATAGCCAAGCGCGTTGTGGCGAACACATCGCACGTGGGCCCGTAGCTCAGTTGGTCAGAGCGTCCGGCTGATAACCGGGAGGTCACAAGTTCGAACCTTGTCGGGCCCACCACCTTTTCACCAATAAACGCCCCAGCGTGAGCCGAGTCGCCGCTGGGGCGTTTATTACTTTCTCGGCCGTGAGTGGCTCCCGTTGTGCTGCGCGCGGGGAATGCCGTATCATGGACGGACGCAACGGGCGGCATGCCCAAGCGGGGACGTAGCTCAGTTGGGAGAGCGCGGGCTTTGCAAGCCTGAGGTCGTGGGTTCGATCCCCATCGTCTCCACCATGTCTGTGACGGGCTGGCAGCGAGGGCTGCCAGCCTTTTGTTATTCTTGCTGACCTCACTGGAAGGTAGCCTTGGTGACCGGTGCATCGTCCGGCTCGTGCGAGCGGCCGGTTTGCCCCGGATGCCCGACCTGTGGCCGGCTTGCCCCGGCCCCGTGGCTTCGTGCGACGTGCGGGTATCATGTGGTGCGTACACCCACGTTGATTGGCGGAAGCATGGCAAAGCGGGCTCGGTCCCAGGAGGCACAGAACGACGGCAACATCTCCGAGGCGCTCGACCAGCTCTCCTGCGAGCTTCTGGGCGAGGCGCTTGACATGCTTGCCGACGGCAAGGAGATTCTGGCTGTCGCGAGTGTCATGGATGCCTCCGGCCAGCGTCTGACCTGCGCCTTTGAGGAGGACTCTCCTGAGCTGTGCCTTTCCGCGGCCCGCGAGTGGGTGCGTTCGGGCGGCAAGGCGTCTGGCGCCGCGTCCAAGGCTGGCTCTCCCGTGGTGGGCAAGGCGCAGTGTTACGCCATCGCGTACGAGGGGGCCATCGCCGCCGAGGAGGGCGCGGCCGACAGCTCCTACCACGATGCCCTCATCCTCGAGTTTGGTGAGCGCGGTGCTGATACGGCCTACTCTGCGTATGTCCTGGTAGACAACGTGGGCGGTGGTCGCGCCTTTCGCTACACCGACCCCGAGCCCGCCGGCGAGCTGCCCTGCCTGCTGTAGGATTGGCACGACCTGCCGTTTACCCGCACCTCCAAAGGCCTCAGCTTAACCCTCGCATGTGACCGATGTGGTTGCTGTCGTCTAACATCAGCTCGCGCCGAGCGCTATGACCTCACACAGGGGCTTTGCAACTTGTTGCCTCGGGTCGCGAAGTTACTCACTTTTGACCCGCGGGATTCCCAAAGCCTCGTCGTTTTGCCGTGCCCGCAACCCTGCATGCAATCTATCGGAGTCCGTTACCCTGCCTCGCGTACCGCGCAGGCGATCTTCCGTGCGGCGCGGGTCCAGTCGCGGGTGGCCTGGCAAGCAATATCGTGCGCGCGCCCGACCGAGGTAATGCCTCGGCAGGGTTCATAACCGCACCAAGGAGCGGAGTCGTGCGGCATGGCTTGTCGCTACGGACTGCACCCAACGCTTGCCGGAACGCCCTATTGCAAATAGAAGCCCGCACCAGCTAGCCGTTATGTGGAATCGATCGTGGGCGGCGCCCCTCGAGCGGGCGAGCGGCCGCTTACCGCGCTAAACTATACCGTTGGCCGAGAAACAAGCCCCTATGCCTGTAACCGCGCGCCCCACCCGCGCGCATCACGAACTGAGAGGAACCCATGCGTCAGGAGAACCTCCGCAACATCGCCATCATCGCGCACGTCGACCACGGCAAGACCACCCTCGTTGACAAGCTTCTCCGCGCGACGGACGCCTTCCGCGCAAACCAGCAGGTCGAGGACCGCGTCCTGGATTCCAACGACCAGGAGCGCGAGCGCGGCATCACCATCCTCGCCAAGAACATCTCCATTGAGTACAAGGACGTCAAGATCAACGTCATCGACACCCCGGGCCACGCCGACTTCGGCGGCGAGGTGGAGCGCGTGCTCAAGATGGCCGACGGCGCGCTGCTGCTCGTCGACGCCTTCGAGGGTCCGATGCCGCAGACCCGCTTCGTCCTGCGTCACGCCATCGACGCCGGTCTGTCCATCATGATCGTTGTCAACAAGATCGACCGCCCGGGCGCCAACCCCGAGAAGGCCTACAACGACTGCCTCGACCTCATGGCCGACCTCGGCGCAACCGACGAGCAGCTCGAGTTTGCCATGGAGCACGTTGTCTACGCGAGCGCCATGAACGGCTTCGCGCGCCTCGACCCCAACGACGACAACGACAACATGTACCCGCTGCTGGACATGATCATCGACGACATGCCGGCTCCCGACGTTGACCCCGATGGCCCCCTCGCGATGCAGTGCGTCACCATCGACCACTCCAACTTCGTGGGCCGCATCGGCATCGGCCGCGTCTACTCCGGCACCATCCACGACGGCGATCAGATCCTCGTCGTGAAGAACGACGGCAGTCGCGCCACGGCCATGGTCAAGCAGCTCTTCACCTTCGACTACCTGGGCCGCAAGGAGTGCCACGAGGTCAAGGCCGGCGACATCGGCGCTGTGGTGGGCATCGACCGCACCGACATCGGCGACGTCTACACCGACCCCGAGAACCCCGTCGAGCTCGAGCCCATCGAGATTGACCCGCCCACGCTGGCGGTCGTCTTCGAGGCCTCTACCTCGCCGCTCGTCGGCCGCGACGGCGACATTGTGGGCGCGCGCCAGCTCAAGGAGCGCCTCATGACCGAGGCCGAGAACAACGTGACCATGCGCATCGAGGAGCTCCCCGACAAGACGGGCGTCGAGGTTGCCGGCCGCGGCATCCTGCACCTGTCCGTCCTCATGGAGTCCATGCGTCGCGAGGGCTTTGAGTTCCAGGTTGGCCGCCCGCGCGTCCTCATCAAGAAGGACGAGCACGGCAACCGCCTCGAGCCGTTCGAGCAGGCCGTCGTCGAGTGCCCGGGCGAGTACTCCGGCAAGGTCATCGAGGTCTTTGGCGACGCCTCCGGCACCATGACCAACATGGAGCAGGGCGACACCATCTGCCACATCGAGTTCCGCATCCCCACGCGCGGCATCATGGGCCTCAAGAACCGCATCCTCAACGTCACGCACGGCGAGGGCGTCTTCTACCATACGTTCCTCGAGTACGGTCCGTTCGTGGGCGAGCTCGACCTGCGCAAGAACGGTGCCATGATCTCCATGACCACCGAGAAGGCCGTGGCCTACGCGCTCGGCACCCTGCAGGAGCGCGGCACCCTGTTCGTGGGCCCGGGCGACGAGTGCTACGAGGGCATGCTCGTGGGCGAGCGCTCCAAGCCTGGCGACATGGTCGTGAACATTGCGCGCTCCAAGCAGCTCGGCAACCAGCGCAGCTCCACGGCCGACATTGCCGTGCAGCTCACGCCTCCGCGCACCTTTACGCTGGAGGAGGCGCTGCAGTACATCATGGACGACGAACTCGTCGAGGTGACGCCCAAGAACGTGCGCATGCGCAAGCGCATCCTCAACGCCACCGAGCGCAAGAAGGCCGCCGTGCGCGCTGGTCTGGTGAATAAGTAAGAGGATTCGATAGACCGGTTGCCAGGAGTGATACGAGCGCGCTGAGCCGTGGATTTCGATTCGCGGTATCGCAATCTTGCGAGGCGGGCCCTCCATCCCGAAGCTTTTCGGGATGGAGGGCCTTTTGCGTGGGCGTGGGCGCGACGCGGGTACGTCGTTCGCGGTCGCGTTGGACGTGGCAGGACGACCGCGGGCACGGTGGGCGTGGCCCCAAGGGCATTCGCGTCAACGCCGTGGCCCCGGGCATCACGGCCACCGACATGGTTGCCGCCCTTCCCGACGAGACGATCAAGCCGCTCAAAGCGCAGATTCCGCTGCACCGCGTGGGTGAGCCGGTCGACGCGGCCAACGCCTTCGTCTTCCTCGTAAGTGACCTGGCCTCTCGTAAGTGACCTGGCCTCCTTCGTCACCGGCGACATCCTCCACGTCGACGGCGCGATGCGGGTGTAGGGCATATTCGTCAATCAGGGGGAGACCAGCTGTCTGTGCGGTCTCCCCCTGTCTTATTGGCAGAGTTAAGCCTCGATGCGGGTCTAATAGTCTTGGCCCTTATATATTCAGGGCGTTACGCAGCACCTTGTTCATCTCGAGCGAGAGGGTCTTGTTGGTGTTGTAATACAGTCCGCTGTCAGGCTCTCGGAAGCCGGCTTGCATCTTGTTTGACAGGCAGACGAATACATAGTTGTTGTCCGGGTCCGCAAATGCCGTAGTGCCGGTAAACCCGTCGTGGCCAAAGCAGGAGATGGTTGCCGTCTCTCCCATCCAGCTTTGCTTGAGCTTGAAGCCATACCCAAAGTCCGACGAGTCCTCGCCGTCATGATTCTCCGCATACGTTGTATGACGCTCGGTAAAAAGTTTGATGGTGTCCTTGCTATACAGCTTCGTTCCATCGTGCTCTCCACCATCGAGCATGCACTGTAAGAGAACGCCAAGGTCGGCCGCAGTCGAGTAGAGTCCGGCGTGTCCGGCGACGCCCTCACCGCCCATGGCTGCGTTTCCGTCATTTGTCTCACCGATGAGAGCTTGACGACGCCATCCGGTGAACTTCTCAAAGGCCTCGGCATCCTTCGTACAGTCATAGCCAACGCCGGGGTAGTCCTTCTCGTCGACCATGCGGTACTCATATGGGTTGCCAAGGGAGGTTGCGGCAATCTTTGATGGGTCGACTCCGCGGTCAAGGGGCCTGTAACCCGTGGAGGACATACCAAGTGGCTCATAGACATTCTCGAGTACAAATTGCTCCATGGGCTGGCTTGTAATGGCCTCTACGACAAAGCCAAGCGTCATGAAGGAGAAGTCTGAGTACATGGGCTCCGAGCCGTCTGTCTTGAATTCAGGCATGAGAGAGAGCTGTTTGATGTAGTCGAGCTGTTCGGCCCTCGTCGTGCAGTAGAGATAGGTTGGTTCCCACTGGGGAAGTCCACTCGAGTGCGTCAACAGCTGGGCGATTGTGATGTTGCCCTTGTCGTTTTGCTCAAAGCCAGGGAGATAGTCGGCCACCTTATCATCGACGCTCAACTTCTTCTGATCCACGAGAAGTATGATTGACTGCGTTGTCGCCATTACCTTCGTTACCGAAGCGAGGTCAAAGAGCGTATCCAATTCCATGGGAACGGGATTGTCGATCTTCTTGTAGGTTGGGTTTGCATACGTGCTTCCGTCGGCACTGTAGTCAGGCTCGTAGTAGTGGGCGTAGCCGTATGCCTTTTGAAATACGACTTCACCGTTGTGCATTGCAAGGGCGACGCAACCCATGCCCTCGTTTCCATGGGGATAGGCGCTGTTGAATGTGGTGTTCCACACCTCGTCAACTTGTTTTTCAGTGTCCGTGGGGAGGGCTGAGTCTGTAGTTGCAGCGGGGGTGCTTGTGGTGGTGGGTGTTTGCTGCCCTCCGCAAGCACTCAAGGCAAGTCCCGCTCCAATAGCTGCCATTCCTGAAACAAATGCCTTGCGACTAAAAGGCCTGCTTGTGATGGGGTACCCGTTCGCTTCCGTAGCCATTAGTCCTCCTGGTCTTATTGGTTAAAGTGGGAAATGAATGGGTGCGCACCTCATTACGATGAGGCCATGGTGGGGAGTTGGGCGAATATACACCAGCGTATATATTGACTGACAGGTGAACGGTTCCTGAATTCCGGCAAGCGGTAGGTGGAAGGGATTTGGCCTTAAGACTGGTCTTTCAATCATGACCATAGAAAGCCACGGCTTGTGATCCTACTTCTTGACTGGCCTGAAACAAGGCCCTTCCCGTCCTCTTCAGGACCTCAGACTACTTGTTTTCGCGAGTTCGTCCCGACTTGGCGCACTCGATGGACTCGCGTACGCGCGGGGTGAGGTCCACGTCAGCCGGGCTTTGGATGTTGAAGTGGAGCGACGCACGGCGAAGCGCGATCGTGGCGATGTCGGCCAGCGTGCCGGCCACACCCTTCTGCCAGCCGAGCGACACCACGCAGAGCCAGTACGCGAGCGAGCCGAACAGCGAGCAGAGTGCGTACCAGTTGCCCTTCTGGAACATCTTGGGCACGTCGCCGAGGACGATGTCGCGAAGCAGTCCGCCGTCGTTGCCCGTGAGCACGCCCATGAGCAGCACCGTCGCCGGCGACAGGCCGAAGACGATTGCCTTGTCCGCACCCGCCGCAGCGAAAAGGGCCACACCAAGGATGTTGAGCCATTCCACGGCGTTGGGATGGCGCACCACAGGCTCGTGGAAGAAGACCATGCCCAGCGCCACGCCGCCCACGATGTCGAGCTTGCGCTCGCACGCGGTGAGGGCCCCGCCCACGGCACCCACGACCACGCCCAGCATCTCGAGCGCAAAGGGCAGCTCAAGTACCGTTGCCTGTGCCTCGACAAGCATGAGGCCCTTTCTGCGGACGAAACGAAATGCCTGATGTTACCCATTGGGCGTTCTCCCGTGGCGGGCTCATTTGCTTGTTGGGATGATGTGTCCAAATTGAGAGATGTGATAGCCGGGGTTCACCGGCTGGAGAGAGCTCATCTGCTTACGTCCATTACATGTCGCAGCTGTTCGTTGCCTGGCAACTTGTAGTTTGCCGATGTCATATAAGCCCGTAACCTCGACATTCTACCGTTCACGGCCAATTGTTACCGTTTGCGGAATACGCACCTTAACCGACGCTTGACGAACGGAGCCCGTGTGATAATAAGTTCACGTTGAATGTACACTAAAAAATATATTCTGTACGGGAGACGGTTTTAAACGCGCGGCCGCCGACTGCGAGAAGCCCACGGTCGCCCACAAGGGGCAAAGGAGAGGCCCATATGGCAGAGAAGAGCTTTCAGTACATGGTGACCGACGCGGCGGGCCTTCACGCCCGTCCCGCCTCCGACCTCTCCAAGTTCGCCAAGAGCCTCGGCTCCAAGGTGACGCTCGTAAAGGGAGACAAGCGCGTCGACGCCAAGAGCGTGCTCATGATCATGGCGGCCGGCGTGAGCCAGGGCAACACGGTCACGTTCGAGGTCTCGGGCGACGACGCCGAGCGGGAGGCTGCCGAGCTCGAGGAGTTCTGCAAGCAGAACCTGTAGGCCTCGGGTCGGCTCGCAGCCACTGCGCGCCGGCGGGAACGGGGGACGGCTTACGGGCCTTGCCCGCAGGGCGAGGCCAAGACAAAGGGGAGGTGCCGCACATGCCAGAGGTGCTTAACAAGCTCGGGATGACCATCGAGTCCGTCGCCCGCACCCTGTGCGGCGTCACGCGGGGCACCCGCATCCCCACCGTCTCCAAGCTCGAGGAGATTTGTGGCTCCTCGCGCGGCAACATCCAGAAGGCGCTCGCGAGCCTCAAGGAGAACGGGGCCATCTCGCTCGAGCCGCACGGCCAGAACGGCACGCTGCTCACCGGCATCGACTACCTCGCCATGGCGCGCGCCTGCGGGGTCTCTCACATCACGGGGGCCATGCCGCTTCCCTACACCAAGCGCTACGAGGGCCTGGCTACGGCGCTGTTCACGCTGCTCAACACGGGCGAGATTCGCTCGTTCATCACGTTCCAGCGCGGCTCCGAGGCACGAGTCCAGACCCTCCTGGACGGGTCGACGAACTACTGCGTCATGAGCCGCCTCGCCTACGACGAGTACGCGAGGCACGGCATGGGGATCTCCGCCGTGCTCGACTGCGGGCCGCTCAGCTACGTGGGCAGGCACGTGCTACTTACTCGCGACGGCTTTGGAGGCGACTGGCGCGGCGCCCGCGTGGGCATCGACCAGACCTCCATCGACCAGAGCCTGCTCACCGAGAGCTACTTCGCCGGCAAGGGTGTCACGTTTGTCCCCGTGCAGTATACGCACATCGTCGACATGCTCTACGACGGCCAGCTCGACGCGGGCATATGGAACGAGGACGACCATCACGTCCGAGTCTCGGACATTCCGGAGACGGAGCTCGAGGGAGAGGCCGCCCGGCAGGACAACACGCACGCCGTCGTCGTGGTTCGAACCGGCGACGCGCTCACATACCAGCTCATCGCCACCCTCGCGAAGGCGGACAGGGTGCGGGAGATACAGCAAAGCGTCATGAACGGTGAGGTTCCGGCTCGCTACTAGGTGGCCCGCGTCTGCGGGGGTTGGCGCGGTCCTGGCGAGTCGTACCCATATGAGAAGGGAGAGGACCATATGGACGAGCTGGACGAGAGGATCGAGCTGCTGCACAAGGGCGGATTCGTGGACGAGGTGGGCAAGGCCGACCTCGAGGCTTTGGTGGATGTGGTTACCAAGGATTGCGGTATTCCGCGCACGAACGAGCAGCTTGCGACCCTGGTAACCCACGTGGCGGCCGCGTTCAAGCGCACCGCGGATGGCGAGAAGATCAACCCCATTTCCGACGAGGTGCTCCAGGAGATCAAGGACAGCCCGTTCTATGACGAGGCGTCTCAGATTCAGGGTCAGATCATCTCTGCCATGAAGAACGAGCTCTCCGAGGACGAGAAGAACTTCGTACTCGTGCATGTAGGCGGCCTGCTCATGGCTCTGCAGGCCTAAAGAGAAGGAGGAGATATGAGGATCGCGGTTGGAGGACTCAACAAGAACGTGATGGAAGCGGCCGTTAAGGCCGCCACCCCTGATGCGGAGGTCGTCGTCACCAACGACATGCAGGGTGCCCAGATGATCAAGTCTGGCAAGGTCGACTACTACTTTGGCGCTTGCAACAGCGGTGGTGGCGCCGCCATTTCGATTCTGATCGGCCTGGTTGGCTATTCGAAGTGCTGCACGGTCTGCAAGAACGGAGGGTCGCCGAACCCGGACGAGATCAAGAAGTTCGTTGACGAGGGCAAGGTTGTCTTCGGCATGAACGTCGATGCCATCGATCGCACCGTACCTCTCCTCATTAAGGCTCTTGAGGCGAAGTAACAGGCTTCGCCTGGGACAGGAAAAGAAGGGGTGTAACAAATGGAAATTAGCGTTGTGAGCGTACTGGTCGTGGGGGCCTTGTGCGCAGTCACGGCACTTCTCTCTAACTTGGGAGTTGCCGTATTCAACGACGGCGTTCGTCCGCTCGTGCCCGAATTCCTTGAGGGTCGCATGCCGCGTCCCGAGTATGCCCTTGCCGTCTTCGGCATGTGCATCGGCTTCATTGCCTCGGTTGGTATCGGCAATGCCCTTGCTACCAACCTGCTCAACCCGTGGTTGCTCTTCCTCGCCACGGACATCATTGGAGCGGTGTGCCCCAACAAGATCGTCGCTGCCATCGTTGGAGCCGCGTGGGGCGTGCTCTGCCTGGTTGGCATTGGCGGCATCAACACCGTCCTTACGTTCCTCCCCGTTGACCTCATTGGTGCTCTTGGACAGCTGGGCACCTACATCGTTACGGGCTTTGCCCTCTTCCCGGTCGTGGCCATCATCATGCAGTTTGGTTGGCAGCACGGCGTTATCACCGCGGTGCTCGCGCTGATTGTTCGTGTCCTTGGCCCCATGTGGAAGTTTGGTCCCTCCATGGCTTCGATCTCTGCTGACGCCTGGACCCTGCTCGTCGGCGTCGTCCTGCTCGTTGCCTTCGCCATTGCCAAGGACCTTTCCGACAAGGACCGTGCCTCCGACGAGCTGGAGGGCAACCTCTTCTCCGAGCGCGTCGGTCGCATCCGCAAGAACGTCCCGTTCCTGATGGTTGGTGCCGCTCTCATCGGCGCCGCCTGCAACCTGCATATCTTTGCCGGTTCTACGGTCTCCATGTTTAACCTCTCGGATGCCTATAAGGCTGCTGGCGGCGTTGACATGACCCTCGTCCAGACCGCGGCCATCAACGAGCTCTTCCGTGGCATCAGCTTCATTCCTCTCATTGCTGTGACGGCCATCACCACCGGCGTCTACGGTGTCGCGGGCTTCACGTTCATCTACGTCGCCGGCTACCTTGCACCCAACCCGATCGTGGCCGCAGTGCTCGCTGCCATCATCATCTTCGTCGAGGTCATGCTCCTCGGCCTCATCGGCAAGCAGCTTGGTCGCTTCCCGAGCCTTCGTGACGCCGCGGATAACATCCGCTCTGCCATGGGCACCTGCGTGGAGTGGGCCCTCATGTTCGGCTCCCTCAATGCCGTCATTACCATGGGCACCTCTGTTGGCAATCCGACGCTTGCCTTCGCAATTGCCGCGGCCATCTACTTCATTAACGAGGTCACGGGTCGCAAGATCATGCGTATGGCCATCGGCCCCGTCTTCGCGGTCGGCACCGGCATCATCCTCAACCTGCTCTATGCGATTGGTCTCGTCGCTCTTGTCGCAGTGTAGAGCGCACCATCTAGCTCCGCTCATTCACTGAGGTGCGACCGCGCTTGGCGAGGCGGGCGCACCATACGAAAGGAAGGCATTCATGATCCAGACGGTCTGTGGTCCCATTGAGGCCTCAGAGCTTGGGGTTACGATGGCCCACGAGCACCTTTCGGTGGACCTTGCTGGTGTTCGCCACGATGAGGACTCGATCTTCACCTATTCCGACCTCCTTCTCTCCGAGATGGAGCGCGTCAAGGCTGCCGGAATCAACAGCATTGTCGAGGTAAGTTGCATCGGCATGGGCCGAGACGTGAAGGCTCTGCAGCACCTGTCGAAGTCGACGGGTCTCAACATTCTGTGCTCCACCGCTTTCTATCTCGAGTGCTATCACCCTGCTTGGGTCAAGGATGCGCCTGTAAAGAAGATTGAGAAGACGTTCTTGGACGAGTTCAAGAACGGTATCGACGGCACGGGTATCAAGCCCGGCGTCATTGGGGAGATTGCGGGCGAAAAGACCGAAATTACTCCGAGCGAGCAGAAGGTCATGATTGCCTCCGCCCATGTCGGCTCTGAGATTGGCTGCGCGGTAACGACGCACTGTCAGCTCGGGCAGCTTGCACCTGAGCAGGCACACCTCCTTGTTTCCAACGGAATGGACCCGAGCAAGGTCATTTTGGGTCATCTCGACCTTGCCAATGACCTTGACTACTACAAGAAGGTCCTCGACCTTGGCGTCAACATCGGCTTCGATACCTGCGGAAAGATTCGCTATCTCGCCGATGAGGTTCGCGCTAACAACCTGGCCGAGCTTGTGAAGCTTGGTTATGAGAAGCAAATCGTGCTCTCGACCGACGTCTCGAGGAAATCGTACATGTTCGGCGAGGGCGGGCGTGGCTACACGGACGTCATCGACCACATCCTGCCGCTCATCCGCGAGCGTGGCGTGCTCGAGAGTTCCATCCACACCATGCTCGTCGACAACCCTGCCCGCATCTTCGACATCGAGGGAGGCCTCTAGGTGAAGACCTATCCGCTGTACTCGCGGACGTTCGAGGAGGCGCGGGAGCTGCAGTTCAAGGTCATCGATGCCGCCGCCCACCATTTTACGGGCGAGCAGTCGCTTGACCTGGGAGACCTGGGCGTGCACAAGGGCACCAACCGGCCGCTCCAGGCCATCCGCGTGGAGCACGTGTTTGCCGACGCCTTCGACGCCGAGGACGCCGTACTCGTTCGCGGTGCCGGCACGGGGGCCTTGCGCTGGGCGCTCGTGGCCGCGGTCGACCCAGGCGCCACGGTGCTCGTGCACGAAGCACCCATCTACCCGACCACCAAGGTCACCCTCGACACGATGGGCGCCCGCACGGCCGTGGCCGACTTCAACGACGACGCATCCATCGCCCGCGTCTGCGCCGAGCATGCCTCCGAGATAACAGGCGTTCTCATTCAGCACTCGCGCCAGAAGCCGGACGACTCCTACGAGCTTGGCCATGTCATCGAACAGGTTCGTGCCGCGCTTGGCGACGTCCACATCGTAACCGACGACAACTACGCCGCCACCAAGGTCAAGGCCATCGGCAACCAGCTGGGCGCCGACCTCGCCACGTTCTCGTGCTTCAAGCTGCTGGGCCCCGAGGGCGTGGGCGTGGTGCTGGGCTCTCGCCCGCTCGTGGAGAAGATTCGCGAGATGCAGTACTCCGGCGGCTCGCAGGTGCAGGGTCACGAGGCCATGGCGGCCCTGCGCGGCCTCATCTACGCGCCCGTCGCGCTCTCGATCACGGGCGCGACCTGCCACGAGGTGGCGCGCCGCCTCTGCGCGGGCGAGCTGCCGCACGTCACGGGCGCCTATGTGGCAAACGCCGAGAGCAAGGCCGTTCTCGTGGAGTTTGACGAGGACATCGCCGATCGCGTGCTGGAGCTCGCGCCCTCCCACGGCGCCGCGCCCAACCCCGTGGGTTGTGAGAGCAAGTACGAGTTCCTTCCCATGTTCTACCGCATCAGCGCCACCTTCCGCGCAAAGGACCCAACCTGGCAGCGTCGCATGATCCGTATCAACGTCATGCGCTCGGGGCCCGATACGGTCATTCGCATCCTGAGGGAGCTTGTGGACGAAGTCTACGGCACCCAGGCATAAAACCCGAGGAGAAGACCCATGTTTCTGGACAGGCTGCTCAAGACGAACGAACCCTTGGCACAGCTTGCGTTCGCGTGGCAGCAGGACGGAACCGTGCTGCCAGACACCTACCTCATCGATCTGGACATGCTCACCAAGAATGCCGAGTCGATCAAGGCCGCCGCGGATGCGCACGACATCAAGCTGTACTTCATGCTCAAGCAGCTGGGGCGAAACCCCATACTGGCCCATCATCTTGCCGACCTGGGCTACGCCGGGGCGGTGTGTGTGGACTTTCGCGAGGCGCTCGTCATGGCCGAGGCTGGGGTTCCGCTGGGCAACGTGGGCCATCTCGTGCAGACGCCCCGCGCCGCGATGGAGCGTATCGTGGCCGCCCGTCCGGACATCATGACGGTCTACTCCGTGGAGAAGGCCGCCGAGATTGGCGCGGCTGCGAAGTCCCAGGGCTTTGAGCAGCCCATCATGCTGCGTGTCATCGGCGAGGGCGACATGCTCTACCCGGGGCAGTACGGGGGCTTTCCGCTTGTCGAGCTGGGTGCCACGGTGGATGCCATCGAGGCGCTGCCGGGCGTGCGCATCGCGGGCGTGTGCTCGTTTCCCTGCCTGCTCTTCTCCGAGGAGGCCGGGCGCGTGGTGCCCACGCTTAACGCGGATACCGTGCGCCGCGCGGCGGCCGCGCTGGAGGCTCGCGGCTATCACGACCTGCAGCTCAACATGCCATCTGCCAGTTGCACCGACACGGTTGGCCTCGTGGCCGAGCTGGGTGGCACCCACATGGAGCCGGGCCACGGGCTCTCGGGCACCACGCCGTGGCACGCCTGCCCGGCCGGCGCAAACGCCCCAGAGGGTGTGGCCTATGCCTACGTGAGCGAGGTGAGCCACAACCTGGACGGGCGCTCCTACTGCTACGCGGGCGGCCACTACCGGCGCGGGCACCTCTCCAACGCGCTTGTGGGCACGTCGCTCGCCGAGGCCAAGCGGGTCCACGTGACTCCCCCGGCCGACGAGTGCATCGACTACCACTTCGAGCTCTCCGAGCCCTCGCGCGTGGACGACGGCGTGCTCATGTGCTTTCGCACACAGCTGTTCGTGACGCGGAGCGAGGTTGCCGTCGTAAGCGGGCTCTCGCATGGAAAGCCACAGCTCGAGGGCATCTTCGACACGCAGGGACATCAACTGAGGTAATACCTGGACCGGCTTCTCGCCATGGGCGGGGAGCCGGACGTTGAGAGGAGTTCGACATGGCAGAGAAGGAGAACGAGGAAGTAGTTACGGCTGGCGCCCCAGGCACGGGGCAGGGGGCGTGCCCGGCGAAGGCCCCCGGCCGTGCGGACGGCGGCAGATTCGTCGTCATCGTCCTCGACGGCTTTGGTGTCGGGCAGATGGCCGACGTGCCTGAGGTCCGTCCGGCAGATCTTGGCGCCAACACCTGCGTGCACATCTTCGAGAACACACCGGGCCTTGAGCTGCCCACGCTCGCGAGCCTCGGCCTGGCAAACGCCGCCGGCAGAGAGTTTCCTGGACTCCCGTTTGCCCCGAACGCGACGTGGGGTACGGCGCGCCTCATGCACCAGGGCGCCGACACCTTCTACGGGCACCAGGAGATCATGGGCACCAAGCCGCCCAAGCCCCTCACCGAGCCCATCCAGATTGCGATTGACGAGATAGACGAGGCCCTGCGTGCGGCGGGCTTCCACACGCGGTTCTACACGTCCGAGAAGAGCGGCCTGCGCTTCCTCATCGTCAACGAGGCGTGCACGGTGGCCGACAACGTGGAGTGCGACCCCGGCCAGGCCTTCAACGTCACGGCCGCCATCGACGAACTGGACTTTGACACCGAGCTCAAGATCGGCCATATCGTCCGCAAGATTGCCAAGACCCCGCGCGTGATTACGTTTGGCGGGCGAGGCGTGCACCTGGACAACCTGCTGGCCGCGGTGGAGGAGCACGACGGCTTCATCGGCGTGAACGCGCCAGCGTCGGGTGTTTACAACGACGACTACCACTGCATTCACATGGGCTATGGCGTGGACGAGAAGGTGCAGGTCCCCTACATTCTGGGCGAGGCCGGCATCGACGTGCGCCTGCTGGGCAAGGTGGCCGACGTCTGCGCCAACCACTTTGGCGAGTCCGAGTCCATCGTGGACACCAAGACGGTGCTGGAGCGCACGCTCGGGCTCGTGAGCGACCCCGCGACGACGGGCTTCATCTGCACGAACGTCCAGGAGACCGACCTCGCCGGCCACGGCGAGGACGTGGCACGTTACGCCGACAGGCTGCGCGTCGCCGACGAGGTCATCGGGCGGATCCACGCGGCGCTCAGGCCCGAGGACGTGCTCGTGGTCATGGCCGACCACGGCAACGACCCCACGATTGGTCACCCGCACCACACGCGCGAGCACGTTCCCCTGCTCATTTCCCATGTGGGGGCGCCTGCGGGTACCATCGGCGAGCGCGCCACGCTTTCTGACGTGGGTGCCTCGGTCGTCGACTTCTTTGGCGTGCACGCATCCCAGAACGGAACGAGCTTCTGGCCGAAGATCCAGGGATAGGAGCTGACATGGCCCTCGGCCTTGAGGACAGGCTTGTCGTTGCCCGGCGCGCGTTGGGTCGCAGCGTGGTGACGATCAATCCCCACGCGCTGGAGCAAGCTGCCCGCAAGGCCGGAGGCCCATGTGTGGCCGGTCGTTCGGATGGATCGGACGCGGGTAGTGCCCGGCTGCTCACTTTTGGCGTCAAGGACCATGGGGCCATTCCAAGTGTGCTCATCGAGCGAATTGCCAGTGCAGCCGACTGCGTCATGCTTACCGTCGACCACATGGCCGACTTGGGACGTAGTGTTGACACCGAGCTTGTGAATCCCCTGACCTATCGACCCATGACGGGATCTACGAGTGGTGGCCCCATCAACGTCCTCAAAGGCATCAATGACTTTTGCATAGGAACTGATGGCGGCGGTAGCGTGCTCGCCCCCGCCTTGGCAACCAATCTCTTTGCTGTGATGTGCAAGGGGTTGGGGCTTGTGACCGGTGGCGAGTCGGTTTCGACTGACGGCTTGGCCTTCCGCGGTGGCGTTGGATTTATTGGGCGGTCACTTGACGTCGTCGTCCGTGCTGCCGAACTCGCAAGTGGCTTCAAGCTTTTGGCTGCTGACGGTCTGCCCGAGGTGATCGTCCCCATGCGTGGAAGTGTCTCCCTGCCGGATGGTTCAGACATGCGGGGGCTGCTTTCCACCTATCTTGAAGGGTCGGAAATCCCTGTATCCGAGCGAGCCTTTTTCAACCTATATGACCGAGAGAGAACCGTGCGGGACCTTGATGAAATTTGGCGGGTAAACCCAACCTCGTGCGTCATTACCTATGAGGGCCCCATTGACGTGTTGTCCGCCGACGAGACAATTCCCCGGTGCTTCGGTGGTCCTGTCCCCGCAGCAGTGGCGGGAGTCCGTTCGAAGGCCCAGGTCAAGGCCGTGAACATCGCGGGTGGCTCTGCGGTTTGCATCCCTGTCGGAAACCTTGCCTGCGGGCTCGTCATCTCGTGTGGGCAAGGCTACGAGGCATTTTGCGGAGCGCTCAGCTTGGCCCGGCTTCTTGAAAGAGTCGTTTCCGAGGTCTGTCCATTGCCGGAGTTATTCTCGCGCTATTTTCTCAACCGGGGAAAGGCCCCCCATCCGCTTGACCCTTGCTGGTAAGTGGGGCGGACAGCCAGCCGCTGCGGCTTTGTCGAGAGAAAAGCGTGGGAAGCCAACTGAGAGCAAGCTCGGTTCCGATGTTTGCAGTTCTGCGCTGACGGGAATTGTAGCCAGCTGCAAACCGGCAGAGAACTTGCAGGTAGTCGACTTGGTAAAGGTCTGGCTACATTGGATTGACCCGGAAACTGCAAATATCGCGCACGAGTCGATACGCGCCTCTCTCAGAGGTGTCAAGAGGAGTGCTGGTTTCAGGTCTTTTGCTCAGAAGGGGCGTGGCATCAGCGTTTGGCTTACTGCCCTTGATGGAATTCGAGCTTGCTGATTCCTCGTATTCTGCCATTTTGCGATGAGCCGAGATATGGCTGGATGCGGCTGCCTGTTTGCTCATGCAGATGAAAGGGTGTCTGTCGCACCATTGGGGGTGGTGCGGCAGACGAAAAGAAGGGGTGCACAAAGACATGTGTGGGGTGGTCGTTCGTGCACCACCGTGAATCTTATGATGCTTGCCCTCTCCTTGTATATTCATCAGGTGGCTTTACCAGCAAGGATTCACGAACTATGTTGGCTCACAGCCAATTTGTTCTATGACTTGTTATCTGTGTTGAGAGCCGATCCTGAGATTCCACAAAATTCTCGATTTGTCGGGGGTCAGGCTACGCTATACTAACCAGCGCACTTTCATGGAGAGTTGTCCGAGTGGTCGAAGGAGCACGATTGGAAATCGTGTAGGCGCCTAAAGCGTCTCCAGGGTTCAAATCCCTGACTCTCCGCCAGAGCTTTCCGCGGCGTCCCGAGCGGGCGCCGCTTCCATTCTCTGGAGAGGTGGCAGAGCGGCTGAATGCGGCGGTCTCGAAAACCGTTTACCCTTTCGGGGGTACGAGAGTTCGAATCTCTCCCTCTCCGCCAGAGCGTGCAAGGCCCGGTTCTTTCGGAACCGGGCCTTTTTTGTGGCGCTGCGGGGCCGCTCTGTCCTACAAGTCGCATGTGGCGGCGCGGCAAGATGAAGTGACTGCGCTGTTTTGCAGTTTTGCCCGCGCGCCGGCCCAATCCTCCGGAAGCGTTGTAAACCCTGAGATGGGAGGCCCGGCCTCTCTCTGGCAACCGCAGCCTACTTGGTCGACCGTTCAGAAAATGCATAATATCGGCACCAGTTGCGATTCGAAAGGTCCAACTTGGCCGGCGAGGCCTTTGAGAGCGCTCTGCGACTATTCGCATGTGTCTGGCGGCGGCGATTCATGACTGGCTACGCGGTCAATTTCCGACTACATGGTCACGAAGGTCGATTTCCTTGCATTGCGTGGCTGAGTTACTGTCCCTTGGGTCCCGGGGGCACGTCATTTTGCCCTGCAAAGAGTTCCGCACATGCCTTTTGACACTCACGGGGCCCGATGGGTATGAAACTGGGCGACTACCGTCTACTACCGCCTGGAAAAGTAAGGGTAAATCGCCCTTCGTGACCAGCAATCGGAAAACCGACGCGGAGAGGCGGCTCGGCAGCGGCTCCGGAGACGGGCGCACGTCGCCGAGACCCTACCGAGCTGGCTTGGGTACACTCACGGCAGGATGCGAACCTGTATCGACCGCTCGTCGCGCCGCCTGGCCTCTCGCCCATCCGGCGCGCACACGTTGGGGGCATACCATATGGAAGACACTCGCTACTTCTCGTGTTCGTGGCACCTGCTCACGCGGCAAAAGGGCTGGATAAAGCCCATCCTCATCCTCGCCATCGCCCTTTTGGTGCCCGTCGCAGGCCCGCTTGCCCTCTCGGGCTATGCCCTCGAGTGGGCGCGCCTGAGCGCCTGGGGTGTCGACGCGTCGCCCAAGCAGCGCGGCGTGTGCGTGGGCGAGTGCATCGCGTCGGGGTGGCGCGCCTTCGTGGTCGGGCTCGTGTGGACCATCGCGTTCGTGTTGGCCTCGGTGATCGTGACGGGCGTCCTGCAGGCGCTGTTTGGTGGCTGGGGTGAGTCGCTGGGCCAGATGCTCACCTTCGTCTGCGGCTTCCTCTTCTCGCTTATCGTCCTCGTGGCCGGCCTGCGTGCGGCCATCTACACCAAGATCCGCGCGGGCCTCAACCCGGCGCGCGTCTTCGAGATGGTTGCCCGCGACTCCGGCGGCCTCTTCAAGATCATTGGGATTCCGCTGGTCACGACCCTCATCGTGGGTGCCGTGATGCTCGTGGGCTACGTGGTGCTCTTCGTGGTCATCATGGGGGACGTGGCCGGCTACATCGGCTACCTCACGTACGACTCCAGCTCGGCGCTGCTGTTCCAGCTCATCAGGGACGTTCTGGGCAAGACCCTGCCGACGCTCGTGGTGCTGTGGTACGTGGGTGCGGTGGTCAGCGTGGCGAGCACCCTGCTCGAGGTCAACGCCATCGGCCTGTGGATGCGTCAGTTTGACGTGCCGGTCTGGGGCGGCCCGTCCGACCCGCTGCCCGCCCCGCGCGGCGGCCTGCCCGCGGCAAGCAATCCCGTGCCGCCCGTGACGAGCGCGCCGACTGATTCGGTGGTGCCCACCACGCCGGCCGCTGCTCCCGTCACGCCGTCGCCGATTGTGGCGCCCGCGCCGGCTACGACACCCGAATCGACCGCAGCGCCTGTCGAGCCCACCACCGATGTTCCGCAGGACACCAGCAGCGTCGCTCCAGCCCACGAGCCTGCCCCACAGGCTCCCGAGCCAGAGCCCTCGCCTGCGGGTCTTCCGCTCGTGACGCCCGAGACCACGGCAGAGGATGTCCCGCAGGACACCGAGGCCCCATCTGGCGACACCAACGGACCCGTCGAAATTCCCGCCGAGCCGGCGGTCACGCCGCTCGCGCCCGCGGTCGAGCCCATGCCCGCGTCGGAGAACCCCCAGCTCGCCGGTGATGATTCCGAGGAGCTGACCACGCCCGAGCAGTGCGTACCCGCCACGCCAGAGCCTGTTGCCGAGCCCTCCGCCGACTCCCCTGAGAAATCCGAATAGCACCATCTACCTGCTGTGTCAGGTCTGTGTCTGCGAGAGTCCCCATTCCTGTCAGGTCCCTCCGCTACGCTAGCCGCAACGTTGGTTCGCGTGGAGGGGCGATGGGGATGGGGACAACGCGCAGCATCCGTGGTATGATTCACCACCGACCTTTCCTGTTCCGGGCGCATACCTTCACGTCCCGGAGCCATATGTCCAGAGGAGGTGACCACATGAAGGCTTATGAACTGCTGTTTTTTGTCGATCCCGCCATCACCGACGAGGTACGCGCTGGCGTTATGAAGCGCGTCGAGGTTGCTATCACCGAGAACGGTGGCAAGATCGACAACGTCGACAACTGGGGCAAGCGCAAGCTCGCCTACGAGATCGACAAGCTCACGGAGGGCGACTACACCCTCGTCAACTTCCACGCTGACCCGTCTCAGATCGCCGAGCTCGACCGCATTCTCCGCATCAACGATGCGGTGAAGCGCCACATGGTCGTGCGTCGTCCGGATCACGAGTAAGGACAACCATGGAAGCGGGTCGCAAGGCCCAGGCGGACAGCGAGTCTGGCCCGCAAGAGGAAGGTAGTGAGCATCGTGAGCATCAACCGAGTGAACATCACGGGTAACCTCACCAGGGACCCCGAGCTGAGGGCCACGCAGAGCGGCACGCAGGTGCTGCACCTGGGCGTAGCGGTCAACGACCGTCGCCGCAACCCCCAGACCGGCAACTGGGAGGACTACCCCAACTTCATCGACTGTGTGATGTTTGGCACCCGTGCCGAGGCGATCCAGCGCTACCTCAAGAAGGGAACCAAGGTCGCCATCGAGGGTCGCCTGCGCTACAGCTCCTGGGAGCGCGACGGCCAGAAGCGCTCGAAGATCGAGGTGGTCGTCGACGACCTCGAGTTCATGAGCTCTCGCCAGGATGGTGGCCAGCAGGGTGGCTACGCGCCGCAGGGCGGCTACAACCAGCAGCCCCAGCCACAGCCCAGCTACGGTGCCGCGCCCCAGCCGGCGCAGCCGCAGCCGCAGGGTTCCTCCTACCAGGCCGCGAATCCGTCCGTTCCCGTCCAGACCCCGCCCGCCGCGGACGTCTACGACGAGGACATCCCGTTCTAGGCCATCCAGGCCGGGCCAAGCCCAGCCAACGGTGGCTGGCGCGTCCTCGGGGCGCGTCGCCGAGAGAACCGGCGTCCGGCCAAGTCGGCCGCACGCCAACAGAAAGGTATTGAGACATGGCTACTGAGTACCAGCGTCAGCCGCGTCGCAAGTTCTGCCAGTTCTGCAAGGAAGACACTGAGTTCATCGACTACAAGGACACTCAGCTCCTTCGCAAGTACATGACCGACCGTGGCAAGATCAAGCCGCGTCGCGTCACCGGCGCCTGCACGCAGCACCAGCACGACATCGCCAACGCCATCAAGCGCGCCCGCGAGATGGCCCTCCTGCCGTACACCGTTCCCGTGGTGTCCAGCCGTGGTGGCCGTCGCGGTCGTGACTAAGTAAGGAGTGTCCATGAAAGTCATCCTTCTGGGTGAGCTCAAGGGCAAGGGCGGAGAGGGCGACGTCGTCGAGGTCGCCCAGGGGTTCGCTGAGAACTACCTGTTCCCCAACCGCATGGCCCTGCCGGCCACCAAGGGCAACATCAAGCAGCTCGAGGAGCGTCGTCACAACATCGCCAAGCGCGAGGAGAAGCGTATCGCCGATGCCGAGGCCCTGAAGGCCGCGCTCGACGGCAAGACGGTTCTCATCGACGCCAAGGTTGGTGACGAGGGCCAGCTCTTTGGCTCCATCACCAACACGATGGTTGCCGACGCCGTCAAGAAGGACCTTGGTGTCGAGGTCGAGCGCAAGCGCATCGAGCTCAACCGCGCCATCAAGACCTCTGGCCTGCACACCGTCAAGGTGAGCCTCTACCGCGAGATCTCCGCCGAGCTCAACCTCCAGGTTGGTAAGCCCGTCGAGGAGCCGGTCGAGGAGGTTCCCGCCGAGGAGCCGCAGGCCGCCGAGGCCGAGACCACCGAGACTGCCGAGTAGGCACCTCGTCGCCCAACTGGGCTTTCAACAGCAACTAACCCTTTCCACCTGCGGGTAGAGGGCTTTGGTTGAGGGTTGAATCAGGAGCGGGGCGTGGCCGCAGATGGTCACGCCCCGCTCCTTTACCGTTTCAATATCAAATCACACATCAATCTACCTGCGGTCTTAAGAGAAACACGAGGAAGATGGGTGTATTCCTTACAGTTCCACAGATGATACGCACCACATGAGCGATACCTCTTGAGAATGTTGAAAACTCGACACTGCCGATGGGAAAAGATGTTGAAAAGTGTGAAAACCTACGTTTGCGGAGGTAGCGGGATAAAGCTCTCAACAACGGCCTGTTGACACGCCTTCGCTCGCAGAATTCTCACCTACGGACCCTGCCAATCGGCTATCATGCGCGTGCTGACGAACTGCGGGGCGCGACCTGCAAGGCCGTGCCGCCCTCCCTGCTCCGCCATGGCACGCGCCGCCGCAGTGCACCGCCGCAGGACGTCGCTGCCGCCGCGCCCGCACATCACGAATCACCATTCAAAGGAGGCCCCATGGACGAGATTGTCTACGACGCCGCACCCTCGCCGGCATCGTTCTCCTCCATCAAGACTATGCCCTCCGACGTGGCCGCCGAGCGTTCGGTGATCTCGGCCATGCTGCTCTCGCCCGAGATCCTCGAGTCGGCCCTCGTGGAGCTCACCGAGGAGGACTTCTTCCTCGACGCTAACCGTATCGTCTTCGCGGCCATGCGCACGATGTTCGAGCGATCCAATCCGGTCGACCCCATCACCCTGGCCGACTACCTCACCTCCACCGGCGAGCTGGAGCGCGCGGGCGGCATGGCGGCGCTCGCCCGCCTGGGCGAGGACACCTTCGCCATCGCCAGCTGGAAGCACCACGCTGAGATTCTGCACCGCGACTCGACGCTGCGCCTCATGATCGACGCCTCGGCCAAGATCGCCAACCTCGCCGCCAACGCGCCCGAGGACACCAAGGAGGTCGTCGACAGCGCTGAGAAGATGCTGCTCGACGTCACCAACCGCGACATCAAGACCAGCTACATCAAGATCGAGGACGCGATGGTCTCGCTCTACGACGAGCTGGCGCGGATGAGCCAGGAGGGCATGGGCGCGGCCGGCGTCATGACGGGCTTTCCGGCCATGGACAAGATGTTCCTCGGCCTGCGCGCCGGCCAGATGATTGTCGTGGGCGCCCGACCGGGTGTGGGCAAGACGTCATTCGCCCTCAACCTGGCCGTGCAGATGGCCCAGCAGGGTGCCTGCGTGTGTTTTTTCTCGCTCGAGATGAGCTCCGAGGAGATTGCCCAGCGCCTACTCTCCACGTACTCTATGGTGCCACTCCAGAGCATCCGCTCGGCCAACATCAAGCCGGAGGAATGGACGCAGATCCTCCAGGCCACGCAGGACCTCTCCAAGCTGGACCTGCTCATTGACGACACGCCAGGCACTACCGTCACCGAGGTGCGTGCCAAGGCTCGCCGCATGCTGCGCAACAAGGAGCGCGGCGTGGTCATCCTCGACTATCTGCAGCTGGTCTCGCCCCCGCCCAGCCACCGCGCCGACAGCCGCGCCACCGAGGTCTCCGAGATGAGCCGTGGCATCAAGATCATGGCCAAGGACCTGGGCATTCCCGTCATCGCGCTGTCGCAGCTCTCGCGTAAGAACGAGGACCGCACGGGCCACCGCGGCAAGCGGCCCCAGCTCTCCGACCTGCGCGAGTCGGGCTCCATCGAGCAGGACGCCGACATCGTCATCCTGCTCGACCGCTCCATGACCGAGGAGGAGGGCGAGCGCGAGGACCGCCCGGATTATGGCGTGACACAGTTCATCGTGGCCAAGAACCGCTCGGGCCCGCTGGGCATCATCGACATGGCCTTCTTTGCCGAGAAGACCAAGTTCATGGAGGTTGACACGCACCACGACGACGAGTAGCTGCGTCTACGTGGTTGCGGGCCGGGGGGGGGTGCGGCTTACGTTGCCGCGCTCACCGCCCTCGTTCGGGGATTCCTGAACGGGGCCTTCACTGTTGCGCTGGTATCTTGAGCCCCGCCTCTATGTGCGCCGGGCCGGCCGCTCGGAGTTCCGGCTGCCTTTTTCAGCTTGGGGTGCGGACAGACCGAGCCTGTAGGGCGGACCCAGTTTGGCCCGGTTCGTGCGCGACGCCGACGAGGGGGTTGTGCTGCGCCATGCGAGGCCATGGTGCGTTTTCGACGGATTTGAGTGCCAAGTCTGAGGAGGCCGGTACGGGCGTGCGCTTTGGTCGGATTTGAATATTCAAA
>CWGU01000064.1_pt3 | contig 41136 bp, 37 predicted proteins | sample 667921 | NCBI WGS metagenome assembly CWGU01 (sample SAMEA3735815, study PRJEB9488) | human gut metagenome | biome: ENVO:mammalia-associated habitat; material: ENVO:feces | place: Malawi | collected 2009-02-27 | reverse complement strand
GCACGGGCGCCCGCCCGCGCCGCGTGGCCTGGTGCCGCGTCCCGGCCGCCGTCAGCTCGACGGCCGCGCCTACCAGCTGGGACAGGGCCGCGGCCGGGGCCTGAGCGGCGTCGGCACGGGGCGGGGCGGCCTGCTCGGCACCGCGCTTCCCGTCTCACCTCGCTCGCTCGTCACCCTTGCCGGCGGCGTCTGCGCCCTCGTGCTCGTCTCGCTCGTGGTGCGCTGTGCCCTTCTGCCCGGGCCCGGGCGCGCCTACAACGGCAGCGGCGGCATGGAGGGCCTGTTGCTCTTCTCGGATGACGAGGACGCCGTTTTTGCCGCGTCGCTGCTGCTTCCCGACGAGCTCACGCCCATCCTGCCCGGCTCGCCCACGATCAGCGGCACCACCGCGAGCGGCGGCTCAGTCCTCCAGGAGCTCACCGACGCCACCCACGCCATCGAGCAGGCGGGCTTTGCGGTCGGCTACGCGATGCTCGACCTCTCGACCGGCGTCTCGGTGAGCTACAACGCCGACGCGCAGTTCTACTCGGCGAGCTCGATCAAGGGGCCCTACGTCACGAGCGTCGTGCGCTACGAGCTGGGCGACAGTGCCCAGTCGAGCGAGGGCAGCCGCATCTCGGCCATCATCGAGAGCTCGGACAACGCCGCCTACTCCAACATGCGCGACGCCTATGGCAACTCGTCGTTCGCCGCGCTGGTGGACGCCTCGGGCGCGGCCCAGATGCCAAGCCACGGGGCCACGAGCGCCGTGGCCAAGGCGGCGGCCGCGCAAAGCGGCGCGAGCATCGCCGACAACAAGTACGAGTTCTTCACGCCCAACCAGATGCTCGCCCTCTGGCAGCAGTGCTACGAGTTTCTGAGCTCGGGTAAGCCGGGTGCCTCGTGGCTTGCCAGCGTCTTCGAGACGCCGGAGACCTCGGCCATCCGCGTGACGGCCGGGACCCTGGGAACCACCTGGTCAAAGGCCGGCTGGTATCCCGCGGGAGACGCCGGCTTTGGCACCACCGTCGATGCCGGCGTGGTGCGCACCTCCACCGGAGACGTGCTGGTGAGCGTGATGACCACCGAGCCGGAGAACTTCGCCGCCATCGAGAGCGTGCTGAGCCCCCTGCTCGCCCTGCGGTCGACGCTGGCGTAGCTGCGTCGGCGCGACTCGGCCCAACACCCCCCCCGACACAAAATGCGGCCCACAGGCACCTTCGCCTGCGGGCCGCACTCCTTACCCAACCGCCGTGCCCCAGCCTAGAACTCGCCGATGAAGCGGACCTCCGGCTCGAGGTGGACGCCAAACTGGCGCTGGACCTCGTCCTGGACGTGGGCGATGACGGCGCGGACGTCGGCCGCCGTGGCGCCGCCCAGGTTCACGACGAAGCCGGCGTGCTTGGTGGAGACGGCCGCCCCGCCCGAGCGATAGCCCTTGAGCCCCGCATCGGTGATAAGCTTGCCGGCAAAGTGGCCCTCGGGCCGCTTGAACGTGGAGCCGGCGCTCGGCAGCTCGAGCGGCTGCTTGGCCTGGCGACGCTCGGTGAGGTCGGCCATCTTGGCGCAGATGTCCCACTTGTCGCCCGGCGCGAGCGCAAACGTGGCCGAGAGCACCACGAGCCCCTGCGTGCGCACGCGGCTCGTGCGATAGCCCAGGTCGAGGTCCTCGACGGGCAGCTCGAAGACGTCGCCCTCCTGGCCAAGCAGCGTGGCGCTGGCCAGCACGTCGGCGATGCAACCGTCGTAGGCACCGGCGTTCATGAAGACCGCGCCACCCACGCTGCCGGGGATGCCGCAGGCAAACTCCAGGCCCGTGAGCCCGTGCTCCTCCGCCGCGCGCGAGACGTCGGCGATGGCCGCGCCCGGCTGGCAGGTGATGCGCGTGCCCGAGACCTCAATGTCGTCGAGGCCCGCGGGGCAGGCCACCATCACGCCGCGAAAGCCGCCGTCGCCCACGAGCAGGTCCGAGCCCAAGCCCAGGACGAAGTAGGGCGCGTCGTCCTCGCGGCAGGCGCGGATGACGTGGATGAGCTGGGCCATCGTCTGCGGCTCGACGTAGAGGTCGGCGGGGCCACCCACCTTGAACGTGGTGTGGGCGCTCATCGGCTCGTTGGCACGGACGTGCTCGGCGCCCACGAGCTGCTCGAAGAGCCTCTTGTCGATAGGGTTCTGCCCGCTATTCACTGACGCGCTACCTCCCATAGCCTATGCTGGACATGCAATCAACGAGAAACCTTACACCAGAGCGGGCAGAGCGCCACCATCGCCACAAACCCAACGGCTGCCAGCGCCAGCAGGGGCATGGCCTCAAGCGGGTTTGCCACGAGAGCGGCCCACGCGCCGTCGCCGGGATAGCACGCCTGCGGAGCCATCCGCAGGGGGTCCAGGAGGCGAAGCGGCCCCAACGCCTCCCCGCCCTGGGCCTGCGCCAGCAACGAGCCGCAGGCGAGGAGCCCACCCGCGACCAGGGACGGCACCCAGCGCCGCTCTCCCCACGCAACTGCCGTTGAGACCAGGGCGATGACCAGCGTAGACATGGCCAAGGCCAAGAAGCACCAGGCAACGGACGCTCCCACGGAGATGACACGGGCACCTTCGGCACTCACAAGGGCCACGGGGTACGCAAGGCTCCCGACGCCGTTGCGCAAGGCGACAAGCGCCGCAGCTCCCCACCCCAGAGCCACGACGAGCAGCCCAGACACCCAGGCCAACCCGGCGTCGACGACGAGCGCGACGCGCGGGCTCACGGGCGACTGTGCTAGCAGCCTCCCTCCCGAGCGGTCGCGCCCCAGCACACAAGCCATGACGAGCGCGGGCAGGCACCACGCGAGGCCCGGCAGCAGCGACGGAACCGAGGCCAGTCGAAAGAGGGCCGGTTGCCTCGACGCACACGCGTAGATTGGCCATTCGCCCTCGCCCAGCGCGCGCGTGAGCCCAAGCTCCGCACGCACGCTCGTCTCGGGCCCCACGCCGCCCGTGCCGAACGGGCACAGCCCGGACTCGCCCATGCGCACGGCCAGCTCGGCGGCCTTGGCGGCATCCTCGACAAACGGCTTCCAGTCTCCCGTGAGGCCCGGCCTTGCCTGCTCGAGCGCCACAAGCGATGCCTCGTAGGAGAAAAGCAGACTCGCACCCTCCCCGTCCTGTGCCCGCACCTCGTCTCGCTCCATGGCCTGGGACAACGCACCCCGGCGGCGGCCGTAGAGCGACGGGCCAAAGCCCGTCTCGGCCGGAATGAGACTGGAGACGACGCACGCGACAAGGACCAGCAGGAGCATGCCCATCGTGATGCGGCTCCGCACCAGCATGCCTGTGCGCACCCGCAGATAGGCCCCCACTCCCATGGCTAGGGCCTCGGGAACCGACGGCCGCGGGGACGCGCGTCTCCCAAGACCTCGCCCTGCGGGCGCGCGTGCGCAGACGTTGTCGCGCTCCCATAGAGCTCGTTGTAGGTCGCAAGCGAGCCCGCCCCACCCGCAGGGAGCTCAACGAGCTTTCCGCCGCGCATGAAGACGACGCTGTCACAGACGCGGTCCACGTTGTCGAGGACGTGCGAGCTCATGAGGATGCCCGCCCCGTGTGCGGCCACCTTGCGCACGAGCCCCGAGTTTCGTTGCACGTTGGTGGGGTCAAGCGCGTTCATGGGCTCGTCCAGCAGAAGGAACCGCGCCTTCGTCATGTATGCGATGGCCAGGGTGAGCTGCTGCCTCATGCCCTGGGAGAGCTTGCTGGCCGGGCGGCCAAGCCATGCGTCGATGCCGCAGCGGCGTGCCACGTCATCCACGGAGTAGGGCGAGCCCCAGAGGCGCTTCGTTGCCTCGAGGTGAAAGCGCGCCGAGACGTCCGGATAGAGCAGCGTTCCCTCGCCGGGCGCGTAGAACACCGCACGGCGAAAGGCGCGCTCGTCACCGGGTCGCACCCCGCCGACCTCCAGTATCCCCGAGCAGCCGCGCATATGTGCCCCGGCAAGAAGGCGCAGGAGCGTCGTCTTTCCCCACCCGTTGGGCGCCACGAGGCCAACCACCTTGCCGGGTTCGAGCGCAAGCGAGGCGCCGTCGAGCAGAACGCGCCCGCCACGCCTCGCTTTTACGTCAGTCGCACGCAACATGGGCGCCGCCTTTGGTCAGGGACTTGCGAGCCCACAGGCTCGGACGACGGAGATGACGCACGAGAAGGGCAATCAACGAGCATGCGAGCACCGTGGCGCCAAGCGCCAGAACCGCGCGGGGCGGCGTCGCGCCATGGATGACACTCTCGACAGCCCCGGAACTGTCATTGATGGAGAGGAACTCCCGCGAAAGGTCTCCCGTCTCGGCCGGCACGCCGGCCACGCGCCGGAGGTTAAGATAGGTCTGGGGAAGCCAGGCCAGGGTCGCGCCGCCTGCCCTGGCCTGAAGGCCATACGCCGGCAGGAGCGGCACGAGGCAGAACAGCGCCCCGACAATCGCCCCAAGGGGCGGTGAGTCGAACGCAAGGCTCACAAGCTCGGAGACCGCTGCCACAACAAGCGCCATGAGCACGAGAATCACCAGCTGCGAGGCGAGAATGCCTCCCAGGGTCGTCTCGATGAGGGCGTCGTCGCGCACGAGGGTGACGGGATAGAGCAGGGAGCCGAGGCCGTTGCGAATCCCAGCCACTAGCACGGCCGGCACACAGGCGGCAAGCGCGAAAGCAGGCAAGACGAGCGCGGCAGCCGCAAGCCGCAGCGCCAGGGAGACGATGGCGCCCGTAGGTGCCTGGCCCACAAGCCTCCGCCAACCGCAGAGCCTCGCAAGCCGCCAGGCAACCAGCACCGCCGGGACGCACCACAAGAGGCAGGCATTGCTGTGGAGAAGCCCCTGCGGAGCAAGCAGCACCAGGGGCAGCGAGTGGAAGCGCGCGTCCAGCTGGCCACTCGACTGGAAGGCAACAGCGCCCGCGAGATAGACGAATGCGGGAGTCTCGCCGGGAAGCGTCCACCACAGCCGCTCTTCTCGGCCGTGGGCCTTGCCGAATTCCGCGAGTCGGCGATAGCGCCTCGCGTTTGTCTGGGCATCGAGGGCGGAGTCATAGCCGGTGGAGTATTTGGGCGCGAGGGACCCATCCTCGTAGCACGAGGCCTTCGCCTCGTAGTAGCTCGCAAGGACGTCGTAGCGCTCCGCCTCGCCGGCGGCACCGTCCAGTCTGTCGGCGATGCTGTTCAGGCGCCGGTAGGCATCAGCCTCGCGCTTGCCCCGAAGCCCCGAGTCGTCCGCCACCGCCTGGCGGGTGTTGAATCGCTCGCCGCCCTCGAACAGCGCGACGGGGTCCGCCTGTGATGCGGAGCTTATGGTCTCCTCGCCTGGGACGATAACGGCAGAAGCCACCATGAGCAGCGCAAAGACCACCAGCAACGCCCCAAGGGCCTTGCTGCGAAGAGCATATCTCAGGCACGTTTCCAAGTAGGCACCCATGGGCCTCCAATTGCCCGTGGACCTCGTAGAGCCTAAACGGGAACGAGCCGGTGCTGCCAAAACAGCCACATCGGCTCGATTAACCTTATATCGCCCGTACACTTTATAGCATATATTAGTAATGTACTTTAACTTATGAGTTTTAGTCTGCTCCGGTTACCGGTAAACCCCAAATAAGCTACCTGTTTTAGGTTACAATGAATAATTGTATAAAAAATACTAACATTAGTTCGCCTACCCCGAGCACCGCTACATCACCTCTCGATATCAAACTCCTCATCATGGTATGAGCAGGGTATCTATAGCTTGATTTCACAGCCCGCTCCTCACTTGGACCAGGGCCCGCTCAGCCGTCGCTCAGGTTTCTCCGCGAGGCATGGAGCTTTGGTGCGTGTCCCGTCTGCGTCCCGTGACCGCATGCCCTCCCAAACTACACGTTGCCAACAAATTCCCTGCTAGTCAGCCTCGCTCTCCCGCCGTTCGCCCACGAGGCAAGGTCTCGCTCAGCCTTCTTGCGCTATCCTGTTCGAACGAGCGCTGCCGACAAGCAACCGCAACTCACCTGGAGCAAACATGTCGCGAAGCACGTTCCGCCCCAAGAGGGGCGTCTTTTCATATATGTTCGGCGAGGGCAGCGCCCCCGCTTCCACCGATGCCGGCGCCCCCTCTCCCGCCGCCGGCCGAGACGAGGCCGTCCGGGCCATCTCGAACCCCGCCTCCGGCCCCGTCATGACGCGCCGCGCCGCGCTCAAGGCCATGCTCGGCGTCACCGTCCTGGGTGCCGCCGCGCTCGGCAACCCGCTTCGCTCGCTCGCCGCCGAGGCCACGCAGGAGACGCTCGACGCGCTCGACGCCGCGCAGCAGGCCTACAACGACGCGCAGGCCAAGCTCGGCGAGATCTCTGACCAGTACGTCCAGCTCAACCAGCAGCTCAACGACACCGTCACCAAGATCGAGACGGTGCAGGGCCAGATCGACGACAAGCAGAAGGAGATCGAGGCCAAGCAGGCCGAGCTGGACGACAAGCAGGACCAGCTGAGCCGCCGCCTCTCCGCAAGCTACAAGACCGGCTCGTCCGACTTCCTGTCGGTGCTGTTCAACTCGGCAACCTTCGAGGAGCTCACGAGCAACCTCACCTACATGGGCAAGATCAACGCCAGCGACGAGCAGCTCATCGCCGACGTCAAGCAGGCCAAGGCCGACCTCGACCAGCAGAAGTCCGAGCTCGAGGACCAGAAGAGCGAGCTGGAGCAGCTCAAGGAGGAGCAAACCCAGCAGCTCGCCGCCGTCCAGGCCAAGCAGGACGAGGCCACCGCGCTCGTCGACAGCCTGTCGCAGGACGTGAAGGACCTCATCGCCAAGCGCGACCAGGAGATCCTTGCCGCCGCGGAGGAGGAGCGCCGCCAGGCCGAGGCCGCAGCTGCTGCGGCAGCCGCCGCGAAGGCAGCCCAGCAGGCCGCGCAGTCGAGCGGCGGCGGTGGCGGCGGGGTCACCGGCAGCCTCTCGGGCGCTAGCGCGAGCACCAAGGGCTCGGCCATCGTGAGCGCCTGCGGACGCGTGGGCTCGCCGGGCGTGGGCCTCTGCGCCATGTGGGTGAGCCGCGTCTACAACGCCGCTGGCCTGGGCTATCCCGGTGGAAACGCCAACAACATGTACTGGAACTTCTGCACGAGCTCCAACAAGGGCGACCTGCAGCCGGGCATGATCGTGGCCGTCTCCACCTACGCCGGCGGCTCGAGCGCCGGGCGCACCTATGGCCACGTGGGCATCTACGTGGGCAACGGCACCGTGATGGACAACGTGGGCTACATCCGCACCATCGGGCTCGACTCGTGGATCAGCTCGTACGGCAACATCGTCACCCCGCGCTGGGGCTGGGCGGCGTAGGGTTGCTACGTGGCTAGGGTTGCTGCCCGCGTGGTCGAGGCCCGCGCACACGGGCTCGCCCACGCGGGCTCGCCCGAATCGGCGTATGTCTCGCGGGGCGCCGCGATGGCACGCTCCTCTCAAAGAATGTGCAACTTGGGCAGTTGTTGGGCCAATCTCGACCCGGCAACTGCCCTTTTTGCACGCTCCTTGTTCGGGGGGGGGCTGGTGCGGGAGGAGTTGGTGCGAGAGGGGTTGGCGCGGGAGGAGCCGGCGCGCGGCCCGACACGCAGAAGCGCCTGCACGCGGGAGCGCCCGACACGCAGAAGCGCCCGTACGCGGGATCGGCCGTCGCGCAGAAGCACCCGCACGCGGGATCGGCCGGCGCGCGGGCGGGGTAGGCGTGCAGGGGCAGGTAGACGAGCGTGCCCAGACAGCCATTCTTGGACCCCAAAAGGCCACGAAACGGCCGTCCAGGCACGTTCTTCTCGGAGGGACCGCCGCAGCACGCGGTCGCGGGAGGGCGCGCGATATACTATTGTCTCGCATAACCCTCATACGGCGAAGGGACACCCATGTCAGAAGCGATTGAGCCCACGAACACCTGCGTGCTCGTGACGGGCGGTGCCGGCTTCATCGGAAGCCACACCGTCATCGAGCTGCTTCAGTCAGGCTACGAGGTCGTGGTGGTCGACGACCTGTCCAACGCGAGCGTCGTGGCGCTCGACCGCGTGCGCCAGATCGTGGGTGACGAGGCCGCGAGCCGCCTCACCTTCTACGAGGACAACGTGCTCGACCGCGACGCACTCGACCGCATCTTCGACGAGCATCCCATTGACCGCGTGATCCACTTCGCCGGCTTCAAGGCCGTGGGCGAGTCAGTCAAGAAGCCCGTCGAGTACTACCACAACAACATCGAGAGCACGCTCACGCTCGTGGACGTCATGCGCAACCACGGCTGCAAGTCCATCATCTTCTCGAGCTCCAGCACCGTCTACGGCGACCCGGACAAGCTGCCGCTCACCGAGGAGAGCCCCAAGAAGGCCTGCACCAACCCCTACGGCTGGACCAAGTGGATGATCGAGCAGATCCTCACCGACCTCCACACGGCCGACCCCGAGTGGGACGTCGTGCTGCTCCGCTACTTCAATCCCATCGGCGCGCACCCGTCGGGACTCATCGGCGAGGACCCCAAGGGCATCCCCAACAACCTCGTGCCCTACGTGGCGCAGGTGGCCGTGGGCAAGCTCAAGGCTGTACAGGTCTTTGGCGACGACTACCCCACCCCCGACGGCACCGGCGTGCGTGACTACATCCACGTGGTCGACCTCGCCAAGGGCCACGTGGCGGCACTTGCCTGGATGAACGGCAAGAGCGGCGTGGAGGTCTTCAACCTGGGCACGGGCAAGGGCACGAGCGTGCTCGAGGTCATCCGCGCCTTCTCGAAGGCCTGCAGCAAGGAGCTGCCCTACGTCATTAAGCCGAGGCGCGGGGGCGACATCGCCGCCAACTGGTGCGACGCGTCCAAGGCCGAGCGCCTTATGGGCTGGAAGGCCCAGTACGACATCGACGACATGTGCCGCGACTCCTGGAACTGGCAGAGCCACAACCCCAACGGCTTCGAGGGCTAGGCGAGCCGACCGGTCGTGACGCGTGGAGGCAGCATGACGTTTATGGACTACCTGCGCGAGCGGCTGCCGCTCGTCGAGGACGCGCTTGCCCGTGCGGCGGCGCGCCCGATGACGGATGGCACCGTCTCCGCCGACCTCGAGCGCTACCTCTACGCGCCACTCGCGCACTTCACCTCTGGCGGGGGCAAGCGCGTGCGGCCGGTGCTGGCGCTGCTCGGTGCCGAGGCCGTGGGCGGCAGGCCCGAGGACGCCCTCTCGGCGGGCATCGCCATCGAGCTCTTCCAGAGCGCGGCGCTCGTCCACGACGACATCGCCGACGAGAGCGAGCTGCGCCGGGGCGAGCCGTGCCTCTACAAGACCGAGGGCGTGGGACTGGCCACCAACATGGGCGACCTCGCGCTCACGCAGGTCTTCGAGGTGGTCCTCGCCGACGAGGGGCTTGACCCGGCGCGGCGCCTCGCCGTGCTCTCCGAGCTCGTGCGCATGGAACGCCACACGCTCGAGGGCCAGGCGCTCGACCTGGGCTGGGCGCGCGACGGGCGCTGGGACGTCACCTGCGACGACTACGTCTACATGGTCACGAGCAAGACGGCCTGGTACTCCGCGGCGCTGCCGCTCTACATCGGCGCGATTGCCGGGGGTGCCGGCAAGGATGACGCGGAGGGCCTCGTCGACCTGGGGCTTCATGCGGGCGTCGCCTTCCAGATTCAGGACGACCTGCTGAACCTCGTGGGCAACGCGGCCGCGCAGGGCAAGGACTTCAGGAGCGACGTCACCGAGGGCAAGCGCACGCTCGCCGTGGTGTGGGCCCTCGAGCACCTGGGCGAGGCCGAGCGCGGCGAGCTCGTGGCGCTCCTCGAGTCCGGTACCACTGACGAGGGGCGGCTCGCGAGGACCGTCGAGCTCATCGAGGCCGGGGGCGGCATCGCTCGCTGCCGGGAGGTCGCCTCGCGGGAGGCCATCGCGGCCAAGGAGCGCGCCGCCGAGCTCGAGCGGCAGGGGCTCGTCTCGCCCGAGGCCCACGAGCTGCTCGACTCGATGGCGGACTTCTTCGTCCAGCGCGACCACTAGGCCGGGCCGCGCGGCCCACTCGCCCACCACGACCCCTCGGTCGCGGGCCGATGTGGGGCATACTACTACGGTGTTGGGCAACAGACGAAATGGGTGCCACATATGGATCCGATTCACGAGGGCATGCAGGGCGCGATGGTCGAGGACGTGCAGGATCGCCTCGCGTCCTTGGGCTACGAGATTGAAGAGCACGAGCGCGCGGAGCAGAGCTTTGGCAACTCCACCGCAAACGCCGTCGCGCGCTTTCGCGTGGAGCATGGCCTCTCGGTGAGCACCGAGATTGACATGAGCGCGTGGTCGGTGCTCGTCGACGAGTGCTACCAGATGGGTGACCGCACGCTCTACCTGCGCCTTCCCAACTTCCATGGCAACGACGTGCGCTGCCTGCAGAAGGCCCTCAACGTGCTGGGCTTCTCCTGCGGCGAGCCGGACGGCTACTACGGGCCGCACACCGAGGCCGCGGTGAAGCTCTTCCAGGAGAATGTGGGCATGCTGGCCGACGGCATTGCCTTCTCCGACACCTTCGACGCGCTCGAGCGCCTGCGCCACGTGTGGGCCGGCAAGCCCGCTGCGGGTCCGCACCCCGAGGGTGCCATGGGCTTTGCCCGCGCCGCGCTCGTGCTCGACGAGGCGCAGGTCTCGCTCACGGCCGAGGATCCCATCTCGAGAAACGTCGCCGGCCGCATCTGGAACATCGCGAGCGCCACCTCGGAGAAGACGGGGCTGCATCTCGTGGACTCCATCGACGACGCGAGCAAGGACGACCGCGCTGTGCTCGTGCTGGCCGTAACGCCGCGCCCGGCCGTGTCCAACGTGGCCAACGTGTCCATGGGCGAGGGCGAGGACTTGGCGCTGCGCCTGCGCACGGCGCTCGAGAGCTCGCGGCACAAGCCGCCCGTGGTGCGCATCGAACTGCCCAACGGTGCGGCCTACGACGGCACCTTCACCACCAATGACGCGCAGATGCTCGCCGTGACCCTGCTCGACGCCCTCTGTGGCGCGCTAGGGTAAGGGGTTGTAGGGGCTGCCCGAGGGCTGGCCGGTAGCTTCCCATCCTGCAAGCACATTCTTCTCGAACGCAAAACGCTACGCTCGCGCCCTCATCCGACGCGAGCGTAGCGTTTTTGGACAGCGGGGCTGCCCGGCGAGCACCCGCCATCGCGAGTGGAGCGTTTTCGGACAAGGAGCTCTTCGCCAACTGGGGTTTTGCAGCGCCGCTTGTCCGAAACTGCAACAGTCACGGATTTGAAGTTACCGAGTGGAGCGTTTCTGGACAGGAGGCCTCTCGCCAACTGGGGTTTTGTCGGAGGGTTTGTCCGAAAACGCTACAGTGGCGAGAGGCCTTGGGGCTTGGTGGCGGGGGACCCGCAGCGGGGCGTACGGGTCCAGCCAACTGGTCGGTCCCCTACCCGATCTGGCGCATGAGCGCGGGGAGCTCCTCGAAGTTGCGGATCACGGCGTCGGCGCCGGCCTCGCGAAAGACCCGCTCCGCGCGGGCGCAGGCATCCTCGCGGGCATCCTCGTCAAGCGCGGCGTACTCGTCCTCGGAGAGGCCCATGACGGAGCTGCCCTCCACGACGCCCACGGAGAACACGCCCGCGGCCACGCCCTCCTTGATGTCGGACACGGTGTCGCCCGCCTTGGCCACGTGGAGGACGTCGTCCACGGCAAGCGCCTCCATGTTGCGGAAGACCATGAACGGCCAAGGACGGCCTTTGCCACCCACGGCGTCCGGCGTGATCCAGAAGTCGGGGCTGTTGCCCTGCTCGGCGGCGCAGGGAACCACGACGTCCATCATCTTGTCGTTGTAGCCGGTGGTCGAGCCGATACGCACGCCCAGGTCGCGCAGCTGGGCCACGGCATCGAGCACGTAGGGCACACGGAGGGCAGGGCACAGGGCACACGGGGCACACGCGCGGCACGAGGATTGGTACAACGAGGGCAGGACTGGGGGAGGCCCGCCGAGGGCCAGGCGACGGAGGTGCGCATGAGGACGGCAATCGTGTACTACACGCTCGAGGGTCACGTCGAGAAGGTCTGCAGGGCCGTCGCCGAGCGGCTGGGGGCGACGCTCGTCGAGCTGCGCTGCACGCAGCCCCATGCCATGCGCGTCATTTCTCCGCACGCGACCCCGCGTCGCATGCGGCTCACTCCCCTCTTTGTGCATCTCGGCACACCCACAACCTCATGTCCGCGGACTCCCCCATACTGATGCCAGCAGACAGAGGGAGGCCAGATGGACGTCACCATACGAGAGCAGGACGGGCGCCGGGCCATCGCCGTGGAGGTGCTGAGCCCACCGGGAGACCAGCGGGCGCGGGCGCTCGCCCGGCGTATCGAGCGGCTTGACGGCCGCATCTATGGCTACGCGAGCCCCGGCAGCCCCGAGCGCACCGTCGTCTCGCTCGCAAACGTGCTGCTTTTCGAGGTGGCCTCGCAGCGCGTGGCCATCGTCTTGCGAGACGGCCGCGAGCTTGAGTCTCCCCTGCGCCTCTTTCGACTCGAGGAGGAGCTCGAGGGCACCGAGTTCGTGCGGGTGTCTCGCCAGGTGATCGTGAACTTCGACTGCGTGCGGGGCATCCGGCCCGAGGTGGGCGCGAGGCTCATCCTCGAGCTCGAGGGCGGTCGGCTCGAGATGGTCACGCGGGCCTACGCCCCAACCATTCGCAAAAAGCTTGGCATGGAGAGGTGAGCGGCATGAAGACGCACGAGTGTGTGACGACTGGGCGGCGCGGGCTTCTGGCGGCGGCGGACGAGATCCCGATGAACGCCCTCACTATGGGGCTGTCCGTGGGATGCGGCATCGCGGTGGCCATGGCGCTGCCGTTTGCGATCGGCGACCTTGCCGCGGGGACGCAGCTGCTCGACGCGCGGGTCATCCTCGGCTGCATCGTCACGGGTCTGGGGACGGGCCTTCTCCAGCAGGTCTTCTTCAACCCCCGCGTGCTGGGCCCCGGGCTCGCCTACCCCAGTAGGACGGCGCTGTTTGGCCTCTGCGACCTCGTGGTTCTCGTCGGCAGCGCATGGTTTGGCAACTGGGTTCCCAAGGACATGCCGCAGGCCTGGGCGGTCTTCGTCGTCGCCTACCTAGCCATCCTCGCCGTGCTCACGCTGGCCCTCGGCAAGGCCTACAGCGCCCAGGAGGACGGGTACGCCAAGCGCCTCGCCGCCTACCGCCGCGAGCACGAATCGGAGAACCGCTAGGGACCAGGCCCGCACAGAGGCTTGAGCGGCCGCCCGCGCCGTGGCCGGGCGGCTCCGCCCGCCGTCGGTACAACAAAACGCGTACGGTTACGTGAATCGCGCACGCCACAACCTGAGAAGCGGCAATGGTCACGTACTCCTTCGAGAGGACGTTCACCCAGGACCAGGTCCAGACCCTGTTCGCGTCGGTGGGCTGGGTGTCCGCCGAGTACCCGTCGCGGCTGCACAAGGCGCTGATGGGGTCGTCGGCCGTGGTCACGGCGTGGGACGGGCCGCGCCTTGTCGTCCTCGCCCGCGCGCTCGACGACGGCGAGCTCGTGGCGTACCTGCACTACGTCCTCGTCGACCCCGCCTACCGGGGCCGGGGCATCGCGAGCGGCCTCATCGCACGGATGAAGGAGCGCTACCGCAACTACCTCTACCTCGAGGTCATGCCCCGAGAAGAGCAAGAACGCCCCCTTCTTCGAGCGCCAGGGCTTCACCCTCATGCAAGACGGCGTCGCGATGCAGATCTGCAACTTCTCGGACAAGCGCTAGGCCAGCGCGGCGATTGAGCCGCGCTGCCTAACGTTGACGGCAACCATGCGCCTGGCGCGTGGCGCGCTAGGCGAGGTGCGCCACGACCTGGTCGCCCATGGCGGCGGTGCCGAGGACATGGTCCGCCGGCGTGGCGCCGTCGGCGATGTCGGCGGTGCGCCAGCCCTCCTCGAGCACGGCCTCGATGGCGGCGTGGATGCCATCGGCCGCCTCGCCCATGTCGAGGCTATGACGCAGCATCATCTCGACGGACATGATCTGCGCGAGCGGGTTGGCGATGCCCTGGCCCGCGATGTCGGGCGCGGAGCCGTGACTGGGCTCGTAGAGCGCCACGCCGTCCCCGAGCGACGCCGAGGCCAGCATGCCAAGCGAGCCCGTGATCTGCGCCGCCTCGTCGGAGAGGATGTCGCCGAACATGTTCTCCGTCACGACGACGTCGAAGAACGCCGGGCGGTTGATGAGCTGCATGGCCGTGTTGTCCACGAGCATGTCATCGAGCGTGACGTCGGGGTAGTCGGCGTCGTGGACGCGGTGGACCACCTCACGCCACATGCGGGAGGTGTCGAGCACGTTGGCCTTGTCGACGCTCGTGACGTGGCCCCGGCGGCGGCGCGCGGCCTCGAAGGCCTGGCGCGCGATGCGCTCCACCTCGAACTCGCGGTACTCGAGCGTGTCCACGGCGCGCTGGCCGAGGGCGCCGTTCGCGCCGGCGCCGGGCTCGTCGAAGAAGCGGTGGCGCTCGCCAAAGTAGAGACCGCCCGTGAGCTCGCGCACGATCACGAGGTCGACGCCGTCGATGACCTCCGGGCGCAGCGTGGAGGCCCCGGCGAGCGGCTTGAAGATCTGCACCGGACGCAGGTTGGTGTAGAGTCCAAGCTCCTTGCGGATGGCGAGAAGGCCCTGTTCGGGACGGGGCTTGGAGCTGTCCGTCGTGTCCCACTTGGGGCCGCCGACGGAGGCGAGCAGCACGGCGTCACTCGCGCGGGCGGCATCGAGGGTGGCGGCCGGCAGAGGCTCGCCCGTGGCGTCGATGGCGGCCCCGCCGATGGGGGCATCGGTGCACTCGAACGTCACGCCTGCGCGCTCGCCCACCGCACGCAGCACCTTCTTGCCCTCGGCGATGATCTCGGGCCCGATGCCGTCTCCCGGCAGGCAGCAGATCTTGTAGGTGGTCATCTAGTGTCTCCTTGTCTCAGGTCCCTAATCTCAGCGTACATGTGAAGGTTGTCGGGGCATATGGCACAGTTTCTGCCTCTGGACAGGCGTCGGCGGGCAAGCCGTCGTCCCCGGACCACTGCCACCTGGCGGGCCGTCATCCCCGGGCCACTGCCATCTGGCGGGCCGTTGCCCCTGTCCGCTTCCATCTGGCGGGCCGTTGCCCCTGTCCGCTTCCATCTGGCGGGCCGTTGCCCCCATCCGCTTCCATCTGGCGGGCCGTTGCCCCTGTCTCGCCACCCCCCCCTCTGCAAAACTATCGAGTTTGCTGCAGTTCATGGGCGAAGCCGAGAGTAGCTGACGAACGCGAAACAAAACTACCTGCGGTTTTGCGACGGCCAATCGCCCGTCTACTCGACGAGTCCCGCTTGGACTGCAGCAAACTCGATGGTTTTGCTCGCCGCGCGCCAATCAATCGCGTGCGAGCCCCGGAAGCGGCTCGACGCCCGCCCAAGCGGCCGCCGGCCCGTCCCCGCCGAACGTGCATAAAACCGAGAAAAAGGGGCCGAAACTCGCCAATAAACTCGGTTAAGCGCACGTTCGGCGGGAAAGAGGGCTGCCAAGCGCATGCGGGCCGGGAAGGGCTGCCAAGCGCGTGCGGACCGGGAAGGGCTGCGAAGCGCGCGCGGGCCGGGAAGAGCGGCGCAAGCGACTGCAACCCGGGGCAGGCGACGCCTTCGCTACTTCGTGACGGCAAGCTTGGCCTTGGTGCGGGCCACGAGGCCGCCGGCCTCGATGATCTCGGCAATGAATGGCGGAAAGGGCTCGGCGGTGAACGTCTCGCCTGTGCGCCCGTTGGTGATGGTACCGGCCTCGGTGTCGACGGCAACCGTGTCACCTGCGGCAATGGCATCCACGGCCTCGGAGCACTCGAGGATGGGCAGGCCCACGTTGATGCTGTTGCGATAGAAGATGCGCGCGAAGCTCTTGGCGATGACGCACGAGACGCCCGCCGCCTTGAGCGCCACCGGCGCATGCTCGCGCGAGGAGCCGCAGCCGAAGTTCTCCTCGGCCACGACGATGTCGCCGGGCTGCACCGTCGTGGCAAACGTGGGGTCGATATCCTCCATCGCATGCGCCGCCAGGTGCTCATGGTCCGACGAGTTCAGATAGCGCGCCGGGATGATGACATCCGTATCCACATCCCGCCCATACCGAAACACCCTGCCCTCAAAGTGCATAAGACTCCCCTTTCGAAGCCCGATAAGAAGACCCAACAACCAACAAGAAGCCCCAGTCTGAGCAGGCCCATCGGCTCGCCTCACGTACCAGCAGCCCCACCGCAGGCACATCGCGCCGCCAACCCTCGAGTGCCGAGGACAAACGCCAGCCGGCCCTGTCTCCTCCCGGCGAGTTCTGAGCCGTGCCCTTGGCGGCTCAGCCGTCTGAGCCGGGAGGAGACAGGCCCGGCCCCAGCCGAGAGGCTACGACAGGTCGCTCGGCAGCGCGATGTGCCCCGCCACGGCAGACGCGGCAGCAACGGCCGGGCTCGCCAGGTAGACCTCGCTCGTGACGTCCCCCATTCGGCCCACGAAGTTGCGGTTCGTCGTCGACACGCACCGCTCACCCGCGGCCAGGATGCCCATGTAGCCACCCAGGCACGGCCCGCACGTGGGCGTGGAGAAGACGCAACCAGCGTCGATGAACTCGTCGGCCAGGCCCTCGTGCATGCACTGCTTGAAGACCCGCTGCGTGGCCGGGATCACGATGCAGCGTACGCCCTCGGCCACACGACGCCCGCGCAGCACGGCCGCCGCCGCGCGCATGTCCTCGATGCGGCCGTTGGTACACGAGCCGATGACCGCCTGGTCGATGGTGATGTGGCGGCTCTCCTCCACCGGGTGCGTGTTGCTGGGGAGGTGCGGCCAGGCAACACACGGCTTGATGTCGGCGGCGTCGATCTTGTAGACGCGCACGTACTCGGCATCCGGGTCGGCGTGGTACTCCACCGGCGGACGCTCGCCGCGATCCCGCGTCCAGGCACGCGTCACGTCGTCCGCTTCGATGATGCCGGCCTTGCCGCCTGCCTCGATGGCCATGTTGCACATCGTCATGCGGCCCTCCATGGAGAGACCCTCGATGGCCGAGCCGGCGAACTCCATCGCCTGGTAGAGCGCACCGTCCACGCCAATCATGCCGATGATGTGCAGGATGACGTCCTTGCCCGTAGCGCCCTCGGGCAGCTCGCCTTCCACCTCGAAGCGCAGCGTCTGCGGCACCTTGAACCAGGCGCGGCCCGTGGCGAGGCCCACGCCCGCGTCGGTGGATCCCACGCCCGTGGAGAAGGCCCCGAGCGCGCCGTAGGTGCAGGTGTGCGAGTCGGCGCCGATCACGAGGTCGCCGGGGACGACGGTGCCCGTCTCGGGGAGCAGCGCGTGCTCGATGCCGGCGCAGCCCTGCTCCCAGTAGTGGGTGATGTGCTGCTCGTGGGCGAAGTCGCGCATCTTCTTGGTCTGCTCGGCGCTCTTGATGTCCTTGTTGGGCGCGTAGTGGTCGGGCACGAGGCACACGCGGTCGGGATCGAAGACGCGCTCGGCCCCCAGCTCGCGAAAGACGTCGATGGCGATGGGCGCGGTGATGTCGTTAGCGAGCACGAGGTCGAGGTCGCACTCCACGAGCTGCCCCGCCCGCACCTCGTCCAGCCCCGCATGCGCCGCCAAGATCTTCTCCGCCATGGTCATGGGTCTTGTCATTTCGAACGCCTCTCCAGTCTGCGGGGCCCGACTCCCCGGGGCCCACCGCCAAAATGTGACAAATCATACGGAAGGAATAAGCAGTCCGCAGCTCCGACCAAGGGCTCTCCGGCCCCGCGAGACCTTACTTCCCGCTCTTCGCGCGGGCCGTCTGGATCATGCGGTTGATCGCATTCACGTAGGCCTTCGCACTCGACACGATGATGTCGTTGTCCGCCCCGCGCCCGGTGAACACGTTGCCGTCCTCGGCCGCCACGCGAACCGTGACCTCGCCGATGGCGTCGATGCCGCGCGAGATGGCCTTGACCGAGAACTCCGCCAGGTCGCCGTGCACCGCCACGACCTTGTCGATGGCCTTGTACGCCGCATCGACCGGGCCGGAGCCCGTGGCGCACACCACGTGCGTGGCGCCCACCTCGTCGGTGATGGTGGCCGTGGCCGTGGGCACCAGCGGGTCGCCGCAGCTCACCTGCAGCGCGTCGAGCGTGTAGACGGCCGTGACCTCGCGCTGGCGCTCCTGGACCATGCTCTCCAGGTCCTCGTCGTAGACCTCCTTCTTCTGGTCTGCGATTTCGAGGAAGCGCTGGTACATGCCCTCGAACTCCTCATCGTTGAAGGTGTAGCCCAGCTCGGCCATGCGATGGCGCAGGGCCGCGTGGCCCGAGCGCGCCGAGAGGATGATCTGCGAGGTGCCGGCGCCCACATCGGCCGGGTCGATGATCTCATAGGTGTCGCGCGCCTTGAGCACGCCGTCCTGGTGGATGCCCGAGCTGTGCGCGAAGGCGTTGGCGCCCACGATGGCCTTGTTTGGCTGCACGTTGATGCCGGTGATACTGCTCACGAGCTTGCTCGCGTGCGTGAGCTCCCTGGTGACGATGTCGGTGTGGGCGTCCAGCTCATCGCCGTGCATCTTGATGGCCATGACGACCTCCTCGAGCGCGGTGTTGCCGGCGCGCTCGCCCAGGCCATTGATGGTGCACTCGATCTGCGTGGCGCCCGCCTTGACGCTCTCGAGCGCCAGCGCCGTGGCCATGCCCAGGTCGTTGTGGGTGTGCACGGAGATGGTGACGTCCTCGATGCCGTCCACGCGCTCGCGCAGGTCAGAGATGCGCGCGGCGAAGTCCCACGGCATGTTGTAGCCGGTGGTGTCGGGGATGTTGACCACGGTGGCACCCGCCTTGACGGCCGCCTCCACGATGCGCACGAGGAAGTCCTGGTCGGCACGGCCGGCGTCCTCGGCGTAGAACTCCACGTCGTCCACGTAGGAGCGGGCGCGGCGCACGGCGTGGACCGCGCGCTCGATGGCCTCATCCTCACTCATGTGGAGCTTCTCGCGCAGATGCGAGGGCGAGACGCCCAGGCCGGTGTGGATGCGCGGGCGCTTGGCCGTCTTCAGCGCCTCGGCCGCCACGTCGATGTCCTTGTCGACGGCGCGGGTGAGGCCGCAGACGGTGCAGGCGTCGTCGGCGATCTTGCCAATCTCGGAGACGGACTTGAAGTCGCCCGGGCTGGAGATGGGAAAGCCCGCCTCGATGACGTCGACGTTCATGCGCACGAGCTGGCGCGCGATGACGAGCTTCTCCTCGGTGTTCATGCTGGCGCCGGGGCTCTGCTCGCCGTCGCGCAGGGTGGTGTCGAAGATGTGGATCTTGCGGGTCATGGCTTCCTCCTGGTTGGGTGCGCGGATGCGCGTTGCTTGGCGGTCTGGCAAGAGAGCGAGCTGCCCGAGCAGGAGAACGAGGGAGACTGGCACAAGAGGCCAAGATAGAGAAAGACACCCGTCGCGACTGCCTGCCGAGCAGGCGGATACGCGCGGGTGTCCTACGAGACGATGGAGCGGTAAGACGGATGGACCCTAGCGCGTACCCCCGGTACGTAGCGCTAGGCCTAGGAGCTGCATGTCAGAAGCGATGCGAGCCATCGGCTTGGTCCTCTCGTCAACAGTGGGTATGAGTCTAGCCGCCCGCGGCCGCCGGTGCAACCCACTATCCCAACCCGAGCGAGAAATCCGGGGAGGAGTCCCGGGGAGCATCCGAACGGGGGTCAGCCTGGGAGACGTCGAGGGGCGCCGGGGCGGCGCCCCCGGCGCCCCACTTCAGTCTCGCAAGGCACCCCAGGCACCCCTCCCCCAACGTCGAGTCGTCAATTTACGACTTGGTGGTCACGAAGGCCGATTTACCCCGCCTGACGGCGACCGATCAGGCACCGGGAAGCAGTCAGATGGGGGCTTTCGTCCGCCTTTCGTTCACCTCAAGGAAGAATCGAGATCATTTTCTGCTGCCGAGGGACCGTGGAGCCAGACTCTGGGTAGGTCTTGGGGTCGAAGAGCAAGGGTAAATCCGCCTTCGTGACCAGCAACCGGAAATTGGCGTATGAGGAGCCTGGCCAACGGGCCGCGACCCCAAAGGAGACCCGTGGATTGGGGCCATCGCTCGTTCCGCCCGGCGGTCCGCCCCGGCTAGGGGGCTCCGGACAAAAACCCGGACACCGATGTGTCCAGGAGGGAGCCGGGATGTACGATGTGGAACTGAGGGCGCTGGCCCTCGACGAGCTCGACGGGTCCGGGGGCTGCGTGGCCGCGGCCGCCCGGGCGCTGGGCCTGCCGCCTCCCCCGCCTAGGCACGCGCCCCGACCCCATGTAAAGTCGTCGGAGACAACCTCACGCGACGCAAGGCCCTGGGAGGCCGGGATCTCCAGATGAACGCAACGACAACCAGCGGGGGCGCGCCGCTTCGCCGCCCCGACATCCGCCTGTTCGCCTTCGACCTCGACGGCACCCTACTCACGCCTGACAAGACCGTGACCCCTCGCACCCAGCGGGCGCTGCGCGAGCTCATGGCCCGCGGCGTGGCAGTGGTGCCCGCGACCGGCCGCACCTGGCACGGCCTGTGCGAGAAGGTCATCGGCATGGATGACCTGCGCTACGTGGTGGCCGGCGCCGGGGCCGACGTCATCGACCGGGCGACCGGCGAGTTCCTCTGCCACAAGAACATCGACCCCAAGGTGGCCGCGGGCCTCGTGCGTCGGCTGCTCAAGCCCGGCATCACCGTCTATCTCACGCTCGACGATGAGCAGGGCACGCGCGTGGGCACGTGCGTCAGCCAGGCCGAGTACGAGCGCATCCGCGCAGGCGCCACCTACTGGGACGACCCGCCCGTCGACTTCGACGTGGCTGAGATGGTCGAGCGGCGCGGGGCAGGCGTCGTGAAGGTGGGCCTCCACTACCTGGCGCCCTGGTGCGACGAGGACTTCTACGCGATGGGCCGCGAGCTGGGGCTTGCCTACGCGTCGTCGGGCGTGCAGAACGTCGAGTACAACGCCGGCGGCACGAGCAAGGCCGAGGGACTGCGCATCCTGGCCGGGCGGCTTGGGTTTGGGATGGAGAGCGTCTGCGCGATCGGCGACTCGGGCAACGACTCGGCGATGCTGCGCGCGGCCGGCCTGGGCGTGGCGATGGGCAACTCCACCCCTGACGCGTTCGAGGCCGCCGACGTGCTCCTCAAGCTCACCAACGCCCAAGAGGGCCTCGCCGACTTCGTCGAGCGCGAGCTCCTCGGCAAGGGGCAGGAGACAAAAAAAGCACAAGCGCGCAGCTGGGGCACTAGGATTCGAACCTAGGTAACGGGAATCAAAATCCCGGGTCCTGACCACTGGACGATCCCCCAGCTGCGCGCTGGCCTGCCTAGTGTAGCAGCTCAGGGATGCCATCCGCCACTGCGCTATCATGTTGGTGCAATATCCCACGACGAAAAGCAAACCAACTTCCCGGCACAAGCGGAGGCACCCATGTCAGCTACCGCAATCGTCCTCGCCGCCGGCGAGGGCACGCGCATGAAGTCAAACCACGCCAAGGTCTCGCACCAGATCCTCGGCAAGCCCATGATCTCGTGGGTCGTCGACGCGGCGCTCGCGGGCGGCTGCGACCGCGTCGTGGTCGTCGTCGGCAGCCACGCCGACGAGGTCCGCACCATCCTCGACGCCCGCTACGGCTCACGCGCGGAGGCCCACGTCGAGTGCGTCGAGCAGACCGAGCGCCTCGGCACCGGCCACGCCGTCCGCGTCGCCCTCGAGGCCACCGGCATCGACGCCGGCCCCGTCGTGGTGCTCAACGGCGACCTGCCGCTCGTGCGCCCCGAGACCATCGAGAGGTTCGCCGCCTCGGTCGCGGACGGCGGCGCCGCGGCGTCCATCCTCGCCATCACCCCGCCCGACCCGTTTGGCTACGGTCGCCTCGAGCTCGACGAGACGGGCGCGGTCATCCGCAACATCGAGCAGAAGGACTGCACGCCCGAGCAGGACAAGGGCCTGCTCGAGTGCAACGCCGGCTGCTATGCCTTCGACGGTGCCCTGCTCGCGGCGCACATCGGCGAGGTGGGCTGCGACAACGCCCAGCGCGAGTACTACCTGCCCGACATGCTCGAGATCCTGCGCTCCCACGGCGGGCGCGTGGCCGCGATGCACGTCGACGACTACACCGAGGGCCTCGGCGTGAACTCGCGCGCCCAACTCGCCCAGCTCACCCGCATCGCGCGCGACCGCATCAACGCGCGCCTCATGGCCGAGGGCGTCTCGATCATCGACCCCACGCAGGCCTGGGTTGGCCCGGACTGCACGGTGGGCAGGGACACCGTGATCTGGCCGCAGACCTTCCTCATCGGCGACACACACGTGGGCGAGGACTGCCAGCTGGGCCCCCAGAGCCGCCTCACCAACGTGCGCGCCGGCGACGGCTGCACCATCGACGAGACGGTCGCCATCGACTGCGTGCTCGAGAACGCCGTCGACTGCGGGCCGCGCGCCTACCTGCGCCCCGGCACGCACATGCTCAACGGCTCAAAGGCCGGCACCCATGTCGAGATCAAGAAGTCCACGATCGGCGAGGGCTCCAAGGTACCGCACCTCTCCTACATCGGCGACACCACGATGGGCTCGGGCGTGAACATCGGCGCCGGCTCCATCACCTGCAACTATGACGGCGTGGGTAAGCACAAGACCGTCATCGGCAACGACGTGTTCGTGGGCTCCGACACCATGATGGTGGCCCCGGCCGAGATCGGCGACGGCGCGCTCGTGGCGGCCGGCTCGGTCATCACCAAGCCCGTGCCCGCCGACGCGCTGGGCGTGGGCCGCGCGCGGCAGACCAACATCAAGGGCTGGGCGCACAAGCACCGCGAGGCGCTCGAGAAGAAGTACGGCAGCAAGTAGAGCCGGCGAGCGCGGGGCCGCGGCGGACTTGCCGCGGCCTTTGCACGGCGGCGCCGCGACTTGGTGGTGGGTCTTGCGCCCGCTGCCTGCGGCGACATCGTGGGGACGCGGCACGGCAACACGGCATCCCGGCAAGTAGGCTACGATAGTCCCGGCAAGCGGCCCGGACGCGGGCGGCGGGCAGGCGCCATGCGGCGCCAGACGCAATCAGGCAAGCACGGCAGCGATGGCTCGACACGAAAGGGCGGCACCCACATGTACGAAGATCTCGACAAGCTCGTTCCGATGAAGAAGCGTCTGCGAATCTACACCGGCTCGAGCAACCCCCAGCTCGCCGCCGACATCGCGAAGACGCTGGGCGTCGAGGTCGAGGGCCTCGTGCTCGAGCAGTTCGCCAACGGCGAGATCTACGCCCGCTTCGACGAGTCCGTCCGTGGCTGCGACGTGTTCTTCGTCCAGTCCATCGTGGGCCAGAACGTCAACGACCTGTTGATGGAGGTCCTCATCGTCGCCGACGCGGCCACCCGCGCGAGCGCCCGCTCCATCACCGCGGTCCTGCCCCACTACGCCTACGCGCGCCAGGACAGGAAGGCCGCCCCGCGCGAGCCGATTACCGCGCGTCTCGTCGCCAACCTGCTCGAGACGGCCGGCGTCGACCGCGTCATAACGCTTGACCTGCACCAGGGCCAGATCGAGGGCTTCTTCGACATCCCGGTGAACCACCTCACGGCGCTGCCGCTGTTTGGCGAGTACTTCCGCAACAAGAACTTCGACTGGGAGAACACCGTCGTGGTGTCGCCGGACGTGGGTCGTGCCAAGGCGTGCAAGAAGCTCTCCGACGACCTGGGCTGCTCGCTCGCCATCGCCCACAAGGGCCGTCCGCGCCACAACGCGGCCGAGGTCATGGGCATCATCGGCGATATCGAGAACAAGACCTGCATCATCAACGACGACATGATCGACACAGCCGGCACGCTGTGTGCCGCCATCAAGGAGCTCAAGAACCTGGGCGCCGGCGACATCTACGTGTGCGCCACGCACGGCATCTTCTCCGGCCCGGCCATCCAGCGCCTGAACGACGCGCCCATCGTGGAGTGCGTCGTGACCGACGCCGTGCCGCACGACCCCGAGGAGCTGGGCCCCAAGGTCAAGACCATCTCCGTCGCCAACGAGATCTCCGAGTGCATCTACCACGTGTTCACGGACACCTCGGTCTCCGGCATGGTGGGCGGCAGGTTCAACCTGTAGGCCAAGCGCCTCACTTCCCCGCTCCATTCGGACGGCAAGGGCCGCATGCCTCACGGCGTGCGGCCCTCTTTGTCGAGCGTCCCTTCGCTGGCCCGTGGCTCACGCCCTTCCGCAGCCTGGGCCAAATCCTGCCTCAATCCAGGCCCCGGCTGGGCCGCCCGCCCGAGTCCCTCGACCCGAAGCCCTCGTTCCAAGCTGCGTAACTACCCCAAACTGCGCCACTCCCCAGTCTGAAACCGCTATTTCGGCGCCGATGGCCCAGCAATCCATCGTCCCGAAGCCGCAATTCTTGCCCACCAGTCAAAACTATCGAGTTTGCTGCAGTTCAATCGCGACTGCCCAAGTATCCCGATATCGCGAACCTCATTTACCAGCACTTTTACAAACGAGAGAGGTCGGTCTACTTGGGCCGTCGCCCCTCGACTGCAGTAAACTCGATAGTTTTGATTCTCAGACCCAAAATACCCTGTGCCCAGGCCACCGCGCCCCGCGCAAAAGGCACCCCAGCCCACCCGCACGCCCACCTCTCCCAAGAATCGCAGCCCCACGCAAGCCCTCTTGGCCAGCTAGCAATCGTCATAGGACCGCGTTACGTCCCAATCACCCCAATTCCAACCCCCACAAGCCCCATCTGCCGGCTAGCATTCGTCATAGGGGCCGCCATAGAGCTCCGCGTGGAGCGCATTGCGTCGCGCGAGAAAGGCGGCCGTGCGCTTCCTCAACTTGAACCCCAGCCTGCTCGAGAAGGAGGGCAGCATCGCATCGAGCAGCTCGAGGTGGGCCATCTGGTGAGGCGTGACCTCCAGCAGCTCGTAGCCCATGCTCTCGAGCCCGGCCCTTCTGCCCGTAGTCACCTCGAACCCCTGGGCGTCGGCGTGAAAGCCCTTGCCCTGCACCTCGAGGATGCGCCTGCGCTCCTTCCAGACCAGGTCGCCGACGCAAAAGCCAAGGCCCGACAGCGCCTGAGCCTCGGGGGAAAGCTGAATCTGCCGGTTGAGGTCCGGCGAGCCGAAGGCCTCGCCACCATGACGCGCGCCCGAGCACAGCAGCATGCAGCACCTCGCCTCCTCCGGCGAGGCGGCACCGTTCCTGACCATCTTTACGGCGGCGCGCGCAACGCCAAGGCCGCGCAACCCGCCCAGCTCGGAAAGCAGGCATGTCAGCTCCTCGACGCTCGTAAGGGGCGGTCGCTTCCAGAGGTCCGTGAGCCTGCCGAGACGGTCGAAGGCCGGCGTCCAGCCAAGCGGGTTCCCCTCCCAGTCGAGAAAGCCAAGCGGCCTGCCCGCGTCGTCGCTGTAGCCGAAGATGCTATCTGCCCCGAAGCTCTCGCGCACCAAGACACCCTGGGAGACCAGGTCGGAAGCGACGAGGTCGATCCGGTCGTTTGATGGCAGCAGCGAGAAGAGGCCGCAGGCCTCGAACATCATCTTTGCAACTTTTACCTTGCTTGCGCCAGTGCCTTGGAGCATGACCGTCAGCTCGGGGGACAGCACGAACAGGCCGTTGCCAAGGTCAACCAGGTGCTCCCTCGGAAGCCGCTTGGGGATGCGATGGGAATGGACAAGCCGAGTTTCGTGCATGCCTGAGGAGTCGGGGACCATCAGGTGGATCGGGAGCGAGAGCCCCTTGAGGTCCGTGAGGATACGCGAGCGCACAAGCCGCTCGACCGCGCGGGCATTGGACCTCCCTGCGATGATTCCGGGTGGCATCGCAAGACCCGCCGGAGCTGGGGCGGTTGCACGGGCGGCATCGATCTCCACGTCCCGCACGAGCGGAGGGACGCGGTGGTACTGCCAAGCCGATATGCCACAGATGATTGCTTCCATATCCGGAAACTAGCATGGGGCCCTCACGTTTCGGGCGCGCGCGGGCTGCCCGTCGGCAGACGGCCCCTTTGGCCAAGGTGAACGACAAGAACCGCAGAAAATGGCCACGTTGAGGCCCAGGAGAAACGAAACTATCGAGTTTGCTGCAGTTCATTTCGGTGTGGCCAAGTAGCCATGGGTTTCCCAGTTACAAACATGCAGGTAGCGAGTTTCCCCCCCGTTACGGGCTACTTGGCCGAGGGCATTTGAACTGCAGCAAACTCGATAGTTTTGACCCTGGACAATGAAAATGGTGCTAAACCTGGCACGAATCGCGAACGACCGCGGGTACGACACGGATTGCAAGCGGCCCCAAACACCCCGGCAGACCACGAGAGCTACCATGATGCTCCCCATGACTTTGCGGGAACCGACGCCCGACGACACACGCAAGGAGCACGCATGCCCACTTCCCAGCCCAAGACGATCCGCATGGTGGCGGGACTCGGCAACCCCGGCGAGGAGTACGCCAACACCCGCCACAACGCGGGCTTTCGCGCCATCGACGAGCTGGGGCGCCGCCTTGGCGCCGGCTACTGGAAGAGCCAGTGCGGCGCGGAGGTTGCCGCCGTCAGGGCCCGCGGCCTCGACGAGGAGGGCCACCCGTGCGTGCGTGAGGTGGTGCTCGCCAAGCCCCAGAGCTACATGAACACGAGCGGTGGCCCCATCTCCAAGCTCTGCGCCGAGTACGGCGTGGCGCCCGAGGAGCTGCTCGTAATCCACGACGAGCTCGACCTCGACCCCGGCGACGTCCGGGTCAAGGTGGGCGGCGGGCACGCGGGCCACAACGGTCTCAAGTCGATCATCAACAAGCTGGGCAGCCGCGACTTCAGCCGCATCCGCGTGGGCATCGGCATGCCGCCGGGCCGCATGCAGGTGGTCGACTGGGTACTCAAGGAATACCGCCCCAAGGAGCTGGAGGAGGGCGCGCAGGCCGCCGTCGACGCCGCCGACGCGGCCGAGCTCGCGCTCGAGCGTGGCGTCATCTTCGCGCGTGACCACGTGAACGGCGCCGGGAAGCCGGGCGCCCGCTAGAGCGAGAAACGGCATGCGGCCGGCGCCGAATCGGGGCGCCGGCCGCAGTCATCCCGGCCCAAAAAGGGCGGCGCCGCGCCAACAAACCGCCCACCAAGAAATCGAGGGCCTGCCAGGATTCCAGGCACCCCACCAGCCCACCGCCTGCCAAAAACCGGGGACCCACCGGGATTCCAAACCCCGCGCCCAGCCTCTCCACCCAGTTTAAATACCTTTTGCGAACAGGTATTATACGCAGGCAATTTACACGATTGAAACTCGTTCAACAAGATAGAATGGCGACTGTGTGCATGGTGCGCAACCATGGCTCGCGCGGGACGGGGCAAAGCCTGCGGGGCCATATCAAGCGTGCGTGGAAGAGCTTTAGGAGAGGAGATCTGCATGTACAAGATCCTCAAAAAGCATCAGTTCTCGGAGAAGGTGTTCGAGTTCCGCTGTGAGGCGCCGCAGATGGCCAAGAAGGCCCATGCCGGCCAGTTCCTCATGGTCCGCGCGAACGAGGAGGGCGAGCGCGTCCCCTTCACCCTCGCCGGCTGGAACGCCGAGGAGGGCTGGATCGAGTTCATCTTCATGGTGATCGGCAAGACCACCGAGATGCTCTCCAAGTTCGAGGAGGGTGACTACATCCAGGACCTCACCGGCCCGCTCGGCAACCCCACCGAGATCGAGGGCGAGCGTGTGGCCGTCATCGGCGGCGGCGTGGGCCTGGCTATCGCCTACCCCGTGGCCCGCACCTTCTGCCAGCAGGGCAAGAAGGTCTCGATGATCATGGGCGCCCGCACCAAGGACCTGCTGCTCCTCACCGACCAGATCAAGCAGCTGCCGCTCGAGGGCCTCTACATCACCACCGATGACGGCTCCGAGGGCGAGAAGGGCGTCGTCACCCTCCCGCTCAAGCGCCTCTGCGAGGCCGGTGCCATCGACGCCGCCTTCTGCGTGGGCCCCGTGCCGATGATGAAGTTCTCCGCCATCACCTGTCAGGAGGAGAACATCCCCATCATCGCCTCCCTGAACCCGATCATGGTCGACGGCACCGGCATGTGCGGCTGCTGCCGCGTCGAGGTCGGCGGCAAGACCAAGTTTGCCTGCGTCGACGGCCCGGACTTTGACGCCACGCTCGTCGACTGGAACGACCTGCGCGCCCGCCAGGGTTCGTATCGCACGGAAGAGGGCATCGCCCTCAAGGCCTACGAGGAGGAGACCTGCGCATGCCACAGGTAAACGGTAAGTACAAGCCCAATATGAAGGCGGACCGCACTCCTGACAACGAGGAGGTCGCCTCCGAGCGTGCCAAGGACTTTCGTCCGGTCGACCGCGGCTTCACCATGGCCGACGCCGTCGCCGAGGCCAACCGCTGCCTCGACTGCAAGAAGCCGCAGTGCGTGCAGGGCTGCCCGGTCAACATCGACATCCCGCACTTCATCGAGAAGATTCGCCAGGGCGACTTCGGCGGGGGCCTCGATATCATCCACGAGGAGAGCATGCTCCCCTCCGTCTGCGGCCGCGTGTGCCCGCAGGAGAACCAGTGCGAGGGCCACTGCATCCTCAACAAGAAGGGCAAGGCCATCGCAATCGGCCAGCTCGAGCGCTTCCTCGGCGACAATGCCGGCGAGCTTGCGCGCGAGCCCGAGGTCAAGCCGTCCAACGGCAAGAAGGTCGCCGTGGTGGGCTCCGGCCCGTCCGGCATCGCCTGCGCCGGCGAGCTTGCCAAGAACGGCTACGACGTCACGGTGTTCGAGGCCTTCTTCACCGGCGGCGGCGTGCTGTCCTACGGCATCCCCGAGTTCCGTCTGCCCAAGGCCATCGTCAAGCGCGAGATCGACGGCCTCAAGGACCTGGGCGTCAAGTTCGAGTACAACAGCGTCGTGGGCCGCATCACCGACGCCAAGGAGCTCTTCGAGGAGCAGGGCTTTGACGCCATGTTCCTGGGCGTGGGCGCGGGCCTTCCCCGCTTCCTCAACGTCCCGGGCGAGAACCTCCCCGGCGTCTTCTGCGCCAACGAGTACCTCACCCGCGTGAACCTCATGAAGGCCGAGAGCTTCCCCAAGTTCGACACACCCACCAAGCACGGCAAGAACGTCGTGGTCTTCGGCGGCGGCAATGTGGCCATGGACGCCGCGCGCACCGCGCTTCGCCTGGGCGCCGACAAGGTCACCCTGGCCTACCGTCGTACCGAGGCCGAGATGCCGGCCCGTCGCGCCGAGCTGCACCACGCCAAGCAGGAGGGCGTGAAGGTCATGGAGCTGGTCTCACCGGTCGAGTTCATCGCCGACGAGAAGGGCTTCGTGAGCAAGGTCCGTCTGCAGAAGATGGAGCTTGGCGAGCCTGACGCGAGCGGTCGTCGTCGTCCGCATGCCGTGGCCAACTCCGAGTTCGACATCCCGTGCGACGTGGCCGTCACCGCCATCGGCACCTTCGCGAACCCGTTCCCGAAGCTTGCCGCCGACGTGGAGCTCAACAAGTGGGGCTACATCGAGACCGACGAGAACGGCCACACCTCCAACCCGAAGGTCTGGGCTGGCGGCGACATCGTGACCGGTGCTGCGACCGTCATCCTGGCCATGGGCGCCGGCAAGAAGGCCGCCCACTCCATGATGACCGCGCTCGAGGGCGACGGTGCCCCCGCGACCGAGGAGAAGGCCGACGCCGTCGAGGCGTAAGGGTTATCTAGCTGGGCTGATAGGCTGATGAGGCGGGCTCGGATGATGCGTCCGGGCCCGCCTTTTCTGTGAGTGGAATGTGGGGCGCGTGCGAACGAGTCGCCCGCAGCCCTCCTCAGATGAGGTCCGGCTCAACGAAGCGCTCATGGAGCTCCTCGAAGGCACCGTCCTCGCTACGTGTCTTGAGCACCACGTCGCAGTGCGGCCGCGCGTCGTCGGTGACGTCGATGCCGTGCGCGGCAAGCTCGGGGCGCTGGCGCTCACCCAGCTCGCGGAGCATGGCAAAACCCGAACTGGCAAAGATGACCTTCACGACGTCGTCGGCGCCGAAGAACGATGCGATGCTGGGGTGCCCCTCGCTCGAGACGAACTCGGTGCCGGGCATGCTCGAGAGGTAGGCGCGCTCCGTGGCGTCCGCATCGACGACGAGCATGCGGCCCTCGGTGTTGTAGATGTGCTGGGTGAGGCCCAGCTCACACGCCTGGCGATAGAGGACCTCGGCCGCGTCGTGGTCGATGTGGCAGGTCACGAGGGGCGTGGCGGCCGCGGGTGCGGTCAGGGCTAGGCGGCTTTGGGGCGGGGCGTGGCAGCCGCGGGTGCGGCCGTGGCAGATGCGGCCGTGGCCGCGGCCTCGTCGGCTGCGACGGCGGCCGCGAGCAGGACATCCATCTCGTCTGGCGTCACGGACACGGACTGCACGCCCAGGTCGAGCATGCGCTGGAGCTGGGAGAACGTGACACCCGGCATGACGACGCGCACGGCGAGCCGACCCGCCGTCTCGTCGACCGCAGCCGCCACGAGCTCGAGCGGAAGCGCCCCGCCCTCCGGCACGACCAGCGCAAGGGCGTTGACGCCCGCGCGCGCCAGGCCGCGAACCTGCGTGCGGAGCTCGGCCGTCGTGAGGCCGGCCGTGCACAGGGCCACCGCGGCAAAGGCCCCGTGCGCATGGCATCGCGCGACGACGCGGCGCAGCTGCGGCGAGAGCCACGCGGCGTCTCCCAGGACGGACGCGTCGACGGGGATGTCGAGTTCGTCGACGAGGCGGCCTTCCAGCCGCTCGCCAACGTGCATGAGCAGCGAGTTTCCCGGCCAGCCGAGCACCTGGTCGCACGTGGTGCGTACGCGCACGCGGCCGCGTAGGGCGTCGTGCGCGGCGGTTGCGACCTCGGTCGGCACGCACACGGAGCGAACGCCCAGCTCACGGGCCCTGCGGATGAGAGCGGCAACGTCGAGCGGCGCGACGCCGGTGGGAATCTCGAGGTCGAGGTGGCTCGCCAGCCCTGCCAGGCCCTCGCTTCCAAATGCCTCTGCCTGTGCCGGCCTGTCCGTCGAAGAAGCCGTTACCTGCGTGGATGCGATCATCGTGGTCTCCTTCCACCTGGGTCCCGCGTCATGGCGCCCGTTCCGTGGCGCCCCGTGTCACCTGCAGGATACGGGCCACGCGATCGCATCTCGCCCAACTGGGCCAATTGGTCTGTATGTACGATACAATGCGGACAAAGGTGCATACAAAGTGTGGGCGGAATGGCTGGTCGCCACGACATGGGCCCCCGGGGACCGCAAATCGCCAGACAACCCACGCCGCAAGGACCGGGAGCAGCCATGGACGCACTCGCCCTCATCTCGCACGACGCGCTCGACGAGAGCTCAGGCGTTCCGCTCTACCGCCAGCTCAAGCACCGCATCCTGCAGCTCATTGCCACCGGAACGCTGGGCGCGGGCGAGGCCCTGCCCACCGAGCAGGCCCTCTGTGAGACGTTTGGCCTCTCGCGCGCCACCGTGCGCCGCTGCTACCGGGACCTCGTGGACGAGGGCTACGCGACCCGCCGGCGCGGCCGGGGCTCGTTCGTGTCGCTCCCCGAGGAAAGCAGCCGGCTCGACACCATCTATCAGCAGGTAAGTACCTCGAGCGCGATTGGGAGGTCGGGCGCGCGACCAGGCTCGCGCTTCTTGGGCATCAAGGTGGTGCCCGCGGCGGGAGCAGTCGCGCGCTCGCTGGGCGTCGCCGACGGCACGCCGCTCTGGGAGATCAACCGTCTGCGCCTCGCCGACAAGGACCCCGTCATCCATGAGCTAGCCTACGTGCCCCAAGCGCTCTGCCCGTGCCTGGACAGCGCGAACCTCGAGAGCACCTCGCTCTACCAGTGCATCGCCGAAGAGTCGGGCGAGCTGTCGAGCCGGACCGAGGAATACGTGGAGGCAATCACGCTCGACCGGCGTGAGGCACGGCTGCTGGAGACCTCTCCGGGAAGCGCGGCCCTGCGCATCGTCGCGCGCTCGCTGGGCACCCAGGGCCAGACGCTCGAGACGAGCGTGGGCATCGCGCGGGCCGACCGCCTGCGCGTCGAGACAGCCTACGACATCGACGGCTCCAGCGCACGCAAGGTGGTGGTGTGAGACAAGCCGACGCCCCTCGCGAGGCGTCGGAGCGAGTCAGCTCGGCACCCTTCGCGAGATGCCGGCCAGATCCTACGCGCTCAGCTGCGCGATGAGCTGGTCGACGACCTCGCGGCAGTCCGCGACCACCTTGTACTGCGCCACGCCAAAGATGGGGGCACCCTCGTCCTCGTTCACGGCCACGACGCACTCGGCGCCGCCGATGCCCGCCAGGTGTTGGATGGCGCCCGAGACACCCAGGCTCACCAGCAGCTTTGGCGCCACCGACACGCCCGTCTGCCCCACCTGGTGCGAGTACTCGAGCCAGCCGGCCTCCACGATGGGACGCGTGCAGCCAAGGGCCACCGTACAGCCGAGACGCTCGGCCAGAAGGTCCACCAGCCGGCGCACCGGACCCAGCGCCTTCTTGCTGCCGATGCCGCGCCCCACGACCACGAGCACGTCGGCGTCAGTGATGGAGCCGGCGGTGTCGGCCACCTCGGCCTCGATCACGCGCGTGCGGGCGTGGACATCCGCGTCGAGCGGCACGTCGACCACGGCGCCGGCCGCCGTTGCGGCGTCGACGGAACGCGGCTCGGGCGCCTGGAAGATGCCCGGGCGCACCGTGGCCATCTGCGGGCGGTGCGAGGGGCACTCGATCGTGGCCATGAGGTTGCCGCCGAACGCGGGGCGCGTCTGGAGCAGGAGGCCATGCTCGGCGTCCATCTCGAGGATGGTGCAGTCGGCCGTGAGGCCCGTCTGGAGCAGCACCGCCACGCGCGGGGCCAGCTCGCGGCCAAAGTTGGTGGCGCCGTAGAGGATGACCTCGGGCTTGCGCTCGTGCGCGAGGGCCACGAGCCAGTCGGCGAAGACCTCGGAATTGGGGTGGGCCAGGCGCTCGTCCCGCGTGCGGATGACCTCGTCGGCACCGGCCGCGAGCAGGGTGGATACGGCGTCGGGCTCGGCAGCGTCGGGCACGCCCGCCCCAGACGCGCCGGCCTCCTGCGGCGCGCTCGCATCGGTCCCGCTCCCCTCGCCCAGCACGGCCACGAGCCCGCAGCCACGCGCATCGGCAAGCTCGCGGCCCTTGCCCAGCAGCTCGAAGGCCACCGGCAGGACAGCCCCCTCGCCATCCATCTGGCAGAACACCCAGATGTCATGGTAGGCCGAGAGGTCGACGCCCGCGGCACTGTCCTTCTCGATGGAGAGCGCGCCCACCGGGCACGCGTCCACGCACATGCCACAGCTGATGCAGCCGTCGAGCACGTGCGCCTTGCGGTTCACAACCTCGATGCCGTCGTTTCCGCACACGCGCTCACAGCGACGGCACCCTACGCACTTCTCGGTATCGACAACAAGTCCGCTCATCGTGCGGCCTCCCCAAACACGTCAAGCAGCACGCTGGCCTGCTCGACCGGCGTGCCCGAAAGCTCCACGGCCTCGTTGGTGCGCTCGGGCACGAACGAGCGAACCACCTGCGTGGGCGAGCCGTCCAGCCCGCAGCGCGCGCGGTTGGCACCGGCGGCAGCCGCGTCCAAGACGCTCGCCTCGGCCGCCTCGCCCGCGCGCACACCCGCGATGCTGGGCATGCGCAGGGTCGCGACGTCCTTGGTGAGCGTGAGCACGGCCGGCAGCGGCACCTCGACCGTCTCCGTGCCGCCGTCGACGTCGTGGCGCACGACGAGGTGGTCAGGCGTGGCCTCGAGCATCTCAGAGACGCTCGTGACGCAGGGCACGTCGAGCAGGCCCGCAAGCTCGGGGCCAATCTGGGCCGTGTCGCCGTCAACCGCCATCTTGCCGCAAAGCACGAGGTCAGCTGGTGCGTCCATCTTGCCAAACGCCAGCGAGAGCGCATAGGAGGTGGCCAGCGTGTCCGAGCCGGCGAAGGCGCGGTCGCTCAGCAGCATCGCGTCGTCGGCACCGCGCGCGATGGCGTCGCGCAGGAGGCGCTGGGTGTCGGGGATGCCCATCGAGAGCGCCGTGACGTGGCCACCAAGCCGCTCCTTGAGCTGGAGCGCCACCTCGAGCGCCGCGGCGTCGAACGGGTTCACGACGGACTGCTTGCCGTCGCGCACGATCGTGTTGGTCTTGGGGTCCATGCGCACCTCGGTGGTGGAGGGCACGGCCTTCATGCAGACGACCATCCTCATGCGCGCTCACCGCCCTTCTCCGCGGCCTCGCCCACGGGTGCGGCCTCGCCCACGGTCGCGCCCCCGTCCACATCCAACAGCGCCTCGTCGAAGAGGTTGCCACGACCCAGCTGGCCCGCCGGGTCAAGCTCGCGCTTGAGCCGCGCCATCTCCGCGATGTGCTGGGGGCCGTACATCGTCATGAGGAAGCCGCGCTTGATCTTGCCCACGCCGTGCTCGGCCGAGACGGCGCCGCCCATGCGCGTGACCTCCTTGGCCCAGCCGGCAAAGAGACGCTTGCCGGCGGCAAAGTCGTCGGCGTTTCTCGGCAGCACGTTCACGTGCAGGTGGTTGGCGCCGATGTGGCCCCACGCCGCGCTCTCCAGGCCGCTCTCGGCCAGCGTGCGGCGGTAGAGCGCCACCACGTCGTGGAGGTGCTCGTCGGGCACGGACATGTCGCTTCCCAGCTTGGTGATGACGGGGTCGGTGCGACGGCGCCCGTCGATGAGCATGTTGACGCTCTCGGGCACGGCGTGGCGAAAGAAGCGCTGGCGCTCGCGGTCGACGTCGGTGCGGGCCACCCAGGTGTCATCCTCGCTGGCACCCACCTCGCGCAGGGCGTCCCCCACGAGGTAGAGCTGCCGAAGCGCCGTGGCGTCGTCGGGGCAGTCGAGCTCGACGTAAACGCAGACGACGTAGCGCGCGGGCACGTCGGGCAGGCTCGCGAAGGCGGCGGCGTTGGCGCGCTGCGAGCGCAGGATGTCGAGGGCACCGGCGTCGAAGTACTCGATGGCGGCGGCGTTGGAGAGGCGCGGACGCACGGCCACAGTGAAGTCGAGCGCCGCGGCCTCGCTCTCGAAGAAGCAGCTCACGCCCCAGACCACGGGCGGGTTGGGCATGAGCGCAAGCTCGATCTCGGTGATGACGCCCAGCGTGCCGTCCGAACCCACGAACAGGTCGAGGGCGTCCATGTCGTCGGCCGCGAAGTAGCCCGACGCGTTCTTGGTGTGGGGCATCTGGTAGGTGGGCAGGTCGAGCGTGAGCTCGCGACCGCCCTCGGTCGTGAGGTGCAGCGTGCGGCCCGTGGCGTGGGTCTCGCCCCGGCGCAGGGCTAGCATGTCGCCGTCGGCCAGGGCCACGCGCACCGCGCTCACGTGCGGGCGGGTCGGCCCGTAGTGGTAGCTGCGCGCGCCCGAGGCGTTGCAGGCCACCATGCCGCCGATGCAGGCCGAGGTCTCGGTGGGGTCGGTCGGGAAGAACTGCTCGGGCCCGGCATAGAGTTCTTCGAGTGCCTCGAGGCTCGCCTTGTCCCAGCCGGCCGTGGGGACGGACTTGTTGGCAAGTGCCTTGCGCAGGTTGGCCAGCACAACGCCCGGATGAACCCGCAGGTAGTAGGTGCCATTCTCGTCCCTACGCAGGCCCAGGAAGGCGTTCATGCGCGAGAGGTTCATGACGTGGCCGCCGTGGGGCACCGCGCCGGCGGCAAGCCCCGTGCGCCCGCCCTGCACGGTCACGGGCACGGCGCCGCCGGGCGTGCCGTCCGCGTGTACCGTGCCGTCGCCGTGCAGCTCGCGTAGGGTCTGGCACACCTCGTCCTCCGACGTGGGGAAGGAGATGGTGTCCGCCTCCCCCACCGTGCGCGACTCGTCTCGTACGTACTCCTCGAAATCCGAGGTCAATGGCCGAATCAATGACATGGCACGCACTCTCCCTCTGTGCCCACGCCTGCCGGGACCCCCGCACCCGGGCAGACTCGCTGGGTTACTACGCTATTCCCCCAACGTTGCCGGCGTGTTTCGCACCTGCACCCGGCGACCGCCCCCGGCTTCCCGACAGGCGCCGTTCTCGCCCACGCCCTCCGCCACACTCTTCCCAGGCACTGCCCCCCCTCACCCGCCGCCGCGCCCCACCACCTCGCGCCCAACGTCCCTCCTCTCCCTCCCTCACTCCCACTGCGCGGCAAAAAGCTGCATAATGTTCGAATCAGCAGGTAGGTCATTGTCCGCAACTTCAAGGAGGAGCCGCCGCATGAAGGAGCTCGAGGATCGAATCCGCCAGGACGGCATCGTTCGCGAGGGAAACGTCCTCAAGGTGGACAACTTCCTCAACCACCAGTGCGACGTCGCGCTCTACGAGAAGATGGGCGCCGAGTGGGCGCGGCTGTTCGCCGGCAAGAAGGTCGACAAGATTTTGACGATCGAGGCCTCGGGCATCGGCATCGCGTGCGTGGCGGCCACGCACTTTGGCAACGTGCCGGTGGTGTTTGCGCGCAAGACCGAGTCGATCAACCTCGACGGCGACCAGTACCGCACCAAGATCCGCAGCTACACCAAGAAGCGCGAGTACAACGTCATCGTAGCGAAGCGCTTCCTCAAGAGCGGCGAGCACGTGCTCGTCATCGACGACTTCCTGGCGATGGGCTGCGCGCTCAACGGCCTGCTCGAGATCTGCGGCGAGGCGGGCGCCATCGTGGAGGGGATCGGCATCGCGATCGAGAAGGGCTTCCAGCCGGGCGGCAAGAGCCTGCGCGAACGCGGCTACCAGCTTGAGAGCCTCGCAATCGTGAAGTCGATGAACGCTGCGACGGGCGAGATCGAGTTCGAGTAGTAGCTGACAGGCGGGCTCGCAGGCGGCCATGGCACAAGAGAATCCCAGCTACATCCTGCATGTTTTGGTCGGGGGCGGCACCTCTTCGCAGGAGGCCGTCCCCGTTTGCGTGACGCGCAAGTGCGTACGCAACCTCAACCTGCGGGTTCAGACAGGTGGCAGTGTTGTCCTGAGCGTTCCCTGGCACGTGTCGCGCGAGCAGGCGCAGACGTTTCTGAACGCGCACGCCACGTGGATCGCGCGGACTCGGCGGCGCGTGCTTGCGCGGACCGAGGCGGCGACTCGAAACGAGGGGTGCGCCGGCGGCTACGCCCTCTGGGGCAAGCTTCGCAGGTCGCCGGACGGGTCGGCCGCCTCGGCGGAGGAGCTCGAAGAACTCTATCACGCCGAGATGACCCGGATGCTGCCGGAGGTCATCGAGCGTATGGAGCCGCAGGTAGGAGCCCATGCGAGTGGCTGGCAGGTGCGAGTCATGAAGAGCCGCTGGGGCTCGTGCACGCCCAAGACCGGACGAATCCGCATCAACGCGCGCCTGGCGGCCTACCCACCCGAGTGCCTTGGCTACGTCGTGGCGCACGAGCTGGCGCACCTGCTGGAACCCAGCCATAACCAGCGCTTTCACGCCATCGTAGCTCGTGCGATCCCCAACGAGCGCGAGATTCGCGCGCGGCTGAGGCAGCCTCCGGCGCTTGGGTGAGGTAGCTCGGGCTTGGCTGGACGGGCACCCCGCGAACAAGAATCCCTTTTCTGCCACGAAAACGCAGTTTGTGGGAAACACTCAACAGCCGAAGCTCCCATGACGCCGCACCACATGCCGCCTCCCAAATATGACATTTGAAAAAGACTAGGTAGATTGACTGTCACTTCAAGCTCCAGTTCACACCGCACCACTGTCACACGTCCAATCACCGTGCTCGTCCCGTGCGCCGAAGACATCGTTTCCCACAAACTGCGTTTTCGTGACAGCAATCGCCGAAATCGATCGCAAGCCTTGGCTGGAGGCCTCCCCTCAACTCCAAAAGCGGCAACGGAGACGTACCACGAGGGCCCGTCGCGCTCGGCCTGACAATTCTCCGCTCCAAAACGGGCAGAGAAAACCCAGGAGGACGCAAGAAAGGCTGGACTGGCACAAGCCGGCCCAGGCTGCAGATCACCGTCCTCGCACCGGCCGCGATAGGCTACTGGCATGCTCGAAAGCAGGTCATCCAGCCGGATGGGAGGGCAGACCGACACATGTTTGGGGCCCCATGCTTGAGTTGAAGCGCGTCCTCGCCCTCATCCCCGCACGAGGCGGGAGTAAGGGTCTCCCCCGCAAGATCATTCAAGACCTCGGCGGGCATCCCCTCATCTGGCACAGCATCCAGGCGGCGCTGGGCTCGGCCTACGCCGACGACTGCTTCGCGTTCGCCGACGACGAGGAGATTGCCGAGGTAGCTCGCGCGCGGTGCCTGGGCTCCGTTCCTACGGCCAGCGGAGCTCGCGCAGGGCGGCTCGAAGACCATCGACTGCACGGTAGAGGGCCTGGCACGCCTCGCCGAGATGGGGAGGCGCTACGATATCGTCGTACTTCTGCAGGCCACAAGCCCGTTTCGCACGGCAGCCGACCTCGACCGCGCACTCGAGCGCTTCGAGGGGTGCGGCGAGCGCGGTCTGGTCTCAATCGGCGAGGTGGACGTCTCGCCCATCCTCATGCGCACGATGGCCGCCGACGGCACGCTCTCGCACCTGCTGGCCCAGGGCAGCACGGCGCGCCGCCAGGACATGCCCACGTACTTCACGTTCGACGGGGCCATCTTCATCAACCGCGCCGAGGAGATTCGTCCCGATACGAGCCTCAACGACAGCCCGGTCGGCTGGGTGCTCGACCGCTCGCAGGCGCTCGACATCGATGAGCCGGCCGACCTCGAGGAGGCCCGGAAGATCATCGCCCGGCGCTAGGCACGCAACGGCTCACTTGCGGTGCGGGTCGTGGCCATGCCTTGGCAACACTTGCAGCCCCGGCAGGGCGCCCACGAAGCGCCCGATGCTCGCGACGTTCATGACCATGCCCGACACGGCCTCGAAAAGTGCGAGGTAGGTGGGCCAGTCGCTCGGCACGCCAAGCAGCGCCATCACGCGGTCGGAGTCGAAGGTGAGGCGCCCGAACACGTTCGCCGAGACGATGAGCGGGCACGAGAGCGCCTCGCCCGTGCCCAGCCCCCATCAGGAAGGTCATGAGGCACGCGAACCACAGCATCATCTCGAGGTTGTTGAACAGCGGGCACACGATGGAGCGCTGGATGCCCGTGATCGTGCAATGGGGCCGCACCATGCCGTCCGCGTCGAAAGGGTCGATGGGGACGATCTTGAGCCGCACCGCGAGGATCTCGATGATGCGCAGCGCGCCGTAGAGGGAGATGAGCCAGCTCCGTGGCAATGTTCCTGGCGAGGCACATCGCCACGGAGCAGACGAGCACCGCCACGAGGTTGGCGAAGACCCAGCGGTCGGTGGAGTCGCTCCAGCGGTTGCCGAACTCATCGGACGTGGGGTCCGTGCCCTCGCGCTGCCAGCGACGCTTGAAGGTGGGCGCAACGAACGAGAACGCCAGGTGGTTGACGAGAAAGGACACGAACCCGACAAACAGCCTCGTCACCCGAAAGCGTCGTTCCTGGTAGCTGAGCTTGCGAGCCATGGGATCACCTCGTCAAGCGGGCCGGTGCGGGAGTGTGCCGGCACGTGGCCACCGATTGCGCCATAGTGCTTCAAACGCCCACGCAGGAAAGGCTTTCCCTTGGCTCAGAGCGAACCGGGCAGACAGGCCCTTGTCTGTGGCACGCCGTACCAGCTCATGGGTGCCGTGGCGCTGCTTTTGGAGGGAGCGACGTGTCAGCCCGAGACGTGCGACCTGTACCTGCGCCACGGCTTCGCCAACGCCGCGGCCATCTCGCGCAGGCTTCGCGATGAGCACCTCACGAGGGCGGTCGTCGACGTGGCTCCCGGCAAGGGCGCCAGCCTTGACCTGCGGGGCAGCGAGGCCTCCGTGGCGATGGACGAGAGTGCCCGCGCGCAGGCCACCGGCAGACACGTGCCCGACGCCCCCTATGTCCGCATCCTCTGCAGCTATCCCTTCAACACGGTGAAGGCCCTGCTCCAGGCGTCGCCCGATGCCGAGCTGGTGCTCTTCGACGGCGGTCTCGGCAGCCACGGGGGCGACATCCTGCGCGACAACGGGGGCTCGGGGCCGCCGCGACCCGCCGCGCTCTACGTGAGCGCACCCGAGCTCTGCCACTCGAGCGCAAGCGACGTCATACGCAAGCTCCCCTTTTCGCTGGGTGACCGAAGGCTAGCCGATACGCTCCAGCGCATTTTTGCGGTCGATTATGCGCAGCTGGCACCCTATCACGGCAAGCGCTGCGTCTACCTCACCCAGCCCGTCGACGCCTATGCAGAGAGGGCAGAGATGGACAGGCGCGTGCTCGAGCTGTTTGACCCGCACGAGCGCGAGGTCATCGTACGCCCCCACCCGCGCGACAACTCGCCGCGCGACCCGCGCATCGCCTACGACGAGAGCGGCATTCCCTGGAAGCTCGCCTACAAGTCGGGCATCGTGGGCGAGGGCCCGGTGCTGCTCGCAGGCTGCTCGACCGCGCAGGTCATGCCCCGCATCCTGCTTGGAATCGAACCGCACATCGTGTGCACGGCCGAGCTCTACGCGACGGTCACCGAGCCCGAGGTCATGGCTGTATGGCATGGCCCCATGGACACCATCGCCAACTCGTACGCGCACCGGGAACGCATCCATCGGCCCCGGTCACTCGGGGAGCTTGCCGAAACGCTGGACGCGCTGCTGTAGCGAAGCGGGGACTCCATCAGGCCACCAGCCCCCCCACGCGATCAGTTTGGGCGTTTTCTGCCATGAAAACGAAGTTTGTGGGACAGCCAAAGGACCGCACGCGTCACGCCTCCACGCCACTCGCCCACATCGCTGATAGCTCTTTTGGAAAACGTCAGGTAGCTTCGTTGCCGCCCCAAGTCCCAAGTCGTGCGCAGGCACAGCCGCACGTTCAAACACGCGCCGAGCCCCCAATTGCCCTCAGGATGGGAACTTCCCTTTCCCACAAACTGAGTTTTCGTGACAGCAAACATAAAAATCGATCGCGAGCAAAGCGTACGCGAGCTCATGCAAACCTGGGGCCGTCCAGCAACGCACCCTTCTTCGTCTCCTTGCCTGCCCACTTACGCCCGCCCGGTATCGCGCCCCTCTTCGCCTTCCCGCCTAACCCGCTTACGCCCGCCCAGCAGCACGACCCTCTTCGCCTCTTTGCCCTCCCCGCCAACCAAAACCGCCCACCAGCGGGAATCCGGTGGGCGGAAATGTGACGAATCATACGGATGAAAAC
>CWGU01000024.1_pt1 | contig 41672 bp, 37 predicted proteins | sample 667921 | NCBI WGS metagenome assembly CWGU01 (sample SAMEA3735815, study PRJEB9488) | human gut metagenome | biome: ENVO:mammalia-associated habitat; material: ENVO:feces | place: Malawi | collected 2009-02-27 | reverse complement strand
GGCTCGGGGGCCGCGGGTGCCGGCGCCGGGGCGGCGGGGGCGGCCACGGGGGCGGGGGCGACGGGAGCCAGGCCGGGCACGGTCAGCTCCTCCATCTCCACGAGGTACTCGGTGCCATCCACCTTGATCTTGAACTTCCTCAGCATGGGGTCTCCTCCCCTATCGCGTGCCCAGACGAGCCGGGCAACTCTCCTGTGACGTCATGCGACCGGACGTGACGCCGGGCGGATGCCGCGCGGCCGCCTATGCGGACTTGGCTGCCCTGCGGCGCCTGATGCGGACGCAGCGAAACGAGCTGGACGGACGGTCGGCGGCGGCGATGGCGGCCGCAATGACGGCGACGCGCCGATACTCGGGATTCTCCCTGCCGACGCGTAGGATTTCAAAGCTTGATTGTGGCCTGTCGCCTGCGGCGATGGCCGAGGCGAGCATCGAGACGAGCGTGCGCTCCTCGCCCTGCTCCACGTCGACGAAGGGCGGCACGTCCACCCATGACCCCGCGGGGTCATGCACGTGGGCAGCCTGCCCAGGCAGGGTGGTCGGCACGGCGCCGGCAGCGGTCTCCGAACCCTTCGAACCGGCAAACCTCTCACGTAGCCACGCAAACACTCCCATAGGCACTCCTCATAAAACCGTAGGTAGATAGCATTAATCTGCAGAATAGAGGGAAAGCTGCCACAATTTGTCCACAAGTCCCCGTACGGTAGGAGACGCTGGCCAGACGGTGGCGGCGAGTTTCTTGCGCGCGTGGGAGAGGTGCCGGCTGAACGGCGGCAAGCCTCTCGCGTGCTTGAAAGAGGTCCGACCGAACGGTGGCGACACCTGGCCTTGCCGCGCTCGCGTGCGAAATTGCCGCCCCGGGGGCGGAAGGCATCGGACAAACGACGGAAATTAGAGAGCTACCAGCAAGAATCACCTGGCTACCGGCGAAGGTCGTACTTTGCGACGACGCGTCTGAGGGCACGTCCCCACGAGTTCCAGATGAGTGCGAGAAACCCGGCGGTGGCGATGCCGTGCAGAAGGTCGAACGGCAGGCCCGCCGTAAGAGCCGCGACGACCGCCTGCCACGTGAGCGGCCTCACACAGCCCAACACGAAATAACCGTTGAGAAGCACCCCGTAGACGAGCCCAGACAGGACGCCCCAGCACGTGCGGCCAAGCGGGCGCCCGAGAAGACCGCGCCGCCCAAGCAGACCGCCCACATAGCCCACGAGGCCCCAAGCGTACATCTGCCAGGGCGTCGGCCATGACCGCCTCGGCGCTGGAGCCGCTGCACCGCGCGGCCAGTTCCGCCACCTGAGCAACGCGGGACCGCCTCACAGGCTCCGCGCCTGGCAACGGTAATTTCCGCAAAACCGTTTTCAGGCGCGGGGTCGACAAGACAGCAGCCACCGCAAAGCGCTTTCAGGCGTGGAGCCGATAAGACGGAAGCCTCAAAGCGTTACCTGGCGCAAAGCCAGCCGCGCAACCAGCGCAGAGCGTAATCAAGCGCGGAACGAGCGACCCCCTAACCCAGCACCTCGCCGGCGATGCGGGCGGTCTCAGTGGCGTCCTTGGCGTAGTAGTCGGCCCCCACTATCTTCGCGTACTCGGGCGTGAGCACGGCGCCGCCCACGACGACCTTGCACCATGGCGCCGAGGCGCGCAGCTGCCTGATGGTCTCGGCCATGGCCGGAACCGTCGCCGTCATGAGCGCGGAGAGGCCGCAGAGCTTCACACGGTTCTTCACCACGGCCTCGACCACCGCCTCGGGCGGCACGTCGCGACCGAGGTCGACCACGTCAAAGCCGTAGTTCTCGAGCAGCATGCGCACGATGTTCTTGCCGATGTCGTGAATGTCGCCGTGAACCGTGCAGATCACGACCTTGCCCTTGCTCGAGCCGGCAGCAGCCCCGGCGGCATCGCTCGCCGCCTTGATGGTGGTGAAGCCAGCCTTGGCCGCCTCGGCACTCGCCATGAGCTGCGGCAGGAAGAAGGTGCCGGCCTCGAAGCGCGCCCCCACCTCGTCGAGGGCCGGGATGAGCACCTCGTTGATGGCGTACATCGCGTCGTGCTCGGCCAAGATCTTGCCCACGACCTCGCCCATCGGACCCTTGCGCCCGGCCAGCACGAGGGCGCGCGCCTGTTCCTCGGGCGTCGCGGCCTCCTCGGCGGCGCCCGAGCCGCTCGCAGGCGCCCCGTCGACGGGACCCGCCGCCGCGCCGGCACCCACCGGCAGCTTGTCAGAGCGCTCGGCATAGTGGGCCACGTAGAACTGGGCGCTCTCGTCCTCGCCGGAGAGCACGCGCCAGGAGTCCACGACGTCCATCATGCGGCGCGTGGCCGGGTTGATGATGGCCAGGTCGAGCCCCGAGCCAAAGGCGGCCGCCAGGAAGGTGGCGTTCACGAGCGGACGGAACGGCAAGCCAAAGCTGATGTTTGAGACGCCGAGCACCGTGCGCACGCCCGGCAGCTCGCGCTTCACAAGCGCAATGGCATCGAGGATGGTCCGCGGTGCCGTCTGGTCGGTGGAGGCCGCCATGCACAGGCAGTCCACCACCACGTCGTGGCGCGGCATGCCGGCGGCGTCGGTTGCCGCCACAATCTTGCGCGCCACCGCGAGGCGCCCCTCGGCCGTGGGCGGGATACCGTCCTCGTCGATCGTGAGCGCCACGAGCGCACAGCCGTAGTGGGCCGCGATGGGCACCACCTGGGCAAGCACCTCGTCCTTGCCGTTCGTTGAGTTGATGAGCGCCTTGCCGGCGTACGGGCGCACGGCGGCCTCGATCACCGCGGAGTCCGCCGCGTCAATCTGGAGCGGCAGCGTGGTGACGCCCTGGATCTCGCTCACGAGCTGGCACATCACGGCCTTCTCGTCGATCTCGGGCAGGCCCGCGTTCACGTCAATGATCTGGGCGCCATCCTCGGTCTGGGCGATGGCCATGCTCATCACGTAGTCGTGGTTGCCGCTGCGCAGGGCCTCCTTCATGCGCTTCTTGCCCGTGGGATTGATGCGCTCGCCGATGACGCCCACCTGGCCCATCTCCAGCGCGCAGAGCTGCTGCGGCCCCGAGACCGCGAAGCAGTCGCGCACGTGGCGGGATGCCGGGACGCGGCCGGCCAAGAGAGCCCGCTCGCCGGCGATGTAGTCGGGCGTGGTGCCGCAGCAGCCGCCCACCACGGTGACGCCCGCGTCGAGCATGCCGGCGACAGCCTCGCAGTACTCGGCCGGGTGCACGTCATAGACGGTGACACCGTCCTCCGCGCGCGGCAGGCCCGCGTTGGCCTGCACCATCACCGGGCAGCTAGCCCAGGGCAGCATGGCCTCCACGAGCGAGGCCAGGCTCGCGGGACCCAGCGAGCAGTTAATGCCCACCACGTCCACGCCGAGGCTCGAGAGCGTGAGCGCCGCCACCTCGGGCGTGGTGCCCAGGAAGGTGCGGCCATCCTCGTCGAAGGTCATCGTGCAGAAGACCGGCAGGTCGGAGTTCTCGCGCGCGGCGAGCACCGCGGCCTTGGCCTCGGCGAGGTCGGCCATGGTCTCAATAATGAAGAGGTCTGCGCCGGCCGCGGTGGCCGCGCGCACCTGACGGGCAAAGAGCTCGTAGGCATCATCGAAGGGCAGCGTGCCCATCGGCTCGAGCAGCTGCCCCGTGGGCCCGATGTCTGCCGCCACGTAGCGCACGCCCGAGGCGCGGGCGCAGGAGACGGCGGCCTCGAAGACCTCCTCCACCGTGGCGGCGTCGCCGAGCTTCTCTGCGTTGGCGCCAAAGGTGTTGGTGGTGGCAACGTCTGCCCCGGCGGCAACGTAGGCGACGTGGATATCCGTTATCTCGGCGGGGTTGGTGAGGCAGAGCAGCTCCGGAAGCTCACCGGCGGCAAGGCCGCGCGCCTGGAGCTGGGTGCCCATGGCGCCGTCGAAGACGAGGAAATCCTCGCCCGCGAGCACGCGCGCGAGGTGGTCGTCGGTCACGCGAAGCCCGCGGGGCGCAAGACGGTGTGCGGGCCAGTTCTCGGGGGTCGGGGCGGTCGGGCCGGCACCGCCGGCCCCTGCGGCGGCATCTCGGGCGGCCTCGGTCGAGGCGCAGTGCGCGCAATCAGTCACGGCAGGTCCTTCCGGTGGGGCGGATGTTGCAGAAGTCAAAGCACAGACAGCCCTTGCAGCTGCGGTGGCCGCTCGGCTGCGGCGTCTCGAACATGCCCACGAGCGCGGTCACGCTCTTCGTGGGCGTCATGAGCAGGGTGCTCGTGAGGGAGATGCCCAGGTGACGGGTGGCGTTCAACGAGGCGAGCAGGGCGGATTGCGTGTCCATGGGCAGGTCGCCGTAGCCCGGGGAGAACCGTGAGTTGGTGTAGAGGCCGCGCTCGCGGGCACGGGCCATGAGGCTTGCCTCCGCGGCGTCGGCCGCGCGCTCCACGATGGTGCTCCCACACGAGTCGAGGATGACCTGCGCCACCGAGTCGGTGAGCGAGAGGCGCCTGAGCTCGCGCTCGAAGCCCATGCCGATGGTCACGGCCATCACGCCCACGGCGCGGGCCCCGGCGAGCTGCTCGGCAATGGAATTGCCGAGCAGCTCGAGCGTCGTGCCCCTGAGCCGGATGACGGGCAGCCCCTCCTGCGGCGCGCGGCCGGCGTTGGCCGGGTCATTGGAGCCGGCAACGAGCGGTCGGGCGCCCTCGGACGCGTCGGGGCCGTTCGCGGGGAGCTCGGAGGCATCCTCATCCACGTCGAACACCGCCACGCACCCGCGCGGGCGCGCCACGGCAAGCGCCCGGGCCACCACGCCGTCGATGCGCGCGTCGAGCTCGCGCGTGAGCTCCTGCCCGGTGTAGCCCAGGTAGCGAAGCACCTCGTGCCGGTCGATGGCGCCTATCGCGTAGCTCTCGACGGTCTCCGCCACCCCTAGGCCTCCAGGTAGCCGCAGTCGACGAGCGCGGCGTGGGCGGCATGGGCGATCGCCGGCTTGTTCATGCTGTAGACGTGCAGGCCGTCGACGCCGTTGGCGGCGAGGTCGCGCAGCTGCTCGCAGGCGTACTCGATGCCCGCCTGCGCCTGGACCGCCGGGTCGTCACCGGCAAGCACGAGCCGCTTCACGACCTTGGCCGGGATGGAGGCTCCGCAGGTGAAGGCCATGCGCTGGATCTGCTTGACGCTCGTGAAGGGCATGATGCCCGCCACGATGGGCAGCTTCACGCGATGGCGGGCGCAACTCTCGCGAAAGCGGTAGAAGTCCTCGTTGTCAAAGAAGAGCTGCGAGACGAGGTAGTCGGCGCCCGCCTCCTGTTTCTTGTAGAGCGCCGCAAAGTCGGCCTCATCGCTCGGGCTCTCCACGTGGCCCTCGGGGTAGCAGGCCGCGCCGATCGAGAGGCCGGGCGCCGTCTCGCGCAGGTGCTCGATGAGGTCGGAGGCGTGGGTAAAGTCGACGGCCTCCCGGCCCGGCGCGCGGTCGCCCCGGAGCGCCAGCACGTTCTCCACGCCGGAGGCCTCGAGCGACGAGACGAACGCGTCGACATCTGCCTTGCTGGAGCCCAGGCAGGTGAGGTGCGCGAGGGCCGTCACACCGAGGTCGCGCTCGATAGCCGCCGCGATGGGCACCGTGTTGGCCGAGTTGCCCGAGCCTCCCGCCGAGTAGGTGACGCTGATCCAGTCCGGGGCGTCGGCCGCCATCTCGCCCGCCGCGCGCTTGGCCGTCTCGAGCGGCAGGTCGCCCTTGGGCGGGAAGATCTCGAACGAGAAGGTCTGCTTGCGGGCGAGCTTGTCGGCGATTCTCATGGGGCGCTCCAGGAAGTCTATAAACGTGTCGGGTGGGTGGGTAGTCATGTACAGATGATTCTATCCCGCCCCGATTTTGCGTAGCGCGCGACCGGGCGATTTGCCCATGCCTGGTTTCTATTCATATCCATAGGATAGAACTATGGAAACGTTGAGAAGCCTGGGATGGCCGCAAGCCGTGCAGCCTCGCGGCAGATGCGGGACCCGTCACCAGTCCGCTCAGCCCCGTGCCGAGAGCCAGGACACGAGCGCGTCCCGGTCGTTGGCCACCTCGCCCGCCATCACGGCGTCGAGCGCCGCCTGGAGCCGCGCGCCCACCTCGGGACCCGGCGCGATCCCGCAGGCGCGCATGACGTCCCCACCCGAGATGGCAAGCCCGGCCACGCGCCAGCACGCGTCCGCGGCGGCGAGGCGACGGAGCACTCGCTCGTGCCCGTCGAGCTCCACGGCATAGCCGCGGCACTGCAGCGCCTTGGCGATGGCGTCGGCGCGGCGCAGGTCGAGCATCTCGTGCATGAGGGCCACGACCTCGCCCGGCTCGCGCAGGCCGCTCCTGCGGTCGAGGTCGGCCATGAGCTTGAGCTCGGAGGCCCAGCTGGCCTTCATGGGTCGGTCGTGCAGCCGCACGAGCGCCACGATGGGCCGCGCGAGCTCGAGCGGGATCGCAAGGTCGCGCAGCACGCGCTCGCTCATCTTGGCGCCAATGTGCGGGTGGCCGAAGAAGTGGCCCTGGCCACGCGCGTCGACCGTGAAGCACGCGGGCTTGCCGATGTCGTGCAGCATCGCCGCCCAGCGCAGCCGCTCTGAGACCACGCCGCCGGCAAAGCACTCCACGCCCGCCATGACGCGGCACGTGTGCTCGAGCACGTCGTAGCAGTGGTAGGGGCTACGCTGGTCAAAGCCGCGCATGCGCCCGAGCTCGGGGATGGCGGCGACCATCACGTCGGTCTGACGGCGAAGCGCCCACGCGGCGCGCCCCGACCCCACGATGCCGCGCATCTCCGCGCCCACGCGCTCGCGGGCCACGTGGGCGAGCTCCGGCGCCGCCTGGGTGAGCGCCGCCTGGGTCTCGCCCTCCACGGAGAAGCCCAGCCTGCAGGCGAAGCGCACGGCCCGAAGCACGCGAAGGGCGTCCTCCGAGAAGCGCTCGGCGGGGTTGCCCACGGCCCGGATGAGGCCGGCCGCGAGGTCCGCCTGGCCGCCAAAGGGGTCAACAAGCCCGCGAACGGGATGCCAGGCCATGGCGTTCACGGTGAAGTCGCGCCGGGCGAGGTCCTCGCGCACGTCGTCCACGAAGGTGACCGAGTCGGGGTGGCGCAGGTCCGTGTAGGCGCCGTCGACGCGGTAGGTGGTGACCTCGACGGGCCGGCCGCCCACCACGGCGGTCACCGTGCCGTGCTTGGTGCCCGTCTCATGCACCTCGATACCCGCCGCCACGAACGCCCGCTCGGAGTCCTCCCAGCGCGCGCTCGTGCACACGTCGACGTCGTGGGCGGGCACGCCGCGCAGGGCGTCGCGCACCCAGCCGCCCACGAACCACGCCTCGTGCCCGGCCACCTCGAGGGCATCGAGCACGGCGAGGCCGTAGGCCGGGGCCAGCGCGGGGTCGATGTGGTCGCGCATGCGGGGCTCGTCGCTCACTGCCACCTCCAAACTCGCATTTAGGGGCAAGTATAGCGCGAGCGGCGGACAGCTCGCGCACACGGGGAAACGCCGCTGGCCCCCGGCCGCCCGCGCCGGACGGAAGCGCGAGCGGCGGCGCGGGCGGCCGCATCAGCCACTCTCCCGAACGTGAAAGTGCCAACGTTATTTGCCATTTCTGAGCGGAAAACCGTGGATACACTCACGTTCGCCGATGGGTCGCCGGCAATCACGGACCCCGCGCGGACGTCCTCCAAGACGCACGCGATCTTCCCCGCGTGGGCACCGCCCGGCAGCGTCCGGAACACGGATTTATTGTCCGCATGCAGTGTTACCCTGTCTTACGTCGAAAGCCAGAGCCCGGCCCGGCCGGGAGACAGGAGGACACATGGACGAGATGAAGTCGGTCACCCTTGAGGACCTCGGCGCCGTGCGCGAGCAGTTCGTCGAGGAGCGCGCCAACGTCATCGCCAAGAACGCCGTCACCGCTCAGGGCATCCGCGAGGTCGCCCGCGTGCCGGAGGCCGTCGCCGCCAACACCGGCACCTTTGACGTCGAGGTCCGCCAAGGCAAGCGCTGCGACCAGAAGCGCTCGGGCCGCTGCTGGATGTTCGCGAGCCTCAACACCATGCGCACCCGCATCATCGACCGCTACAACCTCAAGACCCTCGAGCTCTCGCAGGCCTACCCCCTGTTCTTCGACAAGGTCGAGAAGAGCAACTGGTTCCTCGAGAACGTCCTCGACACGCTCGACGAGCCGCTGTCCGGCCGCCTCATGGCGCACCTGCTCGCAGACCCCATCTCCGACGGCGGCCAGTGGGACATGTTCCGCGCCCTCGTGCGCAAGTACGGCGTGGTGCCCAAGGAGGCCATGCCCGAGACGGCCTGCTCGTCCAACACGCGCGACATGGACGCCTACCTCACCCGCTACCTGCGCGGAGCCGCCAAGCGCCTGCGCGAGAGCCACGAGGCCGGTGTTGGCACCGACGACCTGCGCGCCATGAAGAAGGAGATGATGGGCGAGGTCACAAGCCTGCTCATCACCTGCCTTGGCGAGCCCCCCGTGCAGTTCGACGTCCGCCTGCGCGACAAGGACGACGAGCTCGTGCTCTCCGGCACCTACACGCCGCAGGAGTTCTTCGACAAGGTCGTCTCCATGCCAGTCGACGACTACGTGAGCGTCATCTCCGCGCCCACGGTCGACAAGCCCTTCGGCCACACCTACACGGTCGACCGCCTCGGCAACGTGGTCGAGGCCGGCGGCGTGCGCTACCTCAACCTGCCGGTCGAGCGCCTGAAGGAGCTTGCCGTGGCGCAGCTCCAGGACGGCCTACCCGTGTGGTTCGGCTGCGACGTGGTCCAGAGCTTCATCCGCGACGAGGGCATCATGGACACCGCCTCGCTCGACGTCGACGGCCTCTTCGGGTTCCCGGTGGAGGGCTGCCTCGACCGCGCCGAGCGCCTCGACTACGGCGAGAGCCTCATGACGCACGCGATGGTGCTCGAGGGCGTGAACCTCGACGCCGCCGGCAAGCCCACGCTCTGGAAGGTCGAGAACAGCTGGGGCGACAAGCGCGCCAAGGACGGCTTCGACTCCATCACCGACGCCTGGTTCGACCAGTACGTCTACCAGGTGGTCGTTGACAAGCGCTTCCTCTCGGACTCCGAGCGCAAGACGTACGAGACGGAGGAGCCGACGGTGCTTGCGCCGTGGGACCCTATGGGGTCGCTCGCCCGCTAACGTTGTCGAAGGCCCTGGCGCCATGCACCTACGGTCGGGGTCACTTTTCGCTGCGCGAAAAGTCCCTAAGCCCCTTCCCTCCGGTGCATGGCGCCAGGGCCTCGCGTTATCGGGGCTGGGTGCGAAGGGCTTCTGTCATTCTTGGTTCGCTTCGATAGGCCCTTCGCCCCTTCTGCTTTGGGAGGTCGCCGGAAAGCCGGTGGCCAGTCCTGGTTCGCTCGGTGCGAAGGGCTTCTTTGCTTGGCGCCTTGATCTTACGTGCAATTTGGGCAGTTGTTGGGGGTCTGGGATGCCGGCAACTGGTCAAAGTGCACGGTTTGTGGGAATCGTCACGACCAGTTATTCAAGAGGGGTTCACATATGACACAGGAGTCTCGGGATAGGGTTCCCGGCGCGGTGCTTGGGCATGCGGCGGTTGACGAGCTTACGGAGGCGTTCGGGTCAGACCGTGCCAACGCCGTGGCCCGCAATGCCACCACGTCGATGGGCGTCAACAAGGCGGCGCGCAACCCGGTGGCCATGCGAGCCTACACGGACACGTTCGGCGTGAGCCTCAAGAGCGCCAAGACTGTCACCAACCAGCGCCACTCCGGCCGTTGCTGGATGTTCTCCACGCTCAACGTGCTGCGCGCCCGCGCCATGGAGCACCTCGACGTCGAGGACTTCGAGCTTTCGCAGGCCTTCAGCATGTTCTACGACAAGCTCGAGAAGGCCAACGCCTTTCTCAACAACGTGATCGCCACGGCCGACCTCGCCTGGGACGACCGCACCGTCGAGTACCTGCTCCAGTGGGGCTCGGCCGAGCAGGATGGCGGCGAGTTCGCCTTCGCGGCCAACCTCGTGACCAAGTGGGGCGTCGTGCCCAAGTCCGCCATGCCCGAGACCGCGAGCACCAAGGACTCCTCGCAGATGAACGCCACGCTCGGCCGCATGCTGCGGAGAGACGCCGTGGAGCTTCGCCGTCTCGTCGCCTCGGGCGAGGACGAGACGGGCGTCACCGCCGCCCGCGAGGCCATGCTCGCCGACGTGCACCGCGTGCTCTGCGCCTGCCTGGGCGAGCCGCCCACCACGTTTGACCTCGAGCTCTCCGTGGGCCCCAAGGCCAAGGTGGACGGGACGCTCTGCGAGGCGGCCCTCCCCGCGCGCGACGGCGACGACGAGAAGCCGCGCCGCATCCTGCGCGAACGCGGCATCACGCCACGCGAGTTCCAGGAGCGCTACGTGGGCTTTGACGCGGCCGACTACGTCGAACTCGTCCACGTGCCGGCGACAGGGCTCGAGGAGGGCCACGCCTACGGCGTGCGCTGGATGGACACGGTGTCGGGCGGTGCCCCCATGCGTCTGCTCAACGTCGGCATAGAGGCCGTCGAGGACGCGGCCGTGGCCTCGCTCAAGGCCGGCACGCCCTGCTACATGGCCTGCGACGTCATGCAGGAGTTCGGTCGCAACCTCGATGACTTCCCCGGCACGCTCGCACTCGGCACCATCGACCGCGAGGGCCTCTTTGGCGTGGAGCTGGGCATGAGCCGCACCGACATGCTCGACGCGCGCGAGACCTGCTTCACCCACGCAATGACCTTCCAGGGCGTCGAGCTGGGCGAGGACGGCCGTCCCGCGGCCTGGCGCGTCGAGAACAGCTGGGGCAAGGACGCCTGCAAGGACGGCTACCTCGTCATGAGCGGTGACTGGTATCGCCTCTACGGCGGTGACGTCGTGGTGGAGCGCCGCTTCGTGGACGAGGCCACGCTCAAGCTCTGGGACGAGGCCCCGCTCGAGTACACCGAGCCCTGGGGCGTCCTCTCCAGCGCCATGGGCCTCACCCGCTAGCCCTGTCACATTTCCTTCCGTATGATTTGTCACATTCCGGCGGGGACCCGCGCCGCGAGCCGCCGCCGAGTGACGAGACTCTGCCTTCGGGACTCCTGCGGGAGAAGGCGTCCGGGCAACATGGCGTCAGAGGCGCGACGACGCAAGACGCCAGGAAAGGAGAGGTTCTCATGAAGCAGCACAAGTTCTGGGCCTTCGCGGCCATCGCATGCATGGTCATGTGCATCATCACGGGCAAAAAGCGCGTCTAGGTCTCGACCGCCTAAGAGACTAGACCCTCTCACTGCCATACGTCTCACCGTGCGGCGCCTCCTCGGACCATGGTAACCCCAGGTTCGAGGAGGCGCCTTCCCATTGCACGGGTTCATCATGCCCGTCCGCACGCCCCGTGCCTTCCACGTGAAGCGACCCCGCCGCGTGCCCGAGAGCCCTGCCCCGTCCACAGCCGCGTGATACCATAGCCAACCGGAGAAAACGAACAGGCGGCGCCGCTGCCGCACGAGGATTGCCGCAAGGCTGAGCAGGCCCTCGCCCCGAGCCCGACCCCCCCCCCGAACCGAGGCGGGCCGCCGCCCCATCACGCGCGGCTCGCCAGAACAGGAGCAGCATGAACGTCCCCCAGGCACTCGAGCACGCAAACGCCTTCTTCTTCCCCGAGCTCGTCTACGGCAGCGGCTTTCAGGCGATGGACTCCGAGCGCCAGAAGAACGAGGAGGCCATGGCGACGCTGCGCGAGGAGTTCGCCAAGAACGACAACCCCGCCTTCGGCTATGACATCATCCGCGACCTCGCCGACCGCAACCGCGACCTCTGCGACCAGATGGGCATCGAGCGCCTCAACAACACGCGCGACTCCAGCCTCGCGCGCGGCATGAGCGACGACGACCTGTGTGGCCAGGTGGCCGCGCTGCAGAAGCGCAAGAAGGCCACGGTCATCCGCGAGGTCCACGGCGACCGCAACAACCTGGGCGTTGCCTATGTGACCAAACCCATCAAGGGCACGGTGCTGGGCATCGACATCGAGACCACTGACCGCTACCCCGACCGCGGCTACATCATCAACGTGGGCTTCGAGCTCATGGACCTCACGCCCGACGCCGAGCCCTACGACCCCGAGGTCCACTTCTGCGGCATCCCCGAGATGTATAGGGAGAAGGGCGTGCCCCTGGAGCGCATCCACCACATCACGTGGGGCGACCTCGACGGCCAGACGCCGTTTCGCGAGAACAAGGCGCTGCAGGCCAAGATCTTGAAGCTCATGAAGAAGTACCCCTACATGGCCCACAACGCCGCGTTCGAGGACAGCTGGTTCACGCTGCACCTCGACGGCTACGCCGAGGCGCGCAAGGCCGGCAAGATCGTGCCGATCGACACGCGCGACATCTGCCGTCAGCTCGACCCCGAGGTCAAGACGCTGCCGCGCGAGTCCAGCCCGGCGTCGCTCGAGAACTGGGCGCGCCGCCGCGGCACGCTGCAGGCGAGCGAGAACGAGGTGCACCAGGGCCTCGACGACACCAACCTCATGCTCATGACCGTGCAGGCCGAGTTCAACGCGCGCAACTGCTTCAAGGTGGCGTAGCCTCGACACTACGTCGACGCAGGTGGCCGCACGGGCCCCAGAGGCGGATTGTCGGCTCTGACGACGCGAAAACGCACACAGAGGCCCCGAATCCGCTCCTTGGGAGCAAGGCAACGGGCTCTCCGAATGAGAGACGTCGATTTTTTGCAGTTTCACCCGCGTCGACTCGGTAGAGACGTCACAAGCGGTCGGAGGACCGCAGGTAAAAGGCCTGCGGTCCTCCCGTCATATAGGGCAATCCGGTCAAAACTGCAAAATAACGGCATCACTCCAAGCCGGAGGGGCTCCAGACTGCCACGAGCGCCAATTCGAGGAAGGCGGAAGCCATGCACGACACGCCATACGCGCCGCGCCGCATCGCGCTCGTGAACGGCGACCCCCGCGGAGACGCGGGACCCTCCGCCGCGCTCCTCACCGACCTCTCAGATGCCCTGCTGGCCTATGAGAGCCAGTCGGCCCGCGAGCTCGGAGTTGCAAGCGTGCCCCCTGACCTCATGCGATATGGGCTTGATCAAGATGGGGGAATCACGCCCGTACCGGGAGGCACCGCCACGCGGAAGCGGTCGTCCGCACTGGAGCGGACAGGATTTTTGCAAGAAAAGCCGGCCACTCCGGAGCCGGCGGCCGGCTCGGGGCCCGCAGATAGACCAGACGAAAACCCAGGAGGAAGCGAGGAGGGCGCAGACTCCCTCGTTCTCGCGTATTCCCTGGACACGGAACGACAGCCGCTAAACCTCTTCGACGAGCTCAAGACCTTCGCTGAGGAGGGCGGGCTAGTCCCGCATGGCCTCGTCTACGCGGTCTGCACCGCAGGCGCCGGGTCGGCACGACAAGCCCCGCTCCGCCTGTCCCATCTCAGCGACTGGTGCACGTCGTATGCGGCCACCTGGTGCGGGGCGCTCGTCGTGGAGGATGGCGCCAGGGCCGCATGGATGGCTGGCCTACCGCGCATGGGCCTCGCACGGCGCAACGTCTCCGAAGCGACGGACCGCCTCGTTGCCGCGGTTCGCGCTGGTCTCACGGTACGGCAGGCAGCCCGCATCTTTGGGGCCACGAGGCGCCAGGCGGAGCTTGCCGAAAGGGACATCATCAAGGGCCGCTATCCCCTGCCGGCGGCCATGCTTGCCGCCGGTTACTTCCGCAGCAGGTAGCGCACCTCGTACGGCGCAAGCTCGAGCGACCCGCCCAGCGTCACCGTCTCGCCGGCGGCGCGGCCCACACCGCCCAGCACGTCCACGAACATGCCGTTGAGCTCGCCCGCGCTCAGCGTGAAGGGCTCGCCCACGGCGTTCACCGCCACGAGCACGCTCGCCGCGGGGCCATCCGGGCGCTCCCCGTCCGTGCCGGCCTCGGCCGCGCGCTCGAAGAGCAGCTGCTTGTTGAGAATCCGCACGTTGCGATAGGCACCATAGTCCAGCGCGCGACCCGCCCGCGCGGCGTCCTCGCCGGCAAGCCCCTCCGCGCGTCCGTCGCGCACCGCCACAAGCGAGCTCACGAAGGCCGAGAGGTCGTTCTCGACCGGTGCCGAAAACGCGGGGCGCAGGTCATAGTCGTCACGCGCGCCCTTCTCGCCCGTGGCGCCCCACTCGCTACCGTAGTAGACGCACGGGATTCCCGGCATGCCAAAGAGCACGCCATACGCCGGGCGCACGCACGCCGGGTCGGTGAGGATGCTCGCGAGACGCGTCACGTCGTGGTTGTCGGCAAAGGAGAGCAGGTGCTTGCCCCGGTAGATGCACCAGGGGTCACCGCCGAACTGCCGGTGCAGCGAGTGTGCGATCTCGAACATGTTCTGGCTGTTGAAGCTCGAGTAGAGGCCCTTGTAGCACTCGTAGTTGGTGCACGAGTGCAGAAGGTCGGGGTTCACGAGCTGGCTGTAGTCGCCGTGGAGGGTCTCGCCGATGAGAACGAAGTCGCCACCGAGCCGCGAGGGCGCTGAGTCCGCGGCAAAGCGCGACGCATCCGCCGCCGCACCCTCGCCCGCATCGCCGGAGAGCTCGTTGGCAAGCTCGCGCAGGCGATGCATGAAGCCACGGTCGAGCGAGTAGGCCACGTCGAGACGCAGGCCGTCGATGCCAAAGTCTCGCACCCAGCCGCGCACGCAGCCAAGCAGGTAGTCCACGACGGCCGGATTGGACAGGTTGAGCTTCACGAGCTCGTAATGGCCCTCCCAGCCCTCGTACCAGAAGCCGTCGCCCCAGGCCGAGTCGCCATCGAAGCTAATGCAGAACCAGTCCTTGTACGGCGAGTCCCAACGACGGGCCCGCACGTCCCGGAAGGCCCAGAAGCCGCGACCCACGTGGTTGAACACGGCGTCGAGCACCACGCGCACACCGTGGGCGTGCAGCTCGCGCACCACGTCGGCAAAGTCGGCGTTGGTGCCGAGGCGCCGGTCGATGCGGGTGAGGTCGCGCGTGTCGTAGCCGTGGGAGTCGCTCTCGAACACGGGGTTGAGCAGAACCACGCCAAAGCCCATGCGCTCGAGGTAGGGCGCCCAGCCGCCGACCTTGCGGATGGGGGCGGAGGGGTTGGGTGCGGGGTTCGGGGCACCCTGGGCCACGCCGCCTTGCGAGGCGTCCGGGGCGGCAGCGGCTGCGTCGCCAGGCGCGGGCACGGGCTCCACAGGCTCCTCCCCCACCGGTGCGTTCTCCCGCGGCACCCCGCAGAAGCCGAGCGGATAGATCTGATAGAACGTCGTCTCATATGCCCACATGCGAGCTCCTCTCGACGGTCATCACCCCCGATTCTAGCCCGGACACGGACGGGCCGGGCTAGGCGGAGGCAAGGGCGGAGGGACAGCGGAGCGCGGCACGCCGTCACCGGCCGCGCTGCTCCCGGCCGCGCCGCTCCCGGTCGCACTACCCCCGGCCGTACTACCTCCGGCCACGCCCCTCGATCCGGGGCAGCACGGCAAGCATCGCGAGCGGGGCAACCAGGACGCAGACGCTTGCTCCCACGAGCGTCCCCTGCACGCCCGCCACCTCGGCAAACGCAGGCGCCAGGAACAGTGGCACCACGCCCGCCACCGTGAACCCAATCGACATGACCGAACTCACGCGCCCCACCGACTCGATGGGCGCGTCGGCCTGCACCAACGTGCCCTGCAGCGGGTTGAACGCCCCGAACGCAACACCCACGAGCGTCTGGCCGACAAGCGCCACGACGACGAGGGACATCCCCACGTAGACGAGGCACGCGAGGCCGAGAAGCGCCAGCACGAGCAGGAGGCTCCGCAGGTTGACGCGACGCGCGGGCAGGCGCATGAGGACGATGCCGCCAAGGATGCCGCCGACGCCGCTCACGCCGGAGAGGACGCCCATCCAGGTGACGCCCACCTCGAGCACGTCTCGGTAATAAAGGCTCTCGAGCGCGTCGAAGGCACCGTAGCCAAAGAAGGCGAGGAAGTCGGCGACGAAGATGAGGGCCAGCGCGGGCGTGCCGAACACGAGGCGAAACCCCGCGAGTGCCTCGCGCATACGGCCATGCTCTGCCTCGTCGGGTGCGGATACGGAGCTGACCTGCTCATCCTCGCTACCAGAACCGCCCTGCTCGCCCACGTCGCCAGAGCCGGCGCCACCCGCCAAGACACAGCCCCCCGCGCCCGCCACGCTCCGGAAGGAACCCGCGCGCCGGCACGAGCGCGAGCAGCGCCATCACGCCCGCAAAGAGCAGCGTAGCGCTCGGTGGGGCCGCCAGCGAGACGGCCGACCCCACGAGCGGTCCCACCACAACGCCCACGCTCACCGCCGTGCACATGACGGCATTGACGGTCTTGAGCTCGCCCTCGTCGGACGTGAGGTAAGCGGGGTACGAGCGCAGGACCGGGTCGGCCAGACCCCACGCGAGGCCGAACACCGAGGTTCCCACCAGGATTCCAATGACGCTGTCGGAGAGCAGAAACGTGAGAACGCAGGCCAGGGCCGTGCTGGCCACGACCATGTGAAAGTGGCGCCTTGGGCCCATCGCGTCGAGCATGGAGCCGCTCGAGAAGCTGCCGAGCAAGAACATCAGGTTGAGCAGCCCCACCGTTGCCGACGCCGAGGTGGGGTCGCCGCCAAGCGCATACGTGAGCGTGCCGAGAATGCCGACGAAGTAGGCGCCCTGCATGCTCACGTAGGCGAGGAACTTCATCGCCACGAGCCGAAGCGCCATGGGCGAGAGGGAGCGAAGCTCTTGGGCGATGCGCATGGGTGCCCCTCTCGGCGCGGGTCTGCCCGGGAAGCGTGCCGGGTGCCTGCCGGCGGGGCCCCAGAGCAGCGGCTACGCGGTGCAGCCGCTTCGGGCAGTAGAGCCGAGGCAGGGCAGCGACAGGCCGGCGAGCCGCTCGCGCAGACGCGCCCGCCTCGTCGGCAGGCCCGAGATGACACGGATCACGACGCAAGAGCGGGACGGGGCCTGAGCCTCGCTCGACTCGCGCGTAGCACGCCCGTCGGAGCCCGCCCGGCCCGACGCGCTCATCGCGTCACCACCCAGAGCATCGCCATCGTCGCGACGCCGATGACAGTCATGACTGCAACCCAGATCGCCTGCGTCATCGGGTGCATCTCCCCCGCCAGCATCTGGTCGTTACGCTCCCAGAAGCCGCCGTGCCCGTCCCAGTTCCTCCGTGCCATGGTGTCTCCCCTCGTCGTTGCGTCCTTTGGCCGTCACCCCGCGCTCGGTGTACGCCTCGCCGCCTTCCGGCGGTCGCCTTGCCAAGCCGCGCGCTGGCCCCTCTTACAACCACATCCTCTCGCCCGGCGGTCCTCGGTGCCATCGATTCGCCTTACGCCCGGCTTGCGATTCTGTAAGACAGGACATGCCAATCCGCTTGCCGACGGAGATGACCCGTTCACCGATAAGGTCTACACTCAGGGCAAACAGCGAATGGGGGCTCACATGAAGACATGGCAGGCACTCGGCGGATGGATCGGGGCGCACCTCGCGCTGCTCGCGCCCGTCTGCGTGGCCATCGGCGTGCTCACGCCGGGCATATTCGGTCCGGTCAACACCTATGCCGTGCCGTTCCTGTTTGCGTGCATGACCTTCCAGGGGTCGCTCTCCAACACGTTTCGCCAGGTGCTTGACGTGTTTCGCCATCCCCTGCTCATGCTGCTCGTCATCGCGTCGGCCCAGGTGGTGCTGCCGCTCATCGCCTATGGCCTGGGCCTCGTGTTCTTTTCCGGCTCGCCCGAGATCGTGACCGGCATCCTGCTCGAGTACTGCGTGCCCGTGGGCGTCATCACATTCATGTGGGTGGGGATGTACGGCGGCAACACCCCGCTCGCGCTGGGCACCATCCTGGTCTCGACGCTCATCGCGCCGTTCACCATACCCCTTACGCTGCAGGTTCTCATGGGTGCCGTCATCCATGTGGACGCGGTGGGCATGATGCTCTCGATGATTGGCATGGTGGGACTGCCCGCGGTGCTCGGGATGCTCGTGAACCAGCTCTCGCACGGCTGGGGCTCGCGCGTGCTCTCCCCCGCCATCGCGCCGGCCATCAAGCTGTTCGTCATCGTCATCATCATCTCGAACTCGACCGGAATGAGCGACTACGTGCTGCACCCGACGCCGCAGCTCCTGGCCGTGGCGGCGTTCGTGCTCATGTTCTCCTCGCTTGGCTACCTGTGGGGTCTGGGGCTTGCGCACGTGCTGCGTCGCGACCACCCCGACGCCGTGACGCTCTCCTTTGCCTGCGGGATTCGCAACATCTCTGCCGGCGCGGTCATCGCGGGCCAGTACTTTCCCGGCACGCCGGTGATCTTCCCCTGCATGGTGGGAACGCTGCTGCAACAGATTCTCGCCGGCGCGAACGGCATGGTCCTCAAGCGCCTCGGACGGCGTGAAGACGGCCTCGAGTAGGGCCGGCAAACCAAAACTGTCGAGTTTGCTGCAGTTCAGACGCGACCATGAAAGAAGCCGCCCTTCTCGCGGCGACAAAACCGCAGGTAGCGGTTTTTCGTCTCAGGCGGCTACTCGGCAAGGTCGATTTGAACTGCAGCAAACTCGATAGTTTGGTCTCAGGCCATGCCCAGACGATGGCCAGGCCATGCTCGGACCGGTCATAGACCGGTCCGAAGCCGCGTCCCAAGGCACTTCCGCGGCGCACTAGAGGTACTTGTGCCAGTCCTCCTCGCCCTCGTCCTCGGCACCGGCGGGCTTGGGAGCCGGACGTGCGGGCTGGGCGGCGCGAGCCACGTAGGGCTCGTCGTTCTTCTCGGGAAACTTCGCGAACGCATGCTGGAAGTGCTCGAGGTTCTCGTCGCGACGGCCCTTGGGCACGGCAAACGCCACCTGCGAGACGCAACGCATGCCACCCGCGAGCTCCTCGCGGAACATCTCGGCCACCGTCTCAGCGTCCCAGCCAAAGACGCCGCAGCCAAAGGCCCCCAGCAGCAGCTTGTCATGACCCAGCTCATCGGCGATGGCGAGCACGAGGCGGATGCGGTCGCGCATCGCGCGCTCGAGCGTGGGCGCGTCGAGACGGTAGTCCTCGCGGGCGCGACGGGCGTTGGGTGCCGCCGCCACGATCACATCGGCATAGGAGTGGTACTTGTCGCGCTCGAAGCGGACCTTGGGCACCACGAGCGCACGGTCGCGATAGAGCTCGCAGTTGATGTTGCGGCGACGGTTCTCGGCGTACCAGCCCTTGAAGCGCGTGAGCACGTTGTACAGGAACGAACCCGCGCAGAGGGCCTCCTCCTGCGCCATGGTCCCGCGGTCGTAGCCGCCGCCCGGGTAGGTGAACGAGGCGAAGTCAATGACCGCGAGGTCGCAGGCACTGGCCAGGCCGCGGCCGCGCTCGAGCACGGCGGACACGCTGTCCTGGTCGACTACCTCCACCGCGGGCACCGTGAGCTCGGCGTCGTCCTTGGCCTTGGGCGCGCGGTCGTAGAAGCGCGTCGCCTTGGCGGCCCGCTCAATCTCGGAGCCGAGGCGGTTTGTCATCTCCACCGTGTGGCGCTGCGCCTCCGCCTTGCGGCCGTCGCGACGGTTGTCGCGAGACCCCGAGCGTCCGCCGCCGTTGGCACCCCTACGATCGCTAGTTCCGGCCATGAGCGAGCCTCCCCACGAGACGTTACCTTGCCTGCATTGTAGTGCTTACGCAGGGAAGGGTTCGTTTTGGGCGTGGGGAGGCGGAGGCGCACGATGAGCACCCGGAGCCGGGTGGGACGCGGTTGCAGCGAGAAGGCAAGTGCGCGGACGCCGGGAGGAGGCCGACGGCCGGCAGCCCGGCCCCTACAGGTTGGCGAGCAGGTGGCGCACGATGTCCATGTGATAGCGGTACTCCTCGGCCGACACCGCGGGGTTGATCGCCATGAGCGGGATCTCGCGCTCGCAAAGCGAGTCGTTCGTGCGCGACTCGTCAGTGTGGATGGTCTCGCCCTCGCGCTCGCCAAACGTGCAACCCGGGGCCGAGAACAGCACGAGGTCGCCGATGGAGCCGGATGGACCGGCGCCAGAGAGGCCCGGCAAGACCAGTCAGAAGCGACCTTGCAAAACGCAACAAGGGCGGGGCCCGAGAAGCCCCGCCCCCGCCGGCACCTACTCGTGGCGCTCGAGGAACTCCTCGACCACGGCGTTGTACTCGTCGGGAATTTCGAGGTGCACGCAGTGGGTGGCGCCCTCGCCAAAGAGGTGCCACTCGGCGCCGGGGATGCCGTCGGCCACCTGCTTGGCGATGTAGGGCGTGCACTCGTCGGCCTCGCCCGAGGTCACGAGCGTGGGGATGCAGATGTGCGGCAGGTCGGCCGTGACGTCGAAGTCGCGCATCTTGCCCGTGATCACGAACTCGCTCTTGCCCTGCATGACGTTGTAGACCTCGGTGCCCACCGGGTCATCCTCCGGGAAGGCCAGCGTGCCCTTGCGCTCGCTCTCGGGGATGCGCGAGACGTGGCGCAGGTAGTACTCGGCCGTGGCGGCCTTGACCTCGGGGCGGTCGTAGTCACCGTCCTCGTCGGCCTGGATGAGCGCGGCGGCCATGTCGTCGGGCAGGTAGCTCCGCAGGCGCTGGGCCTCCTTGACCCACACGTCGGCCGAGGCGGGCGAGCTCGCGACCACCATCGAGGCCACGCCGGCGGGACGGTGCGTGGCGGACCTCATGAGCAGCATGCCGCCCCAGCTCTGGCCCAGGATGTGCACGTGGTCGAGACCGAGCGCGCGGCGTACCTCCACGAGCTCGCGCTCGAAGAGCTCCTCGCACCAGAAGTCGGGCATGGACGGGGTGCGCGAGTAGCCGCAGCCAATCTGGTCGTAGTAGATGACGGCGCGGCCGTACCTCTCGGCGATGCCGTCGAGGCTGCGCAGGTACCAGTGTGTGGTGCCCGGCCCGCCGTGCAGCGCAAGCAGCGGCAGACGGCCCTGGTCGCACTCGCCGGCGATGCGGTAGTAGGTCTTGTAGCCCTCGAACGGGATGTAGCCCTCTCGAATCTTGACGCCCATGCGGGCCCCTTTCGTCGTCTTCCAACCCTCGGCTGACCATAGCACGCCATGGAGCGCAAAGGCGCGCTCATCCGTCGGATCGCGCTCATCGCGTGGCGCGGAGGTGTGCAAAACGAACACGTCCCCAATTGCACACCTACGCCCACGCCTTCGACGGCTTTGCCGCGCACGCCCAGGGCATCGCGCAGGTCAACGTCTGGACCGTGCTCGCCGAGAAGGGCATCGGCGCCAGCCTCCAGCACTACAACCCGCTCATCGATGAGGCCGTAAAGTCCCGCTTCGAGGTGCCCGAGAGCTGGAACCTCGTGGCCCAGCTCAACTTTGGCGGCGACGCCGCGCCAGCCGGCGAGCAGCAGCGCAAGCCCGCGAGCGAGCGTGTCCGCGTCGTCCGCTAGGACACGCCGACACCGGGAATCCACAACGGCAGCCAGAACGTGACATAGCCGCAGCATAAGGGCGTGCCAGGCGAACGAATCGCCTTCCACGCCCCCCCCTTGTGACCATGAATGATTGGGGTGCCGAAGCCCCAGACGAGGGGGGGGCGCCGCGGCCCTACGCGAAAGTCTTCGCCAGGTAGTCCACGATGTCACCGGACTCGTAGAGCGGCTTGCCGTCGATGAACAGGCACGGGCACTGGACCTTGCCGCCCTCACGCTCGAGCGTGGCGCGGGCCTCGGGGTTGCCCGTGATGCTCACGGTGGGCAGATTTATGTTGTGCTCCTGCATGTAGCCCAGCACCTTGGCGCACCAGGGGCAGCCGTCAAGGACGTAGAGCTCGTACTTGGTAGCCATGGAATCTCCTCTCACTACGCCGCGGCCAGGGCCGCGGGCGCGACGATGCCGTTGCACCCATCTGGTACCCCGCAAGCGACGCGGGCAAACGCGGGGACGGGACAGGTGACACGAAGCCTCCGAGGCGACCCGCATGAGCAAACCGACCTGAGACCCAACCCGAGACCACGCGGCGACTGTCACGAGGCAGGTTTTGACGGGAATTGGCCGCCCTTCGAGACCATCAGAGCAAAACTATTCCGTTATCTAGATTTTATGGGGCATGGAACAAGTAGCCCAGGAACACCCGTTTACAAATCCGCCGGTAGAGACGTTGCGCATAACTGGCACATCAGGTCGCTACTCCAAGGGTGGGGCCACAAATCTAGATAACGGAATAGATTTGCATTCGGGCCAGGGAATGCGGGTGGCCTTGGGCACGGCCTCGCCGAAACGGCCGGGGGCAGAGGCGGCTCCGGGCACGACTTCGCCGAAACAGCCGGGAGCAGAGGAGGTAGCCGTTCTCGAGGGCATGCCCGATGGCGGCAAGGCCGTCCAGGCCCTGCACGCGATACGTGACAAAACCGATGGCCGGCAGCTCGAGCCCGTCGTGGGCGGTGCGGATGGGAGACGTCATGGCAGCTTCTTCTTGGTCGGGGTCCGCCCGGCCGGGGAGGAGGCGTGGCGTCGGGTCACGTGAAGTGTTCCCAAAGAAGGGCCCCGCATGAGCGTCGCGGGGGCGATTTCGTCCACAATGGCAGGACGAGGGGACAGGGGCGCAGCGACGGGCGGGCCACCAGCCGAGTGCCGGCGCGGGAGGTTCGCCCCTACGACGAAGAACCGCGCGAGGCACGACCCCGCGCCCACGGAAGGAGCGGCATGGCACGCACGGAGGACGACCTGACAGCGGAGCTCGAGCGCATCGATCACAGGGGCTACCCCGCCTACAAGGACCTCCGCGGCACCTACGACCTCGGGGGCATTGAGCTCTCCATCGACCACGTGCAGGGAGACCCCTTCGCCGCCCCGTCCAAGCTGAGCGTACGCATCCCCGCGCGCGTAGGCTGCTGGCCCCGTCGCCTCAGCGACGAGCCGTACCGCACCCGGGCGCTCGAGGACTTCCTCATGCGCAGGTGGTCGCGCTCGCTCGCGAGGGTAAGCCGCGTGGTGGGCGGCTCGGGTAAGAGCGGTGTCCTCGGCACGGACCGTCCGGGCCCAGAGGTGCTCTCGCGCACCGGCCTGTGCGTGGACGAGGACGGCGTGACGGCCCGCTTCGAGGCGGGATTTCCGGCCCACGGCCGCAGCTGCGACGCACGCGGCCTCGCCCGGATCCTGCTCGACATCGTGCCCGACTGCGTCGACCAGGCGCTCGTTGCCGACGACCACGCAATCGCCCAGGCCCAGGCAGCTGCAGACCTTGCCGATGACCAGCACTTTATTCGCGGCGAGCTCGAGCGCCTCGGCCTCGTGGCGTTCGTGGCCGACGGGGCGGTGCTGCCCCGCGCGAGCGGCGTCTCGAGCGCGCCCATGGCCGGGGCCGTGCCGTTCCGCTCGCCCGACACGATGGCGGTGACGCTCGCGCTCCCCCACCGGGGCGAGGTGCGCGGCATGGCCATCCGCCGCGGCGTCACGCTCGTCGTGGGCGGCGGCTTCCACGGCAAGTCGACCCTGCTCAAGGCCCTGCAGGAGGGCGTCTACGACCACGTCGCCGGAGACGGCCGCGAGCTCGTCATCTGCGACGCGAGCGCCTGGAAGCTCCGCGCCGAAGACGGCCGTCCCGTGCGCGACGCCGACATCTCGCCCTTCATCGGCAACCTGCCGAGCGGCCAGGACACGCGCCACTTCTCGACCGATGACGCAAGCGGCAGCACCTCGCAGGCGGCCTCGACCGTCGAGGCGCTCGCGATGGGCGCACGCACACTCCTCATCGACGAGGACACCTCGGCCACCAACTTCATGGTGCGCGACCGCCTCATGGAGGCTGTGGTAAGCCGCGACCACGAGCCCATCACGCCCTTCGTGGAGCGCGTCCGCGACCTGTGGGAGAAGGCTGGCGTGAGCTCGGTAATCGTGGCCGGCAGCTCGGGCTCGTTCTTCTCCGTGGCAGACGCCGTCGTGCAGATGGACCGCTACCGTGCGCTCGACGTCACGGACCGCGCGCGCGAGACGTGCGAGCGGCTCAATGCCCCGGAGACGCCGCAGGCAGCCGGCTTTGCGCTCCCGGACGGCGAGCGTCCCTGCAGGCTCTCGATCCGCGACGCCCGAGCTGCGACCGGACGCGGCAGGGGACGCGGAGGGCGTCCGGACGAGCGGCGCGAGGCCCGAGCACTCAAGGCGAAGGCCCTCGGCACGGACGAGGTGCGCGTGGGCGACGGCATGGCCGACCTGCGCCTCGTTGAGCAGCTCATCGACCCGGAGCAGGTCACGGCCATAGCCACGCTCGTCGCCCTCGCAGCCGAGCGGGGCCTGCTCGACGGGACGCGGACGAGCGTCGAGGTGGCCGGGAAGCTCGTGGGCGCGATCGAGCGCGACGGCTGGGAGGCAGTCCTCGGGCACACCCACGTGAGCTGCGGCATGGCCCTGCCCCGCACAAGCGAGCTCGCCGCCGCCCTCTTCCGCTGGAGATGAGGGCGCGACGAGCGGGGCCGCAACCAGATGTCACAGCCACGCGCGGTGCGGGCATCATTCCCGGCGTGGGCGGGAGACTAGGGCCTAGCCCTCGAGCCAGGCGCTCAGCTCCCTGTTGGCCGCCTCGTCCTCGGCGTGCTTGCCTCGGGCGCCATACTTCTCGCGGCTCCGCTTGATGCGCTCGGCGATGGTCCCGAGCAGCTCGGGGTTGGCCTGGACGGCCGCGGCCGGAACGGGTAGCGGCTCGCTCTCGAGGCCCTCACGCAGGTAGGCGTTGATGCCCAGCATGTTGAAGAGCATCGAGCTGTTCTTGCTATCGTCAGCCGTGAAGACGTGGCCAAAGTCGCAGGCTGCGTCATCGCCCGTGAGCGCAAACCACGGCACGCGGGCCGACTGGCCACCGGCGAACGCCCCGATGAAGCCCTGCTCGCAGACCGTGACGTCAAACTCGCGGACGTACGTCTCGAGGGACTCGGGGCGGGCCGAGAGGTGCAGGCGTCAGCGCGGGGCGGGCGTCAGCGCGGGACGATGCCGCAAGCAAGGCTAGACGCCCAGCAAGCGCACGCCGCGCTCCGTGTCCTCGCAGCGGACGCAGGAGCGCTCGCGGCGGATCTCCCAGATGGCGAGCAGGTCGCCGGCACAGCCCGAGAGGTGCAGCACGAACGCCACGTAGCCGAGGAGCGGCAGGTCGAGAAGCGAGCCGACCCCCAGGAGAGCCGCGCTCAGGACGAGTGCCGGCGCCGCGAGGACGATGCAGAACCGGTCGCGCTCGAGCACGAGGCCGGGGCAGCCCGCATAGAGCATGCCCGCCTGGCAGCCAAAGGTCACCTTCGTGCCAGGGCCGCCAAACAGGCGAAAGTAGAGCGCGTGGACGAGCTCGTGCACAGGCAGCGCCACGATGGAGACGACCGCGAGGGCGACAAGCCAGAGGAGCCAGCCGAGGCCGCCCGCGACGGCGAGGTGCGCGGCCTCCGCAGGCGGGTTCGCGCCGCCCGACAGGCACAGGGCAACACCGCCAAGAAGGCCCAGGCCAAGGATGGCGAGCGACCAGTGATAGAGCCGCCCGCGCAGCTCCTCGTCCCCAAGAAAGTCGATGTCACGGATGGTCCTCATGCGCATCCTCCTGCTTCGCGGGAGCGCTCGGGCACGCGGGGCTGCCGTGCGTCCCCGCCGTCGAGCCTGAGCTCGTAGACGTTCGTCCAGCTGCTGAGCGCAAGCCCCTCGTAGGGAAACCACACCGGCTTGTGCAGGGTGAAGCCCAGCTCGTGGTACAGGCGGTTCGAGAGACTCTGCGGGCTCGTGTTGATGCGGAGCGCCCTGCAGCCGCGCCGGATCGCCTCGTCCGCATAGCGCGCGAGCAGCGCGCGGGCCACGCCCTGGCCCCGCTCGTCCGGGTCGACCGCGAGCAGGTGGCAGGTCAGCGCCTCGCGAGGCCGAAGCGGCTCCCAGTCCGGCTCGACCCCGGGCAGGCCAAAGTCGTCGTCGAGCGACATGACGCCGAGAACGCGATGCGGAGCCGCTGGATCACGCGAGACGGCGACCCACGTCTCCCCCGCACGCAGGCGCCGGCTCACCTCGTCGGGCAGCGGCCAGAAGCCGCGCCGCCAGCCGCAGGTCTCCCGGCCGGAGACCTCGCACGAGTCCATGAGCCTGTCGTAGAGGGCAAGGACGTCGGCCTCGTCGGCCGCCGTGGCCGGCACGACCTCCATACTACCGGCCACACCCGTGACCTGCGGCGCATTGCCATGCCATGCAACGAGCGGCAGGTCACGGATGGGGCGCTCCCCCGCCGTCATGGTCCTCTCCGCCTCGGCCACGACGCACTCCGGGGCATCGTGGGGCAGGTCGTGCCCCGCGCCGTCCACCACCACGAGCCGCGAGCCGGGAAGTGCCTCGGCGATGCGGTGCGTCTCCTCCGGCCGGATGAGGTCGCGCTCGCCCGTCATCACGCAAGCGGGGCAGCGCACGGCCGCGAGCGACGCCGCCTCGATGTGCGGTTGCTCGAGCATGAGGCGCAGGAGCTCCGTCTCCGAGTAGCGCTCCGGCTCGCCCGTCGCCTCGCAGGGATGGGGCGCGGCGTCCGGGCCGTCGTCGAAGGGGCGGCAGGAGGCAACATCGCCATCCGCGGGTACGTCGCCGGCAGCCGCACCCCCGCGAAGCGAGCGAAGCCCGTCTCCCACGACCCTGCCCACCCGCTCCACGGGCGCAAGCCCCGTCAGCGCCACCTGCATGCCCAGACGGGAGGCACGCGTGAGGCCCTCCGGCTCCAGGTTGGCCCCCAGGCACGTGAGCGAGAGCACCCGACTCGCCGCGTCGCGCGCGAGCAGGAGCCCCACGATGCCGCCATCGGAGAACCCGAGCACGTGGGCCTGCGTGACGCCGAGCCGGCTCATGACCTCGAGCGCGTCAGCCGCCATGAGCTCGTAGGCGAGCGGCTCGCTCCCCCGCCCGGAGGCGCCCTGGCCGCGCGAGTCAATCGCGATGATGCTGCGCCCCCGCGCAAGCGGGGCGATGACGTCGAGCATGTGGGCGTGGTCCTCGCCGTTTCCGTGGAGCACGACCACGGGGGCCGGCCGCCACGTCACGGCAAACGGGGTGCCCGGAACGTCACGCACGCCCGCCGGCGCATAGACAAACGCCGCCACGCGGGCACCGTCGCCCATGGGAACCTCGACGCTGCAGGTAGGTGTCACGTCTCCTCCAACTCGCCAACCAACGGCCCGCCCAAGGCCCATCAAAAAAGACGGGACCCGCAACGGGCCCCGTCCGCAGCCACCCTCGCGGCGGCCCTACTTCCTGTACTGGCTCTCGTGCTTGCGGAAGAAGTCGAAGCGCGGCGGCAGCTCCACGATCTCGTGGTCACTCGGGTCCTCGCCGAGCGAGGCGGCCAGCTGTCGTGGCGTCTCGAGCGCGTGCTCCCAGCCGAAGAAGTCTCGCTCGGAGAAGCCCATGTGCTCGGCCACCAGCTCGCAGCCCGCCGGAACGGCCGCGTGCATGAGCAGCGCCGTGGTCCTGAGCTCGGCAAACGCGTTCGCCAGCGCAGCCACGTAGGCCTCGGCGTCGTCGCCGGCCGCCCTGCTCGCCGCGTCCCAACGCTTGTTGGCGGCGCGGCAGAACTCCTCCACCGCCGCAAGGGCGCCGTGGAAGTCCATGTCGTAGACGGTGCGCTCAAAGGCCAGCGTGGCCTCGCGGCACCCCTCGACCACCTCGTCGGACGCCTCGACGGCCGGCAGGTGCGCCCCGCAGGCCTTGGCCGCGCCGTAGAAGCACGAGCGCGCGAGGCGGTTGAAGATGTTCGTGAGGAAGGCGCTCTCCTTGAGGGCCGGGTCCACCACGCGCGGGTCGTCCCTGACGAGCAGGTCGGGCGCGCCGGCCTTGCCCTTGCGCGACACGCTCGTGTCGTAGGGTTTGGGCGAGAAGCTCACGGCCTTGGCGTCGAGCGCCAGGCTCAGCCAGTGGGCGCGCAGCTGCTCGGCCGTGTAGTGCTCGAGGAGCTCCGCGGCCATGGGCGGTTTTATGGCGCCCGAGCTCGAGGCCTTCTTGTTCATGAACAGGATGTGGTAGTTGGCCACCGGCGTGGTCTGCTTGAGACCCCAGCCCAGCGCCTCCCACATGGCCGGCTGGGCCACGCAGTAGAAATAGATGTTGTCCTGGCCGATGAACTGGAAGACACGGGCGTCGTCCGCGCACCACCAGTCATGCCAGTCGGTCGAGGAGTAGCGCCCGGGAGCACCCTCGGCAAGCGCCGTCTGCACGAAGGAGATGGGCGCCCAGAGGCTCTCGGGCCAGCACCACACGGTGAGCCCGCCCACACCGTCGAGCTCGGGCGCGGGCACGCCCCACTCGATGTTGCCCGTGATGCGGAACGGCAGCAGGCACTTGCCCGTGCGGAAGCGGATCTTGTGCGCCTCAAGCACCTCGCGGGCGCTGTCGCGCTCCTCCCAGTCGGCAAACTCCACCGAGAAGCTCGTGGCGTTGCCCTCAGCCGCATGGACGGTGTGGGCGGGGAGCTTCTCGGCCACAGCATCGAACGCCTCGCGCAGCTCGTTCTTGATGTAGATGACGGGGGCCACGAGGCTCTCGCGCACCGTCTTGATGACGACGTCTCGCACCTGCGGGTCGGCGTCCCACTCGTCCATGAGGTCCTCGAGGGCCCTCTGGAAGGCGGGCAGGTCGAAGTACCAGTTGTCGCAGGGACGAAGCTCGGGCTTGGTGCCCGTGAGCTGCGAGACCGGGTTGATGAGCTCCTCCGGGTCGAACTGGTGGCCCAGGTCGCACTCGTCTGCGTAAGCCTTCTCGGACTTGCAGCCGCGCACGGGGCAGCGACCGATGACCTGGCGGCCGTTCAGGAACGTCTGGGCCTCGGTGTCGTAGAACTGCAGCGTGGAACGCTTCTTGAGGGCGCCCGCCTCGAAGAGGCGGCGAATCCACTCGTCGGAGAGCCTGGCGTGGAAGGGCTTGGCCGGGTCCAGCCCGGAGCCCGCGTAGATATCGAGCGAGATCTCGTACGCGTCGAGCGCGGCCTTCTGGTTGTCGTGGTGGCCGCGCACGTAGTCGGTGATGGTGCCGGAGAACTCGCCGGCCTCGGTGAGCTTGCGGTAGCCCTCCATGATGGGCGAGCCGAAGCAGTCCGTGCCCGAGACGAACAGCACGTTCTCGGCGCCGATGCGGTCGCGCAGGAAGCGGGCGAAGAAGTCGGCCGGTACGAAGACGCCGCCGACGTGGCCGAAGTGCAGGTCCTTGTTGCCATAGGGCATGCCGGCCGTGACGACGGCACGCGCCGGGAAGTGGGGACGCTCGGGTGCGGTAGCTTCGGTGCTCATGCGGGCCTCTCTCCAGGATTCGATAGCTTGGCTATTCTCGCACTAAACGCCCCGCCCTGCATCACGCGCCATCCACCTTCGTCACGTTTCCTTCCGGATGATATGTCACATTTTCGCGATGGTCGCGCTTCCCGTGATTCGTTTCCACGATGTCGGCCGGCAAGCGCGACGCATCATCCAGAATGGGATGCACACGAGGCGAAAAACGGTCACGACAGAACCGGCCACAATGAAAATGTGACAAATCATCCGGAAGAAAGTGTGACGGCTAGAGGTTGACGAGGGAGCCCTTGGGGAACAGGACGGTGATCGTGGTGCCCACGCCCACCTGGCTCTCGAGGCGGATCTTGGCACCGTGATAGGCGGCCGCGTGCTTGACGATGGCAAGGCCCAGGCCCGTGCCGCCGGTCTGGCGCGCGCGGCTCGAGTCCACGCGGAAGAAGCGCTCGAAGACCTTCCGCTGCATGTCGGCCGGAATGCCCACGCCCGTGTCGGAGACGCGCAGCACCGGCGCCCCGTCCACGAGGCCCACCCAGCCCGTCACCGAGCCGCCCTTGCGGTTGTAGCGAATCGCGTTGTCGCAGAGGTTGTAGGCCAACTCGTCGAGCAGCCGCGGGTTGCCGCGCACGATCACGGGGTCGCCCGAGCACTCGAGCGTCACGTCGGCGGAGTCGGCCACGGGCGCCAGGCGGGCGCACACCTCGAGCAGACGCTGGTTGAGGTCGACCGGCTCGGGCTTGCCCACCAGGTCACGGTCGCGCGAGCGCTCCGACTCGTCCAGCTTGGAAAGGATGAGGATGTCGTTCACGAGGTCGGTCATGTGGCGTGCCTCGTCGTAGATGCGCCCCGCAAACTCGGGAACGTCGGAGGGACGCGCGATGCCGTCGCGAATGAGCTCGGAAGCGGCGGAGATGGACGAGAGCGGCGTCTTGAGCTCGTGCGTCACGTTGGCGGTGAACTCGCGGCGCATGAGGTCGGCGTCCTTGAGCACGTCCATCTGGTCGGAGATGCGCTGCAGGAGCGGACACAGCTCGCGATAGGAGGAGTTGGGGTCCGGGTTGGCCGAGTCGATGGAGAGCACCGGGCGCATGATGCGGTCGGTCACAAAGCGGGCCACCACCCAGCAGGCCAGCACCACCACGGCCACGATGAGCGCCACCGCAAGCAGGTCGTGCGAGATGGCCGCGAGCGCCCCGTCGCGGTCGACCGAGACGCGCACCACGCTGCCGTCGTCCAGGCGAAGCGCTCGGTAGATGCTCACGCGTCCCACCGTCGCGCTCTCGCGCTCGGCAGAGCCCGACCCCGTCTCCAGCGCCTCGGCAATCTCGGGACGCGTCTCGTGGTTGGGCATGTCGTCCACGTTGCCCTGGTTGTCATAGGCCACGGTTCCGTCGGGCTCCACGAGGGTCACGCGCATGTCGCCCAGGCTCATGCCGGCAAGCTTGTCGGCGTCGTGCTCGTTGCCGTCGAGCATCGACTGGATGAGCGCCGCCTCGGCATCGAGCATGCGGCCCGTGTCGCCCAGCGCCGTCGACTGGTAGATGGAGGTCGCAAGCACCATCACCACGAGCGACGCCACCGTGGAGACCACGGCAAGCGACAGGAACACCCTGCGCACAAGCGAGGGCTGGCGCCCGGGGACAACCCGAGCGCCAGCCGCATTGGAACGCACCTTGTCTTTGGAAACTTGGGAAACGTCGGCCATGCTAGCCCTTCAGTCGGTAGCCCACCCCGCGAACGGTCTCGATGAGGCCGGAGTTGTCGCCCAGCTTCTGGCGAAGCGTCTGGACATGAACGTCCACCGTACGGCTTCCGCCGTCAAAGTCCCAGCCCCAGACGCGCTGAAGCAGGGTCTCACGGTTGAACACCACGCCGGGCGAGCGCATGAGAAACGCGAGGAGGTCGAACTCGCGCAACGTGAGGTTGAGCGGCTTGCCGTCACACGTGGCCTCGTGGCGCGAGGGAGACACCGAGAGCGGCCCCACCTCGAGCGTGTCGGCCGCGTCGTCGGCGGCGCTGCGCGCGGGTGCTCGACGCAGCAGCGCACGCACGCGGCTCACCATCTCCATCATGCCAAAGGGCTTGGCGAGGTAGTCATCCGCCCCGTCATCAAGCGCGGTCACGGTGTCCAGCTCCGAGTCGCGGGCGGTGAGCATCATGACCGGCACGTTGGAGAGCCCGGGCGTCTGACGGATGCGATGCAGGATCTGCAGGCCGTCGGTGTCGGGCAGCATGATGTCGAGAAGCACCGCGTCGGGCACGCGCTCGGCGCAGGCCCGCCGAAAGGCGGCGTCGTCGGGCAGGCCCTTGGCCTCGATGCCCGCCTGCGCAAGCGCGTAGACGGTGAGCTCGCGGATGTTCTTCTCGTCCTCGACGTAGTAGATCACGCGGTTGTTCCCCTGCTGAGTAGGTTGCATGGAAAGGCTCCCTACTCGCCCTGAACCTCGTCAGCGTCGTGGTCGCCCACGCTAAGGATACGCTCTCCGGTGGCGCGGAACACCGCCCAATCCGAGATGCGCTGGGCGTGGTCGCCCATGCGCTCGAAGTACTTGGCGATCATGAGCAGCTCGGGCAGGCTCTTGGGGCTGGGCTTTCCGGCCTTGATGAGCTCGACCACGATGTCCTCGGCCTCGGAGTACAGGCGGTCAAGGTCGTCGTCGGAGGAGATGACCTCGCGGGCCTTGTCGGCATCGGCGGTGCAGAAGGCGTCGACGGCGCTGTCGACCATCGCGGCGGCACGGGCGCTCATGCTCATGAAGGTGTCGGAGAGGCGGTCAGAGGCCTTCTTGGAGAGCTCGGACTCGATGAAGGCCACGTCGCGGCACATGGAGTCGATCTGGGCAAGGTCGCTCACGATACGGAAGGTGGCGGACACGAAGCGCAGGTCGGCGCCCACGAGCGGCTGCTGGAGCAGCATCGTGTCGAGGCAGGTGCTCTCGATGTTGGAACGAAGGCGCTCGGCGGCCTTGCGCCCCTCGAGGATGCCGGTCTCGGCGCCCTTGTCGCCGGTGGCGGCGAGGCCCGCGGCGCGGACGTCGGAGGATGCCTTGTCGCCAAAGCGCTTGACGAGCGCCTCCATGTCGTTGAGCTGCTTGCTAAATTCGAGACGTGCCATCAGCTGAACCTCCCTGTCAGGTATTCGACCGTACGCTTCTCCTTGGGGTTCGAGAACAGCTCCTTGGTGGGGCCGGCCTCGATGAGCTCGCCAAGGTAGAAGAAAGCCGTCTTGTCGGCCACGCGGGTGGCCTGCTGCATGTTGTGCGTCACGACAACCACGGTGTGGTTCTGGGAGAGCTTCTTCATGAGGTCCTCGACCACGAGGGTGGAGATGGGGTCGAGGGCGCTCGTGGGCTCGTCCATGAGCAGCACGTCGGGGTTGGTGGCAAGCGCGCGGGCGATGCAGAGGCGCTGCTGCTGGCCGCCGGAGAGGCCCAGGCCGCTCTTGTCGAGCGTGTCCTTGACCTCGTCCCAGAGGGCGGCCTCGGTGAGCGTCTGCTCGCAGATGTCGTCGCCCTCCTCCTTCGTGAGCTTCCTCATGCGGTTGGGACCGTAGAGGATGTTGTCACGGATGCTCATCGGGAAGGGGTTGGGGTGCTGGAACACCATGCCCACGTGCACGCGCAGCGCGTTGGCGTCCATCTTGAAGATGTCCTCGCCGCGGAACTTGATGAGTCCCTCGACCTTGACGCCCCCGACGAAGTCGCACATGCGGTTGAACGTGCGTAGCAACGTGGACTTGCCGCAGCCGGACGGGCCGATGAAGGCCGTGGCGCGCTTCTCCGGAATCTCCAGGTTGATGTGCTTGAGCGCCTGGAAGCCGCCGTTGTCGTACCACAGGTTGAAGTCGCTGATCGAGAGCGCGCTCGGCACGCCATCGATCATACGGTGCTCAGCCTGGTCGAACTCCTTGGTAATCTCCATCAGCCAAACCTTCCGCTCAGGTAGTCCGACAGGCGCTGGTCCTTCGGCGCCGAGAAGATCTGCTTCGTGGTGCCCGTCTCGACCATGTCGCCCACGTAGAAGAAGGCGGTGCGGTCGGAAACGCGCGTGGCCTGCTCCATGTTATGCGTCACGATGGCGACGCAGATGCCCGAATCGGCGATGGAGCGGATCGTCTCCTCGACCGCGAAGGTCGAGATCGGGTCCAAGGCCGAGCAGGGCTCGTCGAACAGGATCACGTCGGGCTTCATGGCCAGGGTGCGCGCGATGCAGAGGCGCTGCTGCTGGCCGCCGGAGAGGCCCCAGCCGCTCTGGCCGAGCTTGTCCTTGACCTCGTCCCAGAGGGCCGCCTGCTTGAGCGACGTCTCGACGAGCTCGTCGCCCTCCTCGCGGCTCTTGACGCGGCCGTGGCGCTTCGGCGCGAACAGGATGTTCTCGCGGATAGACTTGTGGAACGGCGTCGGCTGCTGGAACACCATGCCGATGGACTTGCGCAGCTCGAAGGTGTTCTCTTCCTTCGTGTTGATGTTGCGCCCGTGGTAGAGGATCTCGCCGCCGATGTCGCAGCGTGGAATCTCGCGGTTCATGAGGTTGAGGCAGCGCAGGAACGTCGACTTGCCACAGCCCGAGGGGCCGATGAGGGCCGTGACGCAGCCTGCGTCGAAGTCGAGGCTCGTGGGGTGCAGGGCCTCCTTGGTGTGGTCATAGCGAACCGTCACGTTGCGCGTGGAGAGCAGGTGGTTCTGCGTGCCCTCCTGGGCCTTGGCGGTCGCCGTGTTGGTGTTGTCGCTCATTCGCTCGTCAGCTTCCTCGCGAGTGCCTTGCCGAGGACTCGGGCAAGGACGTTGAACAGAAGGACGCAGATGATCAGGACCGCAGCCGTGCCCCAGACGATCTCGTCGTTGCCGGGCGAGGGCTCCATCTTGAGCTTCCAGATGTGCACGGCCAGCGTCTCGGCAGGACGGAAGATGTTCCACGGGTTCGTGGGGCTCGCGAAGTTGGTGCTCGCGAAGTTGAGGCGCGCGGCGGCAGAGCCGGACGTGAAGATCAGGGCAGCGGCCTCGCCGAACACGCGGCCGGCGAAGATGACGATGCCGGTGACGATGGCGGGCATGGCGCTCGGGAGCAAGACGTTCAGCGTAGTCTCCCAACGGGTGAGGCCGAGGGCCAGACCGGCGTCACGCTGCGAGCGCGGCACGTCCTCGAGGGCCTGCTGGATGACGCGGACGAGGATCGGGATGTTGAACATCGTGAGGGCCAGGCAGCCGGCGAGGATCGAGATGCCCCAGCCGAGGTAGACCACGAAGAACAGCGAGCCGAACATGCCGACGACGATGGACGGCAGCGAGGACAGGGTCTCGATGGCCGTGGAGGCCGCGGAGGTGACCCAGTTCTCAGGCGCGTACTCCACGAGGAAGATGGCGCCGCCGAGCGAGATGGGCACCGAGATGATCAGGGTGATGATCAGCATGTAGAACGAGTCGAAGAGCTGGAAGGCGATGCCCGGGAGCTCCTTGTTGTTGGACGGGTTGGTCAAGAAGCCCGGCTGGAACACCTTCCAGAGGCCCTCGGCCAGGATGTAGATCACGATAGCCGCGAGCAGCGCAAGCACGAGGCCCACGATGACGGTCAGGATGACCGTGGCGACCTTATCCTGCTTGCCGATCTTGGTGGCATGCGCGGAGAGGTCGACCGCCTTGCCACCCACCGTGGTGACGGAGGAGGTTTCGTTAGCCATTAGCCTTGGCACCCCTCTTCCCGATGATGTGGATGACGAGGATGAAGAACAGGGACATGATCAGGAGCAGCAGGCCGAGGCTCCAGAGGGCGTGGTACTGGATGGAGCCCGTGGTGGCGTTGGCCAGGCCGCTCGTGAGGGCCGTGGTGAGCGTGGCCGCCGGGTCGAGCAGGCTCGTCGGCATGGCCTTCTCGACACCGCCGATGACCATCTGCACGGCGAGCGTCTCGCCGAAGGCGCGGGTCATGCCCAGGATGACGGCGGTCATGAGCGAGGGCAGCGCACTCTTGAGGACCACGTGCCACACGGTCTGCCAGCGGGTGCAGCCGAGGGCGAAGGAGCCCTCGCGGTACTGGTTGGGCACCGCGGCGAGCGCGTCGATGGAGAGCGTGGTGACCGTCGGGAGGATCATGACGGCCAGCACGAGCGCGCCGGACAGGATGCCCGCGCCGGTGCCGGCGGCAGAGCCGAAGATGGCGACCATGAGCGGGTTGATGACGGAGAGGCCGAGCAGGCCGTAGACGACCGACGGGATGCCGACGAGCAGCTCCACGAGCGGCTGAAAGACCTTGCGGCCAAAGACGGGCTGGACCTCGACCACGAAGATGGCGCTGCCGAGCGCGATCGGCAGGGCGAAGATGGTCGAGAGCAGCGTCACGGAGAAGGAGCCCACGATGAGCGGCAGGGCGCCGAACTTGTCATCGGTGGGGATCCAGTTCTGGCCCGAAAGGAAGGCGCCGATGTTGATGCCGTCGCCGATGAACGTGGTGAGGCCCTGCTGGGCCACCATGACGATGAGCGTCAGCACCACGATGGCCACCAGCGCGACGCAGGCGCCCGTTAGCCCGAGACCCACGTTCTCGAGGCGGCGCTTAGGTAGCAACTGCTTTGCCATTGATTGACCTTTCTAGTTGGACGTGACAAGGGAACGGGTCCTGGTCGCCTCGGGGAGGGCGCCCGTCTGCGCGCTCGTCTCCCACGCTTTCGAGGAAGCGACTCCTGGCCCTCCGGCCCGGGGCGCGTTCCATTGTCACGTCCCCTTCATTCATGAGAACGGGGCGCCCCAACCCACGACAGACTGGAGCGCCCCGCAAGGGAGAGAGAAAGGGTGCTACTTCTGGGAGATGGTGCCCTTGGCGTCCTTCTTGACCTTCATGCCGGTCAGAGGGATGAAGCCGTCCTTCTCGACGAGCTTGCCCTGGACGTCATCGGAGAGCATGTAGTCGATGAACGCCTTGGTGGCCTCGTCGGCATCCTTCGAGGTGTACATGTGCTCGTAGGACCAGATCTTGAAGTCGCCGGTCTCGACGTTCTCCTTCGTGGGCTCCACGCCGTCGACCTTGAGGGCCTTGAACTTGGAGTCATCGAAGTAGTTGAAGGAGAGGTAGGAGATGGCGCCGTCGGTCTGGGAGACCTTCTCGACGACGGTGCCCGAGGAGTCCTCCTCGGCGATCGGCTTGAAGGAGTCGGGGACCTTGGTGCCCTGGAGCACGGCGTCCTCGAAGGTGGCACGGGTGCCGGAGCCGGGCTTGCGGTTGATGACCTGGATGGGGCCGGAGAGCTTGGAGTCGATCTGGCTCCAGTCGGTCACGGCACCGGTGAAGATGCTCTTGAGCTGCTCGGTCGTGATGTCGTCGATGGCGACGTTCTTGTTCACGACGGGGCCCATGCCGGTGATGCAGACCTGGTTGTCGACAAGCTTCTCGACGTCGGCAGCCTCGAGCTTGTTCTCGGCGAAGACGTCGGAACGGCCAATCTGGACCTTGCCGTCCTTGATGTCGGAGAGGCCCTGGCCAGAGCCGCCGGCGCTAATGGAGATGGTCACGTCAGGGTTGGCGTCCTGGAAGGCGTTGGCGGCGTCCTCGACGAGCGGCTGGAACGACGTAGCGCCGGAGCAGCTGATGGAGCCAGAGAGCGACTTCTCGGCAGCGCCGGACGTGGCAGCGGTACCGGCGTTGGAACCGCCGCCGCAACCAACGAGACCGAGGCCCGCGACGGCGGCGAGGCCACCAGCGAGACCGAGGAACTGACGACGAGACATATCCGTGCGCATAGTTCTCCTTCTTTCGAGTTTTTGGGAAGGCCCGTCCACTCCCATGCGGCCTTCCCACATCCATGCTGGATGCTACGTGCCGCCCACCGCCCGATTCGCGCGATTCCCCAGCCCTTACGCTCGCGTAACGCGTCTTTACATTCCCATGACATTCGCTGACACTTAGCCATGCACTCATACGTCATGCGGGGTCAGGGCAGGCGCGCGAATCAAGACTCGTGCCGCCATGGCGCGGTGAGGTGAGGGCCTCTGCGAGGCAAGCCTCCCCCAGACGCGCGGCATCCCCGGCCCCCGGACCTGGTCCGTCCGGCGCACCCCGGCTTCGCCTCCTGCGCCCAAAGGGATGTTCGTATACTAACTGTTAGGTTCCCTCAACTTGAGGTGCCATATTGTTAGGTACCTTGACTAATGAGCAAGAGGGGCGTAGCATGCCTCCGACAAAGAGAGGTGGGCGCTTGCCCACGACACGACTCAAAGGAAGGGAGGAGCATGGAAGACGACAGAAGTAACGGCGCGGCAGACGACGTCGCCGGCGACGCGGACGCCCAGCCCAAGCCCGCCGACACGGCCCGGCCCCGCTGGATGGACATCGCCGACCCTCTCGAGCGCCAGTGCGCCCACATCCTGGACAGCCTCGGCTTCTGCGGCCACTACCTGCACGTCCACGGCGGCGGTCGCTCCGGGCGCGCGCCCATCCTGTGCACGCTGCGCAAGCACGGCGGCCAGATGGCCCAACGCGAGCTCGCGAGCCGCTTCGAGCTCAAGGCGGGCTCGCTCTCGGAGGTGCTCGCCAAGGCCGAGGAGGCAGGCCTCATCGAGCGCACCCGCGACCCCAACGACCGCCGGCAGCTCGTCGTTCGCCTCACCGAGGAGGGCCACACGCAGGCTGACGAGGACCAGCTCGACCGCGAGCGGTTCCGTGCCGAAGCCTTCTCGTGCCTCACACAGGAAGAGCGCGCCCAGCTCGAGGGCGTGCTCGTACGCATCAAGCAGCATTGGAGGTCACTGGATGATTAAGACCCTCGCAAAGAGCATCGGCGAGTACAAGGGCGCGGCCATCGCCACCCCCCTGCTCGTCACCGGCGAGGTGCTGTTCGAGGTCATGATCCCGTACCGCACGGCCGTGCTCATCGACCAGGTCAAGGCAGGCGCCGAGATGGGCTCCCTGCTCGGCGAGGGCGCCATCCTTGCCCTCATGGCCCTCGTGTCGCTCGCCTTTGGCGCCGCGGCCGGCATCACCTGCTCGAAGGCCTCGGTGGGCTTCTCGAAGAACCTGCGCCGCGACATGTTCGCCAACATCCAGACCTTCGACTTCGCCACCATCGACCGCTTCAGCAACTCCAGCCTCGTGACGCGCCTCACCACCGACGTCATGAACGTGCAGATGGCCTACATGCAGATCATCCGCACGGCCATCCGCTGCCCGCTCATGCTCGTCTTCGCGCTCTTCATGGCCTACATGATGGGCGGCTGGCTCGCGTTCATCTTCCTGGCCGTGGTGCCCCTCCTCGCGGTGGCGCTCATCGCCATCGTCAAGGTGGTCCACCCGATCTTCCGCCGCATCTTCAAGAAGTACGACGCCCTGAACGAGAGCGCCGAGGAGAACCTCTCCGGCATCCGCGTGGTCAAGAGCTTCGTGCGCGAGGGCTACGAGAAGAACAAGTTCGGCACCGCCGCCGAGGATGTGCGCCGCGACTTCACGCGCGCCGAGCGCATCCTGGCGCTCAACATGCCCGTCATGAACTTCGCCATCTACGTGGTCATGGCCTCGGTCATCGGTCTCGGCGCCTACGCCATCATCTCCACGAGGGGCCAGCTCATCGACGTGGGCCAGTTCTCCTCGCTCATCACCTACGGCTTCATGATCCTCATGAGCCTCATGATGGTGTCGATGGTCTTCGCCATGATCACCATCGCCGAGGAGGGCGCCGAGCGCATCTGCGAGGTGCTCGTCGCCAAGCCCCAGATCGTGAGCCCCGAGGACGCCGTCACCGAGGTGGCCGACGGATCGATTGACTTCGACCACGTGGGCTTCTCCTACGGCGGCAACCGCAGGCGCGAGGCCCTCGTCGACGTCGACCTGCACATCAAAAGCGGCGAGACGATCGGCATCATCGGCTCGACGGGCAGCTCCAAGTCGAGCCTCGTGCAGCTCATCCCACGCCTCTACGACGCCACCGAGGGCGTGGTGCGCGTGGGCGGCCGCGACGTGCGCGACTACGACGTCGAGGCCCTGCGCAACCAGGTGGCCATGGTGCTCCAGAAGAACGTGCTGTTCAGCGGCACCATCGCCGAGAACCTGCGCTGGGGCAACCCAGATGCCACCGACGAGGAGGTGCGCGAGGCGGCCCGCCTCGCCCAGGCCGACGAGTTCGTGAGCGGCTTTGCCGACGGCTACGACCACAGGATCGAGCAGGGCGGCAGCAACGTGTCCGGCGGCCAGAAGCAGCGCCTCTGCATCGCCCGCGCGCTGCTCAAGCACCCCAAGGTCCTCATCCTCGACGACTCCACGAGCGCCGTGGACACCAAGACCGACAAGCTCATCCGCGAGGGCCTCGAGGCGTACCTGCCCGGCACGACCAAGATCTTCATCGCCCAGCGAACGGGCTCGGTCGAGGACGCCGACCGCATCATCGTGATGGACGACGGCCGCATCTCGGCCATCGGCACGCACGAAGAGCTACTGCGCACGAGCGAGATCTACCGCGAGGTGTACATGTCCCAGAACAAGCAGAGCCACGACGAGAAGGCCATCGAGATGGAGGAGGTCAAGGATGCCTAGCCAGAGCAAGGGCCAGGGCCAGATGCCGGCCAAGCGCCACATGGGCAGGACCGCCCTGCGCGTGCTCAAGATGCTCTTGGGCTTCTACCCGGTGCTTCTGCCCGCGGTGATCGTGTGCATCATCGCGAACGGCATCGTGCAGACCATCCCCAACGTCTTCATGGAGCGCGTGCTCACCATCGTCCAGGACTCCTGGACGACCGGCGACTGGGACTCCGTCGCCGCCAGCGTGCTCGAAAACGTCGCCATGCTCGTGGTGTTCTACCTGATTGGCATCGCCGTGAGCGTGTTCTGGACGCAGGCCATGGCCTACATCACGCAGGGCTCGCTCAAGAAGTTCCGCTGTGCCATGTTCAACCACATGCAGGCCCTGCCGATCCGCTACTTCGACACGCACCAGCACGGCGACGTCATGAGCTACTACACCAACGACATCGACGCCATGCGCATGATGATCTCGCAGTCGCTGCCGCAGCTCCTGCTCACGAGCCTCATCATGATCTCTGTCACGATCATCATGTTCTACTACAGCGCGCCGATGGCGCTCGTGGTCATCGCGGGCGCACTGCTCATGGCCGCCGCCACGCGCTTCCTCGGCGGGCGCTCGGCCAAGAACTTCATGCGCCAGCAGCGCGCCGTGGCCAAGCTCGAGGGCTCGGTCGAGGAGTTCATGGCCGGCGAGCGCGTCATCAAGGTCTTCTGCCACGAGGACGAGGCCGCGGCCGACTTCGCCAAGATCAACGAGGAGTGGGAGGACGCCGCCCGCAAGGCCAACAGCTACTCCAACACCCTCATGCCCATCCTCATGAACCTCGGCAACCTGCTCTACGTGATCGTGGCCATCGCGGCCGGCGCGCTCATCTCGGCGCACGCGCCCAACCTGAGCTTCTCGGGCCTGCCGCTCACCATCGCCGTGGCCGTGCCGTTCCTCAACATGACCAAGCAGTTCGCCACGCAGATCGGCCAGGTGTCGATGCAGATCAACTTCGTGGTCATGGGCCTTGCCGGCGCCGAGCGCATCTTCGAACTGCTCGACGAGCCGGTCGAGCAGGACTCGGGCTACGTGACGCTCGTGAACATGGCCGTCGAGCACGGCGAGCTGGTGGAGAGCGAGAGGCACACGGGGCTCTGGGCCTGGAAGCACCCACACAAGGACTCGGGCACCGTGGACTACGTGCCGCTTCGCGGCGACGTGCGCATGGAGCACGTGGATTTCTCGTACGTGCCCGGCCACGAGGTGCTGCACGACGTGAGCGTGTACGCCAAGCCCGGCCAGAAGGTGGCCTTCGTGGGCGCCACGGGCGCGGGCAAGACCACGATCACCAACCTCATCAACCGCTTCTATGACATCGCCGACGGCAAGATCCGCTACGACGGCATCAACGTGAACAAGATCCGCAAGGACGACCTGCGCCGCTCGCTTGGCGTGGTGCTGCAGGACGTGAACCTTTTCACGGGCACCGTGATGGACAACATCCGCTACGGCAAGCTCGACGCGACCGATGCCGAGTGCATGGAGGCCGCGAGGCTCGCCGGCGCCGACGACTTCATCGAGCGCCTGCCGCAGGGCTACGAGACCATGCTCACCGACAACGGCTCGCAGCTCTCGCAGGGCCAGCGCCAGCTGATCTCGATCGCGCGGGCCGCGGTGGCCGACCCACCCGCGATGATCCTCGACGAGGCCACGAGCTCGATCGACACGCGCACCGAGGCCATCGTGCAGCGCGGCATGGACGCACTCATGCAGGGGCGCACCACGTTCGTGATCGCGCACCGGCTCTCGACCGTGCGCAACTCCGACGTCATCATCGTGCTCGACCACGGCCGCGTCATCGAGCGCGGCACGCACGACGAGCTCATCGCCAAGAAGGGCTACTACTACCAGCTCTACACGGGCGCGTTCGAGCTCGAGTAGCGGCTGCGGTTACGCGACGGCTCACGACAGGGGCGCCCGCAGGCTCAGCCTGCGGGCGC
>CWGU01000019.1_pt1 | contig 41690 bp, 36 predicted proteins | sample 667921 | NCBI WGS metagenome assembly CWGU01 (sample SAMEA3735815, study PRJEB9488) | human gut metagenome | biome: ENVO:mammalia-associated habitat; material: ENVO:feces | place: Malawi | collected 2009-02-27 | reverse complement strand
GGGGGGGGGGGGGGGGGCTCGCCGGGCCGCTCGCGCGGTCCGTCATTGGCTCGCCGCGCCGGGCGCGGGCGGCCCGCTTGCTCGCGGTCTGGCGGCCCGCACCCATCTGGCGGTCCACGTCGCCGACCCGCTCGCCCCCGCGCATGCGGGCGACCATGCGCTCCCGCCCCCTTGGGCGTGAGCCTTGCGTTAGGATGCTGGGACATGGGAGGGCCCCTCTCGTCACTGTGGACCGAGGCAACCCACGGCTTCGCGGAATCCTCCCTATTTGTCACTTCCCCGATGGAAACAACCTGTTGGCACACAACACCCTTGGGATGCACACTTTGGGTTGTCAGAGCTCGGGAGTGATGTCCATGGGGTGCTCTGCCTGCCGTCAAGAGCCTGGATCAGCGAATTGAGTCCAGATTATCCGGCACATATTCAATAAGGTCGCCTGGCTGACAGCCAAGGAACTTGCAAAGGTTCTCCAGCGTTGAGAATCGAATAGCCTTGACGGACCCGTTTTTGATGTGTGACATGTTTACACGAGAAATGCCGACGGCATCAGCCATTTCCTGCACTGTGTAGCCCCTTCTTTGGGCAATGTCGTCAAGATGAAGGATGATCGCCATCGCTAAGCGTCCCGATTGATTCGAAGCGAAGTCCTAGATTGTCTCGTTGTGTTCTTTCTGCAGGTGACAACCATACTCCATTGCAATTGATATGAGCAGCAAGACGATTGGAAGTAACAGCGAGCCCAGAGGGATGGACATGGTTTGACGGATGGGAACAGAGCTCGCGTGTTCGGCAATGGCCCCCCATGTCTCAGGTGCCGGAAATCCAGAATACCCCATCGAGATTCCCCCAATGGAGGGCGGTGCGTCGTAGGCCAGCCAAGAGGCGGCGAGAGAGAACAGCATGCCAAGAATTACGAGGACGATGAGAAGGATCGCCATCCGTTTTATGCGGAGGGGAATCGTGGCTGAGAACGGAGTTCCGTCGTTGAATGCTACTCGAATTGCTGCCTTTGCCTGAGATAGCATCAAATACCAGACGGACGATTCAGCGAAGTATTGCACGAAAAGAATGCAGTTGAACGGACTCGTCTTACCATCGACGGCCTGAACCAGGGTGATGACAAACGCTCCGAGCGATGCCAGGGCGAGAAAACGAAATAGCGCTGTTAAGACGCTTGCAAGCTTTAGGACTACGGGCGCAGGGGTCATTTCGTCAGAGCCATTGCAGTTTTTGTCCCATTTGTCTGGTCTGAGGCCGACCCTTGCGCCCATGATTCTCACTTCCATTGAGGTTGGTCTTGTTGTACGAAGGTAAGGAGGTCAGTCGCCCGTTACCGTAAATGAGTGGTTACCGTTAACAGTTACGTCTACTTGGGCATTTACTGTATAGGCGACCCCAACGCCGCTATAGCTTGCGGCAGGAGAGTAGGTAAACGTCCTCGTGTTGTTTACAACTTTTCGGAGGGTCCTCTCATATATCTTTCCGTAGCCGCCGCTGCCAAATGGTCCGAATGAAGTGCATGTAACAGATGCGACCATTTTTTGTGGGGTTGCTCCGTTGACAGTCCTCACTGTCATATTCATGCCCCATGTATAGTTGAACGACCCATTATGGTAGACATTTCCATTGGCAGTGACCCTTGTTCCACCTCCGCTGTTTGACCAGTTAAATGCCTTGCTGCCTCTTGACGTTTTCGCATTCATAGGATTAGCGTATGTCTTAATGAACTCGGCATCTTCTGGACTCATGGGTTCATAAAGGTCATACTTTCTGCATATTTCATTTATCTTTGATTGAATGTCCCCTCTACCCATCACTGACCCTTGGATAGAGGGTGTTTCATGGGCTATTGCCGGAGTTGCAAAAGAGAGTGCCGGATTAGCCAAAACTGAAGCCGCGAGGAGGCCGACTGCAAAACGTTTGAGTGCGTTCATGATTATCCATCTCCTTATGGGCTGCAAAGCGTTGGCATGTTGGGATCCCACGAGTAATGTAAATTCAAATCGCCCCATGTGTATCGAAAAACGATACACATGGGGCGAAAGGTAGATAATTGGGTGTGAGTGGTTACTACTCCGCCGCTAGCTCCACGAAGCGGACGGCGCCGTTCTCGTAGACGCCGTAGCTGTGGGTTCCGTCCTTGGGAATCGAGACGCTGCCGGGGTTGAACGCCCAGACGCCCGGATGCGTGGGCGCCGGCTCGCTCACCTTCTTGTGCGTGTGGCCGTACATGAGGATGGAGCCGGCGGGCAGCTCGGGCAGGTGGTCGACGCTGTTGTGGAACCCGGCGCCGTAGACGTGGCCGTGCGTGAGGAACAGCTCGCGGCTGGGCGCGACGTGCGCGGCCTTCGCGGCGAGCGTGGGGGCGCTGCCGTCGGGCGCAAGCGTGGCGTCCGGGTCGAAGACCACGGTGTAGTCGGCCATGCAGGGAAAGTCGAGGACCATCTGGTCAACCTCGGCCTCGCAGTTGCCGCGCACGGCGATGACCTGCGGCGCGAGCGGGTTCAGCATCGCGATGACCTCCTTGGGCGCGTAGCCCTCGGGCAGGTCGTTGCGCGGCCCGTGGTAGAGCAGGTCGCCGAGCAGCAGCACGCGGTCGGGCTGTTCGCGGTCGAGCGCGTCCATGAGGCGTGCGCACCAGGTGGCCGAGCCGTGGATGTCGGATGCGATGAGGAGCTTCATGTGGAACCTCCGTATCGGGCGGCCGAGGGGCACGAGTCCCGCGGCCGTGAATCAGCCTACGCAAACTCTATGATAGTCATGCGGGAAGCGGCGGCGGGGAGCACTTGTCTGCGATTCCGCTCTGCAGGGAGCACCGACCGCGAGCCCCGTCCCTACGCCGTCTGCAGCAGCGCCCGGTACGTGGCGAGCCCGCGCAGCAGGATCTGCTCGCTCATCCGGAAGGTGTCCGAGTGCAGCGGAATCCCCGTTCCCGTTCCGAGCAGAAAGAAGACGCCGGGCAGATGGCGCTGGTAGAACGCGAAGTCCTCCGCGATGAGCAGCGGCGTGGGGATGGTAGCGAGTCCGTTGCCGTGCATCTTGACGTAGCCGGCGGCGACGTCCTCCCCAATCGAGGCGCCGCCGATGCCCCGCGCGCGCTCCTCGGCGCCCGCGTTTATCTCGCCCAGCGCGGCCTGCGCCAGCGCGTAGAGCTTGCGGTCGTTGACGACGGGCGGGTAGCCCTCGGAAAAGTGCAGGTCATAGGTACAGCCGTACCGCGCGCACGTCTCCTGGGCGCACGCCTTCACGCCCTCGCGTGCCCGATCGAACATCTCGTCGGAGAACACGCGCAGACTGCCCTCGATGACGCTCTCGGCGCTGATGGCGTTGCGCACCGTGCCACTCGTCATGTGGCCAAACTTGAGTAGGCAAGGCTCGGTCTCGCCGAGGAGCTGCATGAGGTCCTCAACCTCGGTGAGGAAGTGCGCACCGGCGAGCAGGGCATCGTGGCCCTCGGTGCTCTTGGCGATGTGGCTCGAGGTGCCGTGGATGGCGAGCGTGGTCTCGCTCGCGCGCGCCAGCAGCGGGCCGGGGCGCGTCGCCACGACGCCGGCGGGCAGGTCGGGCCACACGTGGAAGCCAAAGATGCGGTCGGCGCCGTAGCGCTCGAACACGCCCGACTCGCACACGTTCTTGGCGCCGCCGGTGGTCTCCTCGGCCGGCTGGAACACGAACAGCACGTTGCGCGGCAGGGGGCAGCCCGCGGCGGCGGAATCCGCGGCGGCGGCATCCGCGGCTCCGGCGTCCGCGCCGGCATCCTGCGCATGGACCTGCGCGAGCGTCTCGTCCACCCAGCACGCGGCGGCAAGCGCCATGGCCATGTGGCCGTCGTGGCCGCAGGCGTGCATGTGGCCCGGCTTGGTCGAGCAGAACTCGGCGCCGCTCTGCTCGACGATGGGCAGGGCGTCCATGTCGGCGCGGATGGCGGTGGTGGGAGTCGTCAGGCTGGGCCGGCCGCACGCGGCGTCGACGTCGAAGAACGCACAGACGCACGACTCGCACGGGCTCGTGACCTCGCAGCTCAGCGGCTCGAGGACGCTGCGCACGTACGCGATGGTCTCCGGCAGGTCAAACGACAGCTCCGGGATGCGGTGCAGGTCCTGGCGAAACGTGGTGATGCGCTCCAGGTCATTCATGGGGCCTCCTTGCGATGGTTCGCGCCGCCGGCACGGGGGCGCGGGCTTTGCCCGGCTGGGCGGAGTGCCGGCGGGCGGGGGCGGTCAGGTTCGCTGTCTCTTTGCCCAGATTGTGGGGCGAAAGACCACGCGGGACAACGTTTGGGGACAAAATGCACCGAAGAAGAAGGTTTGGGCGGCTAGAGCCGAGCGGGCCGCACGTTGTGCTAGGGTAGCCCCACTGATAGAGGCGCGGGAGCGAGGATGCGCGGGCGAGCCGGCGGGCTTGGACCCCACGCGGAGGCAATCCCGCCGAACCCGGTCGTCGGGCGCGGCGAAACCGGGTGGGCCCTCGGGGGATACCCGCGGGACTGTCTGCAGCGGGCGCCCGCCGCCCGGCCCCGGCCGCTCGGCTCTCGCCCGCCGTATCCTGCAGGAGCGCTATCGATGGGAGCCGCATGAGCGCACCGCACCAACACCTGACCGCAAGCGGGCCGGCAACCCCGCCAACCACTGTCAACACCGTCGCCGACCTCGAGCATCTGCCCAACGCCGGCTACGACCTCAAGACGCCCTTCGCGGACAAGCCCACGCTCGAGGCGCTGGCCGAGAAGTTCCCCACGCCCTTCCACCTCTACGACGAGGCCGGCATCCGCGCCAACGCGCGCGCCGTGCGCGAGGCCTTCTCGTGGAACCCGGGCTACCGCGAGTACTTCGCCGTGAAGGCCACGCCCAACCCCTTCATCCTCGACATTCTCCGCGAGGAGGGATGCGGCTGCGACTGCGCGAGCTCCTGCGAGCTCATGCTGGCCGATGCCTGCGGCATCTCAGGCCACAACATCATGTTCTCGAGCAACGACACACCGGCCGAGGACTTCGTACTGGCCGACCGGCTGGGCGCCATCATCAACCTCGACGACATCTCGCACGTCGACTTCCTCGAGCGCACCATCGGCCACATCCCCGAGACGATCAGCTGCCGCTTCAACCCCGGCGGGCTCTTCCAGCTGTCCAACGGCATCATGGACAACCCCGGCGACTCCAAGTACGGCATGACCACCGAGCAGCTCTTCGAGGTGTTTCGCGAGCTCAAGGCCCGCGGCGTCCGCACCTTTGGCATCCACGCGTTCCTCGCGAGCAACACGGTGACCAACGAGTACTACCCCAAGCTCGCGGGCATCCTCTTCGAGCTGGCAGTGCGCCTCCAGCGCGAGACGGGCGCGCACGTGGGCTTCGTGAACCTGTCGGGTGGCGTGGGCGTGCCCTACCTGCCCGGCCAGACGCCCAACGACATCCGCGCCATCGGCGAGGGCGTGCGCCGCGAGTACGAGCGCATCCTCGTCCCGGCGGGTATGGGCGACGTGGCGGTCTTCACCGAGATGGGCCGCTTCATGCTGGCGCCCTACGGCTGCCTCGTCACGCGCGCCGTCCATCACAAGCACATCTACAAGGAGTACGTGGGCGTGGACGCCTGTGCCGTGAACCTCATGCGTCCGGCTATGTACGGCGCCTACCACCACGTGAGCGTGGTGGGCCAGCCGGGTGGCCACGACAAGACCCGCGCCGCCGCCGACCACACCTACGACGTGGTGGGGTCGCTGTGCGAGAACAACGACAAGTTCGCCATCGACCGGCGCCTGCCCCAGGTGGAGGAGGGCGACCTGCTCGTCATCCACGACACCGGCGCGCACGGGTTCTCGATGGGCTACAACTACAACGGCCGGCTCAAGAGTGCCGAGGTGCTGATGCGTCCGGACGGATCGGGCCAGCTCATCCGCCGCGCCGAGGAGCCGCGCGACTACTTTGCCACCTTTGACTGCTTCCCGGTCGGCGAGCGGCTCGCCGTTCGCTCCGTCTCTGACTACATCGCTCGAACCGACTCTGCCGCCGGCGCGGATGCCCCGCGCCCGGACGGATCCGAAAGGTAGGAAACCATGGACGTCCGCAAGCTCGAGGGTTCCATCGTCGCGCTCGTCACGCCATTCGACGAGGACGGTTCCGTCAACTTTGCCCAGCTCGAGAGGCTGCTCGAGTTCCAGATCGAGAACGGCACCGACGCCATCCTCACGCTGGGCACCACCGGCGAGTCGGCCACGATGACCGACGAGGAGGACAACGAGGTCGTCAAGTTCGTCGTGGAGCACGTGGCCGGGCGCGTGCCGGTCATCGCCGGCTCGGGCTCCAACTGCACGACCACACAGACGCGCAAGAGCCTCACGTACCAGAAGCTGGGCGCCGATGCCCTGCTCATCATCTCGCCGTACTACAACAAGTCCAACGAGGAGGGCATCTACCAGCACCTCGCCCACACGGCCGGCGCGGTGGACATCCCCTGCATCATCTACAACATCCCCGGGCGCACCGGCTGCAGCATCAGCGCGGCCAACGTGGAGCGCCTGGCCGCCCACCCCAACATCATGGGCATCAAGGAGGCAAGCGGAAGTGTGGCCTACGCTGCGAGTATCGCGCATTGCCTGTCCGACGACTTCCGCATGTACTCGGGCGAGGACGCGCTCACGGTGCCGCTCATGAGCCTGGGCGCCTCGGGCACGATCAGCGTGTGGGCCGACGTGCAGCCGGCCCTCGTGCACGAGATGTGCCGCGCGTACCTGGACGGCGACGTCGCGCGCGCCCGGGAGCTGCAGGTTATTGGCCAGCCGCTTATAAAGGCGCTGTTCGGAGAGGTGAACCCGATCCCGGTCAAGGAGGCGCTGGCGCAGATGGGCCTCATCGAGGCCAACTACCGCCTGCCGCTGTACCCGATGAGCGAGGCGCCCAAGGCCGCCCTGCTCGACGCGATGAAGGGGGCTAGGATTCTTGGCTAGCGAGGAGAGGGTGGCTGCGGCGGGCGCCACGGCTGCACCCATCAAGATGGCAATCATGGGCGAGGGCCGCATGGGCTCGCTCATCCGCTCCACGGCCGAGGCCGCCCGCGACGAGGCGGGCGCGCCGGTCTTCGAGGTCATAGCGCAGATCGGCTTCGACCTCTCCGCCGCAGACTCGGCTCCCGCGGCCGACGTGCTCGTGGACTTCTCCAACGTGGCGACGCTGCCGGCGGTCGCGTCCTACGTGCGGCGCACGGGCGCGGCGCTCGTCTCGGGCACCACGGGCTACGACGACGCCCAGACCGCCGAGCTCCGCTCGCTGGCCGATGTGGCCGCCGTGCTGCACTCGGGCAACTACTCGCTGGGCGTGGCCGTGCTGCGCCACGCCACCGCGCTGGCCGCGCGCGAGCTGGTCGGCTTCGACGTCGAGATCGTCGAGACGCACCACAACCAGAAGGTCGACGCCCCCAGTGGCACGGCAAACATGCTGCTCGACGCCGTGGCCGGCGCTGAGGAGGCGGCGGGTCGCGGCGAGTATCACCCGGTCTTTGGCCGCCACGGCATGGTGGGCGCCCGCGACCCGCGCGAGGTGGGCATACACTCGCTTCGCGGCGGCACCATCGCCGGCGTGCACACGGTGTCGTTCTTTGGCCCGGACGAGGAGGTCTCGCTCACGCACCGCGCCACGAGCCGGCAGATCTTCGTGAACGGGGCGCTGGCCGCCGTGCGCCGCATGGCCGGGAGGCCCGCGGGCTGGTACGAGTTCGACGAGGTCATGTTCGGGGCATAAGGGATACATGTGTCGGCCGGGTCGCCGTGTTGTCGCACGTGTCAGACCTTGCCCGCACTGCCCGCGTCAAGCCTTGCCCGCACGACCCACCGACTACACCGCGCCCGCGTGGCGCGGTCCGTACGATCCGCAAGCTACGTTGCGCCCGAGTGGCGCGCAGAAGGGAATAGGGATGGACGCACAGGAAATCATCAACTTCATTGCGACGGCGCCCAAGAAGACGCCGGTCAAGGTACACGTTCGCGAGCGTGCCGGCGCCGACCTCGACTACGGCGACGCTCAGGTCTTCGGCGAGCCGGCCGGTCGCATCGTCTTTGGCGACTGGAGCGAGCTTGAGAGCCTGCTCTACTCGGCCAAGGAGGCCGGCGACGTCGAGGGCTACGTGGTCGAGGGCGTGCAGCCCGTCGACGCGCGCAACTCCGGCGTGCCCCTGCTAGACGTCAAGGGCGTTCACGCTCGCATCGAGCCGGGCGCCATCATCCGCGACAAGGTCGAGATCGGCGACAACGCAGTCATCATGATGGGCGCGGTCATCAACATCGGCTCCGTCATCGGCGAGGGCACGATGATCGACATGGGCGCCGTGCTGGGCGGACGTGCCACCGTGGGCAAGCACTGCCATATCGGCGCGGGTACCGTGCTTGCCGGCGTGGTCGAGCCCGCCAGCGCCACGCCCGTGGTCATCGAGGACGACGTGCTGATCGGCGCCAACGCCGTTGTGCTCGAGGGCGTTCGCGTGGGCAAGGGCGCCGTGGTCGCCGCCGGTGCCGTCTGCGTCGAGGACGTGCCCGCCGGCGCCGTTGTGGCCGGCGTACCCGCCAAGGTCATCAAGCAGGCCAGCGAGGTCGCCGAAGGCAAGGTCTCCCTCGTCGACGCGCTGCGCAACCTGTAGGGCCACGCATTCGCGACTGCGTCGTGCGAGCGCCAATCGTAATCGCCAATCGAATCGCGCTAATAAGCCGTGGGGAGGGGCTGCATGGCTCTTCCCCGCGGCTTCGTTTGGTTTAAAGGACAGAATGTGTGTCCCGCTCGGCGCAGGTCGGCGGTCCCCTTTTGTGCCGCCAGCAGCCCTCGCGATCGGACGCGACGCCCCGAGGCTCAGCGATCGCTCGGTTTTCGCCCGAGTGGTCACGAGGGGCGATTTACCCTGCCTTGTGGGCCCCGGTCGCGGGGTCGCGGGGCCCTCGCGGCCGTCTGCCGGGCCCCGAACGGTTCGCCGCGTGCGCTTTTCGGCGCTCGCTGCCCGAGATCGTCGGCCGATCGATGCGGCGGCGCGGGAAAAGGGCACGGCAAATAGCCCTCCGTGACCAGCGACCCAAAAACCGACGCATCGCGGGCGTCCGGACGCGGCGGTTCCGGCAAGGAGGACTTCCCGACAACTCCCGACAACAGTTGCGGCTTATCGGACAGAATGTGTGCCCAGCTAGCCAAGCCAGAAGGGGCGGGGATCCCCGTGGCGGAGCTCCTTCCGCCCGGCCCCTCGTGCACGCACCGCCGCCCGCCGTCCGCCACGGTGACGCCCCCGAGGAGGTCGACCCGGGACTCGCACCCGCCTTCGGGCGCCCCGGCGGCCTGCGATGGGATTTCCCGTTTTCTGCCACGAAATCGCGTTTTGTGGGACAGGTCCTGCTCCGTCGCCCGTCCTGCGCCGCCTCCCGATTCGCCCGACGCGACAAAACGGGCCTCACTCACCCCAAGAACCTCCCGCTCTGCGCCCCAGGCGGCACGATGACGCCGGCGTCGCACCCCCGGCAGCCCGGGCCGCACGGACCCGTGTCCCACAAACCGCGTTTTCATGGCAGAAATCCAATTATACGATCGCACGACCTGCCGTTCCGTCGCGGGAGGCGGTCCTCGACGCCCCGCGGGGGCGGCGCCTCCCGCCCCCGCCTGCCGCCCCGCCCCCATCGCGCGCTCCCCGCAGGTAGGACAAATCACAGATTTCGTGCCCTCGACCCTCCGGCATCTCGGACGCACATTCCATCCGAGTGCTTAAAAAGCGGAGGGGGATTCAAAGCCCCGAAAAGGGGTTGCCGACATGCGCCGACGGCCTCGAGCGGGAAAACAATCTGTCCTATAAACCCCAGCCAGCCCGTCGCAGGCCAACCAAAAAAAGAGGCGGGCCCGCAGGCCCGCCCCATCTGCGCCAAGCCCGAAGGCTCCCCGTGGCGCATATGCTGGCCGGGCACCTCCCCAGATACCCGACCTGTGCGTCGGGCGCCGCAACGCGACGACCCGACGTCCCCTTGAAGCTAGTCCTCGACGATCTCGGTGATGGCGCCGGCGGGGCAAGCCTCCTGGCAAGAACCGCAGGCAACGCAGGAGTCCTCGTCCTTGACCTCAGCGTGCGAGTCGCCGAGCTCGAGAACGCCCGCGGGGCAGGTGTCAACGCAAACGCCGCAGGCAATGCACTCGTCAGCATCAATAACTGGATGGGCCATGATGTCTTCCCTTCATCGTTGGTGTAACGCAGCCAGAGAAGTAAGCCTTGGCAACCTCTGAGTAAGCCTTGGTAACCTTTCTAGCAGCCCCTTTACTGCAGAATAGCAGTCGAAGGGGGGTTTGCAACACCCTTTGCAAAATTACATTGACGGATATTCAATGACTGAAATCCGGCGCGAAATCCCTCGCCTTTGGAGGAAATTACCTACCTTGCGAAACGCCTCCGCTCGGGCTGCGGGGAATGCCGAGAGGGGCGCGGGGGGGGCGCCGAGGGGCATAGAAATAAAAACCTGCGGGGAGTGCCGAGAGGCGCGCGGAGGGGCATCGAAATAAAAACCCGCGCGGCGCGCCGGCGGAGCCCTAAATCCGTCCCTATACCGTGGAAAAAAGCGCGCCCACCGCGCCTGCGAGGCTCCAAAACCACCCCTACACTGTGGAGAACAAAAAATCTATCGCAATCCCACTTAGATTTTGTATAAGAAGGACGCGCAGAGGATATATAGTGAGCAGTAACAAAGCGAGCCCGCAGATGCGGGCAGGCCGGTCACCGCAATCGCGGCTCTCCGGCCGGCCAGGCAGCGCGTGGACGCAACGTCCGAGCGCCTGAACAGAAAGGAACGTGCCACTTATGAGCAAGATTCTCGGCATCGACCTCGGTACCACCAACTCCGCAATGGCAGTCCTCGAGGGAGGCAAGCCCACCATCATTGTCAACGCAGAGGGTGACCGCACCACCCCGTCCGTCGTCGGCTTCCGTGCCGATGGCGACCGCATCGTCGGCAAGGCCGCCAAGAACCAGGCCGTGACCAACCCCAAGAACACCGTGTTCTCCATCAAGCGCTTCATGGGCCGCAAGTACAGCGAGGTCGGCTCCGAGCTCAAGACCGTGCCGTACACGGTCAAGGAGGGCCAGGGCGGGCGTGCCGTCGTCGAGATTGACGGCCAGGACTACACGCCCGAGCAGGTCAGCGCCATGATCCTCTCCAAAATGAAGGCAGACGCCGAGAAGTACCTCGGCGAGAAGGTCACCGACGCGGTCATCACCGTGCCTGCCTACTTCAACGACTCCCAGCGTCAGGCCACCAAGGACGCCGGCAAGATCGCTGGCCTCAACGTCAAGCGCATCGTCAACGAGCCCACTGCCGCGGCGCTCGCCTACGGCCTCGACAAGAAGGGCTCCGAGCAGAAGGTTCTCGTGTTCGACCTCGGCGGCGGCACCTTCGACGTGTCGCTGCTCGACCTCGCCGACGGTGTCTTCGAGGTTCTCGCCACCAACGGTGACAACCACCTGGGCGGCGACGACTGGGATCAGCGCGTAATCGACTGGATGGCCGACAAGTTCCAGGCCGAGAACGGCGTTGACCTGCGCAAGGACCCGATGGCCCTGCAGCGCCTCAAGGAGGCTGCCGAGAACGCCAAGAAGGAGCTCTCCGCTGCCCAGCAGACCACGATCAACCTCCCGTTCATCACGATGAACCAGAGCGGCCCGCTGCACCTCAACTACGACCTCACGCGTGCCGAGTTCGAGAAGATCACGCGTGACCTGCTCGACCGCTGCAAGGCGCCTGTGACCAAGGCCCTGCACGATGCCAACATGCAGATCTCCGACGTCTCGGAGGTCATCCTCGTCGGCGGCTCCACGCGTATGCCCGCCGTCCAGGAGCTCGTGAAGCAGATCACCGGCAAGCAGCCCAACATGTCCGTGAACCCGGACGAGGTCGTCGCTGACGGCGCTGCCGTCCAGGGCGGCGTGCTCACAGGCGATGTCTCCGGCATCCTGCTGCTCGACGTCACGCCGCTGAGCCTGGGCGTCGAGACCATGGGCGGCGTCATGACCAAGATGATCGACCGCAACACCACGATCCCGACCTCAAAGACCGAGATCTACTCCACGGCCGCCGACAACCAGACGTCCGTCGAGATCAACGTCCTGCAGGGCGAGCGTGAGATGGCCGCCGACAACAAGAGCCTCGGCAAGTTCCAGCTCACTGGCATCCCGGCCGCTCGCCGTGGCGTGCCTCAAATCGAGGTCACGTTCGACATCGACGCCAACGGCATCGTGAAGGTCACCGCCAAGGACAAGGGCACCGGCAAGGAGCAGCAGATCACCATCTCCGGCTCCACGGCGCTTTCTGACGACGAGGTCGACCGCATGGTGAAGGACGCCGAGTCCCACGCCGAGGAGGACAAGAAGCACAAGGACGAGATCGAGGTCCGCAACCAGACCGACTCGCTTGCCTACAGCACCGAGCAGACCGTGAAGGAGCTTGGCGACAAGGTTCCGGCCGACATGAAGAAGCAGGCCGAGGATGCGGTGGCCGAGGCCAAGAAGGCGCTCGACGGCACCGACATCGACGCCATCAAGGCTGCTGGCGACAAGCTGCAGGAGGTTGGCCACAAGCTCGCCGAGGTCGTGTACTCGAGCGCCCAGCAGGACGCCGCCGCGGGCAACGCCGACGCGGCTGGCCAGGCTGGCGCGGGTGCGCAGGCCGGCTCCTCATCCAACAGCGGTGACGACGTGGTTGACGCCGACTACGAGGTCGTCGACGACGACAAGGACAACAAGTAGGCAAGGGGTGAGTCATGATGGCTCGCTCTGAGGAGAACGAGAGGAACGCGAGGGCCGACGTGGTTCCCGCCGACGAGGCCGAGGGAGGCGACGTGAAGGTAGACATCGAGGTTGAGGGCGAGGACGCGCCCAAGCAGGACGCTTCCTCCAAGTCTGGCGCCGATGAGGCGGCCGAGGTCAAGGCAGAGGTCATCGACGACGAGGGCTCCAAGGACGCCCAGGCCGATTCCGACGCCGAGGAGCGCGCCCGCGTGGAGGCCGCCATCAAGGCCGGCGAGGACGCCGCCAACGAGGACTTCAAGTCCGAAGTCAACGACCTGCGCGCCGAGCGCGATGAGCTGGCCAAGAAGCTCGCGAGCGTCTCGGACGACATCGAGGCCGCGAAGGCTGAGGCGGCTGCCTCCGCAGATCGCCTCGCCCGTCTCCAGGCCGACTGGGACAACTACCGCAACCGCACCGAGCGCGAGCGCGTGGTCGAGCGCGAGCGCGCCTGCGAGGGCCTCGTGAAGGATCTGCTTCCGGCCATCGACGACCTGGAGCGCGCGGTTGAGCACGCCAAGACCGTCTCGGACGGCAACGACGTTGCCAAGCAGCTGGTCGACGGCGTCTCGGCGGTGCACACCAAGGTGGTTTCGGTGCTCGAGAAGCAGGGTGTCGAGGTCATCGACCCGGCGGGCCAGCCCTTTGACCCGCAGGACCACCAGGCGGTCGGTCGTGTCGAGAACCCGGACGTCTACGACGAGACGGTGGCCGACGTGTACCAGAAGGGCTACCGAATCGGCGGCAAGGTGGTTCGCCCGGCCATGGTCACCGTGGCCTACGGCGGCGCCAAGCGCCCGGTCGAGGACAAGGAAAAGTGACGGAGGCGCGCCCGGGTCGAGAGGCCCGGGCGCGCGCGTGGCCCGGTTTGGGGACAGGCACATGGCGGGCCGCGCATGGCGACGGCCCGGCGTGCGCGGTTCCCAGCCGGGCCCTGATATGAACATAGAGAGGGGGTGCCCTTCGCCATGGCACAGAAGAACTTCTACGACGTGTTGGGCGTCAGCAAAGACGCCTCGCAGGACGACATCAAGAAGGCGTTCCGCAAGCTCGCGGTGAAGTACCACCCCGACAACGGCGGGGACGAGCAGAAGTTCAAGGAGATCAGCGAGGCGTACGAGACGCTCTCCAACGAGAAGAAGCGTCGCGAGTACGACCAGATGCTGATGTTTGGCGGCATCCCGGGCGCCGAGTACGGCGGCGCGGGCGGGCGCGGCTACACCACCTACACCACCAACGTGGGTGGCGGCAACTGGGCCGACATATTCAACAGCATGCGCAACGGCGACGGCGCCTTCGGCAGCGACTTTGACTTCTCGTCGATTTTCAACGGGGCGGCCGGGGCCAGGCAGGCCAGGAGGCCCATGCGCGGCGGAGACCTCACGCTCACCATCAGGGTCTCGGCCGACGAGGCTTTCAAGGGCACGAGCCGCGAGATTTCGTTCATGGTGCCCTCCACCAAGGAGCGCGCCAAGCTCATGGTCACAGTGCCGGCCGGTGCCTACGACGGCATGAAGCTGCGCTATCGCGGCCAGGGCGAGTACGGCCAGAACGGCGGCGAGCGCGGAGACCTCGTGATCACCACGCAGGTCGGGGAGCATCCGCTGTTCAAGCGCGACGGCGCTGACGTGCGCATGGACCTGCCGATGAGCGTGTGGGAGCTCGCCCTCGGCACCTCGGTCGACGTGCCCACGCCGGGTGGCGCCACGGTGCGCTTGCACGTGCCGGCGGGCACGCAGGACGGCAAGACGTTCCGCTTCCGCGACCTGGGCGCACCCAATGTGAAGCGCAAGGGTTCGCGCGGGGCCCTGCTCGTCACGGTCAGGGCCAAGGTGCCCACGCGGCTTTCCGCCAAGGAGCGCGAGGCCATCGAGTCCCTGCGCGAGGCCGACGGTCGCGACTACCGCTCCAGCGTCGAGAGCTACATCAAGGCATAGCGCGCAGCCGCCCCTCCGTCGCGAGGGGCGGCATCGCTGTTTTTCGTGTAAGGGAGAGTCACGATGGCGCACAAGGATACCGAGGGCCGCAACAAGCCGCTCTACATGATTAGCGTCGCGGCCGAGCTTACGGGGATGCACCCGCAGACCCTGCGCGTCTACGAGCAGAAGGGCCTCGTGAACCCGGGGCGCAGCCGCGGCAACACGCGCCTGTACTCGCAGACCGACATCGACCGGCTCTCCCTTATCGGCCGCCTTACCGACGAGGGCATCAACCTCGCCGGCGTGGTGCGCATTCTCGACATGCGCGAGCACGAAGAGGAGATGGAGCGCGAGATCGACGAGATGCGCGGCCGCATCCGCGAGCTTGAGGACCAGGTGCGCGAGTTCAAGACCCGAGAGCGCATCACGTCGCTGGCCAAGTACGAGGGCATGACGCCCGAGAAGGTCATGCGCGGCCTGCTCGCCGGCGGCGACGTGGGCGACGAGGCCGCGGGGGAGTAGCGCGGGCGTGCGACGAGTGCTTGTCGTCTCGCCTGACAACGTTTGATGCGAGTGGGCGGCCGGTCACCTACGCGGGTGGCCGGCCGCCCTGTCGTTACTCGGCCTGTCGCTCTTTGGTTCCCACGCCGTGCGCACTGCCGCTATTTGCCCAGCCTTCGGAGGATGAGGGCGAGCAGCACGATGACGGTCACGCGGTACCCTATTTCGAGGACGACTGGGATCAGGTTATACATGATTGCTCCTTTCGGTGAGGGGCACTGCTGGAAGGGTACCGAAACATCTCTGGTACTGCAAGGGGAACGTAAGGCGCGGCGGGCAGCCCCACCTCTCGGCGACTGGTTGGTGTCCCTGGCACCCGTCGCCCGGAGACCGATGCTCGCGCCTCGCTTCCCATCGCGTGTCCGTGCGTTGGCCCCCTGGGAGTCAGAAAGTTGACCCATTCTTGCCAACTCTCTGACCCCCAGGGGGCCACCGTGTTAATGGCACATATTCCACGTTTGCGGCGGGGAAGGTTTCCGTAGCGTGTTTCGACGTCAATCTGCCGAGTCCGACGAGTCGGATTTCGAGGGTGGGCTCATACGCGCCTGCGCCGAGCTCAACGACGCCTCGTTCATCCTGACGCGCGACGGTGCCGCCTTCCGAAGAAGCCGCGTTCGAGCGGTCTCGGCCAAGGAGTACCTCGAGATCTGCGGGTAGTCGGTAGGCTTGGGTAGCTGGTAAGCCTGGGTAGCCGGCAAGTCTGTTCTCTGTCCCGCATGCCTATCCCTATGTCACACGCCTTAGAAAATCTATTGCAATAAGACTTAGATTTGTGTATAGGGACGATACCGGAGGGGGACAATGTTCCTTGATAAGAGACGAGAAGCCCGAGGGGCGGACGGAAGGCCGGGCCAAGGGACCAGGGGTCGCGTTCGGGGCGTCGCCGCAAGTAACGACGAACCAAGCGCGGCAGAAGGCAACGCGGCCCGCCACCAACTGCCGGCCCCGATAGGCAACGTAAGAGGTGACCTATATGAACCTAAACAAGATGGCCGTCACGGCCCAGGAGGCGCTGCAGTCCGCCATTGGCATCGCAACCGATGCGCAGGCGGGCTCGGTGGAGCCGGTGCACCTGCTCAAGGCGCTGCTCGACTCCGGCGAGCGCAACCTGAGCTCCATCATTGAGCGCGTGGGCGCAGACCCCGCCACCATAACCAACGAGGTTAACGCCCAGATTGCGCGCGAACCCAAGGTGTCGGGCTCCGGACAGCAGGTTGGGCTCTCCAACGACTTCGTGAAGGTTGTTGACGCCGCCGAGAAGCTCGCCGGCAAGATGGAGGACGCCTACGTCACGAGCGAGCACCTGCTGTGCGCCCTCGCCGACGACCGCTCCGACGCCGGTCGCATCCTGCAGAACGCCGGCGTGACGGCCAAGCGCATCCGGGAGGCCTACAAGGACCTGCGCGGCGACGAGCACGTGACCAGCCAGGACTCCAAGCCCGAGTTCGAGGCGCTGCAGCGTTATGGCCGCAATGTCACCGACCTCGCGCGCCAGGGCAAGCTCGATCCGGTCATCGGCCGTGTCGAGGAGATTCGCCGTACCATTCAGGTGCTGAGCCGTCGCACCAAGAACAACCCTGTGCTCATCGGCGAGCCGGGCGTGGGCAAGACCGCTATTGTCGAGGGCCTGGCCGAGCGCATCGTCGCCGGTGACGTGCCCTCCACGCTCAAGGACAAGGAGCTCGTCGAGCTCGACATGAGCTCGCTCGTTGCCGGTGCCAAGTACCGTGGCGAGTTTGAGGACCGTCTCAAGAGCGTGCTCAAGGAGGTCGAGAAGTCCAACGGCCGCATCATCCTGTTCATCGATGAGCTGCACACCATCGTGGGCGCGGGTGCCACCGAGGGCTCCATGGATGCCGGCAACATCCTGAAGCCGGCCCTCGCCCGTGGCGAGCTGCACGCCATCGGTGCCACCACGCTTGACGAGTACCGCAAGTACATCGAGAAGGACGCCGCGCTGGCCCGTCGTTTCCAGACCGTGCTGGTCTCCGAGCCCTCCGTCGAGGACACGATTTCCATCCTTCGCGGCCTCAAGGAGAAGTACGAGGAGCACCACGGCGTGCGCATCGCCGACGCCGCGCTGGTCTCGGCCGCAGACCTCTCCAACCGCTACATTGCCGACCGCTTCCTGCCCGACAAGGCCATCGACCTCGTGGATGAGGCCGCGAGCCGCCTGCGCATGGAGCTCGACAGCATGCCCGCCGACATCGACGCCGTGAACCGCAAGCTCACGCAGATGCAGATCGAGGAGCAGGCCCTCCAGAAGGAGGAGGACGACGTCTCGAAGGAGCGCCTCGAGAGGCTGCGCAAGGAGATTGCCACCACGCAGGAGAAGCTTGATGGCATGAAGGCCAAGTGGCAGAACGAGAAGCATGCCATCGACCAGGTTCAGGATCTCAAGAAGCAGATTGCTGACGCCAAGGGCGAGGAGGAGCGCGCCACGCGTGCCGGCGACCTTGCCCGTGCCTCCGAGCTGCGCTACTCCACGATTCCGACCCTGCAGAGGCAGTACGAGCAGGCTGAAGCCGCCCTCAACGCCAAGCAGGAGGATTCTGGCCTGCTCAAGGAGGAGGTTACCAGCGAGGACATTGCCGAGGTCGTGAGCAACTGGACCGGCGTGCCCGTCTCCAAGATGATGCAGGGTGAGATCGAGAAGCTCCAGAACCTCGAGGCCGAGCTGCACAAGCGCGTCGTGGGCCAGAACGATGCCGTGAACGCCGTGGCCGCCGCCGTGCGCCGCAGCCGCGCCGGCCTCTCGGACCCCAATCGCCCCATCGGCAGCTTCTTCTTCCTTGGTCCCACCGGCGTGGGAAAGACCGAGCTCGCCAAGGCGCTTGCAGACTACCTGTTCGATGACGAGCGCGCCCTGGTGCGTATCGACATGTCCGAGTACATGGAGAAGTTCTCGGTCCAGCGCCTCATCGGCGCACCTCCTGGATACGTGGGCTACGACGAGGGCGGCCAGCTCACCGAGGCCGTGCGTCGTCGTCCGTACAGCGTCATTCTCATGGACGAGATGGAGAAGGCTCACCCAGATGTCTTCAACATCCTGCTCCAGGTGCTCGACGACGGCCGCCTCACGGACGGCCAGGGCAGGGTCGTGAGCTTCAAGAACACGATTATCATCATGACGTCCAACGTGGGCTCGCAGGTCATCGCCGAGGCCGAGCAGAAGGGCGAGAGCCCGGAGGAGGTCCAGGAGCAGGTCGACGACGTTCTGCGCAAGACCTTCAAGCCGGAGTTCCTCAACCGTATCGACGACATCGTGGTGTTCCATCCGCTGGGACTCGACGACATCGAGGAGATTGTGGACATTCAGCTCAAGGGCGTACGCGAGCGCCTGGCCAAGGAGCGCATCTCGCTGGAGCTCACGCCCGGCGCGGTTCAGGCGCTGGCGCTCGACGGCCTCGACCCTGTCTATGGCGCACGTCCGCTCAAGCGCCTCATCCAGCGCCAGGTCGTGGACAATGTGGCGAACCTCATCATCGGGGGCAGGCTGCACGAGGGCGACACGGTGCGCGTGGACGTCACGGACTCCAACCGCTTCTTCGCGGAGCGCGACGAGGCCAAGAGCGCTGCGGCTGGCAACGCGTCGGCCAAGGCGGGCGACGGCGGCGATACGCCGCTCGAGCCTGACTCGATAGAGTAGCGGGAGCTGCGCCTGCGCGTGATGGTGCACGGGCTGCGGAGGCGCGTGGCACGCGGTGGGCGTGAGGGTTGCGCTCCGCGCGTGGCGCTTGTGGTAGCGCGAGCGTAGCGTCTGCACGTGGCGTGCGCTGAGCTGACGTGCGATGATTGCGCCCGGGACTGGCTTTCCGGTCCCGGGCGCTTTTTTGTTCTGACGGCGGCGCGGCACCCGCCTTGGCGGCGGCCGCGTGTCCATGGGAGCCAGCATGAGTGAGAAGACCCCAGAGAGCGGCGACAAGACCGAGCTCATGCCCGGTGGTGGCAAGCCGGCGGAGTCACGGCCGGCCGATGGCGGCGAGGAGCACGTCGAGTCCAGCACGCTCTCCATGCCCAAGCCCGGTCCTCGCCCGGACGACCCCACGGAGCAGGTCGAGATGGGCCCCACGTCGGACATGCGCCGCAAATCCGCCGAGCCGGATGGTGCGCGGGAGGCCGACCCTCCCTCGGATTCCGCGTCCTCGTCCGATGAGGGCGCCTCGCCTGCGCCCAATGCCACGCCCAACGTGGCCCCTTCGTCCATAAGACCGCTGCTCAACGGCCTTGTTCCCCATAGTCCGCTCGGTTGCAGGCGCCTAGCGCTCATCGTAGGCGCGGCCTGCGTCGTCGTCGCGGCCTGCGTCGTCGTCGCGCTCAACTGGGACGCGATTCAAGGCGGCCCCGTCATCCCCGACGTCACGGGCCAGGTGCCCGACGCGGCTCGCTTCGCCCTCGAGGCGCAGGGCTTTGCCGTCGAGGAACGCGATGCGCCAACCGACGACGGCGTGGGCACGGTGCTCGACACCGACCCGGACGCCGGCTCACGTGCGCACAAGGGCTCCGCCATCATCGTGCACGTGGGCATTCCACGTGTGATTCCCGAGGTCAAAGGCTTGTCGCTTGATGATGCCCGGTCGACCCTAGGTGATGCGGGCATCTCCAACCTGTGCCTCGAGTACCAGAACTCCGACGAGGCCGAGGGCACCGTGCTCTCCGTGAACCCCGGCGAGGGGACCGTCGTGACCGTCGACGCCGAGGTGACGCTCGTGGTAGCGCAGCCCTACACCGTGCCCGACGTGAAGAGCCTCTCGCAGGACGAGGCCACGGCGGCCATCGCCAAGGCTGGGCTCGAGTCGAGGATCGAGTGGCGGGAGTCCGACGCCGGCGCGCTCACGGTGCTCTCCACCTCGCCCGCGGCGGGCGAGCGCACCTCCGCCGGGGCCACGGTGACCGTGACCGTGGCGGCCCCGGGCGCGCGCGACGAGACCTACCTGCCCGACTACCTCGCTGCCCAGCCGCGCGAGGTCTCGTCCTACCTCTCCTGGAGGGGCTGGAAGTTCGCGTTTGGCTCCACAGCCGACGGCGCGGGCTCGCTTGCGGGCACGTCTTACGCCGAGACGGGCTGGACCAAGTCGGGCGTGGGCACGCTCACCTTCACGCCCGACCCGCTGTCGGCGTCGCACGGGTCGTTTCTCGGCAGCATCCTGACTAAGGACGTGCTGGCCCAGGGCGTGCCCATCGCGGCCGTGCGCTTCGAGCCGGCGGCCGGCGGGTCCGACTCGCAGGCGGTCGACTCGGCCACGGTCAACACGTGGGCTTCACGCTGCGGACTCTCGGGTCTGGAGGGTACGCTGACGGGCGACGAGACGGCCCGTGCGATGGGCCGCCAGACGGCGGGGGCGCCGGACATGATCATGGGCTACGGCGAGCTCGGCGGCAACGTCTGGACGGTGCTTGCGCGCAAGGACAGGGGCGTCGTGGTGACGTGTGCGCCCAAGGGGCTCTACGACGGGGTGGACCTGTCGGGCTACGGCGGGTCACTGGGCGTGTACCTGGCATACAAGCAGGCGTTCGAGTAGGGGATTGCGATGACAAGGCGGCAGGTAGGGGCGCGCGCGATGAAGGAGAGCGACATGGAGGGGAAGACCGAGGGCGTGGCGCGTGACGCACGGGCCGCGGGCTCCTCGCAGACGGCGGGGGCTGTGGCGTCTAGGCGGCCGGCCAGGCCTGTGGTGCCGGCGGATTCTGCTCGCCCCGCAAGCCCCGCAAACCCCGCTCGGCCAACCGACCCCTGCATCCGTGCGGAGAACGAGGACGATGACGGCTACGACCCCTACTCGGACCGCCGGCCTGCCGCCGAGCCCCTCTTCGAGCGCGACCCCTGGGCCTAGCTGGCGTTAGTCGCCGGGTCGGTCTGCCGGCTCCGTTTGCCTGGTGCGGGCAATCCGCAGGGTGGCTCTCGGCCGCTTCGCCCTACTTGGGCCAGAGCACGATAAGCGCCACGATGGCGATGACCACCACCACGGCACACACCACAAGCAGGCGATTCCTGCGCGTGCGATCGTGCGACGCGAAGATCTCGCGGTTGCCCTTGGGCACGGAGAGGTACTGGCCATACTTGAGCTCCTGGCGGATCTTGGTCTCGCTCGAGCGGGCGCGGCGGTAGGCACCGCGGCTGATGGGGCTGCGGCTTGACAGCGTGTACGAGGAGTCGTGCGCGTATTGGTGCTCGAACGTGTCGTCTGCCTGGACGTCGTTCACGGGCGGCTGCGTGCGATGGTGGCGCGGCTCGTGAACGTAGGCGGGGCGGCCGCTCGCGTGGGCGGCGCGACGGGGAGCAGGTGCGGGCTGGGCGGCATCCTCGCGCGGAGCCTCGCGGGGGTTCACGTCGTACGGGCGCTCCGGCTGGTAGGCGGCATCACGGGACAAATCGGGCTGGAATGCCGCGTTGCGAGGGGGCTCCTCGGGATTCGCTGCCTGGTCAGCGGGTAGTTCCGCGTCGACCCTGCTGTCCGTGACGCCTGCCATGCCATCTCTCCCATCCGTGAGCCATATACGCCCAGTGTACCCCGCATGTCGGACGTTCGAGGGGTTACCTGTCCATTTTACGCGGCCCTGATGCTGAGCTGCACGCCCCGACTACCTCGTTGAAAGAATGCTTGCCGTAGCCGCTGCTGTCGAGCGGCTTCGCTCGGGGCCTCCTTTGGCCTCATCCGGCGTTTTCTCCGCCCTCACCAGGCGCTCCCTCCTCTTCAAAACCTAAGTCGAACCACATAGATTTCCTATCCAAAAAAGACTGAGAAATCTTGCGTCGAGTGATTAAAGATTGCCGCCCCGGGAACATTCACCAGTGACAAAGGGGCGCTGGGTCCACGAGGTGCCCGCAAGATTCAAGGAGTTGATAACGATGGCAAGCATTCTTCCCTATGATCGTTACAACAGGCTCGGTCGTTCCGTTTTCCCGTTCGATGACGTTCTTGGCGATTGGCTCGCTCCGGTGAGCACGCCGGCTGACTTCAAGATGGACGTCGAGGACGCCGGCGATAAGTACGTCGTGTCGGCGCACGTGCCGGGCGTCAAGCGCGACCAGATTGACGTCGAGCTCAACGAGGGTCGCCTGTCGATCACGGTCGACAAGAAGGACTCCGATGAGGAGAAGGCCAAGAACTACCTGCAGAAGGAGACCGGCGAGTACAGCTGCACGCGTGGTGTCTTCCTGAAGGACGCGGCCACCACGGGCCTGAGCGCCAAGCTGGCCGACGGCATTCTGACGGTGAACGTGCCCAAGCAGGATCAGAACGCCAACGTCACCAAGGTCTCCATCGACTAGCTGTCTGCCGAGAGGCTGCGGTTTCTGGCTTCTGGGGCATGGGCAAGCGAGCGGGTCGTCGCGAAAGCGGAGGCTCGCTTTTTGCGTTTGAGGCGCGGCACAATGGGCTGGGCAGATGGCGATTTACGTCTCGCGCCGGTCCGGGAGTCCTGGCTCGGAGCCACTCCCGCAACGCCACCTCAAGGCGTCGGTCACGCCCCGACGCGCTCGAGCGCGTCCATGAACTCCTCGAACGACTGCGCCTGGATGAGTTCGGACTGCGCGTCGGAGTCGCCCGCGACCTGCACGAGCACGTCGTAGAGTTGCGAGATCTCGGACGCGGACTGCGGCTTCATTGAGAGCAGGAAGACGAGCTGCACGCGGCTACTCTCCGAATCGCCTCCCGCATGTGCGCCCTCGCCCTCCGAGGTTCCGTCCCTCCAACTGACGGGGTGACGCAGGATGGCCACGGCCACCCGCGTCTCGCGCGAGCACAGCCGCATGGGGTGGGGTATCGCCATGCGCTCGCTGATCGAGGTGTTCGAAAGCCCCTCGCGCTCAAGCACCAGGTCGAGCAGGTTCTTGTCGGTGAGACCTGCCTTCACGAGTTGGTCGCACATGAGCTCGAGCATCTCGCGCTTGGTGGTGGGCTTGTCCACGACGAAGAACGAGTTGGCGGCAAAGTAGCGATCGAGTTGGTGGCCGCGCAGGGTGCTTGCGGTCTCGAGCCAGTGCGAGATGGCCTGGACGTCCTCCTCGAGCAGGCGGAAGTCGACCGTGATGGTCGGAGAGGCGCACTCGATGTGCGAGGTCGTGGCGATGATGAGGTCTGCTCGGCTCTTCTGCTCGTCGGAGAGCTGGGAGAACTCCTGCTTGGACACGGCGGCGAGCTCCTTGAGACGGTCCGAGAACAGGGTGCTGATCCTCGCCACCAGCACGGCCAGGGCGGCGCGTCCGGCGTCGCAGACCACGATGATGCGGCGCTTGCTCAGCAGGCGCGAGCGCTTGCGCTCGATGGCGGCTCCGATGTGCAGCGCGATGTAGCTGATGTCACCCTCATTGAGGGCCCTCGGCATACCGCTCAGCGCCTCGCTCGTGCTCACGAGAGAAATCTCGAACGCGAGCGGGAACGAGCGCTTGATCGTGCTCGTGAGCGGATTCTGCCGTTCGTGGCTAAGCCCGGAGCTCTTAAACGTCGACTTGAGGTGCTCGAGCAACCCTGTACGCAGGCGGTAGTCATCGCGGAAGTCGAAGCCGTAGTTGTCCCGGACGCTTGCGAGCAGCCGGTCGATGATGAGGTTGAGCTGGCTTGTGTCGATGGTGCCGCTCCCCAGGTCGGTGAAGGTGAGAAGCTGTAGGTAAAGCCACTCGCGCTCGGACTCGCTGAGCTTGGTCCCCGTGACGTCCTCGAGCGTCTGCGCCACGGCGACCACGGCCTCGGCGCAGTCGTCCGGGATGCGCAACGTCCAGCCGGCGTCGATGGGGTGCTGCTCGCGGATGCGCTTGACCATGAGCGCCACGCTGAGCACGAGGTTGGTGAGTCCGACGTCGGCGGCGATGACGCCCTCGTTGGAGAGCGCGCGAATGACGCGGCACTCGAGGCGGCCAAGGTCAAGCCCGCAGAACAGGCGATGGTCCTCCTGCGAGAATCCCGAGAGCAGGTCATCGCCGTGTGCGGCAATGACCTCGCTGAAATAGCAGGCACGCTTGTTGGCCTCCGTGCCAAAGGCGCGCACGCCGCGGGAGCGGTGCGTTACGCACTCGAGGTCGTAGCGGTCAAAGATGGTCTTGATGCGGCGAAGGTAGCTCTGCGTCGTGCTCTCGCCCACGAGGGCGATCTGGGCGATGTCGGCGTGGCGGATGTAGTCGTCGCTGTCGAACAGTGCCTTTATGACGACGCGGATGCGGTTGTTGGCCGTCGTGAGGTCGAGCCCTGCCTCGTCTCCGGCGTTGGGCGCGGACCAGAACGCGTTGAAGGAGGCGGCGTTCGTGACGTCGAGGTAGTAGCCAGCCTTGCGCTTGAGGACAACCTCGGCGCCATGCTCCGCGAGTGTGCGGTTGATCGACTGGATGTCGCTTCTGATGGTGCGCTCGGTCACGCCATAGAGGGTGGCGAGCTTGCTCGCCGGCGTGAACGTCGAGTTTCTGATGACCCGGAACTCGTTATCGAGACGAGCGAAGTTGAACATGCTACCTCCCTGCGGCGGAATTCTAGCGCAGCCCCATCGGAGGGCCATAGCTTTGGGCCGCCAGTTGATTTCCGGAAATTGCGGAAATGGAGCTGAGGGCTACTCGCTTCCACTTCCACTTTTTCCGGAAACGCCTGAGGTGAGGTGCCGCCCTCGTTTCCACGTTTGTTGGAAGGGCGTCGTAGGGGGTTTCCATTGTTGGGCGCCTAGTATTCGTTTTGCTGGGAGGCGGAGCGGCGGCTGGGGGCTGTGGACCACGCGAGGCGGGGCGGTGGCCAGAGGCTGCGGGCTGCGCCGAACAAGGACTTCGCGGGGAGCCCAAGGAGCCGCGAGCTGCGCGAGAAGGCCTCCGAATTCCGGTGTACGTGCCAGGGAAACTGCAACGCCATGCTGGGAGTCACCTATGGACAAGTTCATCGACGGGAGCCGGGTCTTCCTGGACGTTCCGCTCGCTGACAAGGATGCCGTGCTTCGCTTCGTGTCCGAGAAGGCGGTGGCCCTGGGCATCTGCGACACCGCGGAGAACCTGCTCGCCGACCTGTACAAGCGCGAGGGCGAGACCTCGACGGGACTCCAGGACGGCTTCGCTATCCCGCACTCGAAGAGTCCGCACGTGTTCGAGCCCTCCGTCATCTTCGTCCGCACCGTCGACCCGATCGCGTGGGAGACGCTCGACGGCGGTGACGTCCGCTGCGTGTTCGCCCTACTCGTGCCCGAGTCCGACGGCGGCAGTACGCACCTGCGTCTCATCTCCAAGCTTGCGATGCACCTACTCGACAAGGAGTTCAAGTCGCACATCACTGCGAGCACCGACCCCGACGAGATCTGCGAATACATCGCGCAGAGCATCGCCTAGCACGGCATCGCCCGGGGCCAAGGCCGCGTCCCGGATCTACGTAGCACGTCTCGACCAACGATAGGAGTGGAAATGAAGATCGTCGCAGTATCCGCCTGCATCGCCGGCATTGCCCACACGTACATGGCAAAGTCCGCCCTCGAGAAAGCCGCGGAGGCGCGTGGAGCCGAGATACACGTGGAGACCCAGGGCGCCATGGGCATCGAAGATCGTCTCTCCCAGGACGAGATCGACGAGGCCGACATCGTGGTCTTTGCCATCGACACGTCCGTGACCGACCGCGACCGCTTCGAGGGCAAGAAGGTCCTCGAGATTGGCACCGAGGACGTTATCCGTGACGCCGACAGCATGATTGACCAGGCGTTTGAGCTCGCCAAGTAGCGGCTCTCCCATCCTGCCATCGCACCAAGCCCAACGAAGGGACTCGCCATGAGCACAAAGAAGAAGTCGTTCGGGAAGGAGCTCGTCGGGCACTTCCAGAGCGGCGTCTCGTACATGATCCCGCTCGTCACCGCCGCCGGCCTCCTCACCTCCATTGCTGTCATCGCCGGCGGGGCCGACGTCTGGAACCAGACCGACACGTTCTGGGGCGTTCTGCGCCTGATCGGCCAGACCGGCCTCCAGTTCATCTGCCCGATGATCGCCGCGTACGTGTCCTACTCCATTGCCGACCGTCCCGGCCTTGCGCCGGCCTTCATCACCGGCATCGTCGCCAACCAGATGGGAACCGGGTTCCTCGGCGGCATGATCTGCGGCGTCTGCGTCGGCTACCTGGTCCAGGCGCTCAAGAAGATTCCGATGCCCGTCAACCTCACGACGGTGAAGTCGCTGCTGCTCATCCCGTTTGTCGCGACGGCGGCCGTGGGCCTCGGCTTCTGGTACGTACTTGGCGTGCCCATCCAGGTTGCCACCAACGCCATCACGGCGTGGCTATCCGGCATGTCCGGCGCCAACGCGGCCTTGCTCGGCGCGATTCTCGGCGCGATGATGGCGTTCGACATGGGTGGCCCCGTCAACAAGGTTGCCTTCGCCTTCGGCATGGCGGCGTTCACGAGCGGCCAGTACCTGCCCTCCACGCTCATGCTGCTTGGCATCGGCCTGCCCCCGACCATCATGTTCCTCGCGACCCTGCTCGACCGCAGCAAGCAGCTCTACTCTGACGCCGAGCGTGACGCCGGCAAGACGGCCATCATCATGGGCGCCGTGGGTATCACCGAGGGCACTATTCCCTTCGCGGTTGCCGACCCCGTCCGCGTCATCCCCAGCATCATGGTCGGGACTGCGGTCTCCGGCGCCATCGCGGGCTCCTTCGGCGTGTCCCAGCAGACCGCGCTTGCCACCTACATGGCCATCCCGTTCGCGTCGAACCCACTGCTCTACATCGTTGCCATCGTGGCTGGTGGCTTCGTGGGCGCCCTCATGGTCAACGCGCTCAAGATGATCAAGTACAAGAAGGAACACGCCGGCGAGGCCAAGGCCTAGCGAGCGAGGCGGGGCCGGCGGGGCGGACCTGGCACGGAGCCAGTCGATGACCCGGGGCTGAGTGAAGGTGGCACCCCGCCTCGCGTCTGCCGCGTGGCCAGGTCCCTCCCCAGAATGGCAACGCCGTGACAAGGCGCCCGAGCCCGGTGACGGACGCGGGCGCCTTTCGCAGCGCACCGGGGGCCTCGGCTCCCGATCGATCAAAGGAAGCGACATGACAAGAGCCTTCATCGTCCAGCATACGCACTGGGATCGCGAGTGGTACTTCACCACCGAAGATGCCCAGGTGCTCAGCGACCAGGTCTTCACCGAGGCGCTCGACGAACTGGAGCGCAACCCCAACGTCACGTTCTGCCTCGACGGACAGCTCTCCGTCGTGGACGAGTACGTCGCCCTGAACCCCGACCGACTGCCTGTCATCAAGCGGCTCATGGCCGAGGGCCGGCTGCAGGTGGGGCCGTGGTACACGCAGTCCGACTGCCTGCTGCCGGGCGCGGAGTCGCTGCTGCGCAACCTCGAGGTGGGCATCCTCGAGACGCGTCGGGGCTACGGCGAGCCGATGATGGTCGGCTACACGCCCGACACCTTTGGCTTCAACGCCCAGATGCCGACGCTTCTTCGCCAGGTGGGTATCGACAGCTTCATAGCATGGCGCGGCATCAACTATGAGACGCAGGTACCCTCGCCCTACTTCTCCTGGAAGGGGCTCAGCGGCAGGAGCGTCAACGTGGCGTACTTCCCGCACGGCTATCTCTCGGGCATGATGCAGGTGGGCGCGCTCGACCGTATTCCCGACTTCGTCGAGAGACGCCTTGACCCCGAGATTGAGTTTCTCGCGAGTCCCCACGGCGACGAGGACATCCTCATGCCGGCCGGTATCGACCAGAAGAGCATGCTGCTCGACTTCGACAAGATCGTCGACAGGTACAACGAGACGAGCAAGTACGAGTGCAGGGTGTCGAGCTATCCCGAGTTCATGGAGTTGCTGCGTCACAAGGAGGGACTGCCGGAGTACCAGGGCGAGCTGCGCGAGCCGGTCTACGCACGCGTGCACAGGAGCATCGGCTCGGCGCGCACGCAGATGAAGCAGGAGGACACACGCCTCGAGCGGCAGCTCGTTGACTGCGTCGAGCCGCTGCTGGTGATTGCGCGTGCCTGCGGCGTGCGCGTCTCGAACGGGGTGCTGCTGAGAGCGTGGAAGAAGCTCTTCGAGAACCAGGCGCACGACAGCATGGGCGGCTGCGTTTCCGACAACGTGGCCGAGGACATTATGCACCGCCTCAAGGAGATTGCCGAGATTTCCGACGGCATCGAGAACCTCGTCGGAAAGCGCATTGCCGATGCCCTTGGCCTGGGGCCCAACGAGATTCTCGTATTCAACACCGAGCCTGTGTCCTTCGAGGGCGAGAAGGTTGTGCACGTGGTGTCTCGCAGCAAGGACGTGTCATTTTTCGGCTCGCCGTACGCGGTGATCGAGAACGAGCGTTACTACCCGGCCCGCGAGGGGGCGGTGCGTCACGGTGCGGTGGGTGACGAGGTCGTGACCGAGCCAGCGTACTACGAGCTTGACGTGCGTATTCGCGTATCGCTGCCGGCGCTTGGTTATACCGTCGTGGAGATGCGAGAGGGCGAGGCCGCGGCCGAGGAGTACGAGGTGCGCGCCGGTTCATCCATCTCGCGGGATGGCTACACGGTCTCGTTCGCAGATGGCGCCGTGAGGCTTGAGGCACCGGGTGGCTGCGTGTTCGAGCGCGCGGTTGAGCTCGTCGACTGTGGCAACGACGGTGACACGTATGACTTCTCGCCACTCCCCGGTGAGCGGGAGCGGACGCTGCCCTTCGATACGTGCGAGGTCAGGACGGCATCGGGCGTCCAGGAGCTTGTGGTGAGTGGCTCGGCCGAGCTGCCCTACGACCTCGCCGGCCGCCTCGCGGACGAGCCTGACAAGACGGGCGAGGTGGCATACGTGGTGCGGCTCAGGCTGAGCGAGGGCAGTCGCGTCGAGGGCTCCGTCGAGATCGACAACAAGGTGCTCTCGCACCGCATGCGCCTGCGCGTCGAGACTGGCGCAGGCGACGGCGCGTCCGTGGCACAGATCCAGGGCGGGTTCCTCCGCCGCGAGCGTGTCGAGGCACCCGCCGACTGGACCTCGCGCTACGAGGAGAAGCCAGCGCCCATTGAGACCTTTGACGGCAGCGTCTCGGTCGAGGGCGACGGGTATGTGCTCACGTTCTATGCCGACGGCGTCAAGGAGTACGAGTGCGACGGGTCGGGGCTCTTCGTGACGTTGCTCGCGACAACGGGGCAGCTCGGCAAGGCCAACCTCGAGTGGCGGCCCGGGCGCGCCTCGGGCGACACCACGACCGAGGGACACGTCATGATGCCGACGCCGCTTGCGCAGGAGCTGGGCAGGCACGAGGTGAGCTTTGCGATCTCGGTTGACGGAGGCTCCGCCGACGAGCTGCGCGTCGCCGAGGTGACGCGGGCGCGCCGCTCGCCGTCCGTCTCGTACCAGCGTCAGGGGCTCAACCTCTTCATCAACCGGCTCGACAACAAGATTTGGCCGGCGCAGTACCCGCCCAGGCTCTCGCGCGAGGCGTCGGTGGCGAGCCTGCCGGACGGGCTGCTCGTTTCTGCGCTCATGCCGTCTCTGACCCGCGACGACGCATTTGTGGTGCGACTGGCGAACCCGACGGCGCGCTCGGTGCCGCTTCCGGCGGAGCTGCCCGCGGGTGCTACACAGGTGAATGCTGTGGAGGACGCGGTGGAGCCGGTCGACGCCATTGGGGCGTACGACTACGTCACGCTGCTGATATCCTTGAGCTAGCCGGTGTTTCTCTCAGCTGGGTCTTGTGGTGTCCCGGTGGTTCTGGTTGCCGGGGTGCCACAGTCGTTTTGCCAGCGTCCCGGCATCGGCATCTTTGTGGGCGACCGAGCGGCGATTTGCGCTTCGCGCCGGGACGGAACGAGGGTCTAGCTGTTCAGTGACAACAGGTTGTTTACGCCCGGAGCGTGACAAACAGGGAGGGTCCCGCGAAGCTGTGGATTGTCTAGGTCTGCAGCGTCGAGAGGGGCCCTCCCATGTCCCAGCATCCTAACGCAAGGCTCATGCCCAGGGGGGGCGGGCGCATGGTCGAGAGGATGAGCCAGACGCTCGCGCGCGAGTGGCAGTACGCCCGGGCCTGGGACGGCGAGGCCTCGAGGGCGGACGCCCTCGAGGCCTTCGTCGACCACTGCAATTGAGACAGGCCGCACGGCGCCTGCGGGGGCCTGCCCCCGATGTCACGGATTTACGGTGTAAACAACGTCATGGCACACAACAGCTACGCCTTGCCCCCATACACGAAGTAGCGCTCCGGCGCCCCCGGAACGGTGCCGGGCCGCTCGACAAGGCGCACGAGGCCCAGGTGCTCGTAGAAGGGCCAGTCGCAGTCGGTGTCGGTGACGAGCCAGTAGCGCGTGGCTCCGTGCCTGCGGAAATGCGCCCGAGCTTGGTCGAGCAGGCGCTTGCCAAGCCCGTGCCCGCGCGCCGCCGCCCCAATCACCAGCAACAGCACGCGCGGCTGGCCCTCAAGGCCTGCCTCCGCGCGCATCTCATCCGTCGCGCGAATCTCGTCGAGGTAGACGGGCTCGCTGGGCTCGCTCCCGTGCTCCTCGCTCTCGCGCAGCCTGGCCACGGCTGCCGCGGCCTCGGCGCGCGCCTTGAGCCCCATGTGCCGCCAACGCTCGCGAGCCTCGGGGTCGTCGTGCGTGCCGTGGGCGACGATGACGCCAACCGTGCGTCCGCCGAGCATGGCCTTGCAGCCCCATGTCATGTCGGCAAGGTAGGTGGCCGTCTCGTCCGTTGCCATGAGTCGCGCGATGCGGGCTCGCTCGTCGTCGCTCAGCTCCGCGTCCGAGAACGCATCGGCGCTCAGGTCGCCGCAGCCCTCGGGCGAATACCAAGCCTCGGCCGCAAGCCCCACGATGTCGTCGAAGTCGTCGCTTTTGACGCGCCCGAAGCTGATGTCGTCGCCCGTGCCCATGGGGTCCTCCCTGTTCGTGTCGTGTCTCTAAGCATAGCTTTGGACAGCTGCGGCGTTGGGCCGCATTCCGTGAGCGTCGCGCGCCTGGTCACGAGTGGCCGGCTGGAAGCTGGAGTCCGTACCTGCCGGCCGGGTCTTCTCGGCCTGCCCGCCGGCCTCCGTTGCTCCTCTTGGCGGCGCGCTCGGCACATGCCGCCGGTCTCGCCCTGTCCGAAACGTATGATGCAGGGTGAATCTCTGCGCTCGCATGACGCGGGCAGTATCGCCGTCGGATCCGGCATTGCCCCGAGGTCCGACCAGCCAATTCCTTGCCTGTGGGCGCCCGACGAAAGGGGAGACTATGGTCGACTTTGGGTGGTCCAAGATATCGCGCGACGACCTCGCGAGCGAGATCGAGGGTGAGGCCGCGACCATCGTGTTCGATCCCATGAGCAACCCCACGTCTGGGCGCGTGACTTGGCGCGGGACGGCGGTGCGCAACGCGGGTGCCGGCGCGGCGGCGAGCGTGGGCGACCGGGTCGAGGAGCTTGCGTTTGACGTCTGCGAGAACGATATGGTCTACGAGGTGGCCGACTTCGCGCGCCTTGTGGCCGAGGCTTGCGAGGTGGGCGCCCCGCCCGACGAGCTGGACCGTTGGCAGCGGGCGTCGCTCGACGCACTGTACGTGACCGACGAGGTCCGCCGCCAGGCGGGTATCGTCTTCCCGGCCGAGCAGCCTGCGCCAGGCGTAGCTTACGCACTCTCGGGACGTGCCCCGTCTCACCCGGACGGACCCGTCTTTCGCCAGAGGAGCGCCAATACGGCGCGGCGACCACAATCCGTCGCAGATGCGCCACAATAGATGGCCGGGAGTTCAAACCGGCCGTGCGCGCGGCGGGCCCAGGCCTGGGCGAACAATCCGCTCGCGTCGCTCCAGTCGGAGGCCGCTTCCGCAGGTACAGGCATCATTCGAGGAGGTTCCATGGCAGATTGTCCCATCAAGCGCGCGCTCGTCTCGGTCACGGACAAGACCGGTGTCGTCGAGTTCGTGAAGGCGCTGGAGGACGAGTTTGGCGTCGAGGTCATCTCGACCGGCGGCACGGCGCGCGTGCTGTCCGAGGCCGGTGTGAAGGTGGTGCCCATCGAGCAGTACACGGGCTTTCCCGAGATGATGGACGGCCGCGTCAAGACGCTGCACCCCAAGGTGCACGGCGGCCTGCTCGCCCGCCGCGACGACCCCAAGCACATGGCCGAGGCGGCCGAGCACGGCATCGGCATGATCGACCTCGTGGTCGTCAACCTCTATGAGTTCGAGAAGACCGTTGCCAAGCCCGACGTCACGTACGCGGACGCCATCGAGAACATCGACATCGGCGGTCCCTCCATGCTGCGCTCCGCCGCCAAGAACGCCGCGAGCGTGACCGTGGTGGTTGACCCGGAGGACTACGACGGCATCCTCGACGAGATGCGTTCCCACAATGGCGCCACCACGCTCGCCACCCGTCGCGAGCTGCAGCTCAAGGTCTACGAGACCACCGCGCTCTACGACACTGCCATCGCCACCTGGCTTGCGGACCAGCTCGATGCCGAGGAGGGCGACGCCGAGGCCGAGAGCGACCTTCCCGACGAGTTTGGCGTGTGGCTCGAGAAGGCCGACGACCTGCGCTACGGCGAGAATCCGCAGCAGGCGGCCGCCGTCTACCGCTTCGCCGACGAGTTTGCCGAGCTTGGCAGCTCCGAGCATCCGCTCGTGGGCGCCGAGCAGATTCAGGGCAAGCCGCTTTCGTACAACAACTACCTGGATGCGGATGCCGCCTGGAATCTCGTGCGCGAGTTCGACGAGCCGGCGTGCGTGATTCTCAAGCACCAGAACCCCTGCGGCTCCGCCGTGGCCGAGGACATCACCTCCGCCTACGACCGCGCCTTCGCCTGCGACCCCAAGAGCGCGTTCGGCGGCATCATCGCCTGCAACCGCGAGGTACCCTACGAGCTCGTCGAGCACTTTACCGACGAGAACAAGCAGTTCGTGGAGGTCATCATCGCGCCGGGCTTTTCCGAGGACGCCAAGGCCCGCATGGCCAAGCGCCCCAACCTGCGCGTGCTCGCCACGGGCGGCGTGGGCAAGACGCCCGAGCTTGAGATGCGCTCCATCGACGGCGGCGTGCTCGTGCAGCACGTGGACCGCGTCGAGGAGGATCCCGCAACCTTTGCTGTGCCCACCAAGCGCAAGCCCACGGACGACGAGATGGCCGAGCTGCTCTTTGCCTGGAAGGTCTGCAAGGGCGTGAAGTCCAACGCCATTCTGATTAGCCGTGGCAGGGCCGGCATTGGCATGGGTCCCGGTCAGCCCAACCGCGTGGACTCGGCACTCCTCGCCTGCGAGCGCGCCGAGGACTACTGCGAGCGCGAGGGCGTGGAGAGGGGCAGCTTCGCCTGCGCGAGTGACGCGTTCTTCCCGTTCCGCGACAACGTGGACGTGCTGGCAGAGCACGGCGTGACCTGCATCATCCAGCCCGGTGGCTCCAAGCGCGATGATGAGTCCATCGAGGCCTGCGACGAGCATGGCATTGCGATGGTGTTTACCGGCTCCCGCCACTTCCGCCACTAGCCGGCTTCCTGAGGCGGGCATCTTGCCCCTCAGGCCTTCGCTTGCGTACCTTACGTACGCGGCGCTCGACCTTCGGGGCAACCTGCTCCGCCTCAAGAACCCGGGTCCTTTCCCGATACTGCACGCTGCCGCTCAGTCCTTGGCGCCAGGGAAACCCGGCGGGCTTTGCTGGAGCGGGCATCTTGCCCCTCAAGCCTTCGCTTGCGCACCTTTGTACACAGCGCTCGGCTTTCGGGAATGATGGGCATACATTTTGCGACCTATGGGCCTGGCTCTCGCGCTGGGTCCTTTCTTTGTGGTTGGCCCATGTCCTTGGTCGACGTGTACGAGAAATTTAAAGAACGAATTATGAGCCTAATAAGTTCTTAGGTATTTTGCGATGCGGCTAAGAACGCTAACGTGGTCTTAGAGAGGCAACTAGAATTCTAAGAACGATTTGAGGCTCTAAAAAGTACTTAGGATGGAGCGTCAATGGCTTTTTTGAGGGATGGGTGTCGTTCTTTGCGAGCTGCCTATACGAGAGTGCCCGCGATGCCAAGGACTCGCTCGAGCGTCTTGCCAGCCTACACTTGCAGAGCGAGAAGGTAATCCGAGGTGAGGCGGGAAGGGCTACGACAAACGCGCTCAAGCTCCTCGATGTGCTGGAGGGCAACCCCATCGTGGACGTGGCCTTTGTCGCGCAAAAGCTTGGGGCAAGCAAGTCCGGAGCCAATTCGCTGGTTACCATGCTCGTTGAGCTTGGGCTATTGGTGCAGCGGGAGGGAAATCGAAAGCGCTACAGGACGTTCTCATACGAACCATACCTGGAGATTCTCCGCAGCGGTGATGAGCCGCTCTAGTTCGGATTCAATAAGGCGAAGAAGGGGGTCGAGGAATGTAATGCCGCGCATCTATGTGATTGAGGACGACGAGGCGATTCGTCGGGAGCTGGGGGAGCTGCTGGCTCGCAATGGGTACGAGGTTGCCTGCTGCGATGACTTCTCGCGCGCGGCGTCCCTCGCGCTCGCTGCCGTGCCCGACCTTGTGCTGCTTGACCTCACGCTGCCGGCCACCGACGGCCAGCTGGTCTGCCGCGAGATTCGCGCGACATCACAGGCTCCCATCATCGTGCTCACGAGCCGCACCACCGAGGCCGACGAGGTGGTGGCCATGACGCTGGGGGCCGATGACTTCGTGGCCAAGCCGTACAGCTCGCAGGTGCTGCTCGCTCGCATATCCGCGCTGCTTAGGCGCGCGGGCGTGGCGGCGGGGGCCTCCCCGAGCCTGGAGCATGCGGGCGTGTCGCTCGATCTTGCTCGCTCACAGGCGAGTGCTAACGGCCAAACCGTCGAGCTCACCAAGAACGAGCTGCGCATCCTCGCCCTGCTCGTGCGCCGTGCGGGCACCATCGTGAGCCGCGAGGACCTCATGCGCGAGCTGTGGACCTCGGACGCCTTCGTGGACGACAACACCCTCACGGTCAACGTCAACCGGCTGCGCGGTACGCTCGCCAAGATTGGTGTGCGCGACTATCTCGTCACGCACCGTGGCCAGGGCTACTCGGTGTAGCGGTGGAGACGCGGCACGAACCCGGCGCCACGCCGAGGCTCACCCTTGGTTCCTATCTGCGTTCCCGCGCAACAGCGCTCCTGGTGCTCGCATTGCTTGAGCTGCTGCTGGTTCTGGTGCTGCGCGTGACTGCGGCGGGCCGAGACCTTACGGCCCTCGTCTGCCTCATGGTCGCAGGTGCCGCTGCGCTGGCCCTCGTCCTTGGTTTCCTTCGCACTCGTCGCTTCTGGAACGAGCTTGCCGGGCTGTGCGAGACCCTCGACAACCCGCGTCTGCTTCCCACCCTCGTCGAGGAGCCCGGCTTTGCCGAGGGCGACGTTGCCTATGCCGCCCTTGCGGCCGTAGTGCGCTCGGCCAACGAGGGGGTTGCCCGAAGTCGTCGTAAGGTCGAGGACTATCGCGCCTACGTGGAGACCTGGGTGCACGAGGCAAAAAGCCCGCTCGCGGCAGCCCGTCTTGTGTTGGAGAACCTCGAGGCAGACCCGGCGGCAGTGGGCGGCGCGCCTCGGCTTCGCGCGCTGGGCGACGAGCTTGCCCGGGTCGAGGGCTATGTGGAGCAGGCCCTGTTCTACGCGCGAAGCGAGACGGTGGAGCGCGACTACCTTGTGCGCCGGCACACGCTGCGAGACATGGTGACGGCGGCCGTGAGGGCCAATGCAACGCCGCTCATCGGGGCCCATGTGGCCCCTCGCCTGGGCGAGGGCCTGGACCTCGAGGTCTTCACGGATGACAAGTGGCTCGTCTTCATGCTGGGCCAGCTGCTCCAGAACAGCGCCCGCTATGTGCGGCCGGATGCGGAGGGTGGGCCATGCGTGGCCTTTGAGGCCCGTCTTGTGGACGAGGGGCTGGCCGAGGAACGCGTGGAGCTCACGGTGCGCGACAATGGCTGTGGCGTGAGCGAGGCCGACCTTCCGCGGGTATTCGAGCGGGGCTTCACGGGTGAGAACGGCCGGAACCACAAACGCTCGACGGGCCTGGGCCTCTGGCTTGTGGCGCGGCTGGCCGCCAAGATGGGCCTCTCCGTGCGTGCCGAGTCTTGCGAAGGCGAGGGCTTCGCCGTCACCCTTGGCTTCCCAACCAACAAGATGCACTACTTCGACGTCTAAGCCGAGCGGAAGCTACGGCGTGCGGGCGAGCTTCGCGCAAATTGCGGGCGATTAAGGTCTGCTGGGTGCGTTTGGGCTCGCCACTTCGTCTACCTGCGGTTTGCCACCAGTAGGCGCCTTCCGGTTTTTCTAACAAAGTGCAAATTGCAGCTTCCGGTTGGTGGTGCGGGGCCTCGTGCTACCGTAGCTTCCAAGGTGCCGACAGACGACATGCAGCCGACGGCCGGGGTGCAGCGACGCCCCCTCTGCCAGCTAACCAAAGGAGCAGCCATGAGCTTCCGCGACAACCTGCAGCACCTCCGCGCCTCGCGCAACATGACCCAGGAGCAGCTCGCCATGCTGGTGGGCGTCTCCCGCCAGAGCGTTACCAAGTGGGAGGCCGAGCGCGCCTGCCCCGAGATGGACAAGCTGCTCAAGCTCTGCCAGATCTTCGACTGCTCGCTCGACGACCTCGTGAGCGGAGACCTCACCGCCCGCGAGGAGGACGTGGCCGCGCCCGAGGTGCCCGCCGGCCCGCCCACTGACGTCTGCGGCTACGACGAGCATGCGCGCCGCTTCGCCTTCCGCATCGCGACGGGCGCGGCGCTCTTCGTGCTCGCCGTGGCGACCAGCTCGTTTGCGGACTGGGCACTGGGCGGCGGCATCGGGGACGCGGGCGGCTCGGTGATTCCCGGCATCATCTCCGGTGGGGACGGTCTCTCCGCCGTGCCGCTGCTCGTGCTCGTGGCGGCCGCGATGACGAACGCCGGCCCGCTCGAGGACCCTGCCGGGGCGGCCATGCTCGCTCTCTGGGCCGTGGCGACCTGGCTCATCGTGTACGGCTCTCTCATGTGGGGACGCATCAACGTGGCCGGATACAACCGGGCGTCGCTTGATGGCATCGCCGACGCCGACATCGACGCCTCCAACCTCACGGACGAGTAGGGGGCGCCTCGTGGCCGCCCGACTCGCCCCATTCCTCCGCGTGGTAAGGTCATGAGCTGCTGACCAACCGAGGGGACTCCACGTGGTTGAAAACCAAACCGACGCCATGCACGAGAAGCGCTACTCGCTCGTGACGGCGCTCTGCATGATCATCGGCATCTGCATCGGGTCGGGCATCTACTTCAAAGCCGACAACGTGCTCATCGCGACGGGCGGTAGCGTGGCGCTCGGCGTCGCGATGTTCTGCATCGCGAGCGTCGTCATCGTGTTCGGCGGCCTCACGCTCTCCGTCTACGCGGCGCGCAGCGAGGCCGCGGGCGGGCTGCTCTCCTACGCCGATACGTATCTGCCCAAGCCGCTCGCACGTGCGTTCAACTGGAACTTTGCCATCCTGTACCTGCCGGTGATCAGCGCGGTGCTCAGCTGGGTGGTGGGCGTCTACTTCTGCATGGTGTTCGGCCTCGACGGCGCGTTCGGCGAGGGCAACGCGTTTGCCGTGCAGATGGTGTTCGGCCTCGTGTTCTTCCTGCTCTGCTCGCTGTGGAACGTCTTTGCGCCCAAGCTCTCCGGCTACTTCCAGAACGCGACGACCCTCGTAAAGATGCTGCCGCTCGTGGCGGTGGGCGTCGCGGGCATCGCGTACGGCGCGATGGGCGAGGCGGGTACGGTCGCGGGCGAGGCTGTGGCCGGCCCTGCGTCTGCCTCGGGCGTTGGCGGCCTTGCCTGGCTCGCCGCCGCGGCGCCCATTGCGTTCTCGTTCGACGGCTGGTCGATGTCCACGGGCATCGCGCCCGAGCTGCGCGACTCCCGGCGCAACCTCCCGCGCGCGCTCGTGGTGGCGCCGCTCGTGGTTCTCGCGCTCTACCTCGCGTATTTCGTGGGCCTCTCGACGGTGCTGGGCCCGCAGACGGTGATGTCGGCGGGCGACGGGTCGCTCGGGCTATTCTTCTCGAGCCTCTTTGGCCCCGGCGCGGCGATGTTGCCCAACGTGATCGCGCTCGTGTCGGTGATGGGCAGTGTCAACGGCGTGGTGCTGTCGATGTTGCGCATGCCCTACGCGCTGGCGCAGCGTGGCGACTTTCCGTTTGCCGAGCGTGTGGCGCGCGTGAGCCCGCGCGTGGGCTTTCCGGTGTGGAGCGCCGTGGCCGGCGCGGCGATGACGCTCGCGTGGATGGCCGTGCACGTGGTGGCGACGACGGGCGGCCTCATTCCCAACGGCGACATCTCCGAGGTGAGCGTGGCGTTCAACATGGTGCTGCTCTGCGCGCTGTTCGTGCGCGAGCCGGCGCTGCGCCGCGGCCGGGTCGCGGGCGAGACGGGCGTCGCCGCGGCTGCGGCTGGCTCCGGTTCCGATGCGGCCGCGGGCTCGGTGGACGGCGCCGCGGGCGTTGACGTCTTTCGTGGCGTGGTTGCCCCCGTGCTTGCCACGGTGGGCTCCCTGTTCGTGGGCGGCTCGGCGCTCATGTCCCCCGGCCGCTGGGAATTCGTCGCCGTCTACCTCGTGCTTCTCGCCGCACTTTTCATCTGGCGCCGCCACAGCGAGCGATAGTGCTGCTTGCCGGGCGCCGGCTTCTCTGCGTTTTATGCTTCGTGACCCAACGCGGCCACCACGGATTTACAAATTTGCTCCGAGCAAACACGTAAATCCGTGGAGTCTGTCGAGCGTGTTTTGCTTCTGCTTCCACGTGCGTGACAGCCACCACAGATATGCGTATTTGCGTCGAGAAGATACGTCAATTTGTGGTGGTTGTGCCGTGGCCTGTAATAGCCCACACGTTTACACGCATTTGCTTGCCGCAAATACGTCGAATCGTGTGGGCTGTATTTACATAGGGTTCAGCTGTCATCTGATGGCCTTGGTCGATGCGCGATGCGTCGGTGGACCGGCCGCGATGCATCGCTCGTCCTGTGCAAGCGACCGTTCGCCGAATAGCTTGCTCGGCGTTTTCCGTTTCGCCGGCGAGTGGCAAAGGCCCGCGCGCATGCCTGCCAAACTAGAAATCCTCTCTTTTTTAGGGAGGGGCGAGAGAAACCAGTTACCCGCACGACGGGGCGACGGCACGGCGGGGGAGGCAACATGGTCAGGGGACCCAGCAGAAACACCGAGCTTGCCATCCGCGAGCTTCTCGACGAGGCGGCTCGTGACCGCCGGGCGGCGTTTTCGACCAATCGTCAGCTTAAGGATGCCCTTCGGAGGCGTGTCGCCAGCGGCTCGGTGGTCTCGCCCCATCCCGGCCTGTTCGTCGACCGTGAGCTCTGGGATTCGCTCGAGCACGCACCGGGCGAGCGCCACGCCATGGTCATCCGCGGGGCGGCGAGGCGGCATCCGGGTTGGGTCATGTGCCATGCGAGCGCCGCGCACCTCCATGGCCTCCGTGTGTCGCACCGTCACCTCGACGAGCTGCATGTTGCCGATATGCCCGGCTCGCGCGGCAACAGCGCTCCCGGCGTCAGGCGCCATTACGCGCGCGGAGTCGAGACCGAGACCCTCGACGGCGTGCGCATGACGCCGTTGGTCACCACGGCGCTCGACGTCATGAGGACGCTCGACGCGCGCGAGGGTCTTGTCATCGCGGACGCGCTTGCCGGCCGGCTGGGCATGGATGCCGCTGGTCTCATCGAGTCCCTGCGCGACGAGGGTCGGGGCCTGACCGGCATCGACAGGACGCTCAAGGTTGCCGCGCACGCCAATCCCCTGGCCGAGAGTGGCGGCGAGTCAATGGCTCGCGCGATGATCATCAAGCTGAGATACGTGCTGCCCAAGCTGCAGGTTTGGGTCCGGAACGTCCTTGACCCGCAGAGTCCCTTCCGGGTCGACGGTATGTGGATTCTGCCGGATGGGACCGTTGTCATCCTCGAGGTGGACGGCCAGGAGAAGCGCGAGAACGAGCGCATGACGCGCGGTCGAAGCGTCGAACGGCTCGTCTGGGACGAGCGTCAGCGCGAGTCGCTGGTGAGCGCCATGGGTGCGAGGGTGCTTCGTGTCTCGTTCGCGAACGTGGTGAGCGAGTCAGAGATGGCACGCCGGCTCGATGCGTTTGGCGTGCCGCTTGCTGCCAGTGATGCGGGTCGGGTCATGGTGTCCGAGATGTCGGCGATGAACGGCGGGATACCGGCACCAAACGGCGCGGTAATCCGCGACGGCTGGCTGCGGTTCGAGCGACCCAGGTAGCTGGCGGAGGACAGCAGAAAGTCGAGAGGGCTCGCAGAGGGCTCGAGCGGGCGAGGAGAAAACAGCCCACACGGATTGGCGCATTTGCTCGAAGCAAAAAAGTAAATCAGTGTGGGCTGTGCCCAGACCAACGACAGCCACCACGTTTTGACGCATTTGCTCGGAGCAAAGACGCCAAAATGTGGTGGCTGTGAAATAAGAGGAGAGACCGAGTGCGGACCGGTCGCGAAATGAGGATCAAGCGGAGTGCGGACTGGTCGCGAAATGAGGATCAAGCGGGGCGCGGACCGGTCGCGAAATGAGGACCAAGCGGGGTGCGGCCTGGCACGATGAGAAGCGAGCGGGGCATGACTAGGCCGCGGCGATGCTGTCGAGAACGACCCGGCGCCAGGCTGCCTCGCTGCTCCCTGGCGTGCAAGCTGCTCAAGGGACCCGGTGCCAGGCTGCCTCGCTACTCCCCGGCTCCGGCGCGGTCGTCGAGGTAGCGGCTCAGGAACTCGCGCGTGCGGGCGTGCTTGGGCGCGCCGAAGATCTCGGCGGGCGATCCCTGCTCCAGCACCACGCCCTGATCCATGAAAACCACGCGGTCGCTCACGCCCCTGGCGAACGCCATCTCATGCGTCACCACCACCATCGTCATGCCGTCGGCCGCCAGCTGGCGCATCGCCTCGAGCACCTCGCCCACGATCTCGGGGTCGAGCGCGCTCGTCGGCTCGTCAAACAGCATGATCTCGGGGCTCATGCAGAGCGCCCGCGCGATGGCGACGCGCTGCTTCTGGCCACCCGAAAGCGTGCTCACGTCGGCCTCGGCAAACGCATCCATGCCCACCTCGGAAAGGTGGCGCAGGGCGACCCCCTCGGCTTCCGCCTTGGTCATCTTCTTGAGCGTCACGGGTGCCAGCGTGCAGTTGTCCAGCACGTTCATGTTGTTGAACAGGTTGAAGCCCTGGAACACCATGCCGATGTGCTCGCGCAGGGCGTTCACGTTGGTGCGAGCGCCGGCGAGGTCCTGCCCGTGGAACCACACATGGCCGGCGTCGGGTGTCTCGAGCAGGTTGATGCAGCGCAGGAGGGTTGACTTGCCCGATCCCGACGCGCCGATGATGGTCACGACCTCGCCGGGCATGACCTCGAGGTCGATGTTGCGCAGCACCTCGTGGCTGCCGAACGACTTGCGCAGGCCCTCGACGCGGACGAGCGGCTCGGTGGCGGAGGTGCTGTCGGTTGCGGGCGCGCTACCAGCGGCGACGGCCACGGCGGGCGTACCAGAGACAGCGGAGGCGACGGTG